>Ga0065165_1000207_pt1 | contig 101957 bp, 77 predicted proteins | sample AraplaMF_Cvi_mMF_FD_63813 | JGI IMG/M metagenome (GOLD analysis project Ga0065165, IMG submission 63813) | Arabidopsis root microbial communities from the University of North Carolina, USA - plate scrape MF_Cvi_mMF (version 2) (version 3) | ecosystem: Host-associated > Plants > Roots >... | reverse complement strand
GTTCGTGCGATTGCCGGGTTAACAAACTTTCCGGTATGGGATGCTGAAAACAATACGGCCGGGGTTAACGTGGCTATTGTTCGCCCGAGTGCAGCGCCGCCGTTGGTGTATTGGGATGATTCGCAAATCTCTGGAGGTACCACCAACCTTGCCGGGTCGAATAGTCCTGCTCACACGTGGAGTGGTGATTTTGGCGATGTGCGGCTTCTTAATACCTGGTGGTACACCTTTAGTTTAAACCAGAATTTTAATTATACGGTAACTTCGGCGTGTCCGCCCGAAGCGAATCCGGATGCCGTAAACGCCTGTCTTAATACAGCTATTACGTTCAATCCGCTTGCGAACGATACCGATGCTGAGAATAACATCGCGCCGAACAGTCTTAGTATAATAACCCAGCCCACGAACGGTACGGTAAAAGTAAACACCGGCGGTACGCTTACATATACGCCGAATACAGGCTTCTCGGGGAACGACTTTATTGTATATCAGATCTGCGATGCTACCGGCCGTTGTAGTTCACAAGCCGGTACGGGCGGTCAGATTACGATTAACGTGGGGCCGTTCGCTGCACTTTCAAAGACCGACGTGTGCGGTGCCGCAACAAACGGTACTATTTCATTTACGGCAAATACCACCACGCTTCGCTACGGTTATACTACCGGTAGTACCTACACGGGTACAAATCCACCGACCACGGCCACGGTAGTGGGCACCAATACCATCAGCGGCCTTGCCGCCGGAACGTATACGGTACGTTTGCACAACGGCACGTGTTTCACAGACCAGACGGTCACGATTACGAGCAACGCGTTAACGCCCTTTACCCTCTCGTACGTACCCTTCTGTACCGGGGGTACGACGTCGTTGCAATTCAATACAACAGTTGCCGGGTATCGCTATGATTACAGCACCAGCGGCACCTATACCGGTCCTAATCCACCCACGGCATATACTACGATAAACGGAACAAACTCAATTAATGGTGTGGCCGCCGGTACCTATAGTGTGCGGTTGATTAACCCCGCCACGGGCTGTTCCGCTACGCAGTCTATAACGGCTACGGCTACCGCGGGTACGAACCCCACGTACGGCACTACGTCGGTAACCAATACGTGCGGTGCCACGGCTGGGTCGTTTACATTCGATGGTGCCACCGGATTTACCTATGATTATACAACGGGTACAAGCTATACCGGCCCTGCCACGCCTGCAGCCTATACTGCGGTAGCGGGTAACGATGTTATAACAGGCCTGGCGGCCGGAACGTATACGGCCCGTTTGAGAAGCAATAGTACATCGTGTTTTACGGATCTTACGTTTACCATCGGTACCAACAACCCGGTATTGACGCTGTCCAAGACGGATATTTGCGGTGGCGTTGGTACAGGTACAATATCTTTCCCCACTACGGTTACAACATCACGCTATGGCTATTCTACCGGAAGTACCTACACCGGAACCAATCCTCCGACCACGCCTACAATAAATGGTACAAACACCATTACAGGCCTGGCAGCCGGAACCTATACAGTAAGGCTCCGCAATGCTGCCGGCTGTTTTGTTGATCAAACCGTAACGATCAACTCGAGCGCGAACCCTACGCTATCGCTTAGTAAGACGGACATCTGCGGCGGCGATCCCGGCAGTATTTATTTCACAACAACGGTAGCCAACCTGCGCTTTAACGGAACCTCGGGTAACACGTATACCGGTCCTACGCCGCCACTGCGTACGACGATTGTTGGTACGAACTATCTTACCAATATAACTACCGCGAATAACTATACGGTGCGCCTGTATGATCCAAGCTCGACATGTTTTACGGACCAGACGATCGCGATTGTTTCCAATCCGAAGCCTACACTCAATACGTCGTCTACGGGGGCAACGTGTACCAACGGCACAATAACGTTCCCTACAACTTCTACAGCTTTAAAATATGACTACACTACCGGTAGTACGTATAACGGCCCGCCTGCACCTACCGCATTTACTTCCGTGAATGGTACGAATACGATTGGAAGTCTGGCCTCGGGACCTTATGCGATTCGTTTGTATAACCCGGCTACAGGCTGTTACAGCGATGCTTCAGAGACCGTTGCCAAATCGGCAAACTGTCCTCCGGTAGCGAACCCCAACTCGGCTACCACGCTGGAAGATAATAGTGTGGTGATCACGGCGATTGCGGCCAACGATACAGATGAAGATGGTTCGCTGGACCTCAATTCAATTGATCTTGATCCATCGACGGCGGGCACACAGACTACGTTCACCAATGCAGCGGGCACCTGGACCCTGGCCTCCGGCGGTAACGTGACATTTGTGCCGGCTGCTAACTTTAACGGCACGGCAACGGCTCAGTATACTATACGCGACAACCAGCTGGCGACGTCCAACACAACCACGCTTACCGTAACGGTTACGCCCGTAAACGATGCGCCAAGCTTTACAAAAGGAGCTAACCAGACTGTAAACGAAGACGCGGGCGCACAGACAGTAACGAACTGGGCTACCGCGATTAACAAAGGAGCGCCGAACGAAAGTGCGCAGACACTGACGTTTACAGTAACGAACGATAACAATGCGCTGTTCTCTGTACAGCCTTCGATCAATCCAACCACGGGTACGCTTACGTATACCCCCGCAGCCAACGCTTTCGGTACAACAACCGTGACCATTGTGTTAAAAGACGATGGCGGCACAGCGAACGGCGGCGTAGACACTGCGCCGACACAGACCTTTACGATTACGGTTAACCCGGTGAACGACGCGCCAAGCTTTGTGAAAGGCGCCGATCAGACGGTTAATGAGGATGCAGGAGCGCAGAGTGTAGCGGGCTGGGCAACGTCTATCAGTGCAGGTCCTGCCAACGAGAGCAGCCAGACGTTGACCTTTACGGCAACGGCAACGAATACTACGTTGTTCGCGGTTCAACCGGCTATTGACCCGGCTACGGGTAACTTAACGTATACCCCTGCGGCAAATGCTTTCGGTACAACAACCGTATCCGTAGTATTAAAAGATAACGGAGGTACTGCCAATGGCGGTGTGGATACAGCTCCGACCCAAACGTTCACAATTACGATCAATTCGGTAAACGATGCGCCGAGCTTTACAAAGGGTGCAAACCAAACCGTTAATGAAGATGCGGGAGCACAGACAGTAACGGGCTGGGCAACGGCGATCAGTGCAGGGCCGGCAAATGAAAGCGGTCAGACATTGACATTTACGGCTACAGCCAGCAACACGGCGTTGTTCTCGGTTCAACCCACGATCAATCCAACCACGGGCACACTTACCTATACACCTGCCGCGAATGCAAACGGTACTGCGACCATCTCGGTATATCTGATGGATAACGGCGGTACGGCCAACGGTGGCGTGGACACATCGCCTACGCAGACATTCACGATTACGATCAACCCTGTAAACGATCCGCCAAGCTTCACGAAAGGTGCCGATCAGACTGTCGATGAAGATGCAACCGCGGTTACGGTAACCAACTGGGCTACGGCCATCAGTCCGGGGCCGGCAGACGAAAGCGCGCAGACGGTTTCTTTCACGGTAACGAATAACAATGCAGCGCTGTTTTCTGTGGCGCCTGCTATAAGCGCTACCGGTACGCTGACGTACACCCTGGCTGCCGATGCGAACGGTACGGCTACGGTAACGGTCGTGGCGAAAGATAATGGCGGTACAGCGAATGGTGGTAACGATACATCACCGGCACAGACCTTTACGATTACAGTGAATTCTGTAAACGATGCGCCGAGCTTTACAAAAGGTGCCAATCAAACGGTGAATGAAGATGCGGGCGCCCAGTCGGTAACGGGCTGGGCCACCGCGATCAGTCCTGGTCCTGCAAACGAGAGTGCGCAGACGGTGTCCTTTACGGTGACCAATACAAATAACGCGCTGTTCTCGGTGCAGCCGGCAGTAAGCGCAACGGGTGTGTTAACGTATACTCCGGCAGCAGATGCCTTCGGTACGGTAACCGTAACGGCGGTGGCCAAAGACAACGGCGGTACGGCGAACGGTGGTAACGATACATCACCCGCACAGACGTTTACCATTACGATCAATGGAGTGAACGATCCGCCAAGCTTTACCAAGGGAACAGATCAAACCGTGAATGAAGATGCCGGTGCGCAAAGTGTAACGGGCTGGGCTACCGCGATAAGTCCAGGTCCTGCAAATGAAAGTGGCCAGACGGTTTCTTTCACGGTAACGAACAATAATGCGGCACTGTTTTCTGTAGCGCCTGCGATAAGCTCTACGGGTGTGCTGACGTATACTCCGGCGGCGAACGCTTTTGGTACGGCTACGGTAACGGTGGTGGCGAAGGACGATGGCGGTACGGCTAACGGTGGTAACGACTCATCGCCAGCGCAGACCTTTACAATAACGTTGAATCCTGTGAACGATCCGCCGACCTTTACGAAGGGAGCCGATCAAACGGTTAACGAAGACGCTACGGCTGTGACAGTAACGGGGTGGGCTACCGCGATAAGCCCTGGTCCTGCAAACGAGAGTGCACAGACGGTTACGTTCACGGTAACGAATACGAATAATGCGCTATTCTCGGTACAGCCGGCTTTAAGTTCCACGGGTGTGTTAACGTATACACTGGCTCCGGATGCTTTCGGTACGGTAACCGTAACGGTGATTGCGAAAGACAATGGCGGCACGGCTAACGGTGGTAACGATACATCGCCTGCACAGACCTTTACGATCACGATCAATGGAGTGAACGATCCGCCAAGCTTTACGAAGGGAGCAGACCAAACGGTGAATGAAGATGCCGGTGCGCAGAGTGTAACGGGTTGGGCTACGGCGATCAGTCCAGGTCCTGCGAATGAAAGTGGTCAGACGGTTTCTTTCACGGTAACGAATAATAACGCAGCGCTGTTTTCTGTAGCGCCTGCGGTAAGCGCTACGGGTGTGCTGACGTATACCCCGGCGGCGAATGCCTTTGGTACGGCTACGGTAACGGTGGTAGCGAAGGATGATGGCGGTACGGCGAATGGCGGTAACGATACATCGCCTGCGCAGACCTTTACGATAACGTTGAATCCTGTAAACGATCCTCCGACCTTTACGAAGGGCGCTGACCAGACGGTAAATGAAGACGCGACGGCAGTTACAGTAACGAACTGGGCTACGGCGATAAGCCCTGGTCCTGCAAACGAGAGTGCACAGACGGTTTCGTTTACGGTTACGAATAACAATGCCGCGCTGTTTGCCACAGCGCCTGCGATAAGCGCTACAGGTACGTTAACGTATACCCTGGCGGCGAATGCCTTCGGTACCGCTACGGTAACCGTCGTTGCCAAGGACAACGGTGGTACGGCGAACGGCGGTAACGATACATCGCCGGCACAGACCTTTACCATAACGGTTAATTCTGTAAACGATGCGCCGAGCTTTACGAAGGGTGCGGACCAGGCAGTGAACGAAGATGCAGGCGCGCAGAGTGTAACGGGCTGGGCTACGAATATCAGCGCAGGGCCTCCCAATGAGAGCGGCCAGACGTTGACATTCAATGTTACGAACAACAACAACGCGCTGTTCTCGGTACAGCCGGCCATTAATGCTGCTACGGGAACGTTAACGTATACACCGGCGGCCAACGCTTTCGGTACGGCAACTGTTTCGGTGGCGTTGCAAGACAACGGCGGTACGGCAAACGGGGGTGTCGATACATCGCCTACGCAGACCTTTACCATAACACTTAATCCGGTGAACGATGCGCCGAGCTTTACAAAGGGTACAGATCCTGTTGTAAGTGAGGATGCCGGAGCCACGACGATTACCGGTTGGGCAACGAACATCAGCGCGGGTGCGGCAAATGAAAGTGGTCAGACGCTGACGTTTACGGCAACGGCCGGAAATACGGCACTGTTCTCGGTACAACCGGCGGTAGATCCGACTACCGGTAACCTGACGTTTACGCCGGCGGCCAACGCCTTCGGTACAACAACGGTTTCGATATTCTTAAAAGATAATGGCGGTACGGCGAACGGGGGTGTGGATACATCGCCTACGCAGACCTTTACCATTACGATCAATTCTGTGAACGATGGGCCGACCTTTACGAAGGGCGGCAACCAGACGGTGAACGAGGATGCGGGTGCGCAGACAGTAACGGGGTGGGCTACGAACATCAGCCCGGGTGCTCCGAACGAAAGTGGTCAGACACTTACGTTCACGGCAACGTCGAGCAATACGGCGCTGTTCTCGGTGCAACCGGCTATCGATCCGACAACGGGTACGCTGACGTATACACCGGCGGCCAACGCCAGCGGTACTGCTACAATAACGGTGGTGTTGAAAGACGATGGTGGTACAGCCAACGGTGGTGTTGATACGTCGGCACCGCAGACCTTTACCATTACGATAAACGCGGTGAACGATGCACCGAGCTTTACGAAGGGTGCAGACCAAACGGTGAGCGAGGACGCTGGTGCGCAGAGTGTAACAGGCTGGGCTACGGCTATCAGTGCCGGTCCTCCTGACGAGAGTGCACAGACTGTGGCCTTTACAGTAACGAACAATAACGCGGCGCTGTTCTCTACAGCTCCTGCGATAAGCCCTGCCGGTACGCTGACGTATACGCCTGCGGCAAATGCCAACGGTACGGCCACGGTAACGGTGGTATTGAAAGACAACGGTGGTACGGCCAACGGTGGCGTGGATACATCGCCTGCACAGACATTTGTAATCACGATTAACGCGGTGAACGACGCGCCGAGCTTTACGAAGGGTACCGACCCTACGGTGAATGAAGACGCGGGTGCACAGACCATAACCGGCTGGGCTACCAACATAAGCCCGGGCTCTCCGAATGAAAGCGGACAGACGTTGACCTTTACTGCGACGGCAAGCAACACGGCGTTGTTCTCGGTTCAGCCCGCGGTAAATCCTACGACGGGTACGCTGACATTCACACCGGCGCCGAATGCTTTCGGTACGACAACGGTAACGATATTCTTAAAAGACGACGGCGGTACGGCAAACGGTGGTGTTGATACATCGCCTACGCAGACGTTCACGATTACGATCAACAGCGTAAATGACGCGCCGACCTTTACGAAGGGCACCGACCAGACGGTTAACGAGGATGCGGGCGCACAGAGTGTAACGGGCTGGGCAACGAATATCAGCCCGGGCGCTCCGAATGAAAGCGGACAGACGTTAACGTTTACCGCAACAGCGAGCAACACGGCGCTGTTCTCCGTGCAACCTGCTATCGATCCTACGACAGGTACGCTGACGTATACGCCTGCGGCAAATGCCAGCGGGACAACGACAGTAACGGTGGTACTGAAAGACGATGGCGGTACGGCTAACGGTGCCGTTGACACTTCTGCGCCACAGACCTTTACGATTACGATCAATGCTGTAAACGATCCGCCGACGTTTACGAAAGGCGCTGACCAGACGATTAGCGAAGACGCGGGTGCTCAGAGTGTAACGGGCTGGGCTACGGCAATCAGTCCTGGACCGGCGAATGAAAGCGCGCAGACGGTAGCCTTTACGGTAACGAACAACAATGCCGCGCTGTTCTCGGTGGCGCCTGCGATAAGCCCTACAGGAACGCTTACGTATACCCCTGCGGCGAATGCCAACGGGACGGCCACCGTAACCGTGGTGTTGAAAGATAACGGCGGTACAGCCAACGGCGGCAACGATACGTCGCCTGCGCAAACCTTTACGATTACGGTGAACGCTGTAAACGATCCGCCGAGCTTTACAAAGGGTACAGACCCCGCGGCGAGTGAAGATGCCGGTGCGCAAACTATTACGGGTTGGGCAACGAACATCAGCGCCGGTGGTCCTGACGAAAATGGACAGACGCTTACGTTTGTGTTGAGCAATACGAATACAACGATGTTCTCGGTACAACCGGCCATCGATCCGGTTACGGGTACATTAACGTTCACCCCTGCAGCCAATGCCTTCGGTACCGCAACGGTATCGGTATATCTGAAAGATAATGGTGGTACGGCCAACGGTGGTGTCGACACGTCGCCTACACAGACGTTTACGATCACGATCAACGGTATAAACGATCCACCGAGCTTTACGAAGGGGGCAGACCAGACGATAGCCGAAGACGCCGGTGCGCAAACGGTAAATGCGTGGGCTACGAACATCAGCCCTGGACCGAACGAGACGGGTCAGAACGTGACGTTTACGGTTACGAACAATAACACAACGCTTTTCTCGGTGCAACCTACGATCGATGCCACGGGCAAGCTCACGTACACACCTGCGGCGAATGCCAATGGGACCGCCACGGTAACGGTGGTGTTGAAAGACGATGGTGGTACGGCCAACGGTGGTGTCGATACTTCGGCACCGCAGACCTTTACGATTACGGTGAATGCTCTAAACGATCCGCCGAGCTTTACGAAGGGTACAGACCCTGCGGTAAACGAGGATGCCGGAGCGCAGACTATTACGGGCTGGGCAACGAACATCAGTGCGGGTGGTCCTGATGAAAGCGGGCAGACGCTTACGTTCGTGCTGAGCAATACGAATACGGCCTTGTTCTCGGTACAGCCGGCGATCAATCCTGCTACGGGTACGCTGACGTTTACGCCTGCTGCGAATGCCTTCGGCACAGCAACGGTATCGGTATACCTGAAGGACGATGGTGGCACCGCGAATGGAGGAGTCGATACATCGCCTACGCAGACGTTTACAATTACGCTCAATCCAGTAAACGATGCGCCGAGCTTTACAAAGGGCGCTGACCAGACGGTGAGTGAAGACACGGGCGCACAGACGGCGACCGGCTGGGCAACGAACATCAACCCCGGCGCTCCGAATGAAAGTGGCCAGACGTTGACCTTTGTGGTAACGAATAACAATAACGCGCTGTTCGCGGTGCAGCCTGCCATCAATGCTACAACGGGTACGTTAACGTATACGCTGGCGTCGGACGCTACAGGGACTGCTACGGTAAGCGTGGTATTGAAAGACGACGGTGGCACAGTCAATGGTGGCAACGATACATCGCCGGCACAGACGTTTACGATTACTGTAAATGCTGTGAACGATGCGCCGAGCTTTACGAAGGGTACAGACCCTGCGGTGAATGAGGATGCCGGACCACAGACTGTAACGGGTTGGGCAACGAATATCAGCGCGGGTGGTTCTAATGAAAGTGGCCAGACGCTTACGTTTGTGCTGACCAATACGAATACATCGATGTTCTCGGTACAGCCGGCTATCGATCCGGCTACGGGTAACCTTACGTTTACGCCTGCTGCGAACGCCTTTGGTACCGCCACGGTGTCGGTATACCTCAAGGATAATGGTGGTACGGCGAATGGCGGTGTCGACACATCGCCTACGCAAACCTTCACGATTACGCTTAATCCGGTGAACGATGCGCCGACCTTTACAGAAGGTCCGACTCAAAACGTATCACAGAACCCTGGACCACAAACGGTAACCGGTTGGGCAACGAACATCAGCCCGGGTGCTCCGAATGAAGCCGGTCAGACGCTTACGTTTGTTGTGACGAACGATAACAACGGTGCTTTTACGGTGCAGCCTGCGATAAGCGCGAGTGGTACGCTTACGTATACGCTCGATCCTGCTGCCACCGGTATAGTAAATGTGACGGTAGTATTGAAAGATAACGGTGGTACGGCCAATGGCGGTAAGGATACATCGGATCCTCAGACTTTCGCGATTGCGATTGCACAGGTGAATACACCGCCGAGCTTTACGAAGGGTGCGAACCAGTCTGCAGACGAGGACGCCGGTGCGCAGAGTGTAACGGGTTGGGCAACGAATATCAGCAAAGGTGGTCCGGGTGAAAACTGGCAGACGCTTACGTTTGTGGTGACAACTGACAATGACGCACTGTTTGCTGTGAAGCCGGCGATTGATCCTGCCACGGGTACGCTGACATATACTCCGGCCGCGAACGCTTACGGCAATGTTACGGTAACGGTGGTCTTAAAAGATGATGGTGGTACAGCCAACGGTGGTAGCGACAGCACAACCCCCACAACGTTTACGATTGCCCTGGCGCCTGTGAACGATGCGCCTACGATAACGGTGGGAACTGACCAGGTGGTGAACGAGGATGCCGGTCCGCAAACTGTGACGGGCTGGGGGTCGAACATCTCTGCCGGTCCGAACGAGTCGTCGCAGACGTTTACCCTGACGGTGACCAACGATAACAACGCGTTGTTCTCGGTACAGCCTTCTATCGATCCGGTTACAGGTACACTGACGTATACTCCGGCGGCCAACGCTCACGGTACGGCGGTTGTAACGGTAACGCTGAAAGACGACGGCGGTTCGGCCAATGGTGGTACGGATACGATTACAAAGACGTTTACAATTACGATAGACGCGGTGAACGATCCGCCGGTGATTTCGAACAAGACGGTTTACGTGGTTCGCGATGGTACGGCAACGGGCTCCATACTGATTGTGACGGATGTTGATCCTGATGGTACACCGCTTACGGTGAACACTACTCCGGTGACTGCCCCCGCGCACGGTACGATTACGATCAATGCCGACGGCACATACGAGTATATCCCGACTGCCGGTTATATCGGTTCAGATCAGATAGTTGTACAGGTTTGCGATGGCGGTGCGCCGCTGCCGGCTTCCTGTGTTAATGTGACGCTGACGGTGAATGTAACGGTACCGGGTAATACACCGCCGGTGGTAACGGCTGGAACAGCTACAGTGCCGGAGAACTCGCCTGCGGGTACTACGGTACTTCAGATCGTGGCTTCGGATGCCGATCCTGGCGATGTGCTGACCTACGCGATAACCGCGGGTAACGACCTTGGTGCCTTCACCATCGATCCGGTTACCGGTTTGATAACGGTAAGCAATCCAGCGCTGCTCGACTTTGAAACAAGTCCTACCTTCGCGATTACGGTAACAGTAAGCGATACACAAGGGCACGCGGTAACGGCAGTGATCACGATCAACCTGAGCGATGTGAATGAAGGCAACGGTGACTCGGACGGCGATGGTATACCGGATTCGATAGAGATCGGTCCTGATCCGAACAACCCGATCGATACGGATGGCGACGGTACACCGGATTACCTCGACCTGGATTCAGACAACGATGGTATACCGGATTCAGTAGAAGCAGGTTCTAACCCGCTTAGTCCGAAAGATTCTGACGGCGATGGTATACCGGACTACAGAGATCCGGATTCTGATAACGATGGCATTCCGGATTCATCGGAGATCGGTCCGAATCCGACTATGCCGAAGGATACAGATGGCGATGGTATACCGGATTTCCTGGATCAGGATGACGATGGCGACGGAATCCCTTCGAAGGATGAGGATACGAACGGCAACGGCGATTACTTCGACGATGACTGTGATGGCGACGGTATACCCGACTTCCAGGATTCCGACCAGTGCAAGATCAAACCGGAGGTGGGCTTCTCGCCTAACGGTGACGGTATAGGCGAATCATGGCGGATCGATGGTATCGAGAACTACCCGAACAACAGCGTTAAGGTGTTCAACCGCTGGGGTAATGTCGTGTACGAAGTGAAGGGCTATAACAACGACGATAAGTCGTGGAGCGGTTCTTCGAACGGTAAGTGGGTTATCATGAGTGATCTCAATGTGCCTGACGGAACGTACTTCTACTCGATTGATCTTGGCGACGGCTCGAAGGCCATCGGAGGTTTCATAGTATTAAAACGATAAACGGAAACGAATTTTATCATGAAAAGAATCGTCCTGGCTTTAATCGGGTTGCTGGCAGGTACCCTTGGCGCGATGGCGCAGCAGCAGGTCATGTTTACGCAATACATGTTTAATACACTGGCTATAAATCCTGCCTACGCGGGTTCGGCGGAAAGCTTCAGCGCTACGGCGCTGATGCGCCAGCAGTGGACGGGTTTGGATGGCGCGCCCAGCACACAGACGTTTTCGATGCACGCCCCGATCAAGAACCAGCGCATGGGACTTGGGTTCCTGTTCCTGCACGATAAGATTGGCGTTACCAACCAGACCGGCGGCTACCTGTCCTATGCTTACCGTATACCGTTTACCAACGGTGGCAAGCTGGCCATGGGTATACAGGGTGGTTTTACAAACTATAATGCGAAGTTCAGCCAGGTGTCTACAACGGACCCGACATTTGCCGCAGATGTAACGGAGATGTTGCCCAACTTTGGCGCGGGGTTCTTTTACTACACAGACCGGTTTTATGCGGGGGTATCGGTGCCGCAGCTTATTCAGAAGAGTTTTGGGAATACCAGCATACCCACGTCGGAGTCTAAACTGGTGCGCCACTATTTCGGTATGATCGGCTATGTGATGGATATTAACGAAAGCCTGAAGCTGAAGCCCAATGTATTGGTGAAATATGTATATGGCGCGCCACTTGAACTTGACCTGAATGCCAATGTGCTGATCAAGGAAGTGATCTGGGTGGGGTTGTCGTGGCGCTCGTTCGATTCGATCGATGCCTTGCTTCAGATTCAGTTGAGCTCCCGCCTGCAGATAGGCTACGCTTATGATTTTGCGACGCAGAAGGAGATTCGGAATGTGAATGGAGGTTCGCACGAGTTTATGATCAACTACCGCATTCCTAACCGTCGCGATCGTATTGTTACACCTCGCTATTTCTAATACACGACACACTATGCCTGAACTTCATCACGATAAGCCCTACACACCGAATCGTTTCCGGTACACCCTGTCCGCCCTGCTGATCCTGGTTCTGACCGGGAATGTATGGGCACAGAAGGACCTTAACGAGGCGAACAAGCTTTATGATAAGCTGGCATACGCCGATGCGATACCTAAATATAAAGATGCGCTGAGCAAGGATACGGCGTTGTATACGGCGAAGGTCCGGCTCGCGGAGTGCTACCGGCTTACCGGTAACTATGCGATGGCTGAACAGTGGTATGCGCGCGTGGTTAAAGACAAGCAGGCTACCAGGCAGGAACATTTTTACTATGGCCAGATGCTTATGAGTAATGGCAAATATCCCGAGGCGCGCAAGTGGCTGGAGATGGCGGAGCGTGAGAGCCCGGGCGACGAAAGGGCAGGAAATTTCATCAGTTCGATAAACGGCATACAACGGTTCTTTTCAGACAGCGCGAACTACACGATTCGTAACCTGCCGATAAACGGAGATGGCAACGACTTTGGCGCGGCCTGGCATGAGAAGGGCATTGTTTATACGGCATCGAAGCAGCATGTGGCGAAGAGCCGTCAGCATTCGTGGACGGGCGAGTCGTTTACAAATCTGTATTACGCCGATAGCGCAACCGGTGCAAAAGCCGAGGCGAAACCTTTTACAAACGAAATACAACGCAAGCTGAATAACGGTCCCGTTTCTTTCACCATCGATGGTAAGAAGGTATATAATACCGTGAATACCGATAAGGTAAAGGATGCCAGCAAGGATCTGTATAAACTCAGTATTATCGAGTCTACGCACGATGGCAAGCGTTGGGGTAAACCGGTTGCGTTTGTCTATAACAACGCGGCGTATAATGTGGCTCACCCGGCGGTAACCTCTGACGGCAACCGCCTTTACTTCTCGTCAGACATGCCGGGAGGAGAGGGAGGAATGGATCTGTATTACTGCGATCGCGGTAATAACAACAGCTGGTCTACGCCGGTTAATTTGGGTAAGACGGTGAATACACCCGGTAACGAGGTGTTCCCTTTTATACATGCCAACGGTATTTTGTATTTCGCGAGCAATGGCCATGAGGGTCTTGGCGGTTTGGATGTATATGCCACACAGCAGAAGGCTGCCGGCTGGGAAGCCCCCATCAACATAGGCTACCCGGTGAATACCCGTAACGATGACTTTGGATTGATTCTCAGTGTGGACTTGAAGACGGGTTATTTCTCGTCCAATCGCCCGGGTGGAAAGGGTGGCGATGATATTTATCATTTCACGTATAACCCGAATTACCTGACGATACGTGTGCTGGACGGCGGTACGCAACAGCCGGTGCCGAACGCGTCGGTGAGTATACTGGATAAAACAAGCGGCAAGCCAGTAACACGCCGTACCGACGTGCAGGGTGAGTTGAAGATTCCGGTTCAGGGCTGTCGTACGTTCGAAGTTATTGCTTCGAAGGAAGGGTTTCCGCCGCTTCCCGCGGTTACGCACCAGACTACGTGTGGTAAGGTGGCTAACGATAAGCTTGATATTGTGCTGGCAGGTTCCAAACTGCGTGTGAACGTGGTGGATAAGGGTACTGGTAAGCCGCTATCGGGTGTAGACATCGAGCTGCGTGAAGCGCAGACGCAGAAAGTTATTGCTACCGGCGATGTGGATGCGTTTGCCGCTGTGGTAAAGCCGTGTACGGACTATGTAGTAAGTGCCGCGCGTCCCGGCATGCCGTTGGCGACCTCTGCTTTCAAGACGTCCTGTACACCAAAGGAAGAGACGGTAAAGATGAGCATGGGACTCGCGCCGCCCGATCCGAATTTTATTGGTGGTAAGGTAATCGAGCAGGGTACAACCCGTGCGCTGGACAGCGCCACCGCGGTGGTGTACGATGTGAACAACATTCCGCTCACCACGATTATGACGGCTTCCGACGGTACGTTCAGTCTGGCCGGTTTTAAGAATGTGGGGCGTCTCGCGTTTTTCCGGCAGGGATTCTTTAGTGTAACGAAGGTTATTGCAACCGAGCCGAACCGGAAGGAGATCCTTGTTGAGATGCCACGCCTGGTAATGGATAAGGTAATTCAGCTGGAAGGTATTTATTACGATGTAGGCAAGTTCACGATTCGTCCCGATGCCGCACACGTACTGGATAATGTGGTGAAGGTAATGCAGGAAAATCCGACGCTGGAAATCGAGCTCAGCGCGCACACCGATGCGCGGGGTGACGATACCTCCAATATGTCGCTGTCGGATAAACGCGCCAAGGCAGCCGCGGCCTATATTGTAAGCAAGGGTATTGCCGAAAGCCGTATAAAGGGTAAGGGATATGGCGAGTCTCTGCTTAAGAACAATTGCGGTAACGGTGTTAAGTGTACCGACAAGCAACACCAGGAGAATCGTCGTACCGAAGTAAAGATAACCAAGTATTGATATACAGGGCAGGAAGTGTTATAACCTCTCCATAACACCCTGTCTGTTCTTGCCTGCCAGCGCGTTATGCGCTGGCAGGAGAGAACGTTGTGGTGTTGGCGGCAGATGTTTATCTTAGCGCTTCAAAAGTACACAGCGCCCACCGTATGGAATTCACGATCCGCCTCGCGGAGCCCCGCGACAACAAAGCCCTCACAGTCCTCTTCAACAGCGATACAAAGATTTTCGGAGACGATGCGACCGGTTTTGGTGATACCGATACGCTGGAATATATCAACGATCCGAAGAAGATGGTATTTGTTTGCGAGCATGCGCACGGTCTGGCCGGCGCGCTGGTGGCAGACTATCATACTACCTACTCGCATCTTGAAACGCTCATTGTAGCGCCCGACTTTCAAAAGACGGGTGTTGGTACGGCGTTGTTTGATTTTTACGAGAAAGATCTTGAACGCATTAATATTCCGCTGATCGAGGTAATGACTGGTGTTGAGAATACGGTTATGCAGAACATTCTGACAAAGCGTGGTTTCCGCCAGGGTAATACGTTTGTGTTTTATTCTAAAGGGAAGTAGCTGAGGCTATCGGTTCAATGCTGTCCAATCACTTCAGGAGTTTCATCGAATATTGTTTGTAGCCTTTTACTCCACCGCTCCAGTTCTTCCTTACGCTGAAGATCGGTTTGGCGTGCAGGGCCGTAAACGATGTGCGGACGCAATACGCTGAAGCCTGTAAATTGAAGCATGCCACGGTGTATGTGTCGGAGTATGCCGTTGATGTCGCCGTGAAATCCGTCTTTCTGGTAGGTGTCTTCAGCACCGCCGGTTGTGAGTGATAGTATCGCTTTCTTGCCTGTAAAGATTCCGTTTTCGTATACCTTACCCTGTCCGTAAAAACGGCCCATAGCGAACACCCTGTCTACCCAGCCTTTGAGTATGCCGGGTACACTGAACCACCACAGGGGGAATTGCCATATCATCAGGTCGCACCATTCTACTTTCTGTTGTTCCTGTTCAATTTCATGAATGAATCCGCTATTGCTGGTGGCGTGAAGTTCTTCCAGTTGTTGTTTATAGAATCCGGTATTCTGTAACGCTGTAAAGTTACCACGGTCAGACACTGGGTTAAACGTCATGCTATACAGGTTTGAATACTGTATGTCGTGCCCTGCTGCTGTAAGCGCTTTGATGGCTATGGTAAACATGGCGCCATTCATGCTAAGCGGTTCCGGATGGGCCAGGATGATTAGTATTTTCATAATAAATCCCGTTTTTTGTAGCGGGTGAACAAAACTAGGGCGGTAGGGGTTTATCCTGAAAAGCGCCGGACTATTGTGATTAACACACAAAAATGTAAGTAATGGGAAAACGAAAGCCAACATCAACAAATGCCATGAATCGCGAGAACCTGATCGGATTCTGTGGAATGATCTATGCCGTGGATATGGTGGGAGGCCGATGGAAGCTGCTTATTCTGTATAAGCTGGAAGGCAAGACGCTTCGGTTCTCTGAATTGAAAAAGAAATTACCAAATGTGACGGACCGTATGCTTACGTTACACCTCCAGGAGCTGGAACGGGATGGACTTATTGTCCGCACGGTATATGCAGAGGTTCCACCCCGTGTGGAATATACATTATCTGACAGCGCGCAACAGTTGAGTGTAATCTGGAAGCAGCTGGAACAGTGGGGTGTTGCTCATCGGGCGGTGCACGAACATATCAGTGGCTCTGTATGTGAGATCCCATAGGTATTGGGTCAGCTTTAAAAAAATGTGTTGGTATTACCGTGTTTGATTTTAATACTGCCCGATTATGATTTTCAGCTTACACAAGCTATAATTCCGTATGCCGGTGCCGGTGTAGTTACGAGTTTTTTTGTGCTGATGACATTGAGGCCCATGACTTTCATAGTATTCTGAATAGCTGTTATGGTTTTTGTGTCGTCAGGCGTTGGTGCCTGATGGAATACGTAAATCCTGCCATCGGGCTTTAGGTAGTTCTTGATAAGGTTGTATTCAGAGGCATCTGGTTTCCAGAAGAAGTTTACATTGAAGCCCACGATCTTGTCGAATTTGTGTTTCGGTAACGATGCTGTGGCGAAATTGCTTGTCAGGGTTTTCAGACGCCCCGAGGCAATGTGATCCGTATTTCGTTTGGTTGCTTTTGCGATCATGGGAGCAGACTTATCTAATGCAAGTATCGTTCCCGTGCGGATGCGCTGTGCAAGCTGTTCTGCCAGAAGACCGGCGCCGCAACCGATTTCAAGAATTTGATCAGTGGGTGCAGCGTCAATGACGCTGCAGGCCCATAGAAATCGATCAGGTTGATGACGTGAAGCCATTAGAAAGTATTGGATTGATCCCCTTATTTTGTGCGCGGCTTACTCCTGTTGTTTTATAGTGTTGCCGGGCGTGATGCCATTCTCATTAAACGCCTCTATTGCGAAGGCGTACTTTTGTTCGGTGTTGAGTGTGTTTATTGTAAGGCTGGTGGTATCGCCATAGACCATGTAACTATGGTGTAATGCGTCCTCAGTAAGACCGAAGCTTATTACGTAGCCTGTGGCGTGTTCGGCCTTTTGCCAGGTGAGCGTTACGCTCTTGCGGTCGTTGGGATTACGTTTGGCGTCGAAGCCTTCAATCTGGGAGGGTAGTGGGCCGTTTCCTTTGCCGAACACCCGGAAGTCGCTGATGGCGAAGTTGCCATTGGGAACCTGTATGTTCTTTATACGAAGGTAGCGGCAGGCTACTTTATCGGTAAGTTGTTTATATACGTGTGTGTTGTCTGTATCGTTCTTTGATTTGTCGTCGAATAGGGTCCATTGTGTGCCGTCGGTAGAGTATTCCAGCGTGTACCGGTGCGCGATGTTCTTTTGTCTGCCCAGTATTTTTGTGTTGTGCTCGGCAAAGTTTATTTGTACTGCGTAGACGTCGTATGTGTCTCCCAGGTCTATCGAGGCATACTCGTCGGCGCTCCCGCTTTGTGCGGCCCAGTAGGTGCGGATGTCTTCATCGGCCAGCCGTGTGGCGGGTAGTGAGTCGATGGCCGACGATACGGTTACGGCTTTGTTATAGGAGAGGAGCATCCAGCCTGCGAACAGATCGTTGAAGCCGTTGATTTTCTTCGTCGGCAGGATCATGGGGTAATCACCATATTTGCTTAACCCATAGAGCGTGCCCTGTTCGCTGAAGAATGCGGGATACAGGCCTAGTCTTCTTTCGAACATTTGCTTTTGCGATATGGTAATGGTGCCGATGTGCCATAGGTTTCCATAGGTGTCGGCGAACGTGCTGCCGTGGCCTGCGCCGTTGGCAAAGCCTTCGGGCTTATAAACAAATGGATTGTGGGGTTGTATGGTGAACTGACCGAGTGGTTTTTCGGCGGTATAGATGCCGTCTGTATAGCTCTTGTATTCTGTGCCAGGGCCGGAGTATTGCAGATAGTATTTGCCGTTGTGTTTATTCATCCAGGCGCCCTCTATCCATGGGGCCTGTGCTTTCAATGTATTATAGTCGCCGGGTACTTCCCATCCGTATATATCGGTATGGGCCTGTAGTAGTATGGTTGGCTCGCCAATGAAGGCGAAGTTGTTTTTATAGTCTACCTCCACGCCATAGAGAGGATTTACGTTTGAGCAGCCCCAGTATAAATACAGCTTGCCGTCGTCGTCCAGAAAGAACGCCGGGTCCCATACAGGTTTATCCAGCTTTTCGCGTGCAATGATCCAGTGGCCGCTGAGGGGATCGTGCGATTTGTATACGGTGCTCTTTTCGTTAGACGATGCCAGGAAGAATAGTGTGTCGCCCAGTGCAATAGCAGTAGGAGCATATTCTTCCACCGGTATCTCGTTGGTTTCAATAAAGGTCCATTCGTGAAGGTCTTTGGAATGCCAGTAGCCGCCAGACTTGGATGCAAACAGGAAGTAGCGGTCTTTGAACCAGAGTATGGTTGGGTCTGCCGCTTCACGTCGCGAGGGTTGGTCTGCACAGAACCGGTAGCTTAGATCAACCGGGTTGCAAAAGGTTGTAACGGCGCTGGCATGTTCGGTTTTGGGTTCCTTTTGGCAGGCAGTTAAATAGATGATAAGTATGCTTAGGATAAGCGCATGTTTCATGGGGTACGGGTATTCGGGATTAGCGGAGTAAAGTTAAAATAATACCGGAGAGATGATAATGCCTCTCCTGGAAAATCAATGTGTGGTTATAGTTTTCGGTTGAAGACCAGGAGCTTTTTGTTTTTTGTATTCTTCGCTGGCAGCGGATAGAAGGTTGCTGCATAGCTGTTGGGACCGGTTGTATTGATGCCGGAGAGGATCATCTGGTCGTCGTCTACGGTAAACGATTCCTGTGTGCGCAAGTTGGCATAGGTTCGTCCACCGTTGCGGTAGAAGACTTCAAGTACCTCGGTGTTTCGCAGGGTTATCCAGCCGTTGCCGTGTTCTGTATTGAATCGCGTAAGTGAAAGACCTGCTTCGTTGGTTACCGGCGGCCAGGTGTTATAGACTTGTGTGCCCAGATCGATAATGTCGGTCGTGGTACTGATACCTTCGGGTGTAATGGAAGTGAGGCTGAAGCGGCCATTGTATTCGGAAAGGATATAAGAATCTGTATCCCACGACAGTTGCAGTACTTCGCGTACGGGTTGATCTATTGATAGTGCTCGTTGCCGTACGGTTATACCTTTTTCGTCGATCTCGCGGTGCAGCCAGGTATTCTTGTCCACGCGCCCGAGTAGATGAATAGCATTGCGGACATAGACCTTATTGCCGATGGGCTCTTCTACTTTTACCTGCGTGCGCTTTTTCGGTGCGCCGTCTTTGAACTCCAATACCGTAAGCTTGTCGGGTTTTTTCCGTGTAAAGATATCTGTCTCGTAAAACAGCGTGTGGTTTTTTGTGGTGCCGGAGAAATTGCCCGTGCCGGGTTTATTGGGTTTGAGTGGCGTGTAGCCGTTCCGGTCCCATACGGGTAGAAAGATTTCCTGTTCCTTATCCGGATGGTATGGCACTACCGCCGCGAAATTTTCGCCCGTGGGGCTTATGAATAAGGTCGGCAGAATGCCCTGATCTTCCCGGAAGCTTTCGGTCTGGCCCTGTTGGTCTACCACGGTATAGAGTACGCTATAGGTTTCGTTGGCGGCATAGACATAGTTTGCCAGCAGGGTCTTGTCTCCGAAACGGATAACGTCGTGGTTTGAAACGCCGTGGTCGGCTACCAGTGTGGTAAGCGTGCCTGCCGGGGTATTGATGACCTGTACCGTGAAGGGGGATGCGGATTCGAGGTTGTTCATACTGTAAGTACCGGCTTTTTTGTTCTAATAAAGATGTTTTTTAAAGGATTTTGTTTTCTCTACCTTTGGTTCTGTGCAGGTGTAGCTGCCCGGAAAAAAGGCAGGCTACGCTAACCCAAATACAAGGACCGGTAATGAAACACGAAGCAAAATATTGTGCCCGTTGTAATGCGCTCTTCGAATGCAAGGTAGGATCGGTAGGGCTCTGCCAGTGTACTGCTGTAAAGCTCGATGACGATGAACGTGGCTATATCCGCGCAAGTTACACGGATTGCCTTTGTGTCGCGTGTTTAAAAGATCTTAAAGCGGGGTATCACCAGCAGAACTGGAATAATCGTATCAAGCATCTGTTTCGGAAACTTACGTCATGAGAAGCCGGCAATCCCGAAAGCATACGCAACACCCGCTGTTGTGCTGGGATGTTGCATCACAGGCGCAGTTCCGGCAGAAGGGATATTTCGAGCGGCTTGCTTTTGCTGACGCGTACCGCACGCAGCAGTGGCCGTTCCCGTTTCCAGTTATCGATAGCGCCGACTTCGGGGCAATTGTTCTTACCGATGTGCGCGAACGTATTGTATGGGCAAGCCCCGGCTTTCGCACCATGACGGGCTATACTATAAAAAGCGCGCTGCATCGTAAACCATCTTTCCTACAGGGGCGTGATACAGATCAGGCTATACGTAATACCATACGGGTGGCGCTTCAGGCGCGGCAGCGTGTTTCTGCTACAATTACGAATTACCGCCGCAATGGTGAGCCGTATCAATGTTATGTCGATATCGTTCCGCTGTTCTCGGCGAGCGGGCAATTGGTCAACTTCATGGCATTGGAAAAGGAAGTCCTATACTAAAAATCACTACTTCGTAAAGCTGATCACCGTGTTGGGGCCGGGAAGTTCGCGAGTAATGTGCCGCTGGGTGCTGTCCTGCCAGCGCGATTTACCAAAGATATTGAAGTCAGGGTAACGACCGATTAATGTAAAGTTGCGGAACGTATACGGTATACCATCAGCCCATAGCGGAAGCTTTTTTGTGGCGATGTGAAAGTGCAGGTGTGGCCCGGTAGAGTGGCCGGTAAAACCAATGGCACCGATTACTTCGCCTTCAACAACACGTTGTCCGGGTTTTACAGTAATGCTGCCGGGTTTGAGGTGCTCGTAGAAGGCGATCTGTCCTTCGCCGATTTCGATGGCTACATAATTACCGGAGCCCTCCGTAGGGCCGGCGGGGGATTCTATTGAGACCACCGGGCTTTCGGCAAAGTCACTACGCGTCGCCACCACGGTGCCGCCGGCTACAGCACGTACGGCATTGTTATAACCGTACCAGTTTGCTATGCTGTCTTCATGGCCGGTAGCATAACGGCCGATGCTATCCAGTCGTACAAAGTCTATTGCATAGCGGCCGGGTATATAGTCTACGCCATCCTTTGTAAAGATCACGCGTCGGTGTCCGCGTTTCCATGAGGGTTCGTATATGGCAGCCCACGTGCCTTCGTGGAGTGGGGCGTTAAGGCTTTTTGTCTCAATGCTACTGGTTTGAACGCTATAGGATGCCTTGCCGGTGATTGGTTTGCCGTTGTGAAGTCTGTTGTATTGTATAGAATGATTCAGCGATCGGTTGGTGCCCACGAGAACTTCCAGATACACTACCGCCGAGCCTTTGGGCACCAGCACGGGTGTACTGGTTGCTTTGGTCAGCGCATCGCCCGTAAGGGTATTCAGCATGATCTTCGAGAAGGATATACTGACCGTGTTGAGGCGGATTGTATCGGCTGTAAGGTTGGTCAGATGTAGTTCATAATAGCTTATAGCCTTACCATCGATGGTGACAGACCGTGGCGTTGACAGGTTTGTGATGCGTAGGGCGGTGTCGCGGTGTTGAGCTGATACCATAGTAAGGGTTAGGATCACGAGCAACGTTGCATAGCAGGCTGTTTTCATACGGGAAAGGATTTGTGATGATTAACGTGTGTTTGTGTGTTTCGGTTGTGTAGGGGGCGATTGATAGACAGGCACCGATACCCGAAGACGAAACCGCACAATATCCCGTTAAAGCGCGATATACGCATATAGAATCCGATTACGTTCATACAGGCGTGTGTATTAATCTCCCGGATATCTATACGCAATACCCTATGACAAAACATTTACTCGTGGCACTCGCGCTCGTTATGCAGGCAGGGCAAATTACGGCCCAGGTGCGGAGCGAAAAGCGCGGCCTGGCCTACGGCGAGCATTCAAAAAAAGACTTACAGGTTCTCTCTCCCGGCGTGAGCTGGTGGTATAACTGGTATCACCAACCTGAAGCCGGGGTTATAAACGACTACAAAAGCCTGAATGTAGATTATGTTACGATGGCGTGGAACGGCGCGTTCGATAAAGCGGCCATGCGCAAGTTCCTTCAGACACATCCCGATGTAAAGTATATCCTGGGCTGGAACGAACCGAACTTTATAGACCAGGCAAAGATGACACCTTCAGAGGCTGCCGCACGCTGGACCGACATTCAGGCTATTGCCGACGAGTTCGGCCTGAAGATCGGAAGCCCAGCCGTAAACTACTGCGGTAACTGTGTTTCAGAAAACGGCACTACCTATACCGACCCGGTTAAATACCTGGACGACTTCTTTACCGCCTGTAAAAACTGCCGTGTAGACTTTATAGCCATTCATTGCTACATGAGTCACGTAAGCGCGTTACAGTGGTATGTATCGCTTTTCGAAAAGTACAACAAGCCCATCTGGCTTACAGAGTTTGCCAGCTGGGAAGGTAGCCCCACGCTTGCCGAGCAGAAGAGCTTTATGGTTGGCGCGGTAGATTACCTGGAGAACAACCCAAAGGTAGCCCGCTATGCGTGGTTCACCGGCCGCTCTACAGGTGTGCCGTATAACGCGTTGATGACAGACCCGGGTGTGCTAACCGAGTTGGGTAACATCTATGTGAACATGCCTGTGCATAGCACAACCAACTACGTGAAGATTCCCGCGAAGATCGAGGCTGAAGCCTATACCGTGATGAATGGTGCTTCGCTTGAAGCCACACAGGACGCATCGGGCGTGGTGCACGTTACCAGTCTGGATGCAGGCGATTGGCTGGAGTACAACCTCGATGTGCCGACGGCCGATACGTACCCCTTGAAAATTCGGGTAGCTTCTAAACAAAGTGGATCGGTCAAAATCATGGAAGGAAATCAGACCCTGCTTACGGTGGCCATTGCCGATGGCAACGACCTTACGAAGTGGCAAACCATTACCGGGAGCATCAAGCTTGCAGCGGGCAAACATACGCTGCGTATGCAAGTGGTTGCCGCGGGCTTTAATTTAAACTGGTTTGAGATCGGCAACCTGCTGGTGGTAGGCAACGAGCCCGAGCTATCGCTTGCAGAACAAGCCTATCCGAACCCGGTAGGCGAGACGTTGTTTATACCCAACGCCCGGTCGGTGCGCTCGCTGGAGATTAGTACGGTACAGGGCGAAACCGTATATGCCGGTCTTGCATCGGCACAGATCGACTTTACGGCATTCAAGCCAGGGCTCTATATACTAAAGCTTACATCGCTAAAAGGTGGTGTGAGCACGCAAAAGATCATTAAGAAATAACGGCTATCCTACTGGTATAAGCCAGAACGGCTCCCGCGGCATTGCTTCGGGGGCCTTTTTTATTGGTGCATGGTGAAGGCATAAAAAAAGCCATGGCCTGTTCGCACAAGTCATGGCAGGTTTGGGGGCTAAACCTTAGGGATTAATCTTCGATAAGCATATCGGTTCCGATCATGGAGATCTTACCGCTGATGGTTTTCGTTGCTGTGCTGGTAGGTTCGTCGAATACTGTTATCTGGTCATTGGCGATGTTGATGGATATCGTCAGGTTGTTGTCTGACACCACCAGGCGATCGCCAACCGTCTTTTCAGTAGGTTTGGTTTGTTTGTTCAGGGTAACCATGTATGAGTTCTCTACGCTCTGGCCCACAGTTCCGGTATATTCACGGTCGAATCCGGGGTTGCCGGTTATCTTAACCGTAGCCGTATTGCCGCTGAAGCTAACGGCTACCTTTGCATTGAGAATGTAGCCGAGGTCCGTTTGTGGATCGTCTACAACCTGTAAATATCCGGCGTACGTGCCGCCTTTTGCAGATCCTCCGGCAGGTGCCGCATCGTCATCGCTGCCGCAGGCAAAGACCGTTACCAGGAGAATCGCGAAAATGAAGTTATGGATGGTTGTTTTCATGTGATTGATTTACGTTTAATTTGAGATCTGATTTCTTATCGGTATCAGGTCCCGAATGAATAGAGCTGGCCAAAATTACAGTATGCAAAAGAGAGGGGTCAATCGTTTAAAAACAGTAATTTTTTCTACTGGTTTTCCAGTAGATTTCGTTTGTGATAACGTTCTTATCGATATGTACGCTGGCTTGACCAATAACAAAAATCTGTTCGGGGCACTTCGGCGCGGGCTTTTCCGGCCCATAGGGGTAGGGGTATGTGTGTGTGTCTTTTTTATGGCGGCGTCGCAATCGGTGTCGGCTCAGGTAGCCTATTCTCTGGGCACAGAGAATGCTTACATTGCCAATACCGAGCAGGAGGCGATTGCGCTGAAGGACGATAGCCTCAAAGCAAACGCTTTTTTGAAACTGTCCCTGCTCTGGCGGCGCATGAACAACCCGGAGAAAAGCAAGCACTACCTTGAGCAGGGTACAGCCCTGGCCCACAAGTATCCCATGTTGAAGGCTGCCGCGTTTTACTATCAGTCGATTATAAACTATGTTCCGGGTGATATTGCTTCGCTGGAAAAGAATCTGTTGAAAAGCGATTCCCTGCTAAAGCCCTTTACCCAGGCCGAGGCGCACAAACTTCGCGGCATAATCTGGAACAACTACGCCATACTTCAGCAGGCCCGTGGCGATGAGAAGAAGGCTATGGATGTCTTTACAAACAAGGCCATGCCCAGCGCCAAACTGTCTGGCGACTTTATGGTGCTCGGGAAAACGTATAAAGGCATCTCCATTATTTTTATGAATGCCGATCAGCGCGATAAAGCGGCCGGCTATCTTTCACAGGCTATAGAAGCTATTCGTAAATCACCACTCGAAAATCCGGTTAACCTTACCGAGCTGATCGAGGCCTACATCACGGCAGGAGAGAACTATGTATACGCACACCGGTACGATTCGGCACGCAAAGTAATTGCGGTGGCAAAGTCACTGCTAGCGCCCTATCCAACGTCTAACCTGTACATGATTTACTACTATGCCGAAGGTGTATACCTCGACCGGATGCAGGCCTATACGGAGGCAATCCGAAGCTTTGATGCCGGCATAAACCTGTCTACAAAGCTGAACTCGCCATACTCGCTTAACCGTTTGAAGTTTGCCAAATATAAGTCGTTATCGGCACAGAAACGTTATCCGCAGGCCATTGCGGTGCTGGAAGACCTCCTGAAAAGCCCGTATGTACTGGAGTCGGACAAGAAGATTTACTACCAGGACCTGTATACCCTGTACGATCGCATAGGCGATTCAAAGAATGCCTTTCGCTGGTCGTCTCAATACATTACGTTAAGCGATAGCCTGTATGAACAGAAGATACAGAAAGAAATCGCCGAGCTGGAAAGCAAATACAAACACGCCGAAGATCAGGCCGAGATTGCAGCCTTGCAGGCCGAACGCGAAAAGTCAGAAATGGCCGCGCGTAATAACCGGGTGCTGAACATCCTGCTGGGTATTATCAGTCTGTTTCTGTTAGCCACAGCGTTGCTGGCCATCAAAGTATACCGGCAGCGTGTAGCGCGTTACCGGCAAACGATAAAAGACGCCGAGCAACAGCAACAGATTCAACTGGCCAAAGCCCTGATGCAGGGAGAAGAGAAAGAACGGAAACGCCTCGCGATAGACCTGCACGACGGCCTGGGCGGGCAGCTGGCCGGCATTAAGATCAACCTCTCGCGCATGGCCACCAGCGACGGCTCATCGGGCATGGATCTTCACAAAGTAATCGATCAGCTCGACGCTTCGTCTAATGAACTCCGGCGCATTGCCCGCAACATGATGCCCGAGTCATTGTTGCTGCTCGGGCTGGAGCCGGCACTGAAAGACATGTGTGAATCACTGAATTCAGAGAAAACACAAGTCGTGTTTCAGCCGTTCGATATAAGCCCTGCATTGCCCCGCGAAATGCAGATGAACATCTACCGTATGGTGCAGGAGTTACTTACCAATGCCATACGCCATGCGGCCGCCACCGAAATACTGGTGCAATGCAGTCAGAATTCAGACCGGTTTTTTATAACCATTGAAGATAATGGCAAAGGATTCGATACCGCTACGCTGGGCAAGAAACCAGGCATAGGCCTCTCTAACGTACAGAGCAGGGTCGAGTATTTGAAGGGAAAGATAGATATTTCATCAGGAGCAGGAGAAGGCACGACCATAAACATTGAATTTGATGTCACAGCCCAGTAAAGCTTTACGTATTGTTATTGTCGACGATCATCCCGTGGTAACGGAGGGACTACGGAAAATAATCGAGCAGCAGTTTGCTCTTGCCGAGGTGCTGGAGTTTCATACCGGTGCTTCGTTTATGGCGCATCTGGCAGAGCGTGAGCACCCCATCGATATCGTTCTGCTCGATATAACGTTGCCCGACACCAGTGGCGTAGAGTTATGCCGGGAAATCAAAAGCCTTTCACCCGCCACCGGCGTGCTCGGGTTCAGCAATCACGACGACCGTACGCTGGTTATGCAGCTGTTGTCATACGGCGCCAGCGGCTATCTGTTAAAGAACGTATCGGCTCCGGAACTTATAGCCTGCATCAACGACGTGCTCGAGGGTAAGATCACGTTTAGCGAAGAGATCCGCAAGATCATCGCCCGGCCATCGATAGAACACCTAAAAACCGTACCCCGGCTTACCAAACGCGAGAAACAAATACTCCGTATGATTGCCGATGGCAAAACCAGCGTCGAGATATCGGAAGAGCTTTCGGTAAGCCCCTTTACCGTAGAAACACACCGGCGAAACCTGATGCAGAAATTTGAAGTCAACAATGCGGCGTCGCTTATTAAAGCCGCGGCACAATTACAGTTGATTTAGGTCGTAGTGTATTGTTAGCGCGTTCCGGCAACACGGGCTCCATAGGTCTGTATTTTCGATTTTGTTCATCCTGAAGTAACACGGCGTTACAGTATGGATAAAGCATGGATACAGCACGTTTAGAGTATAGCTAGAGTATGGTTGAGTGTTGAATTTCGTTCCCCTACCGGGTAACATGTCACGAATGACGTGTAATAGCTTTGCCGAATGTATGCTGAACATACAAGGCTGGTATGATGAGCATCGGCGGTTACGCCACGTCAGGAGATGACGACTTCGTCATGATGTTGGCGACGCTCCAGTCGGAGAGGAGCTGCATGATTTGCTGAAGAGACTGGCCTTTAGGGCTCAGTGCATATTCAACGCGGGGTGGTACCTCGGGGTAGGCCGTGCGGATCACGATACCGTCGTTTTCCAGTTCTTTCAGTTGCCGCGATAGTACTTTCAATGCCATGGCAGGCATCGTCTTGTGAAGCTCACCAAAACGCATCGGCCCCTTCAGCAACAGCCAGATAATGGGCGGCTTCCATTTCCCTCCGATTACATCGATCGTTGCGGTGATGGGGCATTCTTCGGCTCCATGAACATTTCTTTCAACTTTTTTCTGCTCCATACGTGTTAAAACGCCAATTCCGACTTTTTTGCCATTACTAGACAAAAAGGTAACTACTTGCCAAAGGTACAGTGATACCCCTACTTTCGCTAAACGAAAAACAAAAGAATCGTATGAAGATAGTACTTGTCGGTGCCACCGGCACCATTGGTAAACACGTGGCAAATGCGCTGCAAAGCGATCATCAAATTGTACGGGTAGGGGGCCGCAGCGGCGACTTCCAGGTCGATATGAGCGATATAACCTCCATTCAGCAACTGTTCAAACAGATCGGCTCATTCGATGCACTGGTGTGTACCGCCGGCGATGCACGATTCGTTACCCTGCCGGCGATGACCGATGCCGACTTCCAGGTCGGACTAAAGAGTAAGTTGATGGGGCAGATTAATATGGTGCTGATCGGACAGAAATATATAAGCCCCAAAGGTTCGTTCACATTAACGTCAGGTAGCCTGGCCGATGATCCGGTAGTGGCCGCGGCTTCCGTTAGTGCGATCAACGGTGCTGTAAACGGTTTTGTAAAAGCAGCAGCCATCGAGCTGGAACACGGCGTGCGTATCAACGCTGTTGCCCCCACCGTGGTAGTGGAGTCACCACAGTACTTGCCGTTCTTTCCCGGTACCATTCCCGTGTCGATGCATCGAGTAGCCCAGGCGTATGTTAAGAGCGTACTGGGAGCGCAGACGGGCCAGGTCTATCGCGTCTTTTAAGTAAAACCGCTTCAGCTGTAGCGTCTGAAGCGGTTTGTTTATATACTCGTTATGGGTTAAGGTGTGCGGAGCACGTTAACCGAACGTGTGTTGGTGGCGGTCTTAACACGTATCGCATAAGGACCTTTACCACCTGAAGGAATAGTGAGTGTATGCTGTAGCGCGCCGGCGGGTCGTGTTCCGAGGTCTTCGGTGTGAACAGGCTGCCCGGTAATGAGATCGATAACCGTGATGGTTACCGGAGTGTCGGCTTCCAGCGTGGTCCGGATCTCCACCGTATTGCCGGTAACGGGGTTAGGAACAGCCTGTATATCGGTAGCGGCAATTCGTGTTGTGGATCCGGTACAGGCCACAGGTTGTACGCTGGGCCCGCTTACGGTAACGTTGTCAATGTTAGCTGGCCCGTTGGCCGTGGTGGCCTCCAGCCTTAGCGTGTGTGTACCGGCGGTAAGCGTGATGTTCGCCGTTACCTCGGTCCACGTAGTCCAGTTGGTCGTAGCCGGGAAGCTGATAGACGATACCACCTGCGTGCCGTTTACCAGCAGCCGCGACGGACGGTCTGAGCCACCACCGTTGGCGTAGCGCCACCGTAGCGTATAGGCACCGCTGGTCGTGGTAACACGCCAGGTTATACCCGCGCCCACAGCATTGGTGGCATTGGCAAATCCGCTACCGGTATATCCCGTGTTATCGCTGTCCACAGTTCCTTCCACACTACAGAATCCGGTCGTGTTTTCCTGTATCGTAGACGATGAGCCACTGCCATTGTTAGCACCCACCAGTACAATGTTGGGCTGTGGCGGCGGGTTCATACCACCACCGATATAGAAGCCCGGATGGGGCGGTTGATTATACGCGGAGTTCTGCCACGCTACGGCCATACGATACTGCGGGTCGTGCATCAACGTATAGATACGGGTGGTAGTAGGAATCGTAGTCGTGTAGATACGCAGCGCACTGTTGTCGGACGTACGCCAGATTACCTCTTCACGCCAGTCGCCGAAAATATCAGCCGTTAGCGCAGGCGTTGCTTTCGTGCCGTTGTTCGACGCCACGCCCGACGGACTCAGCAACGCGCTCGCCGACGCTGTAGATGGATTCCATTTACTGATCGTTACATTGTCCAGCAGCTCGCGCTGCAAATCGCCATCCCACCAGATACTGAAGTTGATCGAAGGTTTTGATGATGCGATCTGTGTACCCTGTATGTTATAAACACCGCCGGTAGCACCGGCTGCCCATACCTCATACCCTTTGTGGTTCGGATCAATATCCGCGGCGTTGGCACGGCCAATATCCGTTGTGGCCGATACCGACCAAATGATGGCTCCGGTAGCGGCATCGATTAGTGCCGCGCCAAGGTTACCCGACGAGCCTGGCGACTCGTAAGGCATCCAGATTTCAAGACCGGAGCGGTCGGGGTTCATATCGCTCATGTGTAGTGCATCGCCGTGCCCTTTGCCGTTGGTCCAGAAGCCCGAGCCGTTATCGTTTATCGCGCTCGACCCGTTGAATACTTCCTGGCGACCATCGTTATCCGAGTCACCGATCGTCATCTGGTGGTTGCCCTGGCCGTTGTAATTCGAGTTATTGTCGAATGTCCACCGGTTCGTTAACTGGCCATTACGCCAGTCCCAGGCAGCGCGTACCATGCGGGTATAATATCCACGACCCATCACTAGACTCGGACGTTGACCGTCCAGGTAGGCTACAGCATTTACAAACCGGTCTACGCGGTTACCGTAGTTATCGCCCCAGCTGCTCACCGTACCGCGTGGCACAACATAGTTCACCGTAGCAAGCGCCCGGCCGGTGGTGCCTTCGAATACCGTCATGAACTCGGGCCCTGAGAGAACATAGCCCCCCGAATTACGATAGTCAGCCGATGAACTACCAATCACCGTGCCCTGCCCGTCGCGTGTGCCATCAGCCGTTTTACAGGCTACCTCCGCGCGACCATCACCGTCCAGATCGTACACCATGAACTGTGTATAGTGCGCGCCCGACCGTATATTAATGCCCAGGTCTATACGCCACAGTCGCGTACCATTGAAGCGATACGCATCGAGTATCGTATTGCCGGTGTAGCCCGACTGTGAGTTGTCTTTGGCATTGGTAGGGTCCCACTTCACAACAACCTCGTATTGCCCGTCACCATCGAGGTCGCCCACGCTGCAATCATTGGCTGTGTAGGTATAACTCTCGCCGCTGGGTGTCGTTCCACCTGAAGGAATCTGAAGCGGAATCTGCAGATACTGTTGGCTCCACACACTTGCCGTTTCAGAAGCAGCCTGCTCTACGCCGTTAATGACGGGCCGTATCGAATAGGTGTCGTTGGTCGTCACATTATCGACATAGTTCGTCGAGTTAGTAATCGGTGTGCTGTTCAGCCTGGTGGTGCCGCGGTATACATTATAGGTAATGCTTGTAGGCTCTGTGCCGAACATCTTCCAACCAACGTATACCTGTGAACTACTGGTGCGAATGGCAACCAGTCCCCGGTTCGTGTTCTCCATCTGATACTGGGCAAACGCGACGGTTGCCGCAAGCAGGTAAACACAAATAAGCATGACTGACCAACGAAGGCTATGTGCATAGACATACCTCAACGGTCGTTTCTTGTAAAACGCTGTTTTCATAAACGTGGTGATTAAAGGGATTTAAAACCTAACTGAATCTGCTGATTATAATAGAAGAAGGTGTCCCGTACTCGCCTGTCTGGATAGCATGAATGGAGGATGTCTATGATGAACAAAGATCAAACACAAGCAGTGTCGCGTAATGCCGCAATGTCCTTTAACGGATCAATATATTGATGCAAGTACAGTTTCAGAATGCGGAAAACGGATAGTTACGATAGGAGAGGACTGGACTGGCTGTATCGGTTTTGGGTAACGGTCTTTATGTTGTTCAGAAATCCCGATAAGGGAACCGTTAATCCGGAGATTAACGGTTTGGCCTTATGAAGGTTTATTATCGGAGGTATACTGTTTATTGTCGGAAGTTTTATTCTTCTTGGCGATATCTTCCACCTGTTTAATGATCTCGGCTACTTTACCGTCTGAATAAGTACCGTAAGCATCGACCAGTGTTCCTTTAGCTCCGTCGTCTGTACGGATTACATACAGAACCGACATGTCGCCGGGATCAGTAATGCCTTCGAACCGATAGAAATTCACAACGTGAAGCTCCTCGGGTGTATACGTGCGCGACGTCTCAATAGACTGAAGTCCGTCCTGGGTGGCACGAAAGTTCTCTTTATAACCATGCTCGATGGCCTTGCTTGTGCAATACGCCAGCGTGCGGAGCTCCGGCATCAGCTTCTCCGATTCCGTCAACAGATCAACGGTTTCATCCGAATCCTTCTCTGCCTTTTTAAGCTCTTTTTTGTTGATTTCCTGTTTCGCTTTTAGTGACATACGCTTTCTTTTACCCACATCTCTAAAACAACGATGCCACAGCCCATCACCCAAATTTGGCAGAATTGCGGTTCCGCTCCTGTGGATAAGTATGGGCAAAATGCCTGGCGCAGGTCTCCTGCGTAAGCAGTGACTTGCCGCGCCCCCGGCACACCCGGTGGTGCCCGGCGATACGTCGGTCTCTTACTGACGTAATAAACCGCCCTAAGCCCCCGCTCAGTCATTCGTTCCCGGAACTGCAACAAAGTCCCTACACTCCCTGCAACCTTTTCATCAATTTCTTAGTCACTCCTATAGAGAAAGATTCTAATCACTACAGAAACCTAAACCCCATTCCGTATGTATAAGAATTATTTCACAATAACCCTACGCGTGTTCCACCGCGAGAAGGTATACAGCCTGATCAACATCGCCGGCTTGGCCCTCGGCTTCACCTGCACGCTGATGATCTATCTCTTTATCAGCGACGAGCTAAGCTACGACACCATTCACCACGACAATGACCGGATATACCGCGTAGCCGCAGCCTACATGCGCCAAAACAAATGGGAGCCCTATGCCTCAAACTCCTGGAAAACCGGCGAGCTCATCAAAACAAATTACAGCGACATCGAACAACTGGTCAGAATCAGAGATGATAACGACATGTTCGTATATGGTGACAAACGTGTAATGGAATATCACTGCGCCTGGGTAGACGATAACTTCTTTTCCGTATTCAATTTCCCCCTGGTAATGGGAAATCCCGCTGAAGCATTGAAAGGAACGTACAAAGCAGTAATCTCCGAATCGACCGCCGCCAGGTATTTCGGCACCGACAACCCCATGGGAAAAGTCTTCGACGTACGCGATGGCGCTTTTCAACTTCAGGTCAGCGGCGTAATGAAAGACATGCCCCGCAATTCACACTTTCATTTCGATATCCTGGTAAGCGGCGAAACACTACGGCAAACCGCCCCTGAGCAGCTGTTCACCAACGTAGGGTGGGACTCGCAATACATCTACATCAAACTCGCACCGGGAGCAGATATAGCCCGGATGGAAGCCACCTTCCCGGAATTTGTTGATAAAAACCTTAGTCCGTTCAATGCAGAAAACTTCAAATTATTTACACAGCCCCTTTCGTCCATACACCTCGAATCAAACATAGGGCTTGAGTTGGAAGACAACGGCAGCATGTACCGTATCTATGCCTTTTCCGTGATCGCCGTCTTTATCCTGGTCATCGCGTGTGTTAACTATATGAACCTCACAACGGCTCGCTCGCTCAGGCGGGCTAAAGAAGTCGGTATGCGCAAAGTACTGGGCGCCCGAAAAGGCGAACTGGTCAAACAGTTCCTCACAGAGTCTGTTGTTACCACAACGATAAGCTTGTTACTCGCAGTACTCGTTACCACATTGCTGTTACCCACATTCAATCAGTTTGCTGGTAAAGCTATCGCATCGCATGCCTTGTTCACCCCGTATAGAATGGCGGGTATGGTCGCGGCGCTGCTGGTTATTAGCGTGGTCTCGGGCTTTTATCCTTCCCTTATAGTATCCTCTTTCAAGCCGCTTAACAATATAAAGAACAGCGCTACCCCCGGCGTAAAGTCGGGCTTCGTTTTAAGGCGGGCACTTGTGGTGTTACAGTTTGCCATCTCCATCGGCTTGATCGCAGGTTCGGCCATTGTATTTCAGCAGTGGCAATACCTGGCCAACAAGTCACTGGGTATAAATAAAGAAAGTGTAATCGCCGTGCCGCTCCAAACCCTGGACACCCGAAAGATCGATCCCTTCCGCGATCAACTCCTTACAAACCCATCCGTAAAAAAAGTAGCCTTCTCCAACATGCAAATGCCCGGCTGGATTTCAAACAGCACAAGCTACCGCGCACAAGACGTTGAAGTCGACGAAGAAGTAAACAAAAGCATGAAGATCATCCGCATCGACTACGACTTCTTCTCAACCCTCGAAGCCGACATCGCCAAAGGCCGCGACCTCTCCCGGGCTTTCCCCGCCGACTCCATATCATCCATCATCATCAACGAATCAGCCGTCGCTCAGCTAGGCTGGAAAGATCCCATCGGCCGATGGATGGAACTCAACGGCAACCGGTTCACCGTAGTCGGCGTAGTCAAAGACTTTCATTTCGAATCGCTGCACCGCCAGATTCCCCCGACAATCTTTATGATCTCTCCCAACACACTACACTGGGCCTACATAAAGATCGCCGAACAAAACATCCCAGCCTCCATCAAACAAATCGAAAAGACCTATTCCCATTTCGTATCCAACCGCGACTTCTCCTTCACCTTCCTAGATCAGGATATTGCCCGCCAATACGAAGGCGAACAGAAATTCACCCAGGTCTTTACCATCTTCACCATACTGGCCATCATCATAGCCTGCCTTGGCACCTTCGGCCTGATCTCCTTCAACGCCGAACGCCGCGCCAAAGAAATCGGCATACGTAAAGTACTCGGCGCATCCATACGTTCCGTATCGTTCATGTTAATCCGCGAGTTCGTCATACTCCTCGTTATCGCCAGCATCATCGCCTGGCCCATAACCTGGTATTTCTTAAAAGGCTGGGTAGATGATTTCGTATACAGAACCGACATCGGCGCATGGCCATTTGTCATAGCAACATCCCTGGCTGCAGGCATTGTGATATTAACCACCGGCGTCAGTGCACTAAAAGCGGCAGTAGCCAATCCAGTAGATTCTCTGATGAGAGAGTAGTGAGTCCTTGGCCCCGAGACATCACAAAATCCCATGAAATCATTGCGTCGTTATTTGACGACACGTATATTTGTCGTCAAATAACGACGTAATGATCCTACGACGCGATATCTTCCAGGCAATAGCCGATCCCACACGCAGGTCGATTCTTATCCTCTTAGCGTCTTCCCAAAGTGTTACCGCAGGCGCAATTGCCGATAATTTTGATGCGGCCCGCTCTACCGTATCGAAACACATTCAAATTTTAACCGAGTGTGGATTAGTAGAGGCGAATCAGCAGGGGAGGGAGATACACTATCAGATAAAAATGGAGCGCATGAAAGAAGTCGATCTGTGGATGGACGAGCTGCGCAAAGTTTGGGAGAAACAGTTCGACGAACTGGATGCCTACCTCGAAAAGATTCAAAAAAATAAACGATAAGCCATGGAAAACAATTCAAGCCGCGAGATTCGCATCGTTCGCGTATTTAAAGCACCGGTCGACCTCATGTGGGAAGTATGGACCAGCCCCGAGCACATCGTCAACTGGTGGGGCCCCAACGGGTTTACCAACACCATCCATACCATGGATGTTACCGAAGGCGGCGAGTGGACCCTGACCATGCATGGCCCCGATGGAAAAAATTATCCGAACCGAAGCATCTTTAAAGAGATTATTCCGTTGAAGAAGATCGTATACGAACATTTCAACCCACACTTTATCACCACCGTGCTGTTTGAAGCAAAAGGCCAGGAAACACAAGTCGATTGGTCAATGCTGTTCGATACCGCCGAAGCGCGCGACATTGTAGTAAAAGCCCACAACGCCGCCGAAGGCCTGAAACAGAACCTCGATAAACTTGAGGTGTTCCTGGCAGCGCGTGTAGGGGTATAGAGATCTAAAGAAAAATATGGCATTACGATTGAATCGAGAGGAAGCCTATACGCTACTGGCGTATCGGGAATTTATGACATTAACTGAAGCGCAGCGCGCCGATCACCTTCTGGAATATCCGTTATACGAGAAAACGCAACAGCCCGGATATGACCCGGAAGCGGATGACGACACGGATTATATAGAGGAGTACGAAAAGATCAAAGACTTTTTTGATCCGAAATTTAACGATTATATCCTGAAGGGGTTAATGGCCAAATATCACCCGGCGTTGAATTCTTATTTGTCGATGCGGGTAAGTAGGGAGCAGGGGGTTGATGTAATAGTCGAGGGAGAAATTCAGCATCGGGAGGTTTGTCCATGCTGTGGCTATAGAACATTGTATGAACGCGCACAGTTTGAAATTTGTGTCGTTTGTTATTGGGAGGATGATGCCTTCGTAAGCGACCCGGATCAGCGTAGCGGCCCCAATCACATGACGCTCACTGAAGGAAAAAAGAATTACGCGTTACGCGGGCTTATGTTCGAAGAGGGAGGTCCAAAGTTGAATCTGGACCCCGAGAGGTTTTTTATGTATGCAAAGGAGTCGGAGTGAAGCATCACCCCATTCCCCCTTTCCCCGCTCTAATCTTCTCCATCACCACCAATGTCTCCGAAATCTTTTTAATCTCACCTTTATACTCATTCCCCCAGCGCTCCATAAGCGCAATAATCGGCAGAATCTTTTAACCCGATTCCGTTAGATAATACTCCACCCGTGGCGGAAGACCCGGAAACACCTTCTTCTCTACAACCTTATAATTCTCAAGCTCGCGCAGCTGAATGTTCAGCACGCGCGGCGATGCCGTATTGATATACCGGTGAATCTCGCTCGGACGGTGGTAGCCCTTCACGATGCTGTCGAGTATGCACGGTTTCCATTTGCCGCCAAATACTTTTGACGCGACCTCTATGCCGCAATCCAGGTCTTCCGGTATCTTCTTGTTGTACATACGGTGTGCGTTTGGTTAACAAAGTTACCGGTCTCCACGACAAATGAAAGCAGGGAAAAATTCTTCCCTGGTGAACAATTTTTCCCGTATTGTGAGCGGAGGTTCTGTTCGGGAGTTTTGAAACAAAAACAATCGGACATGAAAACATCGTTTATCGTAAGGTCGTTGGTAACCATATTTTTGCTGCTATCGTCGGCCGTGTTTCTACAGGGGTATAATCACCTGTTCGGATTTACACCCGAAGCACTCGGCAAATACTTTGACGTGAAGTGGCTGCTCTGGGCACATATTATACCGGGCGGCATCGCGTTGCTTATCGGTCCCACACAACTGTTACGCGAGCTACGAAATAAGAGCCTCAAGCTTCACCGGCTTCTGGGAAAGCTCTACGTGATCTGCGTAGCGGTGGCTGCAACGGGCGCCCTGGGCCTTACCTTCGTAACCACTAACCAGGTAGGGCACATGTATACCATAGCGCTGTGGTTCCTGGTGTCGGTTTGGATATGTACCACCGGCATCGCTTACTGGACCATACGCCAGCGCCGCATTGCCGAACATGAGCAGTGGATGGTACGCAGCTATATCGTTACGTTCGCGTTTATCGTTCAGAACTATATCCTGAAAATACCCGGGCTCATGCTACTGGGAAGCTTTGCCGAAGTTGCCCCGAACTTATTCTGGCTATCATGGGCGGTGCCGTTGTTTGGCTATGAGATGTATCTCACCGGATTTGTGCGTGTAAAAAGGGTATAACGTTAAAAAAAACAAACGGCCCTTCATTTGCGAGGGCCGTTTGTAAGTAGTTAATACGTATAACGAAGCGTTACCCCATACGTGCGCGGGTCTCCCAGCACACCCGCATAGTGACCGGCATTCCCGGCAGCGACGAGGAGCTGTTCGAAGTAGTCTTTGTCGGTCAGGTTACGAGCCCAGAAGAAGGCCGAGAGGCCGTCTGTAGCGCGGAAGCCGGCACGAGCGTTTACAAGCGTATAGCCTTCAACGTTGAGGAATTGTGACGGCGAAGCGCTCGACGAGAATTCAGATCGATAATAGGCATCGGCACCGATGAAGAGACGGGCACTACGGCCAAAGATATCCTTCGGACTGGAAAGGATCTCGCCACCGAGCGAGCCCGCCCATTTAGAGATACCGGGCAGTCTCTGACCGGAGATGTCTTTGAAGTTCGCAGAGCCGGTTTCTTCGAGCGGCACCGGAGCGTTTTTGAACGATACATACTCGCCGTCAGTATAGGCAACGGCTCCGTTAAGAGAGATGTTGTTACCAATGCGGATGTTTCCGTCCAGTTCAAAGCCGAATACACGAATCTCTTCCGCATTGGCCAGATAGCCACGGTTTACCGAAACGTCGGCGGTTTGCACCTGGGTCTGGTAGTCGTCTATCTGTGTATTGTGGAACACGAGGTTAAGCGTTGAGTTCTGAGTAGGCGAGGTCTTGACGCCTACTTCGACGTGCCGTACAGACTCAGGCTTTATACGCGCGAGTTCGAGCATAACCCCATCCGTGCCTGACGGAAGACCGCCCAGGTTTATCCCTACAGGCTTATAGCTGGTAGAGTATGTCACGAAGGTGTGTACAGCTTCGGCAGGGCGGTACGTTACCGTTACCTGGCCCGATACGTTAGACTCGTCTACGTCGGCAGTGAAGGCCTGGTTCGTATATACCTTACGTTTCAGAGCAATGAGGTCCGGGTTGTCGGTTTGCAGACCGCCGTACGTCTGGCGGTCGAAGTCAACTTCCTTCTGATCGTAGTTGAAGCGGATACCGGGCAGCAAGTGCAGACGGTCTGTGATAGCCCAGTCGAGTTGGCCGAACACGGCACCACCAAATGTATTGAGACTCGATTTGGTACGGATGCCGTAGCCTTCAAACAAGCCGGGTGTTTTCCAAAGCTCGCTTTCAGAGTCTTGGGAGAAGCGCCACTGGTGCTCGCCCGATTCTTCGATGTGATACGGCTCTGTCTTGAGGTCCTGGCCAATGGCGAAAACACCAATAACACCGCTGAGCTTAGACGTGAGGTCACCCGCATAGCGTACTTCCTGCGACCACTGCTGGTGTGCCGAAGTTGCCTGCGAAAGCTGCAGTACCGAGAGACCGGTGAAGTCGCGGTCGTTCGATGGATCCCAGTACCAGTAGCGGTATGCCGAGGTAGAGGTGAGTGTACCGGCACCGATGTTGGCATCTACGGTAAGAGACACTCCGCTCAGGTCATTGCCCGAACGCCACGGTGTGTTGTGATCGATCTTACGATCGAAGGGGTTACGGCTTGGCAGGTCGTAATTGAGGTCGGCAATGATCTGTTCGAACTGGCGGTACGGTCTCCGCTGGGTTTGTACAACACCGGCAAACACCTGGGCATAGCCGTCAGGACGTTGTGTGGTGGCATCGCCTGCCAGGGTGATCTTCACATTGTCGGAAGGTTTATACAACAACTGCGCACGGAAGCCAAGGTTGTTGAGATCGTTCACCGGCTTCTGAGTTGTCACATTTTCGAGCACGCCGTTACGCTGTGTACCGGAGAACGATACACGGGCGGCGAACTTCTTACCGAGTGGCCCGGTAACCGAAGTCTTGGCCTGTATATAGCCGTAGTTTCCATAGCTCAATTCGAAGCTTGCGCCGGGCGTAAAGCTCGGAGCCCGTGTGGTAATGTTGAAGGCGCCGGCGGTTGTGTTCTTGCCGAACAATGTACCCTGAGGGCCGCGCAGTACTTCGATCTGTTCTACGTCGATAAAGTCGAGCGTCGTTGCTGCCGGACGTGCGTAGTATACGCCGTCCACATAGAAGCCTACACCGGGGTCGATACCGTCGTTCGTGAGGCCGAAGGTTGAGCCCAGGCCACGGATATTGAGTGTGGTATTACGCGGATTCGATGAGTAGAGCTGAACCGATGGCACCAGCTCCTTAACCCGGTTTACATTGAAGGCTCCGGAGTTTTCGATGGTAGCGCCGCCCACAACCGACACGGGAATGGGTACCTCCTGTAAGGTCTCGCTGCGTCGCCGGGCAGTAACTACAATTTCAGAGAGGAGCGCGTCCTCGGCCAGAACGATCTCCTGACCGAACGTCGAGAGGTCGCGCACCTGAATTTCCTGTGTGGTATATCCTACGGCGCTGATGCGTAAGGCAAAGGGGAGCTTCTCGGGTGCTGCAATAGAGAACTCGCCACTAACGTTTGTTACGGCGTGTGTGCTGGTTCCTTTGATGATCACGTTTGCGCCCTCTATAGGGGTGTTGCGGGCGTCTTTAATAATGCCTGTCACCGTTCGCTGGGCGAATAAGGGGGTGGCGCCCAGCAGGAGTGTGACGGCAATAACGAACTGTAAACTTCTTTTCATACTTCAGTAAGTTGAACATGGTTAGGGTGGCTGGTGGAATTTTGTTACAATATAATGTCTATAAAGTTAGTAGACAAATAGGGCTCGACTGTAAATAATTTTTTAGGCTGCTGACATAGGGGTGTCAGTGATGGGGTATTGTTTTGGCGATTACTTTATCTGTTTTATGAAGATCAAATACGTACATCCTGTTTCTTTTTTGGTTTATCGGGTCGAGACTACGGTAGAGCAGCTGCATACTTTTTTGCCGGTGGGGCAGCGATTGTTTGGCGAGGCGGTAGCGCGTAAGCATTTTATTGCAGGGCCGGTGCATTGGCATTACATCGGCTTCACGGATGTTTTTAAACCCTTTGTATTGGAAGTGGCCTTGCCGGTGGGAGAGGTTTTTCAGGGATATGACGACGGCGAGTTTCGCTATAAACGTACCGAGGCGTTTCAATGTGTATCGTGCCTGCACGAAGGGTCCTGGCAACAGATCCCCGATACCTATGGAAAGATAATGCAGTTTATGGGTGAGCAGAATTTGTCGCCGGTGGGAGAGAACCGTGAAGTGTATATCAATGTCGATATGGCATTTGGCGACGGCAATACGACGGAGATTCAAATGGGAATTTATCCCAGGTGAAGGACAATGTGATTTAGGGAAGGCTACACGAAGCCTTCCCTGAATTTTAATAGGTTATTGCTACACGGCTTTTCAGGTGTTTGGGAGCCTGCGCTTCCGCGAGCATATAGTGGGCCACATCGGCCCGTGCTATTCTTCCAACCTTCATCCCTTTAAAGAGCGACGTGTACAGGTTGTAGGATGTGTCAGAGGGAGTATTGGTAAGGATACCGGGGCGGATGATTTCCCAGGCGAGCGTGCTTTGCGCAAAGATATGCTCCATGCGGCCTTTGTCGTTATACTGATCTTTAAGGAACAGGTTTATGACAACCTTCATATAGAGGCTAAGGTACCGGCTGCTCTCGCCCACGCCAAAACCAGACACAACAATAACAGGATTGCTGTATGACAGGCTTTCGGCTGCCGATACTACGGCTTTAGCCATCTCAGAGAATAGTGTGGTGCCTTTCTTTTGTTTGGTGCCGATGGTGATTAGCACGGCGTCTGTACCGGCAATGGCCCGGGCTACATCGGTATTGCTGGTTGCGCTGCCTTTAATGACGTTGAGGTTAGGGTGCAGCGGAATGTTTTCAGGATTAAGCGATAGTGCGGTCACCTGGTGTCCCTTGAGCAGGGCTTGTTGTGTGGCCTGCGATCCTAGCCCTGCGGCGGCGCCGAGTATTGCGATTTTCATGATTGCTTCGTCGTGTGGTTGTTGCGATAGAGGGCTATAGATTCGTCTGTACCTACGAGCAGACTGTCGTCGCCCCATTGCCAGCCCATACCTGCGGCGTTGACTATGGTAGCACCTGCTTCCTTGGCAATTAATACCCCCGCAAGCCAGTTGTGGGTATCCAGGTCGTGCTGTACGAACAGGTCTATTCTACCGGCGGCCACGTAGGCTAATTGCAGACCGTGAGGGCCGTAGTTTCGTACCGTACTGAAGTGTTCGAGTAAAGTAGTGAATGAAGCGGAAACGGTCGCCTTCCATACCGGCGATGTTTTCAACTGGTGACCGTATTCCAACACGCCAAGCATAATCTCTGCAGCGGTTGGTTTTTGTACGCCTATACGAATACCATTGCGATACGCGCCGTTGTTCTTTTCGGCATGGAAAAGTTCTTTTGATAACGGATCATAGATAATGGCCAGTACTGGTTCGCCATGTTCTATTAAAACGAGATTGATAGTCCAGCCCGGAATATGCCGGAGGTATTGCACGGCGCCATCCATCGTGTCGCAAAGCCAGTAACGCTCATACGGTGCGGGGCGTTGCTGTGTGGCCCCGTCAAATTCATCATCGTCTATCCAGGGCACATGAGGGTAGTGTCGAAGGAGGTTTTCTTTCAGCGCCTGAAAACATTGCTCTTCAATTGCCTTCAGGGCGTTCATAAAGTCGGGCAGGCTTTGAGGAATGTCGGCTTTGCGAAAGTTTTCGCGGAAGTGTTCGCCGATGTTCTTTACGGCGTCTATAACGGCTTGTGTATGCGTTTCGGTTTGCATGGCGTTTTGTTTTTGCTGATGCAAAGGTAGACGATGGTATACGGCGCCCTGCAAGACGGAAGCCGGAGAGGATAGCACTAATCGCGGAACCTGGCCCGAAACGTTAGAGGTGACGTAGAAGTGATTTTACGAAACAGGCGGCCGAAGTAGTTAGGGTCTTCGAAGCCGAGATCGAAGGCGATCTGGCGTATGCCGAGGTCGGTGAAGTACAGAAGCCTTTTGGCCTCGGTAATGGTATGGAGCTGGAGTTGTGTCGATACCGATTTGCCGGTTAGGGTCTTGATCGTGTCGTTTAAATGTGACGTGGATATCGAGAGCGCTTTAGCATACTCGGAAGGACGTTTCCATTCTTTGTAACGCTCTTTCATCAGCGCGTTGAAGCGCTGCTCAATGGTATAAGCATTCTTTTCTTTGTTGGGACGGTCGCCGCTTGCAGTAGTGCGGGTAGATTCGTGTATCATCAGGCAGAGTATGGCGTTGACTATCGTAAACGCCGATCGCGATGTGTATACGCTGCTGTCGTGTTGCAAGGCGTGGGCTGTTTCGAGTAGCGTTTTACCGCTTCCAAGAATTGTTTGGTTTGCTTTGGTAAGCGTGATGCGCTGATGCCTTTCGTTATCCAGAAATTGTTTGAACTCGCTCGCTAAAAATGCGGCTTCAATGCCCACGGCCCAGCCTTTCTCATTTTCTGTTTTTATCGTTCGGTGAACCTGTCCCGGGGGCACGCATAATATAAAAGGAGCGCGGATTTTTATATCGGTAAAGTCGATCTCGAAGTGATATTTTCCCTCGAACGCAAAAAGAAGCTGGTAATGATTATCGCGGTGGGGTTTGGTAATATCGTGCGACGGGGCCTGGGTTCGTTGTAACGGTTTGATCACCACATTGAAGTTGCCGTTGTAGGGGAGCGTGTATTCGTGGATCGTCTGTTTTTTACGAGGCATGAAGGCTAAAGTACAATTTAAAGGCCGATCATCACAGTGCATGACAGCTGGGAGAGCGGGAGAGGGTATTTTACCAGTATGTTTATCATTCGAAAAAGCCTGATTGTTTGTGTGCTGGCCGTATCGGTTTGCGGCTATGCTCAGCCTGTTAATGATGTTACCACACCGCTGCACATGCTACAGCCGGATTATAAAGTGCCATACGGAGTAGCACGCCCCGACGATGTGAAGCAGGTACTCGACCGCGTGTTTCAATACCTCGACGGCGTAACGCCGCCTGAAGTAGTGAATAAAACCACCGGCGCGGCCATTACCGATTTTAAGACACCCCATGCCGACGCCATTCTTAAAAAAGGCGACTTCAGGCTCACCAGCTATGAGTGGGGCGTTACCTATGGCGCCATGCTGCTCGTAGGCGACGTTACCGGCGATAAACGTTATACACAATACAGCGCGACACGGTTTAAGTTTCTGGCCGACGTAGCCCCGTACTTCCGCGCATTCGCTACAAAGTATCCGCAGAACGGCAATCCACTACGGCAGGTGCTTGCCCCTCACGCATTGGACGACGTTGGCGCCGTCTGTGCCGCAATGATCAAAGCTGAACGCGCCGGCTTAAAAGCAGGCACCCGGCCACTGATCGATAATTACATCGACTACATCATGATGAAAGAGTTCCGGTTGAAAGACGGAACACTCGCCCGCAACCGGCCCCTGCCCAATACGTTGTGGCTCGACGACCTGTACATGAGCGTGCCCGCCCTGGCCCAGATGGGCAAACTTACCGGCGACACCAAATATTACGACGAAGCCGTAAAGCAGATCACGCAGTTCTCGAAACGGATGTTCAATACCGAGAAAGGACTGTTCATGCACGGCTGGGTTGAAGGCATGGACCCGCATCCACAGTTTCACTGGGCGCGCGCCAACGGCTGGGCCCTTATGACAAACGTCGAGGTTTTGTTGGTGCTGCCTGAAAACCATCCCGGCAGACCAGCCATATTGGAATTGCTAAAGGCTCACCTCGCCGGCCTGGCGCGGTGTCAGTCGGGCGATGGGTTCTGGCACCAGCTTCTGGACCGGAACGATTCCTACCTCGAAACGTCGGCCACCGCCATCTATGCGTACTGTATTGCCGAGGCTGTTAACCGCGGCTGGATCAACCGTGAGGCATATGCGCCCACGGCACTCCTGGCGTGGAATGCCGTAACCACAAAAGTAAACGCCAAAGGACAGGTAGAAGGCACCTGCGTGGGCACGGGTATGGCGTTCGATCCGGCGTTTTACTATTACCGCCCGGTTAACGTCTACGCCGCGCATGGCTACGGGCCGGTGCTGCTTGCAGGAGGCGCCATATATGCCATGTTGAAAGGCAAAGCTCCTGAGATAAATGACAGTGCGTTGATGTTCCCTGCGAAGTGAGGCGGGGCTTTGCGTGGTGATCGCTTAAGCGCTAATTTGGGGCTTTGGTTTTTGCATGAAAGTAAAAGGGGCGTTTCTGGCCGTGCTGTCGGCGGTATGTTATGGCTTTTTGCCGTTCTTTATTTTGCCCATCAAGGCCGCCGGGTTTCCGCTGGATACGGCGTTGTTTTACCGCTTTCTTATAGCCGCGGCGTTTCTGCTGGTATACTTTATTTACAAACGACAAGGGCTGGGACTAACAGGAAGAGAGTTTTTAATCCTATCGGCGCTGGGTGTACTGTTTGCCCTGTCGGCAGAGTTTTTGTTCTGGGCGTATGACTTTCTTACGCCGGGCATTGCCTCCACCATCCTGTTTGTGTACCCGGTAATCGTAGCCGTCATCATGGCCGTGTTTTATCATGAGAAGCTCACCGTGGTCTCGGTGGTGTCGTTGGTCATTACCCTTGCGGGCGTGTTTATCCTGAGTGTTCGCGATTCCGTGCTCGATATTAATTTCATTGGTCTTCTCATCGCGCTGATGAGTGCTGTAGCGTATGCTTTGTATATCGTCATCGTGAACCGGTCGAAGGTGTCCGGCGGCGAACTTAAAGTAACGTTCTACTCGCTGTTGTTCTCATCGGCATACTACCTCGGAAAGGTTATTATACTTGGTCACCCGGTTACCTTGCCCGATGCGGCTATGGTTGGGCAAATAACCCTGTTTGCCTTTGTTACCACCGTGGTTACCATTACAGCATTGATCTATGCCATTAAACTTATCGGATCTACACAAACGGCCATATTGGGCGCACTTGAGCCGGTGGTAGCCGTGGCCGTTAGCGTATGGTTATTTGGCGAAGACCTTACCGTGAAGTTGATCGTGGGAGTCGTGTTGATCCTCGTTGGCGTCATTGTTAATGTTATTGGAGAGCGGTTGGTGGAACGTTGATTCGCCTCCCTGAAAAGAATTAAGATTTCCAAGCCATTTTCGGTTTGGCCTGTTTTGAATTTGTGTTTTATGTTTGTGTTCTCAATTCAAAATTACAGGACGCATGTTTGTGTTTCGCTTAGTTTCGTTCTGGTTTGTGCTCTTTTAGCTGCTCTCTTTTTTATGATAGCTCTGTAATTATGTCGACTACATAGCGCTTTTTGTTGTTGCCTTTCCTGGGCAACCACGGTATTCCTATGTTTATCTTTTACTAAGATCAATCGATGAAACGTTTGAGTGGCATTGCTATGGCCATCGCTTTTGTGCTGGTGCTATACGCTTGCGTTGACCGTTCGCAACGGCAGGTGCAGCAGCGTGCGGGCAGCGCAATCGTGTAGCGCGCGATGAGCCGAAGATGCTCTGGCGGAGTATGATACTATTTTATAAGATGGCCGATGGCGGCTGTAACACAAAAACAAAAGACTAACTTCAAGAGATGATGTTTGCCATGTATTACACTACCGATTTGCGGCTAAGAGAAGATTTAGAAGCATTGGGTTGGGCGATGAGCATGTCGGCCAGGTCGAGCCTGCCCTGAGCGCCGTTTTGAATAATGTAGTTTAGCTCCGGTACGGTAAGGAGCTTTACGTTTGCTATACGCACCGTTTCAAGGCTGAGCTGCACCGTTGACGGAACGATAGGCGAGGGGAGACCGATAAGAACGCCTACACGGCCTTCGTCGTTAAGAAACTCTTCGGGTACATCGCAGTCGTATAGCTCGGTAGATATGTACGTATATTCCTGAAGAATGCCGGCAATGTTCGGGTTACTGGCCGCTTGTTGCGCAGCCTGGTATAACACCTGGAATTGCCAGGAGTTCTGAAAGGCAGAGAAGTCTTCGATGAGCTCGTCGCACTCCAGGTAGAACTCACAGCCTACACCGTTATAGGTTTGGTTCTTTGGGTTTTCGTCAAAGTCGCTATAGGGATCGCTGAGGCCGTCACTGGCTACAATCGTGCCGCTGGGGGCGTCTATCTTCATAAAGGCCTGGCGTAGCGAGGGCCATGCGGGGCCGCCCATAAACGCGGGGTTAATGGCGTGTGCCACCACGTCCGGATGAACCTTGCCAACCTTGGCCCAGAATTCATTTTTCAGATCTATCGAGCGTTGAAAGTGTTCTTCGTAATTCATAGCGGGGATGTATGGTGTCTATTCAAAGCTAACCGAATTGGCGGATTAATCCCCATTGTTGCAGGGCTATTTACCCTATCGGTGTAAAAGAAAATTCTGTAAGCGTGTAATATCCACGTTGTCCTCAGAAAGAAACAGCGATGGCTTGTGTCAGGGTATGGCTATAGAGTATTCCGGTTCGTACGCGGTGAAGTGTTGTAATCGCGGTGCGATGATAGAATGTACCATGGCGTAACGAGATAGCGTATCATCAGCTCCGGCGGAGTAGAACGAGGCCTGGGATGAGGCCTGACAGCCGGTCGACGCAGCGAATAAATTACCGGAAAAGCTTTACAATGGCCGTGAAATAACGTAAACTTATAAGGCGCAGATACCCCGGTTAGCGGTGATATATATACGGCGGATAAACTGTGCCGCGGATGCCGAAAAGCGAATGAGTAGGCTTCTATCATTATGCGAGACGTATGATTAAGACAATCAAATCCATGTCGAATGTGAGAATTCTTTCCAAGAAGGAGCAAATGGCGGTACGGGGCGGTGGTGGTCCCTGTAGCGATTCACAGCCATGTCCCCCGACCCATTGCTGTAACCTCCAGTCGCTTAAGTGCGAGATCGGTGGGCCATACGGCGGCTGTACTACCCCCTAAGTAGAAAAAATCCAAGCTCCCCGCCCCGGCTAAGCCGAGGCACGGGGGAGCTTATGATTTTAATCATACAGAAATCGTTGCAGGTGTTTTATTTTTAAGGTATGAAGACGAAGCGCTTTGTCGTGTTTCGTATCTTTGAAATACTATTGCCGGAGCCATGCAGTCGAAATTATCGCGTCCTTCCTCTTCCCCGTTATCCTCACTACGTCGTCAGATTCCTGCGCCCCGGTTTCTTTATGCGCCATTGGCTTTTCTGTTTGTCGGTTCGCTGATGGGGCTGTTTCTTCGCTACCAGTTAGTGTTTCCAACGGTGGGTGCCGTATACTCAAACTGGCTCCATGGGCACTCGCACATTATGTTTCTCGGCTGGGTGTTTAATGCGCTGCTGGTTGGGTTTACCGCAGAGATTGTACGGGTAAAGGGCTTTGCCGGCGTTTTCGGGTTTTTACAGGTCTGTCTTCTCGGTATGCTGGTGGCGTTCCCGCTGCAGGGGTATGGCTTGTTTTCAATTGCTTTTTCCACACTTCATACGCTGGGCTCGTTTGTGTATGTCGTGCTGTTCTTCCGTGCTACCAGAGGAAGAGCGGATGAGGCTCCGGTGCGGCTTGCGAGGGCTTCGCTGGTGTTCTTTGTTCTGGCTTCGCTGGCGCCGTTCGTTCTGGGGTACCTCAAGGCCGGCGGTATGCATCATCTGCCGGTATACCGGTTTTGTGTTTACTTCTACCTGCACTTTCAATATAACGGTTGTTTCTTTTTCGGGGTGCTGAGTTTGCTTATGACGATTGTTAGCCCTAAGCTGACCGTGCTGGAATGGCGACGAATGATAATGATGTTCCAGGTTATGATTGTAACGTGTTTTCCGACATACTTCCTGAGCATTCTATGGGCCAATCCGGGGTTGTTGTTTAATGTGTTGGGCTGGCTGGGCGCCGCGTTCCAGCTTATAGCGCTTTATCATTTGAGTGTATTGCTTTGGGAGCCGGACGTGCGGCTTGCCTTTAATCGCGACCAGCGAATACTCTTCCGGGTCAGCTATGCCTCGCTGTTGTTGAAGATGATCCTACAGCTTATATCGGCTCTCCCTGCAGCGGCTGCCTTTGCCGATGAATACCGGGCCATTGTAATAGCCTACCTGCACGTGGTTATGGTGGGCTTTATTACGTTCTATCTCGTCGGGTGGATGGTGAAACGGATGGCGGTTTATAATCCTTCCGTAGGCGTGGGCATCACGCTGCTGCTATGTGGTTTTGTAGGGTCAGAGTTTTTGCTGGTTATTTCGCCGTGGCATGGCGAATACTTCCAGATCTTACCCGCCGTATCGAATGGTGTTATTCTGATCTTCTCTGCCTTTATGGTTCTCGGCCTGGGCCTAATTATTCGGGCCATCGTTGTCAGGATAGCTCAGTGGTGGTAATACCATCAGGGCTGGTGTACGTTGTGTGTTAGTGCTGATGTTTCGTTTGCTTCACTTTTTCATGTGATTTCCTGGTTTTGATATAAATCAGTGTTGGCGTATGATCTGGATCATAAACACCCCTTGGGTGTGCCCGTTACCTTAGCGATTGAATAGGGTGCTAAAACCCGTATTGATACAAATAAAAAAACTATGAAAAAGCTAATTCCAATCCTGGTTGTCGGCCTGTGGATGCTTGCCTCGTGCGGGCCAGGCAAACCAAAAGAGAAAACAGAGGGTGACGGCTACGGTGATTACGAAACGGCCGAGCCGGCAACACCCGTAGACGACGGTAAGGGCATAGGCGAGGTGAAGGAAGTGACGTTGAATACGCCGCTTGAACAGGATCGGATTCTTCGGGGTAAATCCGTTTTTGAAATGAAGTGCGCGGCCTGTCATCAACTGACTGATAAACGTGTCGTTGGGCCGGGTTGGAAAGATATTACGAAACGCCGGAAACCGGAATGGATCATGAACATGATTACCAACGTAGAGGTTATGCTCGACAAAGACCCCGAAGCCCAGAAGCTGCTTGAGCTTTGCTTAACACGCATGCCCAACCAAAACGTGAGTATCGAAGATGCACGCGACATACTGGAGTTTATGCGCCAGAACGACGGCGAGAAATAAGACTTGATCTACTACAACGAAAAATACAATGAAGACATTACATAAAGTTCTATATGGCGCGGCGGCAGTGGCAGTAGCCTTTGCGGCGGTGAAGTGCCGGCCATCCGGCCCGGAACAGACCCTCACAGGTGACGCTGCCTCTAAAGTATATGTGGCTCCCGGTAAATACGACGAATTCTATAACATCGTGTCCGGGGGCTTCAACGGGCAGCTCAGCATTTACGGTTTGCCTTCCGGTCGTCTGTTCAAGATCATCCCGGTGTTCTCCACCTTTCCCGAGAACGGCTATGGCTATAGCGAAGAAAGTAAGCCGATGCTAAACACATCGCACGGCTTTGTACCGTGGGACGATCTTCACCACCTATCACTGTCGACAACCAATGGCGAGCACGACGGTCGCTGGGTGTTTGTAAACGGTAACAATACGCCGCGTGTAGCCCGTATCGATTTAAAGACCTTCCGTACGGCAGAGATTCTGGAACTGCCCAACAGCGGTGGTAACCACTCGTCGCCATACATTACCGAGAACACCGAGTACGTCGTGGCAGGGACACGTTTCAGCGTTCCGGTAGGCGATAATACCGACGTTCCCATCAGTTCGTACAAAGAGAACTTCAAGGGTACCATCAGCTTTATCAAAGTCGATACTTCGGGCCGTATGAATATCGCGTTCCAGCTGGTAACACCCGGGTTCAACTATGACCTGGCCCGGGCTGGTAAAGGCCCTTCGCACGGCTGGTTCTTCTTCTCATGCTATAACACCGAGCAGGCGTATACACTACTGGAAGTTAACGCCTCGCAGAAAGATAAAGACTTTATCATGGCCGTGAACTGGAAGAAAGCCGAAGAGTATATCAAAGCCGGAAAGGGCAAGATCGTAAAGGCAAAGTATGCGCATAACACTCTTGACGAGTCGACCCACATGGCAACGTCAAAGATGATGGACGAAGTACTTCAGCTTGATCCGTCTGAACTGAAAGATATCATCTACTTTATCCCCTGTCCCAAATCACCGCACGGTTGCGATGTAGATCCTTCGGGCGAGTACATTGTGGGTAGCGGTAAATTGGCCGCGCTTATTCCCGTGTTCTCGTTTGCCAAGCTAAAGGAAGCCATCGCCGCGAAAGATTTTGAAGGCGACTTCGGCGGAATTCCGGTTATAAAATACGCGTCTGCTTTGTATGGTGAAGTAGAGAAACCGGGCCTCGGTCCATTGCACACCGAGTTCGATGGTAACGGTAATGCCTATACGTCGTTCTTCGTATCGTCAGAGATCGTGAAGTGGAGTCTGAAAGATCTGAAGGTGTTAGACCGTGTTCCTACCTATTACTCTATCGGTCACCTTTCCATACCTGGCGGACCTACCCGGAAGCCTCACGGCAAGTATATGGTTGCTTACAACAAGATCACGAAAGATCGTTATCTGCCTACCGGCCCTGAACTCACGCAGTCAGCGCAGCTGTTCGACATTACCGGTGATAAAATGAAGCTTCTGCTCGACTTCCCCACCACGGGTGAGCCACACTACGCCGAGTCTATACCCGCTGAAATGCTGGCTCCGAAGTCTCAGAAGATTTACAGACTTGAAGATAACAAGCACCCGTATGCCACCCTTGGTGAAGGCAAAACACGGGTTGAGCGCAAAGGCAACGAAGTACACGTGTATATGACCGCCATCCGTTCGCACTTAACACCCGATAACATCGAAGGTATCAAACAAGGCGACGACGTGTACTTCCACGTAACAAACCTGGAACAGGATTGGGATGTGCCGCACGGCTTTGCAATCAAAGGCGCCAACAACGCTGAGATCCTGATTATGCCGGGCGAAACCCAGACACTGAAGTGGAAGGCTGATCGTGTGGGTGTCGTACCATACTACTGCACAGACTTCTGCTCGGCACTTCACCAGGAGATGCAGGGATATGCACGGGTGTCTGCTCCCGGAAGCAATGTTCCATTAAAGTATTCTACCGGAAAGACAGAAGATGACGCCAGCGGCGCCGGTCAGTAGGTTGGATGTTCATAGTTTAGGTTTGATGGCTCCACCACACTGTGGAGCCATCTATAAAAAGGAGGTATGTGATGAAAACATTGAACCCATTGTCGCGCGTGTCCATTGCTGTTTCTGCCCTACTGCTGTTGTCGGCGTGCTTTATGCCGCTGTGGCAGATTCTCATGTGGGCGCCGCAGTATCCGGAAGGCCTGGCCATGAAAATCTGGATCAACGACATTACTGGTGATGTAAAGATTATCAGCGCGCTGAATCACTATATCGGTATGAAGCATATCGAGGTCAGTATGTTTCCGGAATTTGGTTACATGATCTACATCGTGGCCACGCTGGTTGGCTTTGGTTTGATAACAGCACTGGCGAACCGACGGTTCATGGTTGTGACATATGCCGCGGCTATCGTGATTTGTGGTGTAGCAGGGTTGATCGATTTTTATATGTGGGGATATGACTATGGCCATAACCTCGATCCCCGGGCACCGATTGTCGTGCCGGGCATGTCGTATCAGCCACCGCTGATCGGCACAAAGCAACTGTTGAATTTTACAGCGTTCTCCGCTCCCGATACCGGCGGATGGATTTTTCTGGTTGGTGGCATTCTCGTTTTTACCACGCTGGCCTTTGAGATTTACCAGTCGCGCGTTCAGCGTAGCCCTTTAGCCGCGGCTGCCGTTGTTGTTTTACTTGGCGTGTCGCTCAGTTCGTGCAGCGTTGAGCCCGAGCCTATACAGTACGGCAGGGATGCCTGCTACCATTGTAAGATGACGCTCATGGACGATAAGTTTGGAGCCGAAGTAGTTTCACGAAAAGGAAAGGTATTCAAGTTTGACGACGCCAATTGCCTGATTCATTTTATCAACAGCAAAATCGTGAAGGAGGGAGATGTTGCCCATTGCCTGATCACAGATTTCGCGTCGCCGGGCATCCTTATCGATGCACGGTCTGCTTTCTATCTACAATCAGAACAGATCAAAAGCCCTATGGCCAGCAACGTCGCCGCCTTTCACAATGATGTGAACCGGGTTGTTCATAACCGGTCATGGCAGGGAGAAGAATTGTCGTGGAACGATTTGATAGAGAAGTGGCCGGAATGATGTAAAACAAACATGATGCGTGTACTGATTCTGATGGTGTGTGTGCTGAGTTGTTTCTCACTGTATGGCAAACGGCTTGTCGTAGGTAAGGATGAGCAATATCAGCGTTTGAATGAGGCGATTGGTATAGCCAGAACCGGCGATACGATTATCGTGAAGCCGGGTGTTTACCGAGAGGGAAACATTGTTATTGAAAAGGGCCTGACCATTATTGGCGAGGCTTACCCCGTACTGGATGGCGAAAGTAAATATGAGATCTTTACCATTCATGCCAACGATGTTACAATTCAGGGCCTTCGTTTTGTAAAGACCGGTATTGCCAGCATCCAGGACCTGGCGGCCATCAAGGTGCTGGATTCAAAGTATGTGAAGATCCGGGATAACCGTTTTGAGGATACGTTCTTTGGAATTCATGTTTCGAACTCGTCGCACTGCTGGATCGAGAATAATCGGTTGAAGGCTCACGTGGCGGCAGAGCATCAGGTTGGAAATGGCATTCACCTTTGGAAATGCGCTCGCGTAACCATCAACAATAACAAAGTAGCCGGGCATCGCGATGGCATCTACTTCGAGTTCGTGACCAATTCCCTTATCACCAATAACTACAGCGAGAGTAATATGCGGTATGGATTGCATTTTATGTTCTCGCATAATAACGAGTATCGAAAAAATACCTTCGTGCGCAACGGCGCCGGTGTGGCCGTCATGTATACAACCGGCGTAAAGATGATCGGCAATACCTTCGACTTTAACTGGGGTTCGTCTGCGTACGGCTTATTGTTAAAAGACATTCGCGATAGCGAGGTTTACCATAATCGCTTCCGGGGTAACACAATAGGTATCTTTATGGAGGGTTCCAGCCGCATCCGTTTTACGGGAAATGAATTCCGGCAAAACGGATATGCTGTGCGTTTACAGGCCAGTTGCGACGAGAACACCTTTACCGGAAATAATTTCTCGGGCAACACGTTCGACCTGGCAACGAATGGCTCTCTCGTACTCAATACCGTGAATGGCAACTACTGGGATAAGTACGAGGGATACGACCTTAACAAAGACCTGGTTGGCGATGTTCCGTTCCACCCGGTGAGTTTATATTCCATGGTCGTAGAGCAGGTGCCGGCGGCTGTGTTGCTGTGGCGTAGTTTCCTGGTGCTGCTGATGGATAAAGCAGAGAAGGCAGTACCGGCCATTACACCGGAGAATTTAAAAGATGTGTCACCGTCAATGAAACCGTATGATCTCGATAAAGCAAGTTTGTAAGACCTTTGGAAAACTCAACGTCTTGAATAATGTGAACCTGGAACTGGCGCCAGGTAAGTCGTATGCGCTGGTAGGTCCGAACGGTGCTGGCAAAACCACACTGATCAAGAGTATCCTCGGTATGGTGCTGCCGTCGTCGGGCGAGATTCAGTTCGACGGCGTATCTATCCGCAACGACTGGAAGTACCGCGAGAAGATCGGGTATATGCCGCAGATTGGCCGGTATCCCGAGAACATGTCCATCGGCCAGATTATCGATATGATGAAGAACATTCGTGAAAACGCCCCGGTGCTTGACGAGCAGCTAATCGAAGACTTTAAATTGCAAGGCATGTACGATAAACGGATGCATACCCTCTCGGGTGGCACACGACAGAAAGTGAGTGCTGCGCTTGCATTCTTATTCAACCCTCCTGTGTTGATTCTCGACGAGCCAACGGCCGGGCTGGACCCGGTGTCCGTCGAAGTCCTAAAAACAAAGATTCTGACCGAACGCAAAAACGGAAAACTTATCATCGTGTCATCGCATATCCTTAGCGACCTCGACGAACTCACAACAGACCTCGTCTATGTTTTTGAAGGACGCGTGCATTTCAGCGATACGATCGCACGACTGAAAGCGGAGACGAATGAACCGAAGCTCGGGCGGGCAGTAGCCACCCTGATCGGCGAGAAACAATTGATGGATTCTTTAATCAACTGAGTATGGAACGGATAATTATGTATGTGTTTTACGACATTCTGCGCACACGGTTTATCGTGCTGTATACCGCCCTGTTGTTGGTGAGTACGTTTGCGCTGTTCCAGATCGATAGCGACCCGGTAAAGGTCGTAATGAGTTTGCTGAACATCGTGCTGATGGTAGTGCCGCTGATCAGCATCGTTTTTACTACCATTCATTTCTATAACTCGTACGAGTTCATGGAGCTTATGCTGGCGCAGCCCGTAAACCGTAAAGTGATTTTCCTGGGTGAGTACCTGGCCGTAATGTCGTCGCTTTGCATTGCGTTTCTGCTGGGCTGTGGTTTGCCGCTTATGCTGTATGGCTCCGGAAGCAGCGCGTTAACCTTGCTGTTTTGCGGCCTGGTGCTCACCATGGTTTTTGTATCGCTGGCTTTCCTTGCCGCCGTACTCACCCGCGATAAGGCGAAGGCCATCGGCATTGCCTTGCTCTTCTGGTTTTACTTCTCGCTTATCTACGACGGCTTCCTACTGTGGTTTGTATATGCGTTCAGCGACTACCCGCTGGAAAAAATTACGCTTGGGCTGATCGCGCTTAACCCCGTTGATCTGGCGCGTGTGGTCATGCTGTTGCAGCTCGATATCTCGGCGCTTATGGGCTATACCGGGGCGTTCTATAAAGGATTTTTCGGAACCAGTTCCGGTATGGTACTTTCGGTTGCGGTGTTGCTCTTGTGGGTGCTGATTCCGTTTGTTTGGGCATTGCGCATCTTCAGTAAAAAAGATCTTTGAGTAAAAGGCTGTCAGGCAGCCCGTTTTAGCGGTGGCTGACGTTTGTCATATCACGACCGGCCAATGTTGGGTAATATTGCAGCGATGGAACTGCAGAAGTATCTTATTTTTGTTTGCTCAGGAGCAGCAAAGGGTGGTGAGAAGAAACTTTCTCATCGGGTGGCGACTACACTTGTAGCGCGGGGATGTGCTGATCTGGGAACGGCCCAGAACCTCTCAGAACAAACAGAAACAAAACGTATGCTGTTTATAAACGATTGTCGTGCGGGCTGCGTAAATGCCCTGATGAAGGGTCTCGATAAAGCGCGATACCTGTACCTGGATCTTTCTGCGCATACTGGTAACGACACATTCGATGTAGATCAGTTTATCGATTCAGAGCTGATGCCTACGCTGCAGGCGCAGTGGTGTTAAGCCACTCGCCGGAGTGTAGGGGCTACCGGATTTGTCCGTTGTGTTAGAACCTGATCTTATGTCCTTCGAGCGAAAGCTTTTTATCTTTCTCCATCTTTTTTACTGTACGAATCACGGTTTCTACCCGTAAGCCCGTCATGTCGGCCAGTTGCTGGCGGGTGTAGGGTATAGTGATCTTGTTGTTGCAAAGCACCGGGTTCTTGGCTTTGTAGTGTTTTAGCAAGGATAGGATACGGTGCTCGGGTTGATGACTCGATATTTCAGAGAGCACCATCGATTTATACCGCAGCCGTTCGCAGAGCACCTGGTTCATCTTAACGTGCAGATCGAAATTGTCTTTGAGCATCTGGAAGAAATAATCGGCGGGTAGCTTCCAGATTTTTGAGGGTTCTATCGCAGCCACACTTCCCGGGTAAGGGAACTTTGCGATCAGTGCCGGTTCGCCAAAGCTTTCGCCGGCGTTAAAAATTCCCTGTATAAATTCCTGTCCATCGCCGTTTACGGTAAACATCTTTACGGTGCCGCATTCAACCTGCATGTAATCCGTTGCGGGATCGCCCTCCTGAAAAAGCATCTGATCTTTTCTCAGGCTTATGAGCCTGGCGTGGTACTGTTCTAATGTTTTGGTGGGAAACACGCTTCTTATCCTTTTCTCCTAAAGCTCGGGGTTAAGGAAGGGATTAAGAATGAGTTTTGTCAGATGGAAGGATGACACATTCCCGGGGCAGGAGGCTGCTCCAGCAGAGCCGTTGCGTTGGAGCAGCGCAACGTTGCTGAAGCAGTCCATACCGGTTGTGTACGTGTGGATCAGATGGAGCAGCTCAGGGGCGCTACCGGCTTTTTAAAACGTGCGAAAAGAATGTTGTTTTCCAGGTGAATGTGTTGCATCAGGTCGTTGTCGAACTCGCGTAGTTTCTGGTAGGTTATGCGGAACGTGTTGCAGGCGTGTTCGGGTGCTGAGTAGTTATCGGTCAGCACGCGAATGCCCTTTATAAGATCTCCGGCGGACTGGTGTTCGTCTTCCATCGCCAGGATCGGTGTCTGGATCATCCGCTCCATAGGGTTGTCGGCAGACTGCTGTGCCTCAAGCCGTTTAATGGCAGGGAACAGGAACGATTCTTCCTTCTCCATATGGCTGGCCAACTCCTGGCTTAACGTGAGGAAGCACTCCCTGATCTTTAACAGATCCGGGTTATCGAAGCCGTGGCGGTCGCATACGCGGTCCAGCAGCGCTTCCAGTTCGGGCGATGCGTTGCGTACGAAAGTATGGTGGTTTTCGATGATGAAGTCGGCAAGGAACACAGAGCTCCAGGTTTCGGGTCTGAGCGCTTCTTTTTCTGAAGGTGTACGTTCCTGTATCTCGGCAAAAACTTTCTCAGGATCGAGCCCAACGCGGTGGCAGGCCTCTGTAAGACCACGATGTCCGCCGCAGCAATAGTCGATGTTATATTTCGTAAATACGGCCAGTGCCCCCGGAATTTCGATGGCCAGTTGCGCTACAGACGGTTCGGTGCCGTCAACCGTGTTGGTGTTATATGTATCCATAAGTTTTACGTTTTCCCAAAGGTATGGCATGCGTCCGGGGGGTAAGTATGATCGAGATCATACAGAGGCGAGATTGATGTTGCCGGCGCCCCCGCGCCCCCAGCTCCCGCCCCCCCCCTCGGTTTTTTAAGGCTGAAGGCGATTGGTTTCGGCCTGCCGTATGCGGAAGCAAGGGCGGATTTTAATTTTATTAGTATAAAACCAATGTCATTTTTTTCTCTGGTGCCCGTTTAAACGTTTATAGAGTTATATAGTTTTAAATGTTTATATGGTTTATATATGTTTATTATATGAGTTCACTACCTGTACCACCACCTGTGTCACTACCTATGTCACTACCTGTGTCACTACCTATGTCACGACATGCTCACCAGTTGGTCCACCATAAGGTACACTTTTGTACTTGTCAGTATGCTCATTTGTGTCCTCGTTAGGCTCACCAGTTTGCTTATCACCTGTGTCAAAAGGGAACAGGTAGACCACGCTGGTACGTTGTGGGTCAAAGGATGGTTCATAACGAATATATCCCCATTCTGTCAGCTCCTTCAGGCACCGTAAGTATGTTTTGGGAGACCCGATTTGCGCCCGCCTCATCGTCTCGTAACGGGTGATCGCGATGGGATTCTGAAAGCGTCTGCTATTCCAGATATCAAACAGCGCAAAATAGAGCGTGGTGTGGTGCGCCGTGAGTCGGCGATCGGAATAGGCAAACTCGCGCCATGCGCGGTAATGTTTAATGAAATTCATAGCAAATTGTTGAGTTGAATTTGGTGGGAAAGAAAAAATAACGAATACGGGTTATGCCACATTCAAACGGGAATAGCGATTAATTTATACTTTTTGGCGGCGCCGAAGAACGAAGTGAAGTGCGCAGTCTTTTTGCGTAGTGAACGGGTTAGATGTTTTTTTTATAATTTTTATGTCGGTATGCGCGGTACGTAGATTTGACAGATAGCCGTATCTTTGTGAGATCAGATAGATCTCATTTAATAGAATTCTGCGATATGAGCACAGATTCATCTTATGATTCGGTATCCGAGCAATTTAGGACCTACCTTGTCGAAATCGTTTTTCATGGCGTGGGGTACTACACGATCTGGTTTACCGACATGACCACTTCCGATGAGCAGGATAAGATTTTAATAAACGCCGAAGGTGAGGCTTTACTATTCCCAGGAATTGATCAGCTAAAGCGTTATATCCGTTCGGCGTTGCCCGATTTGCCGGATGCCAGGAATTTTGAAGGTTGGGTTAATGCATACTCGCTGGACAAACCCTACGCGGTTGAGAACATTGATGAGGTTCGTCAATCAATAGCGAATTTTCGCACCGTCTCAGGTTCCCAAAAGGCCGAAGTATTAGACCAGTTGGATCTGTTTAATTTCATTGGCGACTATCGGGATTTAGTTCAGGATGATTACCTGGAAGAGAAAATGAGAGATCCCGTTATGAGCAGCTTCTTTGATGCCGCATATACATTTTTCTTCTGGAAAACACCAGAAGGCACCGAAGACCCAGGAATTGATCCTGAACAATTTAAAACGCTGTTTAATGAGATTATCGATTACTTTATCAGCCGGACACGTGTTGTTACGGTGGAGTAGTGAACCGTGTTTTCAAAGAAGGAATTATACCCGAAGCTTTAAAAGTACACTATCATAGTAACGAAAAAGGCCATCTCAATCTGAGACGGCCTTACTATTCACAGCTATCGGTTAAATCCTCAATACCCCGGCGTCGGCTTCAAATTCGGCGACAGGTTTCTTACATTCTTTCCAATTGGATAGATCTTCGTATGGTCATCTGCATCCGGTTCCTTATCCCACCATGTGCCCGTATTGAACTTCCCCCAGCGGATCAGATCCGTACGGCGACGGCCTTCGCCAATGAACTCGCGGCCCCACTCGTCCAGCATCTCGATATCCGTGAGCTGGCTGCCATCCGTAGCATAAAGGCTTGTAGAGCCCTCAGGATAGTTGCGCTTGCGCACAGCATTGAGTAGGACTGCGGCAGCGGCCTTATCACCGGCGCGGTATTTACACTCGGCCAACGAGTAGTATATCTCGGCATAGCGAATTTCGGCGTACGCGGAGGCGAGCTTGTTTACGTCGGCAGTGGGATAGATGGGATACTTTGTGAGCCAAACGCCGGAGTTGTCGTCGGCGTGATTCATGTTCGAGACCTTGTCGGCAAGGGGTTGGCCTGGTGGTGTATCTCTGAAGTAGCCCACCTGGTCGCGGGCAAAGATGGTGTAGCCGCGATTGCTTTTGAGGTTTACGATTTTATTTTCTTTGGCGTCGAAGTACGGCAGGTAGCCGTGGAGGAACATGCCTTCGCGTTTGCTGTTGCCTAAGTTCTTGTACAGCTTGACGCGAAAGTCGTCAGGATACCTGTGTAACTTGATGAAGGGCTTTCCGAGCTCAAAGGGGTACTCTACGCTGTCTACGTCACGGCCGGGCTGGAGTGCGTAGCGGGTGTTGTAGCTAATGCCGTCCTGGTCGAAATATTTGTTGGCCTGGTGCGGGGCCATCCATCCAAACATGTCGGTGTTATAGTGCCAGTGTGTACGCGCGAAGCTTGACGGGAAGCCAAAGACAACTTCGCCGGACGTTGCGTTTGTATAATCAAACGGTGCGTCCCAGCGGTCTTCGATCTGGTAGCTGCCATATTCGCCCGCAATGAATTTCTCACAGGTAGCGGCGCATTCGGCATACTTTTCCTGACCGATGTAAACGCCGGCGTTTAAGTATAATCGCACCAGCAGTGCTGCGGCTCCACCTTTGGTCCAACGGCCTATGGCGTTAGCGCCCAGGCTTTCGCGTGTAGGTAAATTGGGAATAGATTCGAGTAGCTCTTTCTCGATAAAGTTGAACACTTCCTGTGGTGTGGACTGATCGGGCATGAAGGCTTCGCCTTTTACTTTTGTAACGATCGGTATGTATCGGTACAGGTCGAATGCCCGCAGGTGGTACCAGGCACGGAGTGTACGCAGCTCGGCGATGTAGTCGTTCTTCTCGGCTTCGGTAAGATCAAAGTTTGCGGCGTCTATCTTTTCGATATCTTCCAGCGAGTTTGTGGCGAGACTTATTCCCTGATAAAGTGCGTTCCACATCGTGTTTGTGAAGTTGTCCTGGTCGGTCCAGGTATGGTAGTGTATCCGTTGGTACAGGCCGCCGTCGAACCAATCGCCGTCGCGGTTCGGTGTCATGAGCTCGTCGGTGGGCAGTTCCTGTGCGAAGTAAAGGCCGTCCCCCTGGATAGACCAGTAGCCGTGCTCGAACGAGCGCAGGAAGTCGCGGATTACATCTTCTTTGGTTTGTAAAAACGTTTCGGATGTGATCCGGTCATACAGGTTTTCGTCCAGGTTCGTGCAGCGGTTGGCTGTAAATACCAACGTAATGGCTGCTGCGAAACGTAATATCGTGTTTGTCGTAAATTTCATAGTCGCTTAAGGGGTCAAGGTTAGAATCGAAGTTGCAAACCAGCAATGAGCTGAAGCGATGAAGGATAATAGGCCAGTGATGTGTTGATGCCCGGTGTTAATCCATTGGTGTTGATCGACTCGGGGTCGCCTCCGTCGAAGCCTGTGAAGGTATAGAGGTTTCTGCCGGTTACGTATACCCTGGCCGACGAAATGTGTTTTACTGGCGTGTCGAATACGTATGACAGTGTGACGTTGTCGACTTTCACGTAATCACCTTTTTCGAGGAAGTAGTCAGAGAGCGATGAGTAGGTTTCGGGGCTGGTAAGCGCGGCATACTTTCTGCCGTCATAAGCACTGGCCAGTACGTTAACACCTTTTTGCGTTGCCGGGGTACCGATGAAATAGGCGGTGGTGTTGTACAGGTCGAAGCCGAACGCACCTCTCAAAAATACACCGAGGGTAAAGTTGCCGTAAGAGAAATTGTTGCCAAGGCTTCCGGTAAATTTAGGAAGGCCGTTGCCTACGTATTGGCGGTCGTCGGCTTTGGCGGTGTTGCCTACGATCACTTCGCCGTTTTTGTCGTATACTAACAATCTGCCGTTTTCATCTACACCGGCTGACCGGAGCATGTAGAAGCTACCGATGCGTTTTCCTTCTTCAAGCCGTTGGGCATTCAGGCCCGAGCTGCCCATGCCACCGAGTCCGGCCATGTCCTGATAATTGTTGCCGCGGTAAAGTTCGTTGGAGAACGATACGAACTTGTTGCTGTTCGTGGCGCCGGCAAACGATACGGAGTAGTTGAATTTACCGGAGCTGTAGGCTTGGGCATCGATTTGTATTTCGAGGCCGGAGTTTTTCATGGTGCCCACGTTCACGTAGGTTGAGCCCTGCACGTTGGGCGGAACCGCCACGTTGTAGTAACCAAGCAGGTCTTTGTTGCGACGGGTGAAGTAGTTGAGGCTGCCGGAGATTTTACTATCGAAGAGTTCGAAGTCCAGACCAATGTTGAGGTTCTCGGCTTTTTCCCAGCGCAGGCTGCGGTTTATGTTCTGGCTCGGTCCCCATACCTGGTAGTATGCGTTTCCGTAGGCATAGTAGCCATAACCGGAGTATGTATCGAGCGAGAGGTAGCTGCCGAGGTCTTCGCCATCGCGTTTGAAGTCCTGGTTACCGGTTATACCGAAGTCCGCCCGAAGTTTAAGATCGTTGATGAATTTGACTTTCGGGAAGAAGTTTTCGTTTATGATACGCCAGCCGACGGATGCACCGGGAAAACTGCCCCACTTGTTGCCGGTACCGAACTTGGATGAGCCTTCACGGCGAATGCTGGCCGATACATAGTACTTGCTACGGAAATCGTACGTGGCACGGCCGAAAAAGGCGATGAGTTTTGCATCGTTCTTATAAGATCCTACACGGTTCTGCGGACTTTCGAGAATCCAGGTTCCAGTGCCGAGGTTGTTGTAGGTGAGTACGTCGGAAGGGAACTGTTCGTTGGAGGCGTTCAGGCCTGTATAGTTAAAATAATTGAACGAGTATCCGCCCATAAGTTCCATGCTGTGGTCGCCTTTGTCGAGCGTATAATTGCCGAGCCATTCAAAGATTTTCTGGTCTCTTTTCTTATAGGCGCGATCCGCTGTGTTTCGCCCGCTGTTGCCGTTGATCCTCCGTGTATTGGTAGAAGGGCTAAAGCCGAAGTCGAAGAAGTCGCTGTTTTGTTGCGCGAGGTTAACCTGGCTGTAGAGGTTTTTGGTGATGTTCAGCTTGAATGAGGCATTCCAGTCGATGTATTTTCCTTCGGTTCCGCTTAATACCGTCTTCAGATCTTCGGTAGGGTTGTATGCACCGTTGAAACCGCCTTTGTTAATTACATTAAAGTAATTGCGGCCGTTGTCTGGATCGTATACGGGAAACGTTGGATTCAGGAACAGCGATTGTGTGAAAGCATCTGTGCTGGAGTTGTTCGTTTTGAGAAACCGGGGTGCAATGGTCACGGCTACTTCGTAAAGTTTGCTGGCCGATGTATGGTTTAGGTTGAGGCGGGCGCCGTATTCTTCCTTGGTCGATCGGAGGTCGAGGCCTTCGGCATCGCGATAGTCGAAGGAGATCATGTATTTTGTGAGGTCGCTTCCGCCGGACAGCTGGAGTGTTTGTTTGTGCGATACGGCAGGTTCCTGGGTTACGGCTTTTAACCAGTTGGTGTTGCCGCCGAAATCCTGTCCGCGTTCGTGGTTCAGGAACTCATCCTTCGAAAGTACGTCGAGTTTGTTCGATAGGTAGTTAAAGCTCACGTAGCCATCGTAGAAGGCCTGCGGCAGTGTGGTGCCTCGCTTGGTAGTGATGAGCACCACGCCGTTGCTACCACGCGTACCGTAGATGGCAGATGCCGCGCCTCCTTTCAATACGTCGATCGATTCAATGTCGTTCTGATTGAGGTTGTCAATGTTACCACCGGGAACACCGTTGATGACGAACAGCGGTCCGAGACCGGCGTTGCGCGAGGATACGCCCCGCAACTGGAAGCTGGGCGACGAGTTAGGGTCGGCCGCCGAAGTGTTCGTGATCGATAAGCCCGCCACCTTTCCCTGCATGGCCATAAGGGCACCGTTGCCCGCCACCTGCAGAATGTCTTTCGCCGAAAGGTGTGTTACCGTAGTGGTAATGTCTTTCTTTTCCTGTGTGCCATAGCCTACCACGATGACCTCAGTGAGCGACGTGATGTCGGCGCTGAGCTTAATGTCTATTGTGGTTCGGCTTTCGACCGCTACCTCTTGCGTGGCATAGCCGATAAACGAGAATACCAGTACGGCGTCAGCCGCAGCCTCATCGGCAATGCGCAGCGTATACGCTCCGTTGGCATCGGTTACCACGCCTACGGCAGTGCCTTTCAGCAAAACGTTTACGCCGGGTAGCGCCGTCCCTTCATCGTCGATAACCTTTCCGGAGATAACCTGATCGATACGAACGCCGTTGGCGTCGGAGTGCGCAAGGCGTTTGGTCAGGATGATGTATCTGCCGGAAAGCTGAAAGCTCACATCCATCGGCGCAAAAATTCCTTCAAGTAACTCAGAGAGCTTTTTGCCCGCGTAATTCACAACGATTTCTTCGTTGATGTCGATCGATTTGGGGTTGTATGTGAATTTGATATCCACCATCGTTTCGATTTCCGACAATACCTGTTTTACAGTTTTTCCTTCGGAGTCGATCTGGATTGTTTTATCCAGGATGCTCTGTTCGTAGGCGTTCGCAGGCGCTGCCAGGAGTATACCCATGGCAAGGCCGATAAAAAATACCTGGGATGCCGCGAATCGCATCGCGGCAAAGATCAAACCTCGTAGAGTCTGATGTTTTTCCATACGTTGATAGGTTTAGGTTTTCATACAAAATGGATACGGCAAAGCCGGCGTGTGTGAGTGTGTGTATTGGGTATAAGCGGTTAGTGCGGGTTTATAAGATATAGTGCCGGCGTCGATGTGTTTTTACTCTTTTGGATCGCTGTTTTTTTTAGGCACCGTCGAATGGTTAGGGCACATTGAGGCATACCGGGTAAGTATCGACTTAGCCGTGAATAAAATCTTATGCTGGTTCCGTTACTGACAGCCGGGACTGGTGATAATGATTTTGGCGTCGATCGTTTCGTACGAGGCGCCAATCGTTTCGCAGATAATCTTTAGCTTGTCCTGAAGCGACTCAGCACCGAGCGGCGCGGTGAGATAACAGTTTTTCATCACCTCGTCGTTAAAGATAATTTCCAGGCCGTAAGCAGATTCGATGGTTTTGAATACCTTCGCGATAGGCGTATTGTCGAAGTGGAAGTCGTTGGGTTTGATAGCCGTTGTTGGCAACAGCGCCGGTGATTCAATCAGTGTTTTTTCGAACGAACGGTCCTTCCGTTTATAAGCTACCTGTTGATTAGGCGACAGCACAATGCCGCCCTGCCGGTGGTTAGCTGGGGTATTGCCTGCAATAGCGAACACGGAAACCTGCCCCGTCTTAACAGCTACGACAATCGCATCGCCATCTTCAGGAGAATCCACGCGGAAGCTCGTGCCCAGTACCCGTGCCACAATTTCGTTGGAATGCACAATGAAAGGCTTGTGAGGATTTTTGGCAACATCGAAATGGGCTTTGCCCAACAGATATACGTGGCGTGCAGAATCCTTTGAAAACGTGTATTTGTATTTCAGCCGGCTGTGGCCCTCAAGCATAACCACGGTACCGTCTTCCAGTGAAATTTGCATCGGGACCTCGGAATAATTGATCTGCTCCGAGTAATCCGCGAGATGCTCGTTATGATAGTTTGGTACAGGTTGATCGTTGTGCTGGCGTAGAAAGAGTACCCCGAATGTGCTAAGGACACAAACCAGCATACACGTAGTAAGTATAGCAAGTGGATGTAACGTTCGGGGAGCTGGTTTAGTGGGTTTGTGAGGCGCTTCTACGCGTTGCTGGAGTTTGTTCCAAAGTGCGTCTACTTGTTCTGAGGCATTGTCTTGCCCTTGCGCTGCCTTGAGGTTGAGCACTAATGCACGGGCCTTTTGGGCATTTTCGCGAATGTCGGGATGGCTGGCGAGGTATAGATCCCAGTACTTCACAGCTTCGGGATCGGACTGATGTACCCAATCGATAAAGCTTTCGTTGGAGGCAAGGCTTTCTACGCTGAAGTTTCGACGATCCATTCGGGAGTATTATAGTTTACTTGCTAACCGCGTTCAACTAATATAGTGTCGCGAAGATTACTTTTTTACTCTTTTAAAACAGGAAAAATTTCAGAAAAATAGCAAAACTGCTTACCGAGATTTTAAGATTCAGTTTGAGCTTACGGATCGCGGCGAATAGGAAGTTGCAGGCCGATTGATAATTTACGCCCATAATAGCGGCCACCTCCTCGTTCGAAAAGCCGTGATAATAACGGAGATTTATCGCTTCCTGCTGCCGGGCAGGCAAGTCGCGGATCAGCGCCCGAAGATTTTCCATCTGTAACGACTCTATCTCAAAGCCGATGAGGTTCGCTTCATGCGAAGGGAATGCCAGGTCTTCGAACCGCTCGGTGTCGATGTCTACCGCATTGGTGAAATCATTGGCTTTGATGTTCCGGTATATCTTATACCGAAGCGCCTTGAAAAGGTATAGCCGTACGGAGTTTGGTTCGGTCGTGCGCTCGCGACTTTTCCAGAGCTCGAAGAAAAGATCCTGGATACTGTCTTCTACCAGTGTCCGGTCTGACGAGATTTTATTACCATAGTTAAGCAATGCCGCCGCATAGAAACGATACAGGGCTTCAAAAGCTGCGGTGTCGCCGGCTTTGAATAAGCGCCAGATATTATCGTTCAGCGGTGTATTGGGTTGGGGCATACACTGTATTGGGGGATACCACAGGCAATTTATCCCAAAAATCCGTTTGCGCAAACGTTTGGATTAAATTTCGGAGACGAGGTAGTGTATACCCCGACGAACGATGTTTAACAAACTTTACCGCGTAGAGACGATAGAACCCGGTCCCAACCCCGAAGGGCAGGACCAGGTTTTTGAGGTATTATTCTTTCACGATTCTGAACGACTTAAGCTGCTTCCCGTAGGCTACACGCAGGTAATAGATGCCGCGTGGCAGATGTTGCAGACCCTGTATTTCGTTTATAGTATTGGTGGCATGCTTATCCGATGTATATACCGGGCGACCCTGTGCGTCGGTAATCGTGGCCGCCGCAGCGCGGTTTTGCTCATCGGCAACAACAAACGACAGCGCATTGCTGAAACGGTTAGGGTAGACCTTGGTCTCTTCCACATTCAACACCGTAAGCGCGCTGGGTGCCGCCACCGTGGTGAACGAACGCGTAGGCCCCCACGTGGTAGAAAGGTCGGTGCGGATGCGTACATAATATAACGTACCATAATCCAGCCCGGTAATGGTGGGGCTATACGGTGTGCCTGTTCCGGTCTGACTGAAGACAAGTTGAGCAAAATTATTGGTTTTGCTTACTGCGATTTCGTAGGTGCTGGTTCCATTTATCGTGTTGGGCACGAGTTGTACATCAACGGGCACATCCACCGCGCCGGAGGCTGGAGAGATCAGGTACGTAAAGAATTGGACTTCGTTTGTATCGAAAGTTCTCAACGGACCCCAATTGGGCGATACGTCGGTTTTTACCCGGGTATAATAGTGAGTATCATACGCTAACTCCGGGAACTCAATAGTGCGTGATGTACTGGTTTTTACAATGGCGGTTGCCGGGGGAAATGCCGATGTTGTATTTACTTCGATCGTGTATTGCGTCGCCCCCGGAACAGTATTCACCGTTAACGCATACTGCGAGGCAATACCACTGTTTATGGGGTTAACAACATACGTGTAGGCTTCTGCCGGGCCGGTTGCAAAAGTTTGTGTCGGTCCCCAGAGTGTTGTTACATTGGTCTTTATGCGGACATAGTATGTAGTGCCATACTGTAACTCAGAGAAGTCGATCATACGCGACGAGCCGGTTTTTACAATGGCCGACGCCGGTGCAAATGTAGACGACGTGTTGACTTCTATAGTGTAATTTACCGCTGTGGGAATCAGGTTTACCGTGAGTGTGTTTACCGTTGTAATCGTTCCCGTGCGGGGATTTTCGAGGAAAGCGAACTTGTCGGCCGATGCTGTTACAAACGAAGTCGTAGGACCCCATACTTCAGACAGGTTGGTTTTAACCCGGACATAATATTGTGTGTTTAATTGAAGTTCTGGAAACCGTTGGGTTAGCTCATCCGTGGTTCGTATAAACGAAGTGCCGGTAAAGTTGCTGTTTGTATTGACTTCGAACGTATACGTTGAAGCACCGCCACGGCCGTTTATCGTTAGCGCGATGGTATTGGTTGTTGTTCCGTTTGCCGGTGTAACCACATACAGATCCTCTTCGGCTGTAGTAACATTACCTACGGGGCGGCCGGTGAGACGATAATTTATTTCGTCGCCTGCCCGATTATACTCATATACGCCGAAGTAATACGTAGCGCCGGGTATAAGGCCGGTAATGTCAACAAAGCTGCCAACACCGGAATATACAATACGGTTGCCCGAGCCCCCTGGTAGCGCCTGGCCCAACGGAAAATTGGCATTGGGTGTGTACTCGATGTTGTCTACGGGATTTCGGCTGATAGAAAGGGTCTGTCTGCCTACGACCAGGCGGCCACTGCCATTGCCCGATGTCCAGTTCACACGCACCGACGTGGGCGTGATGTTTGAAAAGGTGACGTTGGTTGCTGGAGCAGTTGGCTCTGCCACGGCAAAAGGAGCGCTTCCAGCGCTTCTAGTAGTGTTGAATGTGTTGTGTGCTGTGGAAGTCGGCTTGCTATACCCCGGTATAGCGGCCAACGCGATGAATAGAATGGGTAGATAATTTTTCATAACAACTAGTTTATAGTGTAGCACAATATACAAGCAGGCACGAGTGCATGTCTAGCGTTGATCATGTATGTTGATCATATAGGTGGTGTAGCGTATTGTAATGTTTGCGAGGCGCGGTGTAGGGGAAGGCGTGGGAATTGGCTTTTATGTTTAGCCGTTAGGCTAATAGGAGTAGCGTTTTTGATGTAGGGAAATGTGCCGAAGGAGAAGATTTTTGGCGTATTAGTTAAAGCTGCGGCGGAATTGAAGGGGAGAAGAGTTCGTTTTCTTCTTGAAAAGCTTGTTGAACGATTGGGGATATTCGAAGCCGAGGAGGTAAGCTATTTCGGCTACCGAGAGAGTAGTGGCAGCGAGGTACTCTTTGGCCTTGCCGATAAGTTTTTCGTGAATGTGCTGTTGGGCGTTTTGGCCGGTAAGCGAGCGTAGCATATCGCTAAGGTAATGGGTCGATACATTGAGCTGGTCCGCCAGGTACTCAACCGTGGGTGGCCCTTGTTTAAGGCTCGCTTCATTGTTAAAGTAGGCGGTTAACAGATCATCCATTTTCGAGAGCACATCGTGGCTCGCAGACTTGCGGGTAAAAAACTGACGCTCGTAAAAACGGTTGCTGTAGTTCAACAGAAGATCGATTTGCGATAGAATAATGTCGTGCGTATGGCGGTCGATATGTTCGTACTCCTGGTCGATCTTATGGAAGATCTCTACAATGTTGCTTTCCTCACGGTCCGAAAGGTGCAGCGCTTCATTAACGGCATAAGAAAAGAAACCGCAGTTTTTAATCGAAGCGGCCAGCGGATGCTTGTACAGGAAGTCAGGATGAAACACCAGTGCATAACCGGGCCCCATCGCCGGGTCGATAACCTCGGCGTGAGACACGTCGAGCGATTGAATTTGCTTTGGCGCTACAAACGTCATCACCCCGGTGTCGTAGTCATAGTATTGCTGCCCATATTTAACCTTCGCCTGAACACCTCGTTTTAGCGACACACAGAAAAAGTCGAGCGAGAATTTTCCCCAGATAGTATCATCGGCAAACCGGATATCCTCCACGCGAATAACACTTATCTGCGGGTGCCGTGGAGCCGGAAGCGACAGTAGCCGGTGAAATTCAGAAATAGATCGAATCGTTTTCATCGTGTATAGCAACCGGCAGGATTACAAAAGCGGTGCCGTTGTCCCTGCCGGTTTTTGAAGTTATCCTAAAAGCTGTGTTCTGATCTCCTTGCGAAAAGCTTCACTACCCGTTTCCATACGGCGGGCATACAACGCCTGCGCGTCGGCGCCGGCCACATAGCGTATCTGGTCCTTACCATCCGTAGCCGCTTCGTAAACTACGTTCGCAATCTGTTCGGCTGTCGAGGCCGCCTTCATCGTTTCCACCGTGGCGAACAGTCTGTCCTCCAGAAGCTGGTACTCCGGGTGTAAACTTTTGTCGAGCGACCGCCCGGTAAAGTCAGTGGCTATGCCACCCGGCGCTACCGTTTTAATGCGGATGTTGTGCATCCCCAATTCAAACGACATACCTTCAGACCAGCCCTCGATTCCAAATTTCGCAGCGTGGTAAATGCTATGCAAGGGAAATGTGAGAAACCCACCCATAGAAGTCGTGCTGATAAACACGCCGTCTTTCTTTTTACGGAAGTGTGGAATAAACGCCTTGGTTACACGCACCACGCCGAGCAGGTTTGTATTGAGCTGTCGCACGATCTGCTCATCGCTCAAGGCTTCGAGAGCACCCATCAGGCCGTAGCCGGCGTTGTTGAACACCACATCGACATCGCGCTGCGCAAGGGCGGCGGCTACCGTTGTTTCAATCTGTTCCGGGTTGGTTACATCGAGCGGCAGAAGCGTCACGTTATCGAGTCGCGTTAGTTCGGTTTCTTTTTCGGGATTGCGCATGGTGGCGATGACATTCCATCCTTTCGATTGAAATAGCGTTGTGGTCGCTTTACCCAAACCGGTCGATGCGCCGGTAATAAATATTGTCTTTTTCATTTTCGTCTGATTTATAGGGCAAAGATCAGCGGTCGGTTGCACGCCGGTGTTTCCAAATCGGACGAAGGTGTGTTCAAACTGAAGGTAGCCTCCCTGCTCTGCTATCGGCTATGGAATAGTTTGCAACGTGCGCGGGAATGTATTTCCCGATAAGATCAAAGCTGTGCTTGTATCGCCATAGCGCCCCAGCTCTACCAGTAAGGTTTCGAGTTCCCGGGTCGTGGCTACAACAACCTGTAAGACCATACAGTACTCGCCGGTCACAGCATGCCACGAGACTACCTGCGGCATCTTGTCTACCTTGCGCACCATCTCGTTATGTTTCAATGCTCCCGCTTTAAAGTGTATAAATACTTTCACAGCCAGATTGAGCTTGTCGTAATCAATAACGGGTTGGTAGCCCTGAATAATGCCATCTTCTTCCATGCGCAGAATACGCTCTGCCACAGCCGGAGCCGAAAGACCGATGCGTCGACCAATTTCCGCATTCGATACCCGTGCGTTCTTTTGAAGCTCCTGCAGAATCTTCCGGTTTAGTTCGTCGAATGTTCGCATGCTACAATATCCTTAAAAACTTCGAAACGAAGGTAAACCATATCGAATTCATTTGAATCGAAATGTGTCGTTACCGTGTGGTTGCCGTTCTTTGTATTCCGCTATAACATACCGTTTATGATGTGCCGCCTTTATGTTACATACGCTTTTGTAGTTGTTGTCTCATCCCTGCCGGCCGTAGTGCGGGCACAAGTCATTACACAACCCGAACCTATGCCAACCCCTGTACAAACCACACGCGGAGAACTCGTTATTAAACCCGCCGCCACCTCGTCGGCCGACGATTTCGATTTTCTTACCGGCAGCTGGATAATCCATAACCGAAAACTTAAAGCACGACTGGCGTCTTCTACCGGGTGGGATACATTCGAGGCCACCGGCACACTGCGTAAAGTGCTGCACGGGCAGGCCAATATTGACAACTTTGTTACCGCGTTCGATGGCAAACCCTTTGAAGGCATGACCCTTCGCCTCTTTGATCCGCACACCCGGCTATGGAGCATCTATTGGTCCGATGCAAACCGGGGCACATTGGATAAGCCGGTAGTCGGTTCCTTTGATGGCGACATCGGCAGCTTCTACTGCCGCGACACATACGAAGGCAAAGATATTGTTGTCAAATTTCAGTGGGATAAGACCGACCCCGCCAAACCCGTGTGGAGTCAGGCATTCTCCGCCGATAGCGGCAAATCATGGGAGTGGAACTGGTATATGTATTTCGAGCGGCCCGCCGCACACAGTACATTCAGCGAGCCTATCCGTGTACTCGAACTCCGTAACTACCTGCTAAAGCCCAACACCACCGCACGCTTTACACGATACTTCAGCGACCACTTCGTAGGGTCACAACAAGCCCAGGGGGCCATGCTCCCCGGCACCTTCACCGTACAGGGACAACCTGACCGTTTTTTCTGGATGCGCGGCTTTACCGACATGGCCGCACGCTTCACCTTCCTTCAACGTTTTTATGGCGGCCCCGTATGGAAAGGATATGGCCGCGACGCTAACGCCATGATGATCGACTCTGACCAGGTGCACCTGCTGCGCCCCTGGCCCGAACCGCGTATAGACAATGTGTTGGGCGACCCTCGATATACCCGTGTGGTGATCGACTACCACACAGCACAACCCGGACAACGCGATGCCTTGCTCAAAACATTAAAACAATCCTATATCCCCAAAATGAAAGAACGTGGCGTCCCCGTGTCGCTTTGGGTTACCGAAATGCAGGAGAATGATTTTAAACGCCTGCCCGTTATTCAGGAGAAAGAGCTTGTTGTAGTGATTTCGCTTTTCGAAGGCGAAGCAGATTATGCCGGCCAGTTAGGAGAGCCACCGGCAGAAGGCAGCGGTGTTGAGCGGATAATATTAAACCGCGAGCAGTAGGTCGATGCTATGCCGGATAGCTTCTGCGGCGAGTGTTGTATATTTGATTATGGATGAATCGAATGGTTACGACAGCGTTGCAGAAGCCTATATACGCGGCCGTGGCCGGGCCGTAGAAGGCACGGGGGTAGCCGTGGCCCGGGCCTGGGCAAATACGTTTGGTCGTGGAGCAACTGTGCTTGACCTGGGTTGTGGAACAGGTATTCCCGTTACCAAAGCGTTGGTTGATGCGGGCTTGAATGTCTATGCTGTTGACGCATCGCCGGCATTGGTCGCAGAGTTCCAACGCAATTTCCCCAACGTGTCTGTCACGTGCGAGTCCGTCGTGCGGTCGCCGTTCTTTGATCGCCGCTTTGACGGCATCATAGCCGTCGGCCTGGTGTTTCTATTATCTGAGGCCGACCAGCGTATACTGATCTCTAAGATGGCCGGTGCCCTAAATCCAGGAGGCAAACTGCTCTTTACGGCACCCCGGCAAACCGTGCGCTGGATAGATGTAATGACGGGCCGCGAATCGCGGTCGCTTGGAACGGCGGAATATAACACCCTGATGTATCAGAGTGGCTTGTCTGTAGTCGAGGTAGGCGAAGATGAGGGCGGGAATTACTACTTCGCAGGTGTGAAACTGGAGTAATAAAAACCAAAGCATGACGGAGTTGCTCTCCCGGGTGCCCAGGTATAATCGCCTCGTTTACTATACCGGTATTATTTGCCGTGAAATATTACTTAGTCTTGGTGCTATGGGGCCGGTTGTCTTTCTTTAGTTTTTTTATTAAAAACCAAATGGTAAAAGTATTGCTGGTATTTCTCATGTTGTTTAGCAGTCTGTTTTCTATAGCGCAGACCGATTTTGCGGATATTGATAATAAGACCCTTAAAGGCCCCATCAAATCAATGCGCTCAACGTTGTATCAAATGAAAATTGACAACGATGGAAATGCTACACGTACTAGGGTTGTACTTCCTCCAGGTTCTTTTTTACGGGCGTACGATAAAAACGGAAATCTCACCAATAGAAAACAGTTTCAGTCAAGGACCGGCCAGTTGGTAAGCGAAGAATCGTATGTTTATGATAACGCCAATAGAATGCTGAAATCGACATCTTCCAATTGGCTGTCGGATGGCAGTTACTCCTATGTATATCGTGAGGCAGGGAGAGTTCGCGAAACCAAAGATTCCGGTGGAAAGACGAGGGCGATTGAGACGTTCGATGCAAACGGTAACCTTATTGAAGAAGCATCGTATTACGAAGATAAATTGCTGAGGATCCAAACCTATACGTACGACGAACAGAAGCGCTTGCTTGCGGTTTCATGGAAGGAATTAAATGACAGTTTTTATGCCTCATCGTATACCTACACCTATAGCGATTCCGAAAAAGCGATGGTGATCAGTAAGAAGTTTTCGGACGGTGATGAGATGACTGAAAAGCACGTAGAGATCAAATTCGATCAGTATGGAAATTGGACCGAGCGTCTGCAATACGAATACGGTGAACCCAAATTGGTTGAAGAACGCATCATTGAATACTATAAGTGAAGCCCTATACGCTCTGACTCGCCAAATTGGTTTTCATGCCGCCCTGTCGTAATTTTAATCACACCTTTAAAAAACCGAATATGGCTGGCGCAGCAGATCATCACGAACGTATGGCTAAAATGATCTTCGGATCCGTCTACCCACTCTACCTCTCTAAAATAGAGAAGAAGGGTAGGAGTAAAGAAGAGTTGGACCAGGTCATAACCTGGCTAACAGGATTCGACGAACAAACTATACAAGCACTGGCAACGGAACGGGTAACGTTTGAGACCTTCTTTAAACGGGCAGCGTTGCACAAGAACGCGCAGCTGATTACCGGTATGATCTGTGGCTACCGGATAGAAGAGATCGATAACCCATTAACTCAGAAAGTTCGTTATCTGGACAAACTGGTAGACGAGCTGGCGAAAGGAAAAAAGATGGAGAAAATCCTCAGAGAAGGGTAAACGTAGTGCCACCCCGACAGTGGAAAAAAGGCTCAGCAATTGGTGTTGAGCTTTTTTTTGCCCGATACAGCCGGCGTTTTTCCCGACTCAGTAAAGACGGGTAAGAGTTGACACAGTAGCATTCTATATTCGCGGCTCTTATTTTAGGGTATATGATAAAGAACGTATGGCTGATTGCTTCCCTCGTCGGGCTTTGTGGCGCGGATTTGTTGGCGCAGCACCTGCCGGTAGATCGCGCCATGACCCGGGCATATCAGCGCGAAACGCGTAGCGATAGCGGGCTACCCGGGAAGTATTACTGGCAGAACCGGGGCGATTACCAGATTGATGTGCGGTTCGATCCGGAGTCGCGGTTGATAGAAGGCACTGTGCATATTGATTACGTGAATAACAGCCCGGACACGCTGAAGCGTTTGCTGATTAAGCTCTATCCGAACGTGTATCGGGCAGATGCCATGCGGAACACCGTTATAGCGTCCGATGATCTGGGAGAGGGCGTTGAGATTCGTAGCATAACCGTGTCGGGGCGCGCGGTAGAAAGCAGCCAGCGCGCTGTGCGCGGAACAAACATGACTGTAAAGGGAGTAACCGTTTTGCCACAAACGCATGCCACGCTGGAAGTTGCATACCGCTATTATCTTAACAAAGGGTCATTTACCCGCACGGGCCAGATCGACGAAGGTTCGTTTTTTATCGCGTATTTCTTTCCAAGGATAACCGTGTACGACGATGTGGACGGATGGAACGAGTATCCGTATATGGGGAAAGAAGAATTCTATAATGACTATGGTAATTTTAAACTGTCAGTTACCGTGCCCGGCGACTACTGCGTGTGGGCAACAGGTGATCTGAAAAACACGGCCGAGGTCTATACGCCCGAAGTTATTAAGAGGATTACGCAGGCCGAGACCCACGATGGTATTGTCGATGTTATTACCGCCGCCGATATTACAAACGGCACCGTTACCCGCAGAAACCCAACGAACACCTGGCGCTTCGAAGCAAACGAAGTTCCCGATGTTGCTTTCGCCGTAAGCCGCAATTACGTGTGGAAGTCGTCAAGCCTTGTAGTCGATTCGGCATCAGGAAGAAGAACGCGGGTAGATGCTGTGTATCACCCCGGACATACCGTGTATGTGCCGGTAGTGGCCTATACGCGTAAAGTAGTAGAGTTGATCAGTCACGACTTTCCCGGCATTCCGTTTCCATACCCACACATGACCATCGTTGACGGCCTTGATGCGATGGAATATCCGATGATGGTAAATAACCTCCCGTTTGAAGACCCGAAAGATGTAATCGAGTTTACAGCACACGAAGTCTTTCATTCCATCTTCCCGTTTTATGTCGGCACCAACGAAACAAAGTATTCCTTCATGGATGAGGGCTGGGCAACACTAACTGAGTTTATGTTTCATAGCCAGATCGATTCTACCGTAGCGCTTGATTACGATGTAAGCCCGGTGAACGATAATGCAGGATCGGCCGAAGATATGCCGGTAATGACACCCACCGCCCAACTCTATGGTAAGGCGCGATACGCCGATAAAGATCTGAAGCCTGCACTGGCATTATATTATCTAAAGGAAATGCTGGGCGATGCCGTATTTGTAAAGGCAATGCGCCAGTATATCGCCGCGTGGGCCGGGAAACATCCTACACCGTATGATTTCTTCAACAGCATGCGCGTACACTCGGGAGTATCGCTGGACTGGTACTGGAATAAATGGTGGTTCGAGAAGGCCGTGCCCGATCTGGCAATCGCCGGTGTCCGCCAACGCGGCAAGGCATGTTCCGTCACGATTCATAATACAGGAGGGGCACCCGTACCGATTCATCTAACCATTGTTTTTGAAGACGGTACCCGGCAGACGCTTGCCAGGAGTGCTATGGTTTGGAAAGACGGCAATCCCGATGTTGTCGTATCCTTGGCCACATCGAAACGGAAGATAATGGAAATAACCCTGGGAGGTTCATACGATGCCGATACCCGGCCAGCCGATAACGTATGGCGTTCAAAGCAATCCCATTAAGTACTGTTCTGCCGGCCCGGAACCGGAAGTTAGCTACTCTGTTGCGTCTTTTATGTATTGGGGAGTTTCCGGTTCGCCCTTAAAGAACTCTCCTTTCTTTCCTTGCGACAGCGCCCAGCGGTCCATCCACGAAATGCCCCATTTACCAAAAACCTTTACAGGCGTCTTGTAGGCATTGTCTTTCAGTGCGGCTTCAAGCGAGACAAAGCTGTAGCCATGCCGTTTAAACATATCGGCCAGACGGTCGAGGTAGTCCGCATTGAGCAGGCTGGCGTGTATAAGTAGTATTTGAGCTATGTTTCGGTTGAAGAGCTTTTGAGACATATTTTCATAGTACAGAAGCTTTTGCTCCATATACGATACATAGTCGTTGCCGATACGCGTTGCAAGTGCCGCGTCTTTTTGGGTTACAGCGTTTTTATAGGCCTGTGCAAACAGGTAGTCTTCATTATCGATCGTAACCGGTGCTTCAATATAACCACGTGTTGCAATAAAGCGTGCTAACGAGTCGGCGCGTGCTGCGGTCTGCCCTACATGGAGGAAGGGATGTCTGAAGTAACGCAGCGTGGCTCCTCTTTTCTGTAATAGCCCGCGTGTTACCGTCTCACCGTTTACAATATCCTGGGTATAGGCGCTGAACGAAACCGTGTTGAAGTCCGGGTGAGAGTATGTGTGGTTCCCGAGTTCCAGACCCTGGTCGAGCCACCGCTGCAGCAAACTTACCTGGAAAGCACTTAGGGTGCCGGAAGGATATAACTTGAATTCGTTTACAAAGCCTATGGCGGGTATTGCATGACGGTGGCATGCGCCGGTAATCCGGTTGGTAACGTCGCGCAAAACAGTAGTGTCATGTATACCATAGCTCACTACAGGCAGATCGTCTATCGTAAAACATACCTGTTTGGTTTGAGCAACGCTTAACGTTTGCGCGAGTGTCAGCGTAAAGATGAGGAAGTATCGCATCCGTGTAATATCGGAAATAATAGGGCATTTACTATCCTGTTGAACTAACCTCGGCATCATTACAGGATGATCCCTCTCATCCTAACGACTGTTATTCCTGATATTGTATTAGGCTTAGCCACTCCGAAGTGTCAGTATCGTAACCGTTTCGGTTCTGGAACACCTCGGCCAATGCTGCATGAAATGTTACCCCGAGTATAGCTATATTATGATTACCGACACCGGTAACGTTATCAAGTCCCCGAATCGTTTTGATATTACACGTCAGGCGTCTCTTTCGTAGCGCTGTTTTAACGATGTGGGCGTACGCAAACGTGCGGCATTGTAATTTCTGAATACATTCTGGATAACGGATACCTCGGATATTTGGCAGGTGTAAGAAATAGCGCGTGAATGGAGAATATCGATTAGCACCGTGAGTATCAAATTGCCTTACTTTGCCCCCATAAATGTTGGAAGAGGGGATGATACTGAATGTAAGTGATATAATGTGTCCGGAGGAAGCTCGTCTGATTTATCAACTGCGTGAAGGCCAGGAGGAGGCGTTTGAATCTATCTTTCGTCAATACTACCGGCCGCTTACGTTATTCGCTGCAAAGTATGTGAACGATCTGGAGGAAGCTCAGGAGGTTGTACAGGAGTTTTTTATTCGCCTGTGGTCCAGGCATCCAACTGTCGATATCCGCCTATCGCTCAAAACCTATCTGTATCAGGGCGTTCGAAATTCCTGCCTCAATTTCATTGCCGCCAACCAGGTTAAACAGAAACATCTCCGGGGATACATAAACCCACAGCATAGCCATGCTAATGCCCTCGACGACATGGTACTTGCCGAGCAGGAGGAGAAGCTGCTCCGGGCTATCAATGCCCTGCCTGATAAATGCCGGCAGATCTTTATCATGAGCCGTATGGATAAGATGAGTAATCAGGCTATAGCCGATACACTTCAGCTTTCCGTACGCACGGTCGAGACACAAATATCCATTGCTTTAAAACGCCTTCGGGACTTCTTTATAGGAATATAATCTCCTGTAAACGGTTACATGTAGCGTAATACATGTCACGATTCTTAGGCTTAGAAAATATTCAATAAAAATTTTACTGGCGTTTACGTGGTGTTGCCCGATTTACTGTCTTGGGGCAAACATTAGTCACGCCGTTTCAACTCGTGTATGGATTCGGAACATAAATGGTATCTGGCCGCAAGATTTTTATCCCATAGTCTAACAGCAGACGAAGAGTCTGCCTGGCGTGATCTGTTGGAGAAAGATCCCGCTTTTCGCCTTGAATTCGAAGAAGCGGAGGCATTGTGGCATGCGTCTGGAAAACTTCCGTATGATACACTCAACGTCGATGCCGACTGGAAGCTGGTTGCTAAACACGTTCGCCCGGAGTCAATAGCAGCGCCAAGTGTACAGACTTCTTCCCGTACCGGGTTGAAGTACGCGGCGGCAGTAGCCATGATGTGTGTGGCCGGTATTTACGGTTGGATTCTGATAAACCGCGACGCGTATTCAAAGCAGGTGGTGGCCACAACCGTTACTCATATAGAGGCTCCCGTAGGTTCTAAAACATTTGTAACGCTTCCCGATAGTTCCACGGTATGGCTCAACGCCGGCAGTAAACTGTCTTTTAATAATGCATTCAGTGCCAGCAACCGCGATATAGACCTGGAAGGTGAAGCCTTTTTTGATGTTGTTAAACGTAAAATCCCGTTTACGGTACATACACAGCAATGTGTGGTTTCTGTATTGGGTACGGCGTTTAACGTAAGTGCTTATCCTGACGCTGAGAAATTTGTGGCCACCCTGGTGCGCGGTTCATTAAAAGTAACACGCCACACGCTCCAGGGAGGCAAAGAAGAAATTCTGTTAAAGCCTAACGAACAGGTGGTGTTGTCTACCCGTCTCCGACCGGAAGCAAAGACCGCCGCGCCAATGGCACAGGCACCGGCTGAGGTAGTAGAAAAACTGGTTCATCAAGCCGCGGTAAATGTAGTAAATGAAACAGGCTGGAAAGATGGCTGGCTGGCCATGGATGGTGAATCGCTGGAGGCGCTCGCTCAAAAAATGGAACGCCTCTATAATATAACGATAGAATTTGAGGATGAGCATCTGAAAGCATATCGCTACAATGGCCGTATACGCCAGCTAAGTCTGGAAAAGGTCTTGCAAGCACTGACAATCACATCGCCGGTATCGTTCCGGATGAATGGTCAAACGGTTGTGTTTTCCGAAAACAAAAACACCTGGTCAAAGTATCAACCGAAACAAACTCCACGTCCATAGATAATTTTCACCCTTAACCCCTACTGCTTATGGGAGCACGCTACTCCATCAATACCACATAACCTTTCCATAGAATAAAAGAAGGACCGAAAGATGCTGCAACCATCTTCCGATCCTAACAGACCTGGTTGAAAAACAGGTTGCCGTATCCTTTATCGGGGTACGGACTGGGATACTATTGTTCAAACCAAATCCATTTTAATTCTATGGAAAAAAATAAGTACAGCCAAGTAAAACCTTGGCGCGTATTCAAAAAACCTTTACTGATTATGAAAATCTGGCTTTTTTTGATGGTTACGATCATCGAAGTCGCTAGTGCAAACGTGGCTAACTCTCAAAAGATCAGCGTATCGCTCCGCAATACGTCTCTTCGCGAGGCATTGCGCCAAATCGAGCAGGTAAGTGAAGTATCGTTCATGTACAACGATGCGGTTAGTGGACTTAATAAGCGTATTTCGCTGGACGTAGCGGATGCAGACCTTACCCAGGTACTGGGCATTGTACTGGAGGAAACGGGACTGGCGTACAAACTGCTTGACAAAGACCTGTTTGTAATTGCGCCAAAGTCTGTTATTATGGAAATGATCACCATTACCGGTAGAGTAACCGGTAGCGAAGACGGTCAGCCCCTTCCAGGCGTAGGTGTTATGGTGAAAGACAAAGCCCGGGGTACAGTTACGGATGCCAACGGCGAGTACACGCTGGAAGTTGAGCAGAACGATATACTGGTGTTCTCCTTTATCGGGTATACTACACAGGAAATTCCGGTAGGGCTGGCTACAACGCTCAATGTGTCGCTCATCGAAAACATGTCGACGCTGGGTGAAGTGGTGGTTACCGGTATGAGCCAGATCGATAAGCGCGTATTTACGGGTGCAACCGACCAGTTGAAGGCAGAAGACATCCAAATGGGTGGTATGCCAGACATCAGCCGGTCGTTAGAAGGTCGCTCTGCGGGGGTAACCGTACAGAACGTTTCGGGGACATTCGGTACTGCCCCGAAAATCCGTGTACGGGGTGCTACCTCTATCTATGGTAACTCCAAGCCGCTTTGGGTGGTAGACGGTGTGATTATGCAGGACGTTGTGGATGTGAGCGCAGACGAGTTGTCGTCGGGTAACATCAACACGCTGGTGAGCTCGGCCATTGCCGGTCTTAACGCCAACGACATTGAAGACGTTACCATTTTGAAAGACGGCTCGGCCACATCGATTTACGGTGCAAAGGCAATGGCCGGTGTAATCGTGGTTACCACAAAGCGCGGCCGTGCAGGCTCTGCTTCCGTTAACTATACAGGCCAGTTCACAACCCGCCTCATTCCTTCGTACAACAACTTCAACATCATGAACTCGCAAGAGCAGATGGGCGTGTACCAGGAAATGCAGCAAAAGGGCTGGCTGAACTACGCCCGTGTTTACAATGCGCGTAACAGCGGTGTGTATGGTAAGATGTATCAGCTGATCAATACCGTTGATCCGGTTACCGGTCAGTTTGCCATGGGCAATACAGAAGCCGAAAGAAACGCTTACCTGCGTGCGGCTGAAACAAGAAATACAGACTGGTTTGACGAATTGTTCTCGGCAGCGCCCATGCAAAACCACGCGCTCAGCATGTCGGGTGGTACAGACAAATCAACATACTATGTTTCGCTAAGTGCTATTAGCGATCCGGGATGGACACCGGCAAGTAAGCTGAAACGCTACACCGCCAGCTTCACGCTCGATCATAACATCAACGACAAGCTGTCGCTGAACCTTCACGCAAAAGCCTATACCCGTAACCAGGAGGCTCCCGGTACATCGAACCGCTCAATCGACAACGTGTATGGCGAAGTATATCGTAACTTCGATATCAACCCGTACTACTATGCGTTGAATACATCGCGTACACTCGATCCGAATGAATTCTACACACGCGATTACGCACCGTTCAACATCAAGCATGAATTGGCCAACAATTACATGGATCTGAACGAATCGTCTGCGTTGTTCAAGGCAGAATTGGACTGGTCGCCTATCAAAGGCCTTGATATTAAAGGTATGGGTAACATCCGGTATGTTGGTTCGTCTATGGAGCAACACATTAAGGACAACGCTAACCAGGCACTGGCTTACCGGTCTATGAGCACCGATATCATTGCCAGAAACAACCCGTTCCTGTGGGATGATCCTACATTGCCTTACGATCTGCCGATCTCGTTGCTTCCACAAGGAGGTATCTATGGTCGCACAGACAATCGCCTGAACGGATTCGACTTCCGTGGATCAGCGAACTATCATACCGATTTCAACGGAAGCGTACATCAACTTACAGCGTATGCCGGTACCGAATTCAACTCTGTCGATCGCTATAACACGTGGTTCAGAGGCTGGGGCCGTCAATATGAAATGGGGAGCGTTCCGTTTGTGATTTACCAGGCGTTCCAGAACTGGCAGACGCTTGGCGATAACTACTATAGCATAAGCGATACACGCCGCCGCGACGAGGCTTTCTTCGGTCAGGCCAGCTACACCTATCGCGAGAAATATACATTGAATGCTACCGGTCGTTACGAAGGCAGCAACCAGATGGGTAAATCACGTCAATCGCGCTGGTTGCCTACCTGGAATATCGGTGGTCTTTGGAACCTGACGAATGAAGGATTCTTTGCCGCCTTACAAGAGGCCATGCCGATTTCGCATGCCGCAGTACGTGCATCATACAGCTTAACAGCCGCTGCGCCGCCAACAAGTGTTTCGACCGCTGTAATATATTCCAGCGAAAACACATGGCGTCCTGAACCCAACACGAACGAGCCTGCCCTGCTAATGACAGATATCGGCAATCAATCGCTGACCTATGAAAAGAAACGCGAATTGAACATAGGCGCCGATCTGGGCCTCTTCGGAAACCGCGTTAATGTGTCGGTAGATGCATGGAAGCGCCACAACTTTGACCTCATCGGCTACATAGCCGCAATGGGTATCGGTGGCCAGATCGACAAGCGTGGAAACACGGCCACGATGGATTCGAAAGGTATCGACGTAACACTCGCGACACAAAACATTGTAGGCCACGATTTCAAATGGTCTACCAATGTAACCTTTGCCAAGTTCAAAACAAAAGTTACCGACCTGTCTACCCGTTCGCGGATGGTCGACCTGATCACAGGTACAGGCTTTGCACGTGAGGGCTACTCGCACCGTACGCTGTTCTCCATTCCTTTTGCCGGACTCGATGCCAATGGTATACCGATGTTGTACGATGCCAACGGTGAAACGGTTCGTTACCTCAACTTCCAGGATCGCGAAAATCTTGATTTCCTCAAGGCTGAAGGACCGGTTGAACCTACCCTTACAGGCGGTTTCGGAAACAACTTCCGCTATAAAGGTTTTAGTCTGAATATATTCATGACCTACGCGTTTGGTAACAAACTACGTTTGACACCGGTTTTCTCGGATAACTACAACGACAACTCGGCGATGCCACGCGAATTTAAGAACCGCTGGATCATGTCCGGAGATGAAGCCTATACCGATATCCCGGTAATAGCAACCAATCTTCAGAAAGAAACGAGTGCCAACCAAACGCGGTATGCTTACTCGGCATACAACTACTCTACGGCACGTGTGGCCGATGGGGGATTTGTGCGGTTGAAGCAAGTGACCCTGGGATATGATGTTCCTAAAACCGCACTGGGATCGTCAGGATTGAAGAGCCTCACGCTGCGTGCAGAAGCTACAAACCTGTTCCTGCTGTATGCCGACAAGAAGCTGAACGGTCAGGATCCTGAGTTCTACAACTCAGGTGGTGTGGCCGCTCCGGTGCCGCGTCAGCTCACGTTCACGGTTTCATTAGGACTATAAAAGCATTTGAATCATGAGAAAAAAATATACGTATTTGCTCACGCTTGTGCTCCTGGTATGGGGTACATCCTGTAATGATTTTCTGGATGAAACGCCCGATAACCGCGTGGAGTTAAGCTCCGTGAAGGCGTTGAACCAGTTGCTGTTGGGTAGCTATCCCAACAATATGCCCGTAGTTGTTGCCGAGCACCTGTCAGACAACGTGGACCGCAGAACCGGTATCCCATCGTTGACGGCAAACAATGTATACCAGGACGAAGTGTATGCCTGGGCAGACATTAAAGACGAGAGCGGGAATGATGCACCAAAAGATTTTTGGGGTGCCGCGTATGCGTCTATCGCTGCCGCAAACCAGGTATTGCAGGTGATCGAGGCAAACGACAACGGCCTCGAGTATCAGGCGTTGAAAGGCGAGGCGTTGATGATGCGTGCCTTCAACCACTTCCAGATGGTGAATATGTACGGGTTGCATTACAATGAAACGACGTCGGAAACCGATCCGGGTATCGTGTATATGGAAGAGCCGGAAACAGGTTTGAATCCACATTACGACCGTCATAGTGTGGCCGAGGTGTACCGCCGCATAGAACGCGACATCGAAGAAGGATTGCCACTGATAAGTGAGGATGCTTACCAGTTTGCAAGATATCGTTTCAACACGCAGGCTGCACTGGCTTTTGCCGCCCGGTTTAACCTGTACTATGGTAAATACGATAAGGTAATCGAGTATGCCAACGAAATCTTTGGTTCTGACGCGAGTGGGCTGATGCGCGATAAACTGGCCATCAGAACGATGACCCGCCCGAGTGCTCCTGGCGACATGGCAAAGTACTTTACCAGTATAAATGAAAAGGCTAACTTTCTGGTGATAACGCCGGCATCACTGGGCCGGACGTTCTTTAACAATTACTCTGCCGGAAAGCTCTATCAGCTGAGCGCCTTCGTTGCTAACAACGAGACGATCCGAAGCGCCGGTCCGTGGGGAACGTACAACACAACAACGGCAACCGCCACGTTCAACATCCATTCCTATTCGTACGCCAGCTCGTCAGGTTACATCGCAAACCCGGTGGTTTCGTTTGAGCAAAAGAAAGCAAATGCCGCCGCAACCACGGGTGTGTTCTATTCAGCCTACGTGACATTCTGGGCTGAAGAAACACTGCTTTGCCGCGCAGAAGCCTACATTGCGAAAGGCGAATTCGATAAGGCTACAGCGGATCTTGCGCTTTGGATGAAATACCAGATCGATCCGTCGATCACTACCGTATTGACCCGGGAATTGATCAATGACTACTATGGCAATATCGATTATTTCCAACCGGGTTTGCCGACCGTTAAGAAAAAGCTGAACCCGCTGAACTTTACCATCAGCAGTGTGGAACAGGAAAACTTTATGCAGTGTCTCGTACACTTCCGTCGTATCGAGACAACCAGCCTGGGACTGCGCTGGTATGATATTAAACGTCTTGGCATCGAAATTCAGCGCCGCGATATCCTGAAGGCCGGTAGTGGCGATGTGTTCGAGCGTGTAACCGACGAGTTGAAGCTGAACGATCCGCGTCGTGCACTGCAAATTCCTCCCGATGTACTCAGCGCAGGTATGACACCTACACCCCGATAACCCATCACGTTATTCATAAACATGTATAAAATGAAAACGATATTAAAATATACACTTGTGGCGCTGCTCACCGTTGCGTGCGGCGCGTGCCAGGAAGAGGAGTTGAGTTCAGAAAGCGTAATCATTGATTCGAACACAGCCTCCACACCTTTCGATGGATGGATTTTGGAAAACTATACAAAGCCCTATAACATCGATTTGATCTACCGTGCCAATAACCGGGAATACCCCATAGAATACACGCTGGCACCGCCGAAATATGGTCATGCCGTTGGCGTTGCCAAAATTCTGCAACACCTGTGGCTGGGTACCTACAATGATCTGAAAGGTACAACGTTTACAAAGACCTATATTCCGAAGGTAATCATACTGGTAGGTTCTGGTATGTACAATTCGGGTAGCGTTACCGTGGGTGAGGCCGAAGGTGGCGTGAAGATCACCTTTGCGCGAATCAATGATCTGGATCTGGAAAACCTGACGCTTGCCACGCTTACAGGAGGAACCGTCTATACCGGAACAGGCACAGAAAGCAGTGGCATGATCAAAACTGCGTTTCACGAGTTTGCACACATCCTCACGCAGACCAAGCCGCTGCCCGAAACGTTCTCGTTGATTACTCCCAACGCATACGTTGGCGAAGATTGGAACGCTAACGGTACCACGCCCCAGGCGGCATGGACAACAGGTTTTGCGACCAAATATTCTAAGCACTCGCCTAGCGAAGACTTTGCCGAGATTGTATCGGTATACACCACAAGAGGTGCAGCTAACTGGGATCAATTGCTCGTATCGGCCGGTGCGACCGGAGCCGCTATTATCAATCTGAAAACACAGGCGATTAACCGCTACTTGCAAACCTCTTGGAATACAAACCTCGACGCGATGCGTAAAGCTTTTGAAGCACGCGCGGCCACGTTGAATGAAGTTGATCTGGTAACGCTTTAATGGAAACGAAAATGAAAAATATACTATTTAGACTTATTGCATTTGTTATTCCATTCTTCCTGCTTACGGCCTGTCTGTTCGAAGACGAAGATACATTCGACAAGTCGGCTGCCCTGCGTATGGACGAAGAGATCAAGGCAAACATGGCCTTGTTAACAAGCTCCGCCAACGGATGGTGGGTAGACTACTACCCCGAGAAGAACTACGCCATGGGTGGATACGCCATGCATTGGAAATTCCTGGCCGATGGCACAGCGCAAATAACGTGTGAAGCCGCGGTAAACGGCGTGCCTTCTGCTCAGGCCGTAAGCTCACTGTGGGATGTTAAGCCCGAGCTGGGGTCGATACTGTCGTTTGATACCTATAACGATGTGCTGCAGCACTTTTGCCAGCCTTCACAAAGCGACATCGACGGCCTCGCGGGCGATTATGAGTTCATGATCCGCAGTAATGTCGAAGCCGGGAATAACCTGGTCATTACCGGTCGTCGTAACGGCAATACGTTAGTTATGCGCCCGGTAGCGGCGAATGACGATGTAACAGGCTATCTCACACGGGTAAATGATTTTGCAGCGGCTTCCGTAAAAAATCTGAACTTCGATCTGTATGCCAATGGCACCGCCATAGGAAAGGCCACGTTCTCGAACGTAGTAGCGGGCGGTCTCACCGCGCGTACAATCGCTGTGCAGGTAGCCGGCGCTACAGGTGAAGATGGAGGATCTGCAGAAGATGCCAGCATCACGCTGCCGTATATCTTCACCGCGAACGGATTCAGCCTGCGCGAGCCGGTAAAATTGCAGGATGTAACCGTACAGAATTTTGAATGGAATGACGAAGCCCGCAAATACGTTTGTACAGATGCTGGTGTAAACGCCGAATGGGTTTGTACAGACCTTCTTATTCCATACAGCTACGAAGCATTCATCGGCGAATTCACGATGAATTATGGAGCTACTTCGCCTTCCCCGGGTACAACGGCCAATGCACTGAATTTGACGATTTCTGCTGATGTGGTAGGAGAATCGTATATCGTTAAAGGTTTGCTGTTGCCCGAATACGAATCGCAATACACCATTCGTATGCGCTACGACGAAACGGCAGGGCTTATGTTCGATGCTCAGAAGCTCGCTGGCGACGGAACCATTGAGTCGTGGCTTGCCATGGCGTTCTATAACGGTTCGGGAACTGTGGTACGTGCTGTGCCTGCCTATGCCAGCCTGAAAAGTACTGAATTCGTGATGGGCACACCAGCCAATCCGTTTGGTACAGGCTATTCGTTCAAACTGACGGATAACAGTAATCGTGGATACCCCAATCAACCGGGTTACTACGCGTATGGTATCTCGTTCAGAACCTATGCTCCCGGTGCAAATGGCTCGGGTAACGGTACTGCACTGAATATCGGATCATTTAGTGATAACTACCGGGCGTACAACATCACGCTTACAAAGAAGTAAACCTGGCCGTATGGGCTGATAGGATTTAATGGAAAGGAGGCTGCTGCAAAGCGGCCTCCTTTCGTTGCTATTGGTTTGTCGCTGGTTACATAGATTCCGACCCTGATACAAATAAAAGAAACTTCCTTGTATTGATTGCCCGTGGATTACTTCGTCTTTACAAACTTCAGATTCTTCACCCCGAAATTCGAAATCGTAAACCCGGTCACAGCGTGTTTGTTGTTCTCCTCAAAGGTCATCTCGAAAGCAAACGTCTCAGGCCCGGAGCCTGAAAAGGTCTTGTTGTCTGTACGTTTCAATTCGATGTCTTCGAGTCTTGGGTGAGTCATCACCAGTGTATTGCCGCGAACCACGAAGGTATAGGCGGTGCTCAATTCATCGCTATAGTATGTGCCGGCAAAATTTTTCAGGTTGTCGGCATACGTTGCTGCCGGCTTAACGGCGGCTTGTGCCGGAGCTGCGGTGTATGGCTTTTCTGCCTTCAGGCAATCGTTTATATAGAAGTCGGCAATCTGCCACCGGGCATTCAACTGCTCGTTATGCTCGTCGTTACTGAGTGCAATAATCGCAAAGCTTTCGCTGGGGAACCGCCCCATAAACGTGCGGAAGGCGGCGGTGTGTCCACCGTGGGTAAGCATGTTTACGCCCTTATAGTTGCTTAGGTTCTGCCCCTTGGCGTGATAGATCGTATCGCCCGCCCCGGTGATTCGTAAAACCGCCTTGGTGCCGTTGGTAAGATAAGATGCTTCGTTGAAGGCCTTTATCACGGCGGGTGTACCGACCACTGGATTTTCAAAGTTCAATACCCATTTGGTCAGATCTTCTACAGTCGTAAGTAGGTTAGACGGTCCGGGGTTCGAACTGTTCAAGGGTTGGTGGTAATATACACCGTCGACCTGCTCGTAAGACTCCGCTTTATTTTTTACCACAGCTTCGTGATTTTCCGAAAACCGGGTGTTGTTCATGCCGAGCGGCTTGAAGATTTTCTCTTGTGTATAGATTGTAAACGACTTTCCGCTTACGCGGTGTATAATCTCGGCCAGCAGTGTATAGCCTGTATTGCAATAACCGAATGCCGTGCCGGGAGGGAAATTCAAACTTCGCTGTTTTACGACGAGCTTCATAATCTGTTCGGTTGTCTGAACATCACCGGAGCGTCCCCCGGCGAGTGAACCTATCGCGGCCTGGTCTCGCAAACCACTGGTGTGGCCGAGCAGGTGTTTTATCCGGATAACCGCGCCATAGTCCGGCAGTTCGGTAATGTATTTCCGTACATCGTCGTCGAGCGAGATCTTGCCTTCGTCGGCCAGCAGGTATGTGGCGAAGGCGGTGAATTGTTTTGATACCGATGCGATATTGAAAACCGTTTGTGGCGTGATCGGTATGTTATGCTCCAGGTCGGCCATACCGTATCCTTTCAGGAAAACAACGCTGCCATTTTTCACAACGGCTACTGCGGCACCAGGTGTTAGCGAATTGTAAGAGGCAAACAGCGAGTCTACCTTTTTTCCGGCCTCCGCGTATCCGGCTATATAAGGCGTTCGGGTCGATACCTTGTCGGCAATACGCCAGCCTTCGTTGGTTTTCATCAGGGTGAAATAATCCGTAAAGAGGTCTCTCGCGGTACTGATCTGTACCTTGGCGCTGCCCATGTTGTTAGTAATGTCCAGGCTTACAATGCGGGATTGCAGCCCCTGCGGCCTGGGGCGTGGTTTGAACCGACCCAGGTATTCGCTTCGTGTGAACGCGGTAAACTTCCCGTCGTTGTAGTTCTTCAGGTGACAGGACGCGTGCATGGCTTTCCCGATTTTAGACGTATCGCCGGTGGCCCAGCCCTCGAAATAAAGGTTAATCGTCTCCTCAATCAATCGTCGTTCGGTAGGGGTATCCTGAGCGTACGCAGAAACACACACCGTAAGTACTCCCAGCAAAATGGCTATTCTTTTCATCTATATAAGCGTTTCGCCAAAGATGCAGGTTCGCGATATTTTGCGGCACGGAAACGGTAGCAGATTGGTCCGGATTTACGAATCTGGAGTAGTTTGCTGCATGTAGGCGCTGGGAGTGAGGCCTTTGATCTTTTTGAAGGCGGCGAAGAACGTAGACTTCGAGTTGAAGCCGACCTCGTCTCCGATACCCTCTATCGTGATGTCCGTCCGGTACGACAGCATCTTGCAGGCCGCATCGATCCGGTACTCGTTCACAAACAGGGTGAAGTTTTTCTGTAACGTGTCGTTCAGGATTCGCGACAGCTGGTGGCTGGGCACATTGATTTCGCGGGCCAGGTCGCCTACCTTCAGGCTCGCGTTTCTGAATAGTTCTTTTTCGCGCATGGCCTTCTGCAAGGCACCAACAATCTGCTGGGTCTCATCCTCATTAAGCTTCTTGTCCCCATACTTTTGACCGCCGAAAGAGGATAGGTCATTAGCCTTTTTTCGATACAGCAGAATGCATATAACAAGATAGATCGCCAGCGAGAAGTACAGCGGCCCGGTAATGTAGCTGCCTTTGGTAATGTTGGCAATGGACCACACATACGCCGCAAAGATCAGAAATACCGTCACCACGATCGTCAGTATCCACTTTTCGAAAGGTTTTAACACTACCCGGTGGCGTATCTTGGTAAAAAGCGGTTTTATCGCTACCACCGAGAGGCCGATGTAAACACCCCATTGTAAATAGATCGCCGGTATAATGTAGTGTGTCCAAAGCATCGGGAAGTTTGCGTAGGGAAGGGGCAAGCCGATTGCCAGAATGATGATTAACCACGCTGCCAGCTGTATACCCCAGGGTTTGGGCAGCTCCCGCACCTGCCTCATTTCAGTCTCCACGAAGAAGTATAGAAACGGCCCGATAAACACGCAGGCCGTGAGGCCAAACTGTAACACCGTGCGCGGCAGATCATGGTCAAAAAAGTAGGCTACAGATTTTCCGGCGCGAATGCTAAGCACAATAAGCATCGCTCCTAGGAAATAATTGGAAAGGTTCTTCTTGGCCGAAAAGAATACGAAATACAGCCCGGCAAGAAGACCATTAAAGGCTCCCAGCGCGCTGAAGAAAAAGAGTAAGTTGTTTCCGAAGGTCATAGCTACCGTAATTGTCGTGCCGGGAAACCGGGAAGCGTTAAAAATAAACAATTACGCATTCCGTGTAAAGAGCGCATGGTATTCACCACCTGGGGCGGAATCGTGTAATTGATAACCGTTTAACGGAGTGTTTGCGATAGTTTTTTATTTTTGGGCAAAATATTCTGAATGAACGAACAACTGCCCGCTTTATTGAAGAAGCTAAAAGAAGAGTCACTTCCGTTTAAAGAAGTCATCGCATTTATCGAAACGTACTATCAGCATCAGCCAACGGCTTTTAAAAATGGCGACCTGTATAATGAGGCCACGCAAAACCAGGGAAGCGCCAAAGTCTTTACATTTGCCCAGCTCAATGCACTGAGTAAAGAAGATACCCTTTCATTATTTGCAGAGCATTATCAGGCGGTATTACAGCATCCCGACGCGACCGACCATCAGAATATACGCCAGTTTATGGCTCACGGTTGGTCAGGTATAGCCTTTGAAGGCCAGGCCCTGGTAGCAAAGTAAGATAACGTCAGTTTCTGTATACAGCGTTCAGGTATGCGATAGGGGAGCCCCATCAACCGGCATACCTTCCAGCATGTGCGCCAGGATAGGCTTGCACTTGCTGGTACAAGCTGGATAATAGTGTTTATGTTTTCGGATTTCCGACTTTGGTGATGCTCCCCACCAGAACTCGGCCATAGCCAGCGGTGTATAGCCATTGGCAAAAGCAAATTGCAGTAGCTTGGGCGTTGCACACTCCCCGGCTCCCGCGGGTAATTTGCCCTGGGGCGCCGTGATGAATATCTCCTGTAAGCTTTTGCTTTGGCCGTATTGGTTTAGAAAGGTATAATGTTTAAAAAGCTGTTGCTGCAAAGCTGTAGATCGTTCTTTACGTTCTTGCTTTAATACTTGAAGCTCATCTTCAAGCTGAGACGTTCCGGCCTGAGCTTCCTTCAGAACGCGATCCCACCGGTTAGTAAGAATATTGAGCTGATGCCTGTCGTGATAACTATGCTGTACACGGTAGGCTTCTGCGGCGTTGTAGTCTTCCCGACTCAGACTATTCTTTTGTGCTTCACGTTCCTGATTCCGATTCTCACGGTTAATTCGCAGCTGCTCACGAAAGGCAGATACCTCGTGTAAACATTGGGCCGATAAACTATCGATATGTTGCTTCTGCTGCTGATAATTCTTATCTGCCTCGATAGCCCGAATGCGGGCATTGACTGAATTAATGACCACAATCTCTTTCAGGAAAAAGCTGCCCTCGGCCAGCATATCGAATACCGGCGGAACAAAGCCCGGATGGTGATTGGAGCCCGCCAGCTTGCCCGAGAAAGCCGATAGATAGCCAAGCTTTCCATCGCCATCGAGAACAACTAAAACACCAAACATCTTACCATCTACATTGGCGTCCTGACCGGCGCGCAATCCGAAATTATGCTCAAAGTCCGTTTGCGTTTCGAGGTAATGCTGTACCTCGGCAACGGCTATCTCCGTTAACGGATGGGGGGTGTAGTCGAAAGGAAAGGTAAAACGTTCGGGTAACGCAATTCCTTGTATGGCCTCTTCCGGGAAATAGGCGATTTTACTTTGGTCAGTAGTGCTCATGCGTTGATCCTTTTCGTGCCTGCCCTTTTCCAACCTGTGGGTAAGGGAAAGACAAAGATAACGATCAAATAGCATTATTAGTGAACGGGTACTTCCCGTACCTACCCATTCCCCTTCTTATTCTTCTGGTCGTCATTATCAATCTTGCGTCGCTCGGTCTCTTTAAACAAACCGCCAAACTCCCAGTTGATAGAAAGACGAACAGACCTTCGTAAATAACGGGTACGCACGGCGCTCTCAAAATCGTTACCACGCGTTACCTCTGTCTGGCTTAGGTAATTGTCGAACGGACTAACGGCGGTTAGTGTAAGGGTTAGCTTCCGGGCAGGAATCTTCTTCTTGGCCGAAAAGCTGTAATACATAAAGTCGCCCCGGTCGCCTTGCAGCATAATACTTTTTGCTTCGTAGTCGCCGTATGCCTGAATAGTAAAGTCCTTCGGCAGCGTCCAGCTGCTGTTCAGATTTAACCCCCAGGCCATACCATTGTTGCTGACACCAAGGGCATCGCTGTTAAAACGTGCATGGCTCACGTTACCGTTGCCATTGATCTTCCAGCGCGATGTCGGGCTGAAGGCCACAGACAGGTTCAATCCATAACGTTCGTTCGAAGCCAGGTTCTGCTTCGTTAGTATAGATACGCCCTGTGCGTTGGTGCTTATAAAATCCTCCATCGAGTTATTTGTCTTTCGGCCAAAAAGCGAAGCATTGATAAATAAGTCAGTGTCCGTTTGAAGCGCGTAGCTGAACTCCACCTGGTGCACTACTTCCGGACGCAGCTGCGGATTGCCGACTTCGATGTTGTTGGGGTCCTGCGTGTTCTGGTTAGGATTCAAATCCCAGATCGATGGCCGCGAAATCCGCTGTGTATAACTTAACGTCAGGTTGTTGTGAGCGTCCAGTCTTTTAAACAACGTGGCGCTGGGTACCAGGTTCCAGAATTCATTCTGAAAAGAACTACTCTGATTATGTTGGCGGCCTTCCAGAAACGTCCCTTCCAGGCGGGCACCCGCGTGTAACGCCCAACCGTGCTGCCATTTAAATTTAAGCTGGCTGTATGCGGCGGCAACATCTTGCGTATAGGTAAATAAATCCGTACGCGATGCCACCGGCACCAAAGCGTCCGGCGTCGTATCGTCACTGGCCAGTACACTATACTGGCTGCTATTGTCGCGTAAGATCATTTTAGCCCCGGTTTCCAGCGCATGTTGATTACGTTTGGAAAAAGGAAGAATGTAATCAAGCTGTAGTGTCCATTCCTTGTTCAAATTCACATTGTCATTTATTTCCCGATAGATCAGCTGCGCGCCTTCATTCATTTGGCGGGCGTCGTAATAATACTTGTCAGACTCGTACGTGTGCTGGGCCATCAGGTAAAGCTCTTCTCCTGGCTTTTTAAACTTGCGTGTGTAGCCTATGTTGAAGTCAATGCCTTTATTCGGTGCACGGGTTGTGCCGGCCTGGCGGTAGGCGTCAAGGGAAGTACCTTCCGGTGAAAAACGTTGTGTCTGCTGATCGCTGTTGCCAGGCCACCGGCCCAGCCATCCGTTCATTGAAAAAGTCAGTAGGTTGATTGAGTCCGGAGCATACTCTACCTGTAGATCGCCCGAGCCGTGAGGAGCTGTGTTGTCTTGTGTATTGTTCTGTAGCAGGCGGCCAGTAGGTTGGCCGTTTTCCAGCGTAAGGCGGTCAAGACTGGTTTCTTTACGCATGCGCAGCCGGTGCACGTGCAGGTACGAGTTCACCGTCCATTTATTACGACTAAACGCGACCCTCGGATTAATAGCCTGCTCCAGATTACCGCCAACCAATTCCAGGTTACCGCTGAATTGCTCACCTTTTTTAGTAATAATGTTAATCACCCCCGCTGCACCTTCAGCATCATAACGTGCCGAAGGACTCGTAATGACTTCTACAGATTTGATCGTATTGGCGGGCATCATGTTCAACGCGTCTGCCGCGCTGCGGGCCATTTGCCCGGAGTACTTTCCGTTAATAAGGATACGCAGGTTGCTGTTGCCGCGCATCGTTACATTACCGGCGGCGTCTACGTTTAATATAGGCGCTTTGCGCAAAACATCGGCCGCCGTACCGCCCGTGTTGCTGATGTCCAGGTCGGCATTATACACAAGTATCCCTGGTTGCTGGTCTACCAGTTGGCGCTGGCCCACAACCGTAACCGCTTCTAACTGTCGGTCCACCGTCCGGAAAGAGATCACACCAAGGTCCATAACAGACGATGCTCCCGATAACCGAAAAGGTATTTCACGAGAGGCATATCCAACAAACGTCAACGTCAGAACATAGCTCCCTGCTTTTACATTCGGGCACTGAAAGATCCCTTTCTCATCAGAATAGGTCATGGCCACAGTTTTTTTCTCGGTGTCCGATACCACCACAGTGGCAAACTCAACCGGTTTACGGCTGGCGGAGTCTACCACGGTGCCTCTAACCAGGTAAGAAGATGGCGATTGGGCGTATACCTGTTGCCCCACGAAGCAAAGCGCAACTAGTAAAAGGCAGAAGGCGTATCGGCCTATCAGGGTTGCTAAGTTTACGGCGTGTGCTTGTTGTTGACCATTGCTGGCCTGCGTAGTGCGGGTATAGGTAAAGTGAATGCCGGTAATCATGTAAGGTAATACGGGTTAGTGTGCTATGGGTTGCGTGAAGCTTCTATGGCCTAAGCGGTAAAACTGCGTTGGGGCTTTAGCTGGTACACTATAAGCAGGCACAGTGCGGCAATAATAACCCAGAGTAAATCCACCACGAAAAGCGTATACGGTGCGTCGGTAAAAGCAAACCAGAACCAGTTGCCTGTTTTTAGACCATTGGCTATAGGAATACATAATCCGAATACTCCCGAAAGAAGTAATGTATACGCGTTGGTAACGTAATTGTTCTTCTTAGACCAGAAGAAGATTGAAGTCAGAAGCCATCCACCAAAGAACACCAAATTTAAAATAACGGCCCGATATTCTTCCAGGCCATCCGGCAAAAGTTTGACCACTAAAAACGACAGTGCGGTAACCGGAAGCATCGACAGACACAATGCAAGGTAACTATGGCCCAAGGCCTGATTGAATTTCCGTTCCTTTTCAGATATACTCTTCTTATTGCGCGCCTCCAGCCAGATCAGCACACCCGTGATAATAACAAAACACGTAGCCAAAGCCATAAGAAAATACAGCACTTTTACGGCAAGATGCTGCCAGTTCTCTAATCCGAAATAACCAAAGTGAAGACGGTGAATACTGGCAGAGACCATTTCGGCATAGTCCTTTTTGTAAGGATCCTGTTTATTTTTAACACGCCCGCTAGCGACATCGAACTCAACCTCGCCAAAATTGAAAAAGCCCGATTTTGAACTGACCTCGCCATAGATGCTTAACTCCATGGTAGCACTGGCTGTTTTATGCAGCGAAATATAGTTCAGGTTGAATCCCGGCCAGGTAGCCGCGGCGCTGTCCAGTAAAGCATTCAGCCTATAGTCCGCCAGCGTGATCCGTGGCCCAGGCACCTCCCCATGGCGCTCGTACAACGTGCCATAATATTTGGATTGGTCGCCGCCATAAAGCAACGCGCCCGAAGTCGATACCAGAATACTCAGACCAAAGAAGGTCCCCGTCAGAGCATACATAAACTGAAACGGTATACCAATAGTACCCAGCGCAGTGTGGGCATCCGTCCATACCGTCTTCATTTTTTCAAAAGGCCTGAATCGATAGAAGTTGGATACAATCTTCTTCCAGTGCACAACGATGCCACTCACCATCGCAAACAGGAAGAACAACGAAACCAGCCCCGATAAATAATACCCCGGTTCGCCCAACTGATAAAAGAAATGAAGCTCATACAACAGCCCGCTAAGCGTGGCCGACGAGTTTTTCGGCCTTTCCGAAAGTGCATACGTCTCCCGGTTAAGAAGAAGATTTTTATATTCCTTGGCGTCCCCGGTGGCCAGCGTATCTTCTGATGCCGATAAATAGAAAGGCTGCAAAACGCCTGACGTCCGCAAATCCAGATAAACGTCACGTCCGTAAAGGTCATACCCCGTACCCTCCACGACACGAATAAGCCTGTCCAGATCGAGAGACGAACCCGACGGACTGCTCGGCATTGGTACGTATCGTTCGGTGCTGTGTTCCCACCCCTCCACCTCCTTTAAAAACAGCGTAAAGGCACCAGCAAAGAAAATCACAAACAGACCCACCGTGATAACAATACCACTTACCGTGTGCAGATTAAAATATACGTTGTAAATACGATTGCTCATGCGTATAAGCATTAAATCATTCAGGACGCCAGCCCCAAACAGGTAAAGAGAATAAACACCAGCGCAACGCCGCCATACCACGCCCAGCACAGCCATCCGCTTCTAAACAAAAAGGCCAGCAGCATCAGCGCGCACCATAGCAGGAACAGCGTATACGAATACGTAACCCAAACCGGCTTACGATCGACTGCCCAGGCTGCCCACATCAGGTGAAAAGACACAGAAACAAAAAAGCCGCCCATAATGGCCGCGGAAACTCGGGCAACGCGTTGCCATCCGTACGTTAAGTGTTTTGGATTTGCAGGCATGGCGTTAATGCGGTGTTGTGTGTCCGTTTCGAAGCGGCAGCAGCATAATCGTAAAACCGCTTACCGTCATCAGGCTCAGCAGGCTAAACAATAACCCCACCGTTATTCCTAACGGTATAACGAAGAGTATAGTCGACCCCAGTAGCATCAGCCCGCCCACCGCTTTCGAGAAGTGGGGGCGCTTGTAAAAGAATGTATTGTGTTTGCGTTTGGCGAATACCGCCCGGGCCGAAGTGCTGTATAAAATATAAAAGCCGGCCAGTTGAATGGAGAAGCCTGAAAATAGATCCATAGCGTTGGAGATAAAGTAAGGGCTGCCATATCGAACATTCGGGATGCCCCACACCGTAACGCATGCAAGACATCCCGAATCGGCTAACAGCCTTGTAAAGAAAATGGACTATTGGCGTATATTCAGCGAAGGTACATACACGTTGTTACCGTCCAGCGCAGCGCCTACTTTAAAGTCATTCGCTCCGCCACCTACTGTCACCTCGTAGATATTGGCATTGCCGCCCTTTATACAAACCGGAATAAAGAACTTGCCGTCGTCTACAGAATTTAGGCTGAAGATCTCACACAACGGAGCTTTAGGAATATTCAGCTTTGTCACCGTCTTGTTGTAAATGTCGATCGTATAAAGCTGGCCCGTATTTTCATACAGATTATCCCAGACACTTAAATCGCTTTCGAGTATAATATTGGCATAGGCAATCCCGTTTCCGGCATACCAGGCATTCCAGATGCTTACCGGTTCAGCGAACTGGCTCGATACGTTGAAGGAATAGGTATTGTCATACTCGCCGTTCGTGATCTTTACAAACACGCAGGGTGTATTGGGCACATCCTCCGCATTCGACGCCCACTGGTTGCTTCTCAGGTTCCATTGATAGATATCGCCCTTTTCATCCTTAAACGAACCTTTCGTTCTGTAGCCCGCAACACTCCCGGCCGAAGCCTTGCTGATGATCGTCTTGGGATTGGTAAACGATGGATAGTCATAAACAATCGTAACGAGAGAGTCAGGAATTTCGCCATACACACCGGGCAGCGTATATTCGCCACCCACGTACACCTTACTGCCCGAAACAAGCGCGCGGCACCACGTAGGTTTATAGCGACCTAAGTCAGGCATGTGGAAGCTGCCATATTTTTCAACCGTAAAAGAAGCCAGGTCTATAACGGCATACGGCGCATTTCCCGCGTCATTGGGGAAATTCATTAGAAGAATGTCATTCGTTTCCGTCAAATCAGTATACCGTGCAAATGAGCCCGACATAACGGCTGACGTGGAAATAGCGTCTTCCTTCGTAATGCCCGTTTCAGTGATCTTGTACTTATCCAGCGTATTCTCGGCCGAATTGATCACGTACAGATAATCATCCTTTACCACCGCGTGGTGGGCAATGTTCTCAATACCGTTACCTAGAGCAGAGATCTTGCCCGACGTAATGTCTTTAGTGGGCACCATATAGTACTCTTCGTCCGCCTCAATGCCGACAAAATACTTCATCAGGTTAGAGTGCTCCGTTGCCGCATCATCATCTTTACAAGAAGTGCCTACCATGGCCGTTGTCAGCGCCATAGCCATAATCGTGTTAAACCGACGGGTAATTTTCATATTCGATAGGATAATTATTTAGTTGATTTTAGCTGGTACTTTACTTTTACAAATGCTGCTCTACCCGGCTTTTGGAGTAGGAAATTATCATAAGCCTGAGTGTTGGTAAAATTCGATACGTCTACCGCCACGCTCACATGCTCGTCGGGAAACGTATAGCCAACCCCGAGATCGAAGATCATCTGGCTGGGTATCATATCCTTTGTGTCTTTGCTCCCCAGGCTTGGCCAGTTGAGGTAAAACTTATGGAGGTAATTGGCGTGGACGTAAACAAACAACTTCCCATCCTTTTGAATAGCGTTAGGCAGGTTGGCAGAAACGCCCGCGTTGCCCAGCAGGTACGGCGTATTCCTGAGCCTGTCGCCGTATAGCACGTTAGGCACACCGTTGTCGATACGTTGATTGTTTCGGATATTCAGGTATGTCATGTTGGTATTTATTTTTAACCAACGGTTCAGGTCATACACCATTTCCAGTTCTACACCCTTTCCCCGGGTCTTACTCACATTCTCGTACATACCATCGTCCTTGGCAATCCGGTAGATCAACAGATTCTTCGTATCCCTGTAAAAGGCACTGGACATAACCGTTAAGCCGTGACGCTCGCCAATAGCAAACCGGCCCCAAACAACACCCAGGTTACTGTTCAGACTTTGCTCAGGTTTTATATTCGGATTATTCACCACCAGTACACCGTTGCCCAATGCCTCCGTAGGAGTGGGTAGTCGGGTTGCCTGTTCAACCGAGAACTTCGTCAGGAAAAGCGGGTGGATCTTATACGATGCAGCCAGGCCACCGCCCCAGTTAGACTTATTGTTCTTGATAGGTACGGCAGTTGCCTCATAGGCATTATTGATAAGAAAATACTCCAGTTCGTTAGACGTAGTGTTAAAGGCATACCACTTCACAAACGTGTTCACATAAAGCCTCTCATCCCACTTCTTGGTTTCGAGCGATAGCCCCGCAAACTGGCGGTTAATGTTCTGTGGTGCCGTAAAGGGTACACGAAAGGCCGAACTATACGGATCTTCACCATGCCGCTTCGTACTGGAATTAAAATAATTAATGCCCAGTTTAAAATCCCCAGTCAACTGGTAAGTAACGTTGATTCGGTTAATCCACGACTCCTCATACATTGTATACAATGACTTGCCGTTACGCGCTATCTCGCCGCCACCCTGTTCATGCTTTATCGTATTACCCTTCCAGTTATAAAAGGCCATCGCCGTATCGATCGTTTGCCCCTCCCGGTTGGAATAACCCGAGAAGAGGCTAGCGTTTAATCCCTTTGTAAAAAGGTTGTCTTTCTGGTAGGAGAGGTGCGGCATAAAGAGCACCTCCTTATTGTGCAGCTTGCCATATACCGTAGCCATCGTCTGCCCGGTTTGTATGCCCTTCGTTTGTGTAGAGGCTAGCAGGCCTATAAAGAACTGGTCTGCCCATTTCGTATTTACAAAGCCGAAGTCCACCTTCCCGGTAAGCGTTTCAAAACCATCGTTGAATCGTTTAGCCGGATTCTCTTTTGTAAAATCGACCGCCTTAAAACCGGTTGATGAGTCCGCATAATTAACCCCGCGTCCCCAAACCTTATAGTTGTTATCCGAATACGTGTAAAAAGCAGAAACACGTGTAGTAAAGTGACTGGCCGACTCCGTGTACTGACCATGCAGCGAGGCCTGATGCGTGTTGAATGATCCGTAGCTATACCCCGCCTCAAGAAACTTCTTACTCTTGGTATCCGTCACAACATTAATAGCCCCTCCCAGCGCATCCGACCCCAGCTCTACCGGAACCACACCCTTGTAAATATCGATACGTTGTATCAGGGACACCGGAAGATTATTGATCGTATACGATGAGCCGAAATACTCCATCGGAATACCGTCTATGAAAAACGTTACCGCGTTGCCAGACATACCGTTGAGCGAGTACGTATAATTAGAACCCGTTCCCCCTTCCTGCCGGACGCGTACCCCGGGAGTCCAGTCCAGGACCCGGTTTATTTGTACGCTTTGATTTTGTAGCTCCCGCGTCTCTACCGACTCAACCGTAAAGCCCGTTTCTTTCAACTGCTGTGCTTCCGTCTTGCCAATAACCGTTACCGCCTCCAGGTTCGTATTACCTTCCTGCAGCACAATGTTTACAGGCGCTTGAACGCCTTGCTTAAGCTCAAGCGGAGCCTCATAAGCAACGAAGCCGATAGAAGAAACCAGCAATGTATAACTGCCGGCAGGAGCGTTTAGGCTGAACGTACCACGTGCATCCGTCGTTGTGCCACGGCCCGTACCCTTTAATCCCACCGAAGCAAACGAAACAGGTGAGCCAGACGTGGTAACTACCGTCCCGGTTACCTCAATTTTTTCGAACCGCTGCGCACGGCAGGTATAACCATACAAACAGGTCAGTAGGCAAAAGAATATTACTCGTGAATTCAATGATTTGTAAATCAGGCGATTGTAAAATCTATCTATTTAGATTTATTATAAATAACAAATTTGATAATTTTGCGGTGACTTAAAAAAGTGAATCTGTGAACGACTCAGTTTACCGCCTCAACGACACACCGGTTGCTCGCCACAGTGCCACGATAACCGAAAAACGACCCGGCAGGTTTGGGCTCCAACGCTTCACGCCCTATATAAAAGAGGTCGTTTACCAACTCGTCATCGTTCTGCTCTTACTCGTTTCCTTCTCCTTTGAACTCGACGAAGACCAGAGTCAGTCCGTATATACATTATTCACACCCTCCAAACTCGCCTTCTTTGCCAACTACCTCATTGCGGCAATGACCATCAATTACTTTCTTCTGCCTGTTTTTTATTACCGTAAGCGAACCATCCTGTTCATGGTGGCGCTTTCAGCGCTGCTGGCAGTAGTTATCCTCGTAGATGAGTATATCCTTGAGCAGATCTTTTATCCCGATACCCGGGGCACACATTTTCCCGGGCTGATGTTTACGTTGGTCGAAACCCTTCCGTCCATCATCATCATCGTTGCGTTCAAACTCGCTTGGGATTCCAATCGAAAGCAAAGCGAAGTAGATCGGCTGAAAAGCCTGATGAAGGAAGGTGAAATACAGTTTCTTAAACTACAGATCAACCCCCACTTCCTGTTCAACAACCTGAACAACCTGTATGCTTACGCCATAGAGAACTCGCCCAAAACACCATCCATCATCCTTGAACTGTCGGCCGTATTACGCTACATGTTATACGATTGCCGCGAAGATGCCGTGGCGCTGGGTAAAGACATACAGCACCTCAAAAACTACGTTGCCCTGAACCAGTTACAGATCGAAGACCGGGGCACCGTAACATTCACCGAAGACATCCGTAATCACCAGCTGACTATCCCACCGTTGCTCCTGGTTGTGTTTGTCGAAAATGCGTTTAAGCACAGTGCCGGTAGCCAGGCTGCCAACATCTCGATTCAAATCAGTGTACACATAACCGAAACAGGAATGCTCACCTTTCTATGCTCCAACAGTCACCTGCCCCGCGATACGGCGTCAGACACGGCAAAGGGCATCGGGCTGGATAACGTAAAGAAGCGTCTGGATTTACTTTACCCGGGCCAATACACATTGATTATAAACGATGAGCTAAATGTTTTTTCGGTACGATTAACCATGCAACTAAACCCCGGAGTGCCATGTTGAAAAGTATCATTATAGAAGACCAGCCACCGGCACAACGCATCTTGCAGAAATACATAAGCGACCTCGATTCCATAAGGTTGGAAAAAACATTCTGCGATATACACGAAGCCCGGAACTACCTGCAGGAAAATCCTGTAGACCTGCTCTTTCTGGATATTAATCTTCCCCTACCCGGCGGCGTGTCAGGCCGGTTGGCGACGCGTGCGCCGATCTCCTCTCCGGCGACCAGCCCGACGCCGCTGGCCACGCGGAACTCCAGGCGGGCGCCGTCGAGC
>Ga0065165_1000205_pt1 | contig 102670 bp, 107 predicted proteins | sample AraplaMF_Cvi_mMF_FD_63813 | JGI IMG/M metagenome (GOLD analysis project Ga0065165, IMG submission 63813) | Arabidopsis root microbial communities from the University of North Carolina, USA - plate scrape MF_Cvi_mMF (version 2) (version 3) | ecosystem: Host-associated > Plants > Roots >... | reverse complement strand
GGGGTGCCGGTGGACACCGCGGCGACCAGCGCGGGCGTGGGCGGCACGGCGGTGGGTGCGAGCGCGAACGCCAGCGGCTTCGCCTCGACGGCGACGGGCGTGGGTGCGTACGCCTCCGGCGCGCAGTCGGCCGCAGTCGGTGCGGTCGCCAATGCGCTCGGCGATCTGTCCACGGCGGTGGGCACGCAGTCGCTGGCCAACGGTGTGCAGTCGACGGCGGCCGGTGCGGGCGCGGCGGCGTACAGCGACGGCTCGACCGCGCTGGGCACGGCGTCGAGTGCGTCGGGCGTGGCGAGCGTGGCCATCGGTGCCGGTGCGGAAACGGGCTTCGGGCTGTTCGGCCTGGAGAGCGCGAACGCGGTGGCCTTGGGCGCGGGTAGCTGGGCGCTCGGCGACAACGCGACCGCCCTGGGTGCGAATGCCTGGGCGGTGGCCGACAACGCGGTGGCGCTCGGCGCGGGTTCGTACAGCGATCGCGCGAACACGGTATCGGTGGGCGACGTGGGCGCGGAACGGCAGATCACGAATGTGGCCGCCGGCACGGAAAACACCGATGCGGTGAACAAGGGCCAGCTGGATGCGGTGGCGGGCAGCGTGAGCGACGCCAGCCACTACTTCAAGGCGAACGGCCTGAACGACGGCAGCGACGATGCGGTGGCCGCTGGCGAGCAGGCGACGGCGGCGGGCTCGGGTTCGTTCGCCGGTGCGCAAGGTGCAAGCGCGTTCGGCAGCGGCGCGGTGGCGGCGGGCCAGCAATCGACGGCGACCGGTTACGGGGCGGTGGCGAGCGGCCAGAACAGTGCGGCTTACGGTGCGGGTGCGCAGGCCGACGGTCCGGGCAGCGTGGCGGTCGGCGGCAACGCGGTGGACGAAGACGGCAATCCGCTGATCACCAACGGCGGGGTGCCGGTGGACACCGGGGCGACCAGCGCCGGCGTGGGCGGCACGGCGGTGGGCGCGAGCGCGAACGCCAGCGGCTTCGCCTCGACGGCGACGGGCGTGGGTGCGTACGCCTCCGGTGCGCAGTCGGCGGCGTTCGGCGCGGTGGCGAATGCCATCGGCGACTACTCGACCTCGGTGGGTACGTTGAGCGCCGCGACGGGCGTCAGCAGCACGGCCGTGGGTGAAAGCGCGCAGGCTACCGGCGACGAGAGCGTGGCGGTGGGCGGCACGACCTTCTTCGGTTTCATTCCCGCGCAGGCCACCGGCACGGGTGCCGCGGCCTTCGGCGCCGGTGCGTGGGCCACGGCCGATTACGCCACGTCGCTGGGCTGGAACAGCTGGGCCGACGGCGTGAGCAGCACGGCGATCGGCGAATCGGCGATCGCGGCGGCGGCCAACTCGGTGGCGCTGGGTGCCGGCTCCTACAACGAGCGTGCGAACACGGTGTCGGTGGGCGGTGTGGGCGCGGAGCGGCAGATCACCAATGTCGCCGCGGGTACCGCGAAGACCGATGCCGCGAACAAGGGGCAGCTGGATACGCTGGCCGATAGCGTGAGTTCGGCCGCCCACTATGTGGCCGCAACGGGAGCCGGAGACGGCTCGGACGACGCCTCGGCGACGGGCGAGCTCGCCACGGCCACGGGTGCGGGCAGCAGTGCTGCGGGCGACCTGTCGACGGCTTCGGGTGCCTTTGCCACCGCCAGCAACGAGTCGGCCACGGCGATCGGCGCGTTCGCCACGGCCAGCGGCGCTGGTTCCACCGCCATCGGCGACAGTGCGAGGGCCCTGGCGGCGAACTCGGTCGCGCTCGGCAGCGGCTCGCTGGCGACGCGGGCGAACACGGTCTCCGTGGGCAGCGCCGGCAACAACCGCCAGATCACCAATGTGGCGGCCGGTACGCAGACCACCGACGCGGTGAACCTGGGTCAGTTGAACAGCGCGCTTTCCAGTGCGTTCTCGGGAACCTCAGGCGCGGCGGGCAACGCCGTCGCCATGGCCCTGGGCGGTGGGGCGACGATGGGCGCAAACGGGTTCGTCGGTCCGGTCTATCGGGTGCAAGGCAGTTCCTACGGCTCGGTGGGCGATGCCGTGGGCGCATTGGACGGCGCGTTGTCGTCGCTCGACAATCGCGTGGGAGCGCTCGAGACCCAGTCCGACGGCGGAAGCCTGAAGGCCAGCTCCACGGTGCAGCGCACGGCGGCTCCCTCGATCGCCGCCCGGTCCGCGCCGACGCCCGCCGCGGTCACGCCGGAGGTCACCGCGGCCGTCACGGCGGCAGCGGCGCCGGCAGCGGCTGCCGCAGCGGCGCCTGTCGCGACGGGAACGCCCACCGCGGCTGCGGTCGTGCCGATCGCGCCGGCCGCCGTGGACGGCGGCGGTGCCCCGATCACCAACGTCGCCGCGGGTACCGCCCCGACGGACGCCGCCAACGTGAGTCAGGTGGATCAGGCCGTTGCCACGGCGAAGTCCTATGCCGACCAGGGTGACGCCAGCACCTTGCAGAGCGCAAAGGCCTACACCGACCAGCGGTTCGGCGACGTGGTCAGCGGCGGGGCCTTCGACCAGTACAAGCGCGAAGTGGACCATCGCTTCAGCAACCTCAACGACCGCCTGAACAAGGTGGGTGCCATGGGCGCGGCCATGTCGCAGATGGCCTTCAGCACCCAGGGCGTCAGCGGGGACAACCGGCTGGGCGTGGGCGTCGGCGGCTACAAGGGCCAGGGCGCCCTGTCGGTTGGCTACTCGCGCAGCATCACCCCTCGGGCGACGGTCACCTTCGGCGCCGCGATCAGCGGCGGCGAGAGCTCGGGTGGCGTAGGCGTAGGCGTAGGCTGGTAATGAACGCGGCGGTGCCCTACAGGGCACCGCCAAGTCCTTGAAAGCCGGCGGCGACGCCGGCTTTTTCCTTTTTGCGCCACGTCGCGGAACACGCGGCTCACGGTCGCCGTCGACGCACGGTATGTGCTACCAATAGCGGCCCGCGCGGTCAGGAACGATCGCGACGGAAAACGCATTCAACGGACCGTTTGGAGAAGGCATGTCTGCGATGACCGAGCACAGGGACATGCTCACCGGCGAACCCGGCGAGGCACAGGTCTGCGCGCACCTGGTCGCGCATGGCCGCCTGAAGGACACCGACCTCGCGCGGGCGCGCCGTCTGCACGACGAAACGCCGGAGGGCACCCTCACGGCCCTGATGGCCCGGCTGGGCCTGGTTTCCGAACGCGACCTGGCCGATGCCTGGGCCGACCTGCTGGGCCTGCCCCTGCTGGCGGCAAAGGACGCGCCGGAGTTGCCTCCGGCCGACGTCGAACTGTCGGTCCGATTCCTCAAGCAGTATCACGTGGTGCCTGTGCGCGAGGGCGAAGATGGGCTGGCGCTGCTGGTGGCCGATCCGGCGGATCCCTATCCGTTGCAGGCCGTGCGCCTGGCCACGGGCCGCGAGGTTCAGCTTCGCGTCGGGCTGCGTTCCGAGATCGACGACCTCATCGAAAGGTATTACGGCCAGGGCCGCTCCGCGATGGGCAGCATCGTGGAAAGCCTGGACGGCAATGCCGCGGTGGAAGACGACGTCGAGCACCTGCGCGACCTGGCCTCGGAAGCGCCGGTGATCCGTCTCGTGAACCTGATCCTGCAACGCGCCGTGGAACAGCGTGCCTCCGACGTGCACATCGAGCCGTTCGAGAATCGCCTCAAGGTGCGCTATCGCATCGACGGTGTGCTGCACGAAGTGGAAGCTCCGCCGTCCAGTTCGACCGCCGCGGTGATCTCGCGCGTGAAGATCATGGCGCGCCTCAACATCGCCGAACGGCGCCTGCCGCAGGATGGCCGCATCCAGTTGCGCGTGCAGGGCAAGGAGCTGGACCTGCGCGTGTCCACCGTGCCGACCAGCTTCGGCGAGTCGGTGGTGATGCGTATCCTCGACCGCGAATCGGTGGTGTTCGATTTCGCGTCGCTGGGCTTCACCGACCACTTCCGCGACCGCTTCGTCGACGTGCTGGACCGCCCGCACGGCATCCTGCTGGTCACCGGCCCCACGGGTTCGGGCAAGACCACCACGCTTTATACGGCGCTGTCGCAGATCAACACGCCCGACGTGAAGATCATCACGGTGGAAGACCCGGTCGAATACCAGATCGAGGGCATCAACCAGATTCAGGTGAAGCCGCAGATCGGCCTGGACTTCGCCGGTGCGCTGCGCTCCATCGTCCGCCAGGATCCGGATGTCATCATGATCGGCGAAATGCGCGACCTGGAAACCTGCCGCATCGCCATCCAGTCGGCGCTCACGGGCCACCTCGTGCTGTCCACGCTGCACACCAACAGCGCCTCGGGCGGCATCACCCGCCTGCTCGACATGGGCGTGGAGGATTACCTCCTGGGCTCGACGGTGAACGGCATCCTGGCGCAGCGCCTGGTACGGCGCCTCGACCCGGAAACCGCGGTGCCCTATGAGGCCTTGCCCGAGGTCATCGAACAGTTCGAATTGCACAAGTACACGGACGAGCGCCCCATCCGTCTCTGGAAGCCGGGTTCGAGCGCCGCCAATCCCACCGGTTATCGCGGGCGCCGCGCCATCATGGAGTTCCTCGTGATGAGCGACCCGTTGCGGCGCCTGGTGATGCAGCGGGCCGACGCCGGCGAGATCGAGCGCCAGGCGCGCGCCGAAGGCATGCGCACGATGTACGAGGATGGCCTGGCGAAGGCGGTGGCCGGCGTCACCACGATCGAGGAAGTCCTGCGCGTCACGCAGGAATCGTAGGCCGCGCATGAGCCAGTTCCGATACCGAGCCATCAGCGCCGCCGGCGAAGTCCTCTCCGGACGGATGGAAGCCGTGTCGGTGGAGGACGTGGTGGCGCGGCTGCACGACCAGGGGCACACGCCGCTGGAAGCCGCGCCGGCCGACGGCGAATCCTCCGGTGGCGGCATCGCCGCCATGTTCCGCAAGGGCCCCTTCACCGGCGACCAGCTCGCCCAGTTCACGCATCAGCTGGCGACCCTGCTAGGGGCGGGCCAGCCGCTCGATCGCGCGCTCGGTATCCTGCTCGACCTTCCCGAGGGCGAGCGCGCGAAGAACATGGTGGAGCGCATTCGCGATCGCGTTCGCGGGGGCACCACGTTGTCGACCGCCCTCGACGAGGAAAACGGCGTTTTCCCACGGCTGTATGTCAGCCTGGTGCGCGCCGGCGAAGCCGGCGGATCCCTGGACGAAACGCTTCGCCGTCTGGCCGATTACCTCGAACGCGCGCAGGCCCTGCGCGGCAGCATCATCAATGCGCTGATCTATCCCGCCTTCCTGATGGTCGGCGTGCTCGGTTCCCTGGTGCTCCTGCTGGCCTACGTCGTGCCGCAGTTCGTGCCGATCTTTGCCGACATGCAGGTGCCGATTCCGCTCATCACCCAGGTAGTGCTCGCCATGGGTACCGCCATCAGCGACTGGTGGTGGGCGATCGTCGTGCTGCTCGTGATGTTCGGCATGGTGCTTCGGCTTCGCCTCCGCGATCCCGACACGAAGCTGGCGTTCCATGGTCGCCTGCTCACGATGCGCGTGGCCGGTCCATTGCTGCTGAAGGTGGAAACGGCGCGCATCGCGCGCACCCTCGGCACATTGTTGAAGAACGGCGTGCCGCTGCTTTCCTCGCTGGCCATCGCGCGGCAGGTCACCGGCAACCGTGCGCTCGATCTGGCGCTGGAGCAAGCCGCCGACCGCGTGAAAGGTGGCGCCGGACTCGGCAGCGCATTGGCGCAGACGGAACGTTTCCCCCGGCTCGCCCTGCAGATGATCCAGGTGGGCGAGGAAGCCGGCGCACTGGACACCATGCTGCTCAAGGTGGCGGACACCTTCGACGTCGAAGCCAAGCGCGCCATCGATCGCCTGCTCGCCGCGCTGGTGCCCACGCTAACCATCGTCATGACCGTACTCGTCGCCTTCATCATGGCGGCGATCCTGCTGCCGCTGCTCAGTCTTACCAGCAACATCAACTGACCGAATCCGTTCCAAGGAGCTTCCCCATGCGTGCCTTCCGTCCCCTTCGCCATAGCCATGCCCGCGGCTTCACCCTGCTGGAAATGCTCGCCGTGATCGTGCTGATCGGCATCATCGGCGCCATCGTGGTGACCCAGGTCGGCAAGAACGTCGACAAGGGCAAGTACGGCGCCGGCAAGGCCCAGCTCACCACGCTAGGGCAGAAGATCGAGAACTATGCCCTCGACAACGGCACGCCGCCGCACGCCCTGGAAGACCTGACCACCAAGCCGGCCGACGCCAGCAACTGGCAGGGCCCGTACGCGAAGGAGTCCGACCTCAAGGATCCCTGGGGCCATGCCTTCGGCTACCGCTACCCCGGCGAGCACGGCAGTTTCGACCTCGTGTTCTACGGGCAGGACGGCAAAGCCGGCGGCGACGGTTATGCGGCCGACGTCGGCAACTGGCAGTAGGAAGGGTACCCGGCAATGCGTGCGTGGGAAGCGCGCTGGCGCGCGAACGGAACTCGCAGAAAGACGGTTCGTACCCCGGCGGGCATGAACGGTCCGGCGCGCTTCTCACGCGGATTCACGTTGTTCGAGATGCTGGCCGTGATCCTGCTCATCGGGATCGCCGCGGCCGCCGTGTCCATTCCCGTCACCCAGGGCCTTGCCAGCGCCCGCGTGAACGCGGCCAGCGGCGAGCTCGCCGCCGCGCTGCGCTGGACACGCGCGCAATCCATCGTGCGGGGGAAGGCCCTCGCGCTGGAAGTGGACACGGCGGCCTCCACTTATAAGGCCCCGGGTAAATCGGACGTGCGCCTGCCGAAGGACATGCGCGTGTCGATCACCAGCGCGCGAGAAGACCAGGCCAATGCGACCACCGGCCGCATCCGCTTTTTTCCCGACGGCAGTTCCACGGGCGGCCGCATCACGCTCAAGCGCGGACAGCGCGAGTGGCACGTGAACGTGGCATGGCTTACCGGTGCCGTCAGCGTCGTGGACTCGAAATGAGATTCCCGCGGCGCCAGCACGGTTTCAGCCTGCTCGAGGTGATTGCCGCCATCGCCGTGCTCGCCATCGCGTTCGCGGCGCTCATGCAGGTCGCCGGCAGCTCCCTGAGCCTCACCGCGCGCGCAAATGAGCGCACCCAGGCGGCCCTGCGCGCGCGCACACTGCTCGACGAGGCGTTCGTCATGGAACCCATCCGCGAGGGCGCCACCGAGGGCCGCTTCGACGACACGTATCGCTGGCGCATGAATGTCACCCGCTACCAGCCGCCGGGCGAAGCGCCCGCGACCGATGCTCAGCCCGCCGACGATACCGGTGGCGGCATGTACCGCCTGGATCTCGACGTGGTGTGGGGGCAGGGCGGCGACGAACGCCATGCCCGGTTCTCCACGCTGCGTCTTGCCGGCACGGGCGCGGGGAATCTGCCGTGAGTCGCGCGCGTGGTTTCAGCCTCATGGAGGTGTTGGCGGCGCTCGCACTCCTCACGATCGTGTTGCTCGGCGTGTACTCGGGCATCAGCACGGCCAGCCGCATCGTGCGCAGCGGCGACAACGCCATCCAGCGCATGGACGAGATCCGCTCCGCGCAGAACTTCCTCCGCAGCGAACTGGCGCAGGCGCTGGTGGTGCCCTTCGACCAGACCGACGACGGCGATCCCATCGTGTTCTCCGGCGACAGCCAGGGGCTGCGCTTCGTGGCGCCGTTGCCGGGATATCTGTCGCGGCTCGGGCCTCAGTTGCAGACCGTTTCGCTCGTCGACGACGGTGCGTCGAGCTATCGCCTCGAAGTGCGCCTTGCACTCCTGCCGCCCGACGGCAGCGATCCGCAGCCGCTCGGCGAGCCGGAGGTGTTGTTGCGCGGGATCCGCAAAGGCTCTTTCAGCTATCGCGGCACGGACGATCAGAACCGCCCCGCCGACTGGTCGGACGCGTGGTCCGATGGTCGCCGCACCCCCTCGCTGGTTCGCGTCGAACTGGAGGTGGACGGCAACGTGGCCTTCCCGATGCTGGTCGCGCCGGTGCGGATCGATCCCTCCGCGTCGCGCAATGGTTTCAACGTGGGGCGGCTTCCGCACGGGCCGGTGACGCGATGATCCCCATCCGCGAAAGGGGCGTGGCCCTCCTGATCGTGCTCTGGGGCTGCACGCTGCTGGCGATCATGCTCGGCGGCTTCGCCGCGCTTGCCCGTACCGAGGGCTTGCAGGCGAGGTACCAGTACGCCCAGACGCGCGCGCACTACGCGGCCGAGGCCGGCGTGATGCGGGCGATCGAAGGGCTCCAGGCTCGCGACTTCCGTTCGCGCTGGATCGCCGATGGCCGCGTCTACGCGTTCGAGTTCGACGACGCGAAGGTGTCGATCTCCATCGTGGACGAGGATGGCAAGGTGGATCTCAACGCAGCGTCCGGCGACGTTCTCGACGGTCTCTTCAAGGCGGCTGGCGTCGCGGACGACAGGGCCCACCGACTCTCCGCCGCCATCCAGGACTGGCGGCGACCGGGCGACGCCGCGTCACCCAACGGCGCGAAGAAACCACAGTACGATGCCGCCGGCCTCGGCTACGGACCGCGCAATGGCCCGTTCGCCACGGTCGAGGAAGCACGCATGGTGCTGGGCATGGACGCGACCACATGGACGGCGGTGGCACCGGCACTCACCATCTGGTCCGGCCGCGAGCGTCCCAATGCCGAACATGCGCAGCCACTGGCGCTGGCGGCGATTCCCGGGCTCGGCCGCGCCGGAGCGGACGCGATACTGGCCAAGCGCGGCCAGGCCGACGGGGCAAACCTCGCGGGCGGCAACGGTGTCACGCACACGATACGCGCGGAAGCGACCCTTGACGACGGAACCAGGAGTTCCCTTACATCGACCGTCCGATTGCGTGGGATAAGATCGGGTAATCAGCCCTACGCCGTATTGCGTTGGCGCGAAGGAGACGTTGAATGAGCATCCTGCAGGACGCCTCGCAACTACAGCTCGACCGCCTGCGCCGTGCATGGCGCGGCAGCGCGCTGCCCGGCTTCCTGCGCTGGTGGGGCAGCGAACTGGCGCCGCTGGTGCCGGCGCGGTGGCGCTCCGCGTTCGCAGGCGGTCAGCGCTGGTATGTCGTCGAGCGGATGGCCGGGGGCTGGCGTCTGCGCCGCGCCGGGGAGGGCGGCAGCCTGGTGGAGATCGCCGACGGCGATCCACCGGAGCATCGCGCGGGCCTGCTGGCGCACGCCCTGGCGGAAGCCGATCCGACCGACCGTCGCATCGCGCTCGTGTTGCCCGCCGTGCAGGTCTTGCGTCGGCGCCTGGTATTGCCGCTCGCCGCGCGCGACAACCTGCGTCAGGTCGTGGGCTTCGACCTGGACCGGCAGACGCCCTTCCGCGCGGAAGACATCCACTACGGTGTTCGCGAACTCCAGGAGACGGCGGCCGAAGGCCGCTTCGTCGCCGAACTGGCGGCCACGCCGCGGCCCACGCTCGATCCGCTGCTCGACGAACTCGTTGCGCTCGGTATTCACCCGGATCGTGTCGACGTGGGCCATGGCGATGCGCTCGCGGGCGTCGACCTGCTGCCGCCGGCGCGGGCGCCGCGTCGTGTCGACCGCCGCCGCCGCCTCAATGCGGCGCTTGCGGCGGCCATCGTGCTGCTCGTCTTCGCCGCCATGGCGGCCTGGTTGCACAATCGTAGCGTGGCGCTGGACACGATGACTGCCACCGTGGAGGCGATGCGCGCCGATGCGCAGCGCGTGTCGGCACTGCGTCAGCGCCTGACCGAGAGCGCCGGCGCTTCCGGGTTCCTTGCCCGCAAGAAAACCGAAAGCCCCTCCATTCTTCCCGTGCTGGAAGAACTCACCCATCGGCTGCCTGACGACACATGGCTGGAGCGTTTCACGCTGAATGCCACGGGCCAGCTCGGTTTCCAGGGGCAGAGTCCGCAGGCGGCCCGCCTCATCGACGCATTGAAAGGCGCGCGCACCATCGGCGATCCCAGCTTCCAGGGCACCATTCAGTCCGATCCCACGTCAGGCAAGGAGCGCTTCTACATGCAGGCGAAAGCAGTGATGCCGAAGCAGGAGGCCGCCAATGCGCATGAAGCCCGCTGAATCCCGTATCGCCGCCTTGCTGCTGTTGTTGGTCGTGCTCGTCGCCGGCTACTTCGTCCTTGTGCACTGGTGGTTCGTGGCGCCCCAGCTTGCCATAGCCGGACAGATGGACGACCTGCGCGACACCCAGCGGCGGTTCGCTGCAGCCATTGCCGAACGGCCGCAATTGGAAAAGCGGCTGGCCGCTCTGGAACAAGGGCAGACGCGCAGCGACGCTTTCCTGCCCGGCGACGACACCAATGCCGCGGCCGCCGGGCTCATGCAGCGCATCGTCGACGTCGCCGCGGCCCATCGCGAGGATGGCGCATGCGATGTCGTGCAGAAGATGCCCGTGCCCAGCCAGGAAAAAGCAGGCGACCCTTACCGCAAGGTCACGGTCAACATCAGCCTGCGCTGCCAGATGCAGCCCATGACGGCCGTGTTGCACGACATCGAGGAAGAAACGCCTTATCTCTTCATCGAGGATTTCAGCATCTATCGCAATCCTGTCGCTGCTCGATCGGGCGCGGCCGCGCCGATGGAAATCCAGTTCACCGTTTCCGGTTTCATCCATGCCGCGCGCGCGGCGAAGGCGGCTTCGTGAACGCCGCTGGACAGCGTCGCCTGACCCCCGTGCTCGCGGCGGTCGCGGCTGTGCTGGCCGCGCTCGTTGCTGCGCTTTTGCTGGGCGTGGGCCAAGGTGTGCGCTGGGATGCCCCAGGCACGCCGGAACCACTCCCCGCCGCGCGCCCCGTCGCCATGCCCGCGCCCACGCCGCTGGCGCGATTCGCGGAGGTCTGGCAGCGTCCACTCTTCATGGCCGACCGCAAGCCGGCCGCCGTCGCGGACGCGGGCGGCGACACCGGCAACATCGGCGACCTCGAACTGACGGGCATCATCGTCACGCCCGGCCTCCACATGGCGCTTCTCCGTGACCGAAGCAAAGACACCACCGTGCGCGTCAAGGAAGGCAATGCGCTCGCCGACGGGCACTGGACGCTCGCCTCGCTCACGCCCCGCAGCGCCATCTTCGAAAGTGGTGGCGAGCGTCGCGAACTCACGCTGAAGGTGGCGGCGCCCGATCCGCTCACCAACGGCACACAGAGGCCTGGAGTGCCGCCGATGCCTGGACAGCCATCGGTTCCGCCGCGTCCCCAGCCGGCCGGCAATGGCGTGCACGTGGAACGACAGGCGTCGTCCGGTATCACCGGGCCGTCGTTGCCGAGGCCGGCTCCGGCGTCGACCTCGCGGGCACCGCAGCCCCGGCAGGACGACGACGCGCTTCAGCGAGCCCGCATCGAAGCCTTGAAGCAGGCCGTTCAGCGGCGGCGCATGGAACAGCAGCAGAGACAACAACAGGCCACGGATCTGAAGTAGCAGGGCACGCACGCCCTCAGGGAAGGAGGAAACATCATGAAACGCGGAAAAATCAGCATGGCCGTATTCACGGCCGTGCTGACGGTGGCTTGCACCGCGAAAAACCTGCGATCCGACGGCGACCTCGAACGCGAGGCCCTGGTCGGGCTCGACCGTCCCGTGCCCTCGGCGCTTCCCATTCCGGGACAGGATGCCGAAGTCGTGGCTGCGGAGGACGAGGCAACGGTCAACACAAAGGGCGACATCCGTCGCGGCAGCGGGCGCTTCATCGCACCGCATGCCGTCGAACACCCCAGGCGGGACGCGAAGGGCGCGGGATCGGTCACGCTCAACTTCGAAAACCAGCCGGTGGAGGCCGTGGTGAAAGCGATCCTCGGCGACCTCCTCGACGTGAACTATTCCATCGCTCCTGGCGTAGAGGGGGCGATCTCCTTTTCGACCGCGAAGCCGGTCCTGCGGGAGGAAGCCCTGCCGATTTTGGAAACCTTGCTTTCGTGGACGGGCAATGCACTGGTGCGCGAGCAAGGCCGTTACAGCGTGCTGCCTGCCGCCCGCGCCGTTGCGGGGCGCATCGCGCCCAGCCTGAAGGCCGTGAAGCCGGCGCCCGGCCTGCAGGCACGCCTGTATCCGCTTCGACACGTGGCCGCGCCGGCGATGGCCAAATTGCTGGAGCCTTTCGTCGTGCCCGGCTCGATACTCCTGGCCGACCCCGCGCGCAACGTGCTCGTCGTGGCCGGCACGCGCGACGAACTGGCCAATTACCAGGAAACCATCGACACGTTCGATGTCGACTGGATCTCGGGCATGTCGGTCGGTGTCTTCAGTCTCGAGCACGCCTCCGTCGACGAACTGCTGCCGGCCCTGGAGTCGGTGTTCGGGGAGAAGAGCGGCACGCCGATCGGCGGCTTGTTCCGCTTCATTCCGATCTCGCGGACGAACGCGCTCGTGGTCATCGCCACCCGGCCCGATCACATCGACCAGGTGGGCGACTGGGTGGCGCGCATCGACCGCGGTGGCGGCAACGAGCCGCGTCTTTTCGTGTACGAGGTACGCAACCTGCTTGCGTCGGACGTGGCGAAATACGTCGGCAACGTGTTCGGCGGTGCCGTATCGGGCGATACGTCGCCGCGTGTAGCCCCCGGCCTCGCGCCGGCCACGCTGGACGGCGAGCAAGGGTTCGGCACCGGCGCGGCTGACGCGCTCGATAGCGACACGCAGGCCGACGCCGGCGAGTCGTCCTCGTTCTTCCAGGGGCCGGCCCCGGCCGCTTCGTCCGGCAAGGCGGGCGACGCACACTCGGGCATCAGCATCACCGCCGTGGACTCGAACAATCAGCTGATCGTGCGCGCGCGGCCGTCGCAGTGGACCGAGATCCGCCAGGCCATCGAGCGCCTCGACGCCGTGCCCCTCCAGGTACAGATCGAGACACGCATCCTCGAGGTGTCGCTGCGCGACGAGTTCCGCTTCGGTGTCCAGTGGTACCTGGAGGGCCTTGCGGGCGGCCATGGCAGCGTGGCGCAACCCGGTAACAAGCAACAGTGGGCGCTCGGCGCCGCACCGGCCATCGCCGGCAAGCCGGACGCCTTTTTCTATTCGTTCGTGAACAGCGAATTGCAGGTGGCGATTCGCGCCATGGAGCGCGATACGAACACCAAGATCCTCTCCGCACCGTCGCTCGTCGTCGTCAACAACCGCAAGGCCCGCATCCAGGTGGGCGACCAGATTCCAGTGACGCAGACTTACGTCAACACGGGGCTGGGCAATAACAACCAAGTCGGGCAGGTGGAATACAAGGACACGGGCGTCATCCTCGACGTCCGTCCGCGCGTGAATCCGGGCGGGTTGGTGTACCTGGACGTCGCGCAGGAAGTAAGCCGGCCCGATCCGGCGCCGGCCGGACAGAACCGGCCGATCGTCAAGCGCAAGCTGACCACGCAGGTGGCCGTGCAAAGCGGACAGACCGTGCTTCTGGGCGGCCTGATACGCGATCTCCGCACGAAGGAGGAGAACGGCGTGCCCGGACTCTCGCGCATTCCGCTCCTTGGCGCACTGTTCCGGGACCGTTCCAACGCACGCGTGCGCACCGAGTTGCTCGTGCTCATCACGCCGCGTGTCATCACCAACGGCGAGGATGCCAAGCGTATTTCGGACGACTACCGCCGAGCGTTCCGCTCGCTCAGGCCGTTCGAGCATTCGGCCGGCACGGCTCCGGAACCGGCGGCGGCCGTGGAAGGGTGATCACGGGCATGCTCCGAACACGCCATTCGGAGCAACCCCGGGCCGGTCGGCTTGCGTACCATAGCGGGGCATGGATCCTGTCTTTCCCATTACCCCGCTGCTTCCGGAGATCGTCGCTTCCCTCGAGGCGCATCCGCGGCTCGTGCTCGAGGCGCCGCCCGGCGCAGGCAAAACCACGCAGGTGCCGCTTGCCTTGCTGCGTGCGCCCTGGCTCGGCGACAAGCGCATCGTCATGCTCGAGCCGCGACGCATCGCCGCGCGCGCCGCGGCCGGGTTCATGGCCCGGCTTCTCGGCGAGGAGGTGGGTGAAACCGTCGGCTACCGTATCCGATTCGAATCGAGGGTGGGGCCCCGCACGCGAATCGAAGTCGTCACCGAGGGCATCCTGGGCCGCATGATCCAGGACGACCCGGCGCTCGAGGGCGTGGGAGCGGTGCTCTTCGACGAGTTCCACGAACGTCATCTGGCGGGGGACCTCGGCGCGGCGCTCGCGCTGGATGTACAGGCCAGCTTGCGCCCGGATCTCCGTCTGCTGGTGATGTCGGCCACCCTCGACGGCGAGCGCGTCGCGCAATGGCTCGACGCGCCCCGGTTGACCAGTCCCGGTCGCAGCTATCCGGTAAGCGTGGAGTACCCGCCGGCACGCGCGCAAGAGACCGTGGAGCAGCATCTGGTGCGCACCGTGCTCCAGGCGCTGCGGCACATCGACGGTGACGTACTTGCGTTTCTGCCGGGCCGCCGCGAAATCGAACGCGCGCGGAGCATGCTCGAGCGGGCCGAAGAGCATGTGGAGGTCGTTCCGCTGCATGGCGACCTGTCGCTGGCGGAGCAGCAATGGGCGTTGACTCCCGCCGAACCCGGCACGCGCCGCGTGATCCTGGCCACCAACGTCGCCGAATCCAGCGTCACCCTGCCGGGCATTCGCGCGGTCGTGGACACGGGGCTTGCGCGCGAGCCGCGTTTCGACCCGTCGTCGGGTTTCGCGCGCCTGGAAACCGTCAACATCTCGCAGGCTTCCGCGGACCAGCGTGCGGGCCGCGCAGGCCGTGTCGCCGAAGGGATCGCCTATCGCCTCTGGCCGCAGAGTCGGCGCCTCGAAGCTTCGCGCAGCGCGGAAATCGAACACACCGAGCTGTCGGGACTCGCCCTGGAGCTCTCGGGGTGGGGCAGCGACGACCTGCCATGGCTGGACAGGCCACCTGCCGGCGCCATGAATCAGGCACGCGATCTCCTGCTCAGGCTGGGCGGCGTCGACAACGCGCTTGCCATCACGGCACTTGGGCGCGACATGCTCGCGCTCGGCGCAACGCCGCGTCTCGGTGCCGCCGCCTTGCGGGCACCGGCGACGCATCGGGCGCTCGTGGCGGATATTCTCGCGCTGGTCGAAGCGCGATCGCCGTTGCGCGGCGAGCAGGGACGCACCGACGATTTCCGTCAACGGGTGGCCGCCTTGCATACGTGGCGCGACGGGGGCGCGAGGGCTGCGAGGATCGGTTCGGCGGACGTCGGTGCGCTGGCGGCGATAGAAAAGGCCGCTTCCGGCTGGCGCCGTCGCCTCGGTGTCCGTACGGGTGCCAGCGGTGTGCCGGACAGCCATGCTGTGGGCGATCTGCTCGTCCACGCATTCCCCGACCGGGTGGCACGCCGCGACGACGCGCAGCCCACACGCTACCAACTCGCGAACGGCCGCGGCGCTCGCCTGCACGAGGCAAGCGCGCTGCACGGCGAGCCGTGGCTCGTCGTCATCGATCTTCGCCTGGAGGCGCGGGACAGTCTGATTACGACCGCAGCTCCCTTCGATCCCGCCGTACTGGAACGCGATCATGCGGAACGTTTCGTCGTCGAGCGCGTGGTGCGCTGGGACGATCAGCGGCAGATCGCCGAGGGATTCGAGGAACGTCGTTTCGACGCCCTCGTGATGTCGCGCCGGCCGGTGCCGTTGACCGACGAGGACACGGTGCCGGCGCTCCTCGCCGCGGTCCGCTCGCGCGGGCTGCGCGCGCTGCCATGGAGCGAGCACGCCTTGCGACTGCGCTCGCGTATTGGCGCCCTGCGCATGTGGCGTCCCGAACTGGGGCTTCCCGATGTGGGCGACGATGCGTTGCTGCGCGATCTGGAGGCATGGTTGTCGCCGCATCTGGCAGGCAAACGAAGACTCGAAGCCTTGCAGGCCGCCGATCTGTCCCATGCCTTGTCGTCGATGCTCGACTACGAACAGCGCCGCGCCGTGGACACGCATGCGCCGGAGGAGCTGAAGGTACCCAGCGGCATGACGCGAAGGCTCGAATACGGCACGCGCGACGACGATGCCGGCGCGCCGCCGGTGCTGGCGGTGAAACTGCAGGAACTGTTCGGTCTGGCGGATACGCCCCGCGTGGGCGATGGGCGGGTGCCGGTGATGCTGCACCTGCTGTCGCCGGCGGGCCGGCCCATCCAGGTCACCCAGGACCTGGCGGGCTTCTGGGACCGGACCTATCCAGAGGTGAAAAAGGAACTGAAAGGCCGCTATCCGAAGCATCCGTGGCCCGACGATCCCTGGACGGCCACGGCCACCCATCGCGCCAAACCGCGGGGCACGTAAACCGCTGCGCGCCTTCCGCTGCCTGCGTCAGCCCAGGGGACGCACGCGGAAGTTCCTGCCCTTGATCTTTCCCGCGCGCAGCCGCTCGAGCGCCTTGTTCGCCAGGTCGCGACGGATCGCCACGTATGCGCGGGTGGCATAGACGTCGATCTTGCCGATGTCCTTGCCGTCGAGACCGGCGTCGCCGGTCAGCGCACCCAGGATGTCGCCGGGACGCATCTTGTCCTTGCGACCGCCGTCGATCACCAGCGTTTTCATCGGTGCCAGATTCAGCACCTTTCGTGCGTCCGCCACCGGCTTCGTGGGATACCGGGCAAGCGGAGCACCGAGGCGCTCCTCGATCGCACGGAGCTTGTTCAGCTCGCGCGATCCCGCCAGTACGATGGCCAGCCCGCTGGCCCCGGCGCGACCTGTGCGACCGACGCGGTGCGTGTGGGTGTCGGGATCGTGCGCCACGTCATAGCTCACCACCATGGGCAGGTCGGCGATGTCGAGCCCGCGCGCGGCAACGTCCGTGGCCACGAGGATGGTGCAGCTGCGATTGGCGAAGCGCACCAGTACTTCGTCGCGGTCGCGTTGCTCCAGATCGCCGTGCAAGGCGAGCGCCGAGAACCCGCGCCGGTCCAGCTCGGCCGCCACGCTCTCCGTATCCTTGCGCATGTTGCAGAAGACCAGCACGGCTTCGGGCTTCGCTTGGGCAAGGATGCGCGAAAGGATATCGAGCTTCATTGGCGGCTCCGCTTCCACCACCCGCTGTTCGATGCTGGTTTCGTCATGCACCTCGTCCACGGAGATTTCGACCGGATCGTGCTGCATGCGCGCGCTGACGGCGCGAATCGCCTCGGGGTACGTGGCCGAGAACAGCAACGTCTGGTGGTGCTTGGCAATGCGCTTCACGATGTCGTCCATGGCTTCTTCGAAACCCATGTCGAGCATCCGGTCGGCCTCGTCGAGAACGAAGACCTTGATGCCGCCGCCGTGCAGGCTGCCGCGCTTCAGGTGTTCCTGTACGCGTCCGGGCGTGCCCACGACGATATGCGGATCGTGTTCGAGCGAGGCGAGTTGCGGGCCGAGCGGCATGCCGCCGCACAGCGTGAGCAGCTTCACGTTCGGAATGTTCACCGCGAGGCGGCGGATGGCCTTGGCAACCTGATCGGCCAGTTCGCGTGTGGGGCACAGGACCAGCGCCTGAAGTCGTATCTGCGACACGTCGATACGCTGAAGGAGCCCGAGGGCGAACGCGGCGGTCTTGCCGCTGCCCGTGCGGGCCTGGGCGATGACGTCACGGCCTTCCAATATGTGCGGAAGGGCCTCGCGCTGGATCGCGGTCAAGGACGGGTAACCTAGGCCTTCGATGGCGGCGAGCAGCGCGGGAAGCAGGGGCAATTGCTTGAAATCGTTCATGCCCAATGATGACACGTCCGGTGCCGGGCCATCCTGCCCTCAACATTGCGGCGGCGGCGGTTCGCCGATATCCGGATTCTTGAGGTAGGGCTGCGGTACCTCGGGTGTCTCCGATACCGGAGGCAGGCGCGGCGGCATCAGCCTGAACGAACGCTGCCGCCATAACATTCCCCGGGACGACCGCTCCATGCTGTTCGGAGACAGGGCCTGCCGTATCTGGGCTTTCCTTGCCGCCGTGAGCACGTCGTTTGCGACCAGCGGCCTGCCCGACGACGCGTCCACCAGCATGCCCGCGCGAAGCCGTGCGCTGCCGGCGGCAATCGCGGCTTCCTCTTCGGCAACGGGAAGGCTGCTGTAAAACTGGCTCACGCGAATGTCGAGTCCGTGCGCCGCGGCAAGACTGCGCATGCCCAACCTGCACGACGAGCAGGCCATGCTGCTGACGAAGCCCTGGAGATTGCCGCCACCCGGAATCGTACCGCTCCCGATGTCCTGTTCGATGGTCCGAAGGATCTTCATTTCCGCATCGAGGGCGCCCTGTTCGCCGGAAACGGAAAACGGTGCCAGCACCGAGTCGTCGAGGGGCAGGACACGCGCCCGGACATCCACGGCGTCGAAGCCGGTGAAATAAACTTCGTCTTCCGCATCGCGCAGCACGGCCTCCCCGGCACCGGTATCCGCTGCTGTCAGCGGCCTGGTCTCCCATTCGTCGATGTCGGACAGAGGTGAGGTGGGCGTGCTGCCCGGTGTCGGCCCTTCGAACAGCGATTTCGCAAGGACGCTGAGCGGGTCGCCGCTCATGGCATGGTAGACGCGAACCACGCCTCTGCCATTGAGCATGTACCGATATTCGAATCGGGCCAGCCTCGCGTCGCTCAAGGATGTCTCGAGCAACTCCCACCGTATGGCACGATGCTCGCCACGGTATCTTTCGGAAAGCAGCTTTTGCATGGCGTCGACGTAACGCTGGCTGGTGGCTTCAAGCAGGGCTGCCGCATTCCCCTCATCGAGCCCGATGGTGTCGAAGACCACCGCGCCGGCCGTCACGGGCTGGCACACCGTGGCAAACAGAAAGAACGGAACGGACCTGAAGAATCGATGCATGTTCATTCTGGAGCGAGGCAGGTAATCAGGTCGGCTCGATCGGCGGCCGCCGCGGCATCTTCGGCCCCGATGGATTCGGCAGCCACCAGTTCATCGGCCACCACGGCTTCCATGAATTCCAGTACGGGCGCCATCTCCAGCAGCGGTAGGGCCAGCATAGCGATGGCGGAAAACAAGGAGTCGTGTTCCGGTGTGCGACGCGGTCGGGGCTTCGCCTGGAAGCGAACTTCTTCCACATACCATCGATGCACGCCGCGATCCGTGGCGCCTGCGAAGCAAAGTTCACGTCGGTCTCCTTCCGCGCCCGTGCCCGCGGTGCCCATCACGGGAGACCCATCGGCGTGACAGGGTGGGCCAATGAAGTATCCCCGGGCGTCGCGATAGGCAGCCGCGATCCGCGCAATGCGATAGGCCACGGGCAGTTCCCGCAGGCCCGTGGAGGCAGGGCGGCCCGGCCGCCAGTGCAGCATGCGATGCTGCACGAGGGCGGACAGGTAACGGAGATCGTGCGGTGAAATCTCCTCGTCGTGGCGAGCGGCCATGACGCGGTCGAAAACGTCGGCGTGAACGCCCAAGGCCGCGCGTCTTTCGGGAGCGATGTCCTGCATCTGGCGACGGAGAATCTGCATGGCCACGGCGTAGTAGGCCGCCTTGGTGGAATGGGCGTACCCGGTGACGTCGAGCATGTGCCAGAAGATGTCGGCGTCCACATCGGCCTTTCTCGCGCCGGCTGCGATGAAAGGGTCCTTGAAAGACCGGGTGGCGCCGACCTCGATGTCCACCCCTGGGCGCGCCTTGGTCACGCCCAGGTCCCAGTACAAGACCTCCAGCGCGTCGTGATCCGATGCCACGCGGTCGCCGAGCGCGTCGAGCACCGCTCGCCAGTGGGTCTCGTTGGCGAAGGCCGGCGAACGGTTCGTATCGCTATACGGCGAAGCAGGGTCCGCCAGAATGTCGCGCATGAGCGCAGCGGTGCCATAGCCCTCGGGCCACTGTGGGCCCATGCGCGCGATGCGCTCGCGTTGCAGAAGCGAAACCATGTCGATACCGGTGACGCGCGTGGCGTGGCACGAAGCGGACATCGCCAGAAGGAGTGCAGCCACACAGGCGCCCTTGCTCACGGTACGCATGCGGATTTGCCAACTTTCAGCCGCCCGGACTGGAAGCCTTCCGCTCCTTCGAGCAGGCCCAGTGCCTCTTTCTCGCTTCGGAGATTTGCGGATGGCACCCTTCCCGTGACAAGCGTTCCGTTGATCTGCGTTCTACGGCCGGTGAAGAATTCGGAGTAGGCCTTTTGGCTCGTGCTCCAACGGGCCGCCGGAACGTCCTTTATGCTCGTCAGGTGATGCACCACGGTGCTGCGCAGCTTGTACGTATCGGCGAACTGGGTGATGGCCTGGGAGCACGAGGCGCACGGGGGTTGGCTGACGAAGATCTCCAATTCGCCGCCGGGCGGAATGACCGCCTTGTTCATATCTGCCTCCAGTTCGCGCAAAGCCTTCAATTCCGCGTCGCGGCCATGGCGCCCCAACGGACGAAGCCGGCTACCGGCCTGCGAGCGCGCGGAAACGCGAACCTCGTTGGCGCCAAGGCGCGGATAGAAGCGCTGTTCCGCTACATCCTCCTCGATATCCACGGCCCAGCTTCCTTCCGACTCGCTTGTGGAATCACGTCCGGCGCGGCTACCGGAGTCGGCGATCCAGCGCAGCGTACCCGCGATCGACCGACCGCTGCGCGCGTGATAAACGCGCGGAACGCGTGCGCCGTGATACCTGTATTCCACTCGCGCGACCGTCGACCTTAACGAATGGTCGCGCAGTTTCCCCATCAGACCTTCGTCATTGACGAACGCAGCGTGCTTCGGTTGCTGCAAGGCATTCTGGAGCGCGTGGAGGTGGAACTGGGCTTCCTCTTCGAGGATGCCCTTGGTGTTGGCCTCGCCCGGAAGGAACTCGATGGCGCCGGCTGCGGTACAGGTGCTTGCCAGCAGGAGGAAAGCGGCCAGCGCCGCGCGCATGGTACGGAAATGGCGGTTCATTTGCGGATCCTGCAGGTGATGTTTTCGGCACGCTCGGCGGTCAGGGCGGCTTCCTCTTCGAGGATGGCGTTATCGGCAAGGAGTTCCGACGCAATCGCCTCCTCGGCAAGCTCGAGGAGAGCGATTCCGTCGAGAAGGAACAGCGCGGGAGAGAGCATGCGCACCAGCTTCTCGAACGCGGTTGCCTGCTTCGCCTGGGGGGGGCTCACCTCCTGCCAGAGGACTTCCCGGTGGTACCAGGAACGGACGGACCGATCGGTTGCGGCCGCGAAGCAGAAGGGCTTGCCTGGTTCGGGAATGGGCAGGACGGCCGCGGTGCACGTGGGGCCATTGGCGTAGCCGGCGGCGTCAGAATAGGCGGCCGCGATGCGGGCCACGCGGTAGATGGTGGGCAGGCCGGACGGGAGACCCCCGGAAGCATAGGATGGCAATCGCGATGACAGTGCGCCGCGTAACACCCCGCCCAGGTAATGGCGATCCTCGTCCCTGACGTAATCGGGGTTGTGTCCGCTCATGTAGCGCGCAAGCACCTCGGGCCGAATGGCCATCGCCATGTAGGCGGATGCGTCATTTCTCTTCATCTGATCGCGCAGGATCTGAAGTGCCACGGCCTCTCCGGCTGCCTCGGCGAACCGGCTGCCATTGAGTATGCGTGCCTGCCAGAAGATATCCGGGTCGACTCCGGCCTTGATGGCCTGCGCCGCTGGATGGGCTCCGCGATAGAGCGCAGCGACGTTCGGTTCGACCGGATAGTCCACGCCAGGCCGTGCCTTCGTCACACCCATTTGTGTCTGCAAGGCCTGCAGGGCCTTCGCTGCCGGGTTTTCTGCGCGAGGGAAGAGCTTTTCACTCATCGCCTTCCACCATCCCGATTTGACGATGGACGGCTCGGCTTTCAGATCCGAGAAAGGTGAGGCAGGCGTGACCAGAAGATCGCCGAGGAAGGCATCGGTGGACCCGCTGAAGGCGGCGGCCGCACCGGAGTGTTCCACGCGATGGCTTACGATAGCCGCATAGACTTCGGGATCCTGGGTGTCGGAAGCCAGCGTCGGGAACGGGATCAGGGATGCCAGCATGGCATACCGACGAATTGACATCATGTCGGGTGAATCTCCTTGGGTTGACCGGGGTGTCGTCCGTCCGCTAATCGCATACGGGCAAGCGTTCGGGTGGCAGGTTTCCTTCGAGTGCACGCAAGGGCCGGGTCCCCGCCCGGTTGTTCCGTACGGTGCGGAACACCGTCTTGCGGCGATTGTCGAAAGCGCCATATGCCTCGCTTCCTTCTTCGATATAGGCGATCTCCGCGGACATGCCGTAGCTTTCCGTGAACTCGGCAAAGACTTTCCGGCATGACTCGCAGGGGATCTTCGAGACCCTGACGCGAAGCTGACCACCGGCGGCGACCTTGCCCCCTTTCAGGTCGCGTTCCAGGGTGCGAAACGCCTTGAGTTCGGCATCGGCGGAATGGTCGAGTCCGTCTGCCGTCTCGGCAGCGTGGAAGTCGGATGCCGAATGACCTATCTCGCTTGCGCGCACGTCCCACCGGGTGCTGCGGAACTGGTCCGCCACAGGCGATAGCGGCTGCGGTGGCGACATGCCTGCCTTCGCGGAGAGCAATCGCGAAAAGGCTTCATCGGGCTCGACGCCCGACATGGCGTGATAGACGCGAGTCGCCGTGCCGCCTTCGACGGGATAGGAGTATTCGAGACGAGCTACCGTGGCCCGCTTGAAGCCGCTTTCGAAACTCGAAAACACGTTGCGCTGCGTGAGATGAGGCTCTTTCGGCGATTCCAGCTTCAGCCAGCGGTCGACGCTGTAGGCGTGGCGCGTGAATGTGTCGGCGAGCTCGGTGACGACGGCGCTGTCGGCATCGTCGACCGGGATGTATTCGACTTCCTGCGCAAGGGTGGCGGACGTACCCGCCGCGATGAGAAGGAAGAGCGCGTGCCTCGCGAGGCGGGCAAAGCGGCTGGGATGTCTGTTCATGGGATGCGGCAGGTCAGCAAGGATTCGGATTCCGCAGCGGCGTCGCCCTCTGCTTCGGCGACGAGTCCTTCGTCCACCAACTCGGTGGCGATCTCCCTCTCGACGAAATACGGCGACGGAACGATGTCCACGCCGAACAGCACCTCACTGAGGGCGAAGAACATCAGGGCGATCCAGCCATGTTCTCCGCTGGCCTTCCACGCCGGGTGGGCTTGGCTCCATACCTCGTCGGCGTACCAGCGGTACACCGCGTTGTCGGTGGCATCGACGAAGCACAGGGGGCGGTGATCGCCCGGCGCCTGAGTTCCGGCACCGGGCTGGTGAGAGCCATCGAGGTCGCACGGGAACGTCGTGGAGAGGGCGTAGCCCTGGCCGTCGCGGTACGCGGCGGCGAGGCGGGCCACCCGATACGTCGTCGGCAGGGCACGCAGCCCATACTGGTTTCGCAGGCCGACTCGCCGCGTCCGCGCTTCCTGCTCGATCAGCAACGAAAGGTAACGGCGGTCGGGATCGGCGAAGTTTTCGGGTATCACCGACGAGACGAGCCGGTCGACAATATCAGCGCGAATTCCCATGCGGGGCCACGCCTCGCGCGGGTGTGCACGCGCGCGGTCACGAATGATCTGGGCCGCCACGGCGTAATTTGCCGCGACGGTCGAATGCGCGTCGGTGGTGACGGCGAGGGCTGCGCTGAAAATGTCCGAGTCCACACCCGCCTTTGCGATGCCGGCGACGACCAGGGGATCCTGGTGCTGCGGGTACAGACGAGAACGATCGACCTTGTCCATCGCCTCGTGCGGGATATCCTTCCCAGGACGCGCCTTGGTCACGCCCAAGTCCCACTGCAGCGCACGCAGCGCCTGGCGTTGAGTGATGCTGTGATCCTGCACGGTCGGCAGCGAGGTAAGCATCTCGCGCCAGTATGTGGCGGTCACGACCGCCGGCTCGTCTTCAGGAGTGCCGTAAGGCTCGTGCGCGCGAGGCAGAAGCTGTTCCCGCCAGGCCTCCACCGATCCGCCGACTTTCCTTCCGCCCGGCGCCTTGGCCCGCGCCATCAGCAGCAGCTTCGCCACGTCGACGCCGTCGGTGGCATCGTGCGTGTCGTCGCTGGCGTTCGTACAGGGTGAGAGCGCGAGGAACGCACCGAATACAACTGTTGCGCGCCATCTTTGCGCCATGTTCCCTCCTTGGATCGTGGCGCGTCGGGGCGTCGCGCCGAGACGCCCATTAAAAGGGATGCCCATGCGACGCGGCTGTAGGGTTACTCCGTCATCTGGTCGGGAATGGAATGGCGTTGGCGTAAGCGAATTCGCCAGAAGGCCGGATGGATCACCGGCAGGGCGGCACGGGCGCGACTACCAGATCTGGCGCTCGGGCAGCAGGCCCCGCAATTCCGTTTCGGTGAGGTTGCGCCACTGCCCAGGTTTAAGGTGGCCAAGCTTCACATTGATGATGCGCACACGCCGCAATTGCGTGACGCGGTAACCGAACGCCGCCGCCATGAGGCGGATCTGCCGGTTGAGCCCCTGGGTAAGAATGATCGCGAAGCCGTACTTCGCAATGCGCCGCACCTTGCAGGGACGGGTCATCTGCCCATGCACCCGCACGCCGCGCGCCATGCCCGCGAGGAACTCTTCAGTGACGGGCTTGTTCACCGCCACGAGGTATTCTTTCTCGTGGTGGTTCTCCGCACGGAGGATCTCGTTGACGATGTCGCCGTTGCTCGTGAGCAGGATCAGGCCCTCGGAATCCTTGTCGAGACGGCCGATGGGAAAAATACGCTGCGGATGGTCCACGAAGTCGACGATGTTGCCGTCGACCGTGGTGTCCGTAGTGCAGGTGATGCCCACAGGCTTATTCAGCGCGATGTAGACACCTCGGCTCTTCGCCGGGCTGGCTATCAGCGTGCGCGCGACCACCACCTCGCCGTCGACCTTGACGACGTCGCCTTCGAGCGCCTTGGCGCCCATGCCGACGACTTCGTCGTTGATGGTCACACGGCCGGCGACAAGCAGTTCGTCGGCTTCGCGGCGCGAACAGAGACCTGCCTCGCTGATGTACTTGTTGACCCGCATGGCTGGGTTAGTGGATCAGGAGCGCAGGCCGACGCCGCGGGTGAGCAGACGCAAGGCCACCGCAGCCAGACCGATCACGAACACCAGCATCACCACGAACGCCGTGACGATGGGCACGTCGCTCACGCCAAGCACGCCGAAGCGGAAGGCGTTGACCATGTAGAGGATGGGATTGGCGAGCGAAATGGTGTGCCAAGGCTCGCCCAGCAGGTCCACCGAATAGAACACGCCGCCGAGATAGGTGAGCGGCGTGAGCACGAAGGTCGGAACCAGGGCGATATCGTCGAATTTCTTCGCGAAGACCGCGTTGACGAAGCCCGCCAGGGAAAAGACCGATGCGCCGAGCACCACCGAGAGGAACGTGATGAGCGGATGCGCGACGTGCAGATCGGTGAAGAACAGCGCGATGACGAGCACCAGCGCACCGACGATCACGCCACGCACCACCGCCCCGGTGACGTAGCCGAGCAGGATGACCCAGTTCGGCATGGGCGAAACCAGCATTTCCTCGACGAAGCGGCCAAACTTGGCCCCGAAGAACGAGGAGGAGATGTTGCCGTAGCTGTTCGTGATGATGCTCATCATGACGAGGCCCGGCACGATGTACTGCATGTAGGTAAAGCCATGCATCGTGCCGATGCGGCTACCGATGAGCTTGCCGAAAATGACGAAGTACAGCGTCATCGTGATGGCGGGCGGGATCAGCGTCTGCGTCCAGATGCGCAGGATGCGCATGATCTCGCGGCGGACGATGGTGCCCAGTGCGACGAGGTTGGTGGCGCTGCTCATGCCGCGTCCTCCCGGCCGTGCTCGACCAGCCGGACGAACAGTTCCTCGAGACGGTTCGCCTTGTTGCGCATGGAGGTGACGGTGATGCCGTACGCGGACAGTGTGGCGAACAGAGAGTTGAGATCGTGGGCCCGGGACATTTCGGCCTCGATGGTATGGTCGTCGAGCTTGCGCAACGTGACGCCCGGCAGCGCCGGCAACGTGGCGGGCACGCTCGACACGTCGAGCACGAAGGTTTCGACGTCGAGGGTGGCGAGCAGGCTCTTCATCGTGGTGTTCTGCACGATGCGTCCCTGGTCGATGATGGCGATGTTGCGGCAGAGCTGCTCGGCTTCCTCGAGGTAATGCGTGGTGAGGATCACCGTGGTGCCGGCGGCGTTGATGCCGCTGACGAATTGCCACATGGACCGGCGGATCTCGATGTCGACACCTGCGGTGGGTTCGTCGAGGATCAGCAGCCTGGGCTCGTTCATCATGGCGCGGGCGATCATCAGACGCCGCTTCATGCCGCCGGACAGCATGCGCGCCTGGTGATGCGCCTTGTCCCAGAGGCGAAGCTCCTTCAGGTACCGCTCCGCCCGCTCCGAGGCCTCGGCCCGGCCGATGCCGTAGAAGCCAGCCTGGTTCACGCAGATGTCGAAGGGTTTTTCGAACTGGTTGAAGTTGATCTCCTGGGGGACCAGGCCGATCAGGCGCATCGCCTCGCTGCGATGCTTGTGGATCGACACGCCGAACACCTCGGCGTCGCCCGACGAGGCGTTCACGAGGGAGGAAAGGATGCCGATGAGGGTGGACTTGCCGGCGCCGTTGGGGCCGAGCAGGGCGAAGAAATCCCCAGGCTGGACGGTGAGGGAGACGCCTTTGAGGGCCTCCACGCCGTTTCCGTAGGTCTTCCGCAAATCGTTGACGTGCAAAGCGGGGGTGGTCATGGGCTGCGCCGAAATGACAAGCCGCCTATTATACCGGGCTTTGCCGGCCTCTTTAGTTCCCCGGCGTCAACAGAGACTTTCCATGGCCGAACAGTTCCAGCTGCGCCTCGTCGACAGCTTCATGCTCGCCCCGACGGTTCGCCACCTGTCTTTCGAGCGGGTGGACGGCCAGCCGCTGGCCTTCGTGCCGGGCCAGTTCCTCCAGGTGCACTTCCATTACGACGACGGAAAGGCCACCAAGCGCAGCTATTCCGTGGGCACGGTGGGCGACGGCACCGGCCCGGTGCAGCGGATCGAGATCGCCGTGAGCTATGTTGACGGCGGTGCGGCCACCGCTCTCCTGGGTGGCCTCGAACACGGGGGTACCATCGAGGCCAGTGGGCCCTACGGCCGCTTCTGTCTCATGGACGGCGATACCAATAGCCGGTACATCCTCATCGCCACAGGGACGGGCGTGACCCCCTACCGGGCCATGCTGCCGCAGATCGAAGCGCTGATGGCCTCGCGCGGGTGCCGCTTCGTACTGCTGTACGGCGCACGGAACGAGGGCGAGCTGCTGTACGGCGAGGAATTCGAAGCCTTCGCCCGCAAGCACGAGGGGTTCACGTTCCACCCCTGCCTCTCCCGCGGTGCCCGGCCCAACCCGCGTCCGCACGACCGCCTGGGCTATGTGCAGGACATGCTCGCCGAGCTGGAGCCGAACGCCGAAAGCGACATCGCCTATCTCTGCGGCAACCCGAACATGGTCGACGCCGCGTTTTCGGCGCTGAAGGAGCATGGCCTGCCGGTGCAGCACATCCGCCGCGAGAAATACATCTCTTCCCGGTAGGGCGGCGGGCGGGATGCCCGTCGGGTGCGTCTATAATCGCCGACCATGCATGCGACCGCCCTCCCGTTGCACCTTTCCCCCGAGATGCGGCGGTATGCGGCGCTCGACCAGCGCCTGCTCGCCGCGGCCGGCACCATCCGCATTCTGCCCACGGTGTCGTGGCCGGCGTCCGTGGAAGAGCGGCTGATCGAGGAATTCGGCGCGGGCCGCGTGTCCATTCCCGACATCCGCTACCGCCCCCCCGAACTGGGCCAGACGAAGGCGGAGCTGGAGGCCATCGAGGCGGAGGCCGGCGAAGACCATCCGATCGCGGAATACCTTCGGCGTACGGCCGAATCGTGGCGCATCGCGGCCGACATGCTGCATGGCGCCGGTACCGACCGGGTCACCGAGACGTCGGTGCAGCTGTACGGCAAGCCGGGGGACGCGATCCCGGGCAGTAATCGCAGCAATCTCGACGCCGCGCGCTATTTCGTCGATCTCGCCGACGAACTGGGCGCGGACCTGGAAACCGAGGACGCGACCGGCAACATCCCCGCCGAGGAACTCCGCCGCGACATGAGCGAGCGGCTGGATGCTTTCTTCGCGCCGGGCACCATATCCGTCCAGGTGGACCCGGAACTCACGGCGAAGGCCGCCGCCGGCGCCACCCGCATCCGTCTGCGCGGCGGCGTGCGCTTCACCGAATACGACCGTCACCAGCTGCTGGCGCACGAAGCGTTCGTGCACTCCCTCACGGCGCTGAACGGCCGCGAGCAGCCGGTGCTGGCCTCGCTGGCGCGTACCTCGCCGCGCGTCACGGCGACGCAGGAAGGCCTGGCCGTGTTCGCCGAACTGATGTCCGGTGCCATCGACATTTCGCGGTTGAAGCGCATCAGCCTGCGCATCCTTGCCATCGACATGGCGCTCAACGGTGCCGATTTCGTCGAGGTGTTCCGCTATTTCCGCGACTGCGGTCAGCATGTGGCCGACAGCTTCCATTCCGCCCAGCGCGTGTTTCGCGGCGTGCCGCTCACCGGCGGCTCGGCCTTCGCGAAGGACAACGTCTACCTCAGCGGCCTGCTGGCGGTGCACACATTCTTTCGCTGGGCCCTGCGTCAGCGCCGGCTCGACCTGCTGCGCAACCTGTTCGCGGGAAAGCTGGCCCTGCACGATGTGATGAGCCTGGAACCGCACTTCGAAAGCGGCGACATCGCGTTGCCGCGCTATCTGCCGCCGTGGATGCAGCATGTGCACGGTCTGGCCGGGAAGCTGGCCTTCTCGTTGTTCGTGAACCATATCCACATGGCGGGTGTCGAGGCCGAGGAAATCTCCCTCGGCCTCTGATCCCTAGCGCACCTGTATCCGCGGCGAGAGGGCGAAAAAGCGACCGTCGGCACAAGCGACGCGGAGTCGCGCCTCGCTAGATGCGAGGATGCCGTCCGGAATGTGCACCTTGGCGTAGCCCTCGTTCGGTACTTGCCGCGCCAGCGGCGTCTCCAGGAAGGTGGATCCGCCGTCCACCGACAGGTCGATGCGCACCGATGGACAGGCGATGGGGGCCTTCATCGTACCCGCGGTATGCCAGCGCACGACGCGCGGGCTGCCGCGCCGGAGGGTCGCCGACGGTGCCGGCGCGGTGATCGCGAAAGCCCTGCCTGTATCCACCACCCTCACCGTGCGGTCGGCATAGACGGCGGGCGAGCGCAGGCCCTCGCGCTCATCGCGGACCGTCATGCGAAAACGCAGTCGGCGCTCGGTAGTCGGCAGGGTGTCGCCCTTGTCGGCCGCCTCGGTGCCCAGCAACACCGCCATGGCGGGAAAGGTCTGCGTTCCGTCCGCGTTGGGCTTGCGCGAGCGAAAGAGGGGCCCCGTACCACGATCGGTCAGCGTCGGGTCGAACTGGAAATCGCCGAGGTCCATCTGTTCGAACGTGTAGCTGAGCTTCGCGTCGGGTTCTGCGAATAGCGCGGTGCCGGCCAACTGGAACGCCGTGCGGGCCGGAACGGTCATCGGGCGCTGCCATCCTTCTGTGTCGAGCCACGGCGTACGAACGCGGGCGGGCTCGGGGACGACGCACGCGCCGCCCGGGCCGGCCAGCCATGCCGCCACCTCTTCGATGCTCACGCCATGGAAATAGTCGTCCGACTGGTTTTGCAGGTTGTGTGCGCCACACAGCCCCGCGTAACCCATCACGGTGGATCCACTTCCGGGCTCGAGCGCCGTTCCCGCCGCCCACTGCTCGCGCGTACAACCATTGAACGTGTGCGATGCACCGAACTGGTGCCCGAGTTCGTGGGCGATGAAATCGACATGGAAAGGGTCGCCGAACGGGCTTGCATTGCCGGTCATGCCGGCAGCCTTGGCCAGCTCACGATCCTCCGCCTTTCCCGTCCAGCGCGCGCAGGTGGTGCCGAGCGATCCGACGACGCCGCTGTCGCGTCGTGCATCCAGCAGATGGCCCACGTCGAACGCATCCTCGCTCAGGGTTCGCGCAACGACTTCCACGTTCCGCAGTGCCATGTCCCTGTCGTAAGACTCGTTGGCGGGGTCGAGGTCGATGAATGGATCGGTGTCGCCCTGCGTGAACACGAGCTTGTCGTTGTCTTCGGCCAGTACGAGATGAACACCGAAGTCCCGCTCGTAGATGCGGTTGATGCGGTTGACCGCGGTCACGATGCCCTGCAAGGCCTGGGCTCGCGTTCCGCCGTGGCTGTTCGTATAGGAGGGCGTGGCGGTCATCGCGATGCGGAACGTGCGATACACACCGGTGTCCGTTCGCGGACGCGAGGGTTCGTTCGTGCGGGCAGGCGCCATGCCTTCGTCCATGCTCTCGGCGTGGCCTCTCTTGCCGCTGGCCGATCGCCGCAACACCTGGTGATACCTCTCAGCGGAAACCGCGCCGGGCTCGGCGGGCGCTTCCGGGCGGACGAACCAGTCGCCGGCGGGATCGCTGACGGCGGCGCCGATGCCGTCCGGCCCCATGTCCACGCGCACGCGGCGTCCCTGGGCGTCCTCGCCACGCATGCTCTTCAGTTCGGGGTAGCGTGCGCCGAGGCCTGGCGGAATCACGCCGGATGGCCGCAGCGAGAAGGTGCTGCTGCCGCCGCCCGGCAGCGGCAACTCCAGCGACGACGCGGAGTTCCCCATGCGCCGCATCGTCTTCGCGAAGGCGTCGCGGTCGAGGATCACCCGGCGCGTGGACCCCGGCGCGAGGCGGGCGGAAGGGTGTTGTTGCACCGTGGGGGCGTCGCGCCAGAGAGGCTCGTCCGCCCAGGCCGACGAGGACACGAGTACGAGGAGGCCTGATAGGGCATAGATGGTCGGATGACGGGTGGGCATGTCGAATCCTTTCTTGCGGGATGGGGAGCGCCCGGCGTCATGCCGGGCAAATGGCATGAAACCCCCGCACAACCGGCAAAATCTGTAGGCGAATTCGTAGCCCCGCGTCGGGAACGTACGCGCCCGCACGGGGCGGGTTCTGGGCGCGCACCGCGTTCCCATGTCGGCGTCCATATCACTGCATGTCGCATTGCCACACAGTGCAGACGGCGGCAGCCCAGCTTGCCGGTGATACCATTCCCGCTTGCATCGCGGCCGCACGGGCGCATGCACCCCTCCGACCCGTTACGTCCCACAGGATCCCATGGCCATTTCCGAGGAACTGAGGCAAGCCGCTCTCGAATATCACCGCCTTCCGCGCCCAGGCAAGATCAAGGTCACGCCGACGACGTCGCTGCTCACGCAGCGCGACCTGTCGCTGGCCTATTCGCCGGGCGTCGCCGCCGCGTGCGACGCGATCGTGGCGGACCCGAAACAGGCTGCCGAGCTGACGGCGCGCTCCAACCTCGTCGCGGTGATCTCGAACGGCACGGCCGTCCTGGGCCTGGGCAACATCGGTGCGCTGGCGGGCAAGCCCGTGATGGAGGGCAAGGGCGTCCTCTTCCAGAAGTTCGCCGGCATCGACGTGTTCGACATCGAGATCGACGAGACCGATCCGGACAAGCTGGTGGACATCATCGCCAGCCTCGAGCCCACGTTCGGTGGCATCAATCTGGAAGACATCAAGGCGCCGGAGTGCTTCGTGGTCGAGCGCAAGCTGCGCGAGCGGATGAAGATCCCGGTCTTCCACGACGACCAGCATGGCACCGCGATCATCGTCGGTGCGGCCGTGCTCAACGCGCTGCTGGTCACGGGCAAGAAGATCGAGGACGTCAAGCTTGCCACCACGGGCATGGGCGCGGCGGGCATCTCGTGCGTGGACATGCTGGTGACGCTGGGCATGCGCAAGGAAAACATCCTCGCGTTCGACCGCGACGGCGTGCTGCATACCGGCCGCACCGACCTCGATCCGGACAAGCAGCGCTATGCACGCGACACCGACAAGCGCACGCTGGCGGAGATCGTCGAGGGCGCGGACATCTTCCTGGGGTTGTCGGCCGGCGGCATCCTGAAGCCGGAAATGGTCGCGACCATGGCGGATCGCCCGATCATCTTCGCGCTGGCGAATCCGAATCCCGAGATCCTTCCCGAAGACGCGAAGGCGGTGCGCCCGGATTGCATCATGGCGACGGGCCGGTCGGATTATCCGAACCAGGTGAACAACGCGCTCTGCTTCCCCTACCTGTTCCGCGGCGCGCTGGACGTCGGCGCCACGGTGATCAACGAGGCCATGAAGGTGGCCTGCGTGAAGGCCATCGCGGAACTCGCCCGCCGCGAGTCCTCCGATGTGAGCGCGCGGGCCTATGGCACGAAGCCGCCGAGCTTCGGTGCCGACTATCTCATTCCGCAGCCGTTCGATCCGCGTCTCCTCATCCAGCTGCCTCCGGCCATCGCCCAGGCGGCCATGGATTCCGGCGTCGCCGAGCGTCCCATCACCGATTTCCCGGCCTACATCGAAAAGCTGACCAGCTTCGTGTTCCGCACGGGGCTCCTGATGAAGCCGGTCTTCGATCGCGCCAAAGCCGATCCGAAGCGGGTGGTGTACGCGGAGGGCGAGGAAGAAACCGTCCTGCGCGCCGTGCAGACCGTGGTCGACGAAGGGCTCGCGCGGCCCATTCTCGTCGGCCGGCCGGACGTCATCGAGAAGCGCATCGTTCGTGCGGGCCTGCGCCTGAAGCCCGGTATCGACTTCGAGATGTGCAACATCCACTCGGACCCGCGCTTCGAGGCGTACTGGCGGCTCTATCACTCCATCATGGAGCGCCGCGGCGTCACGCCCGCCTCCGCGAAGGCCGTGGTGCGCTCCCGTCCGTCCGTCATCGCCGCGCTCATGGTGGAACGCGGCGAAGCCGACGCGATGATCTGCGGCCTGGTGGGCACCTACCAGAGCAAGCTCGACTACATCCGCGACATCATCGGCCTGGACGAAGGCGTTACCGAGGCATCGGCCATGGCGGCCGTGGCTACCGAGAAGGGCACGTTCTTCTTCCTCGACACCTACGTGCAGGAAGACCCCAGCGCGGCGGAAATCGCGGAAGCCACGCTGCAGGCCTCCATCCGCCTGAAGCTCTTCGGCATCCAGCCGAAGATCGCCCTTCTGTCCAATTCCAATTTCGGCAGCCGCGAGACCCGGAACGCGAAGAAGATGCGCGAAGCCCTCAACCTGATCCGTGAGCGCGCGCCGCGCCTGGAGGTCGAGGGCGAAATGCAGGCCGACGTGGCGCTGAATCCGGAACTGCGCGAGCGGATCTTCCCGAACTCGCAGCTGGAAGGTAAGGCGAACGTGTTCGTCTTCCCGAACCTGGACGCCGCCAACACCGCGTACAACATGATCCGCGTGCTCTGCGACGGCGTGGTCATCGGGCCGATCCTGATGGGCGTGGCCAAGCCGGCCCATATCCTGACGCCCCAGGCCACGGTGCGCCGGGTGGTGAACATGACGTCCGTGGCCTGCGTCGAGGCGCAGATCCGGGCGGGCAAGCCGCGGAACGTCGTAACCGATTGATTTCCAAGTTTGTTGTAGGGAGCCGCTATAGCGGCGAGAAGCCCACGAAGCGGTGTGGCGGCGAGGGCAGACTCCTCGCCGCCGTAGCGGCTCCCACAGCGGCACGTACAGGCCACGGACGGCATTTCCCTCGATCCAAACGCCCGTACTGCCGCGTATCGGGGAACCTTGCGCTATCATGAAAAGGTTTTCCCGCCACCCCAGCGGCCCCTCTTAGTCCCCATGAGCGCGCGTCAAGCGCGAGCGGAGCATCCATGGACCAGATCGACGACATCCTCAACCAGGACCTCGACCCCACCGAAACCCGCGAGTGGGTCGAGTCGCTCAACGCCGTCATCAATCACGACGGCACCGAGCGTGCGCATTTCCTGCTCGAGCGCATGGTGGACTCCACCCGTCGCGCCGGCGGCTACCTGCCGTTCGACCCGACCACGGAATACGTGAACACCATTCCGCCGCACATGGAAGCGCGCAGCCCGGGTGACGCCGCGATCGAATGGCGCATCCGCTCGCTCATCCGCTGGAACGCCCTTGCGACCGTCGTGCGCGCCAACCGCAAGCCCGGCGACCTCGGTGGCCACATCTCCAGCTTCGCTTCGTCGGCCACGCTGTACGACGTGGGCTTCAACCATTTCTGGCGCGCGCCGAGCGCCGATCACCCGGGCGACCTGGTGTTCCACCAGGGCCATTCGGCGCCTGGCGTGTATGCGCGCTCCTTCCTGGAAGGGCGCCTCAGCGAAGACCAGATGGACCTCTTCCGCATGGAAGTGGCCGGCAAGGGCCGCGGCCTTTCCTCCTACCCGCATCCCTACCTGATGCCGGACTACTGGCAGGTGCCGACCGTCTCGATGGGCCTCGGCCCCATCCAGGCGATCTACCAGGCGCAGTTCTGGAAGTACCTCGAACATCGGGGCCTGATACCGAAGACCGATCGAAAGATCTGGTGCTTCATGGGTGACGGTGAGTCCGACGAGCCGGAATCGCTGGGCGCCATTTCGCTGGCGGGCCGCGAGGGTCTCGACAATCTCATCTTCGTCATCAACTGCAACCTGCAGCGCCTCGACGGTCCGGTTCGCGGCAACGGCAAGATCATCCAGGAACTGGAGGGTGTCTTCCGCGGCGCCGGCTGGAACGCGATCAAGATCGTCTGGGGCAGCTACTGGGATCCGCTCCTCGCCCGCGACACCACCGGCAAGCTGCGCCAGCTGATGATGGAAACCGTCGACGGCGAATACCAGGCATGCAAGGCCTTTGGCGGCGCGTACACACGCGAGAAGTTCTTCGGCAAGTACCCGGAAACCGCCGCGCTGGTCGCCAACATGTCCGACGACGACATCTGGCGCCTGAACCGCGGCGGGCACGATCCGCACAAGGTCTACGCCGCGTACCACGCGGCCGTGAACACCAAGGGCATGCCCACCGTCATCCTCGCCAAGACCGTGAAGGGTTACGGCATGGGCGCCGCGGGTGAATCGCAGAACCCCGCGCACAACCAGAAGAAGATGGACGCGGACGCCGTGCGCGCCTTCCGCGACCGCTTCAACATTCCCGTGCCGGACGACAAGCTCGACGAAGTGCCGTACTACCACCCGGGCAAGGACTCGGAGGAAGTGCAGTACATGCTCGAGCGTCGGCGCGCGCTCGGCGGTTCGCTGCCGCAGCGTCGCCGCAAGGCCGACCAGTCGTTCAAGGCACCGTCGCTGGAAGCCTTCGAACAGATCACCAAGGGTACGGGCGATCGCGAGATCTCCACCACCATGGCTCTCGTGCGCGGCATGAACCTCATGCTGCGGGACAAGGAACTCGGTCCGCGTCTGGTGCCGATCGTGGCCGACGAGGCCCGCACCTTCGGCATGGAAGGCATGTTCCGCCAGATCGGCATCTACGCGCCGTTCGGACAGAAGTATCGTCCGCAGGACGCCGACCAGTTGCTGTACTACCGCGAGGACCAGAAAGGCCAGGTGCTCCAGGAAGGCATCAGCGAAGCCGGCGGCATGAGCGCGTGGATCGCGGCAGGCACCAGCTACAGCATCAGCAACGTGCCGATGCTGCCGTTCTTCATCTATTACTCGATGTTCGGCTTCCAGCGCATCGGCGACCTCTGCTGGGCGGCTGGCGACATGCGTGCGCGCGGGTTCCTCATCGGCGGAACGTCGGGTCGCACCACGCTGAACGGTGAAGGCCTGCAGCACGAGGACGGCCATTCGCACCTGCTGTCCGGCGCGATCCCGAACGTCGTCTCGTACGACCCCACGTTCTCCTACGAACTGGCGGTCATCCTCCAGGACGGCACGCGCCGCATGATGCAGGAGCAGGAGGACGTCTACTACTACATCACGGTGATGAACGAGAACTATGCCCACCCCGACCTGCCCAAGGGCAGCGAAGAGGGCATCGTCAAGGGCATGTACCTGTTCAAGGACGGCGGCAAGGCCAAGAAGAACGAACCGCGCGTGCAGCTCATGGGTTCGGGCACGATCCTGCGCGAAGTGATCGCCGCCGCCGAACTGCTCGAGAAGGATTTCGGCGTCACCTCCGACATCTGGTCGGTGCCGAGCTTCACGGAAGTCCGCCGCGAGGGCTTCGACGCCGAGCGCTGGAACCGTCTGCATCCGGAAGCGCAGCAGCGCGTACCGTACGTCACCGGACTGCTGGCGGATCGCCAGGGTCCGGCCATCGCCGCCACGGACTATGTGCGCGAGTTCGCGGACCAGATCCGCGCATTCATGCCGGACGGCATGCGCTACACGGTGCTGGGCACGGACGGCTACGGCCGCAGCGACACGCGCGCCAACCTGCGCAGCCACTTCGAAGTGGACCGCTACTGGATCGCCCATGCCGCGCTGGCCGCGCTGGCGAAGGACGGCAAGGTCAATGCCAAGGACGTCAGCCGGGCCATCAAGGAATACAAGCTGGACATGGACAAGCCAAATCCGCTGACGGTCTGACCGCGGGGGCATGTAACATCGCGAAGGCCGGGTATCCCGGCCTTCGTCGTTTTCGCGTCACGCATCGTCGATGGGCCGGGTGCTATTTCTCCACGCGTCACCGAACCGGACCTTGCCATGCGCCTGATCGCCATCGCCTGCATCGCCTTCGCCCTGGCCGCCTGCGCCGCCAACCCGCCGGATCACGGCTCGCGCTCGCGGCTGCTCTACATTGCCGGCGACAAGGTGCCGTGCAGCCATGGCGTGCTGAAGACCGAATGCCTGCAATACCGCGAGCAGCCCACCGATCCCTGGCAGGCGACCTACGTCCCGGTGGAGGGTTTCGACTGGAAGGCCGGTAACGAGTACCTGCTCAAGATCACCGAGGTGCATGGCAAGGGTGCCTCGCCTCAGGATGCATCGCGCGTGAGCTGGCACGTCGACAAGGTGGTCGAGCAACATCCCGTGCAATAAGGGAGGCTCAGCGCCTTCTCCCCACGTCGCCTCGCCCCACCTGTAGGAGCCGCTATAGCGGCGAGGAAACCTCGCGACAACGCCGACGTGTCGCTGTCCGTCCGGTTTCGCCTGCACGTTCGGAACGCACATCGAAGCGTGCGCAAGGACGCGCGGGTCGGTGCCCCTCGCGCACGGAATTCGTGTTTCGTGGGGACTGCGGCCAGGTTTCCTCGCCGCCATGGCGGCTCCTACAGTGGAGCGAGCGGCCCTTCACCGCCCGATGCGATGCCCGCAGCCGTTTGTCCGGAAGTGCGCGAACAGCCAAAAAAAGGCCGGGATCGCTCCCGGCCCCTACCGCCCTGCGCAGACAGACAGGTATCAATCGTCGTCGCGAAGCGCGTGGCGGATCAGCAGGAAGGTGCCGATGGCAGCAGCGGCGATGCCGATGGTGACGCCCGGATGGCGCTGCACGCGGCGACGCAGCTTCCGATACTGGTAGGTGGCCTCGTCGGCGAAATCCTCAGCCATGTAGCGGATGCGCTGGTCGTTCGCCCGGCGGGCCAGCTTACCGGTGATGCGGCGGCTGCGATCGAGAAGGTCGCTGCCGGCGCCCGCGGCTTCGTCGGCGTAGTGACGGACACGGCCGGAGACTCCGTTGACGGCGCTCTCCATCTGGCGCGCAAAGTCGCGATTTCTGCTCATCGGATGACTCCCTCGCTCGGTTTCTACAGGCTTCAGACTTTGCAGCCCGTGTCGTGAGGGAGGCGTAAACAGCAGGGGACCGATTGAGCCTCGATTCAGCGTGGCGGCTTCGGTACCAGATCGTAGTCGCCGCCGCGCTCCAGTGCCGCTCGGTATGCGGGCCGGGCGTGGATGCGCTCGAGAAACGCGTGCAGCCCGGGCCGTGAGGCATCCAGCGCTGCGCGGCTCGCCGCGGCTTCCAGGGGAAAGCTCATCTGGACGTCGGCCGCGGTGAATTCGTCGCCGGCAAACCAGCCAGTCTTGCCGATTTCGCCTTCGAGGTAGTCGAGATGGAGCTTGAGCTGCGGGTCGACGAACGCCTTCTGCGCGCCGCGCGCGAGCATGCGGGCGATGGGCTTGGCGAAGAACGGCACCGGCGCCGATTCCATGCGCACGAACACCAGCTTCAGCAGCAGCGGCGGCATGGCGGAGCCCTCCGCGTAATGCATGAAGTACCGGTAGCGAAGCGCATCGGGCGTGCCCGCGCGCGGCACGAAACGCCCGTTGCCGTAACGCTCCAGGAGGTATTCGAGGATAGCCGCGGACTCGGCGAGCACGCGGTCGCCATCGACCAGCACCGGGGATTTTCCCAGCGGATGGACGTCGCGGAGGCTCTTCGGCGCCAGCATCGTGTTCGGATCGCGCTGGTAGCGCACGATCTCGTAGGGAAGGCCCAGCTCCTCCAGCATCCAGAGCACGCGCTGCGAACGGGAGTTGTTGAGGTGATGGACGACGATCATGGATCGGGCTCGCGTTGGCGGACCCATGAAGGGTAGCAGTTCCCCGGCCCATGCAAGGGCCGGGGAACCTCGGTCACCCCGCGGCCGCGGTGAGCGATTCCTGTAGCTTCTTCGTCTGTTCGGGGAAGGCCTTGCCTTCGGCGGCGACGGTTTCCGCGACGCGCTTCCGCGCCTCGTCATCACGGTGGAGCGCGCGGAGTGCCTTTACCTGGAAGGAGGCGACAGTGATGCGGTTCGCTCCGTAGGCCTTCTTCGCGGCTGCGTCCAGATAGGACAGCCCTTCGGCCGGCTTGCCGCTCTCAACGAGCCGGCGGCCGTAGCGGTAGTTGTACACGTAGTCTTCGGGGTAGGCGGCGATCAGTTGCTTCTCCAGCGTGTCCAGTTCCTCGCCGGCCTTCGCGCGCACGAGGTAGACGCGGAGGTTGTCCGCAAGATTACGATCGCTGCGCAGGTCGCCGTGCAGCTTTTCCCGGCTCAGCTCGATGGCCTTGCGCAGGACCGCCTGTTCGCCTTCATGATCGCCCAGCGCGGCATCCAGATCGGCCGCCGTGAGCACGGCGCTGCGCTGGTCGGCGCAGGCGGGCGAAGCGGTGAACACCTGCGTATTGAGGTACTGCTGGTACGTTGCCTTCTGCGGTGCAAGGAGGCGACTCCGCTCGTCGGCCTGCCGCGTGGCGCTGGCTTCGATCAGGTCGTCGAGGACATAGGGCCGGTCGCAGCCGATGTTGCCGGCGAGCACACGGTTCGCAGCGTCGACAACGCCCCGATCGTCCTTCTTGTCCTTCGCCTGCAGCAGCAGGAGCCGCTGTTTCGCGAGCGCGACGCGCTTGTCCTTGTCCGATACGTTGCGGACCATCGGCGGCAGGGAATCGAACCACGCCATGCCTTCCGTGCCCTGGTAACGGAGCTGGTAGGTGTCGAGCACGTCGGCCACGGCGGCCATGGAGCCCTTGGCCGCATCGGCCTTCTGCTTCGATAGCCGCGCATCGCCGGACAGGATGCCCGCGACCTCGGTGTAGAAGGTGGCGCGTGGCCGCTCGGCGAGGATGCGGCCGAGTTCTTCGCCGTCGGGGCCGATGAGCACATAGGTGGGAAGGAAATGGACGTTCAGTTTCTGCATCCATGCCTTGTCGGCGGGCTTGTCCGCATCGGCTTCGTAGAACACGACCTTGGCGTTGAGGTCGTTCCATTCCTTGCCATTGAGCACGTGACTGGCCATGAAGTAGCAGGAGTAGCACCACACCGCCTGGAAATCGACCATCACGGGCTTCTGCGCGCGCTTGCCCTGGGCAAGCGCTTCGTCGAGAGAGGCAGGGCCTGGATGCGCGGCCTGGGCCGTGGCAACGAAGGCGAGGAGCAGGGCGGCGAGCAGTCGCTTCATGGTGGCTTCATCCCCTTTGGAGGTATAGACGTCCACCTAATAGCACGCTTTTGGGCTCGTGTCAGACTGTGCCGCTCGCGCCCTCGACCGGCTCGGGGTCCGAAACCAGCCCCTGGCGCCGCCTGAGGGATGGAAACCACCACATCCAGAGCCCCACCACCACAAGGGTACCGATGCCCCCGATAAGGGTCGCGTTGACCGCGCCCAAGGCTGCGGCGAGCAGACCCGATTCGAACTCGCCCAACTGGTTGGAGGTATTGATGAAGATGGCATTGACCGCGCTCACGCGGCCGCGCATGTCGTCCGGTGTCTCCAGTTGTACGAGCGCACCGCGTATCACCATGCTCACCATGTCGAACGCGCCGAGCGCGAACAGCGCCACGACGGACAGCCACAGCACGTTGGACAGGGCGAACACCAGCGTCGCCACACCGAACCCCGCCACCGAGGCGAACATGATCGACCCGACGCGACGTTCGAGCGAATGCCGCGAAAGCCACAGCGACATCAGCAGGGCGCCCACGGCCGGTGCGGCGCGCAGGACGCCCAGCCCCCACGGACCGGTATGGAGGATGTCCTTCGCGAAGATCGGCAACAGCGCGGTGGCGCCGCCGAGCAGCACGGCGAAGAGGTCGAGGGAAATCACGCCGAACACCGCAGGTCGGTGCCGGATGAAGTGGATGCCGGCGAACAGGGTCTTGAGCGTGGCGGGTTCCCGGCGTGGCGGCAGGTGGTCATATGCAAGCCGCGCCATCAACACGAGGGCGACGAGGTACAGCAGGGCGGACACGCCGTACACCGTCGCCGGCCCGGCCACATAGAGGATGCCGCCGAGCGCCGGCCCGGCGATCATGGCAGCCTGTCCCGCCGCCGCGTTGGCCGCCATCGCGCGGGGCAGCGCGTGCATCGGTACCAGGGCGGGGAGCATGGACTGTAGGGCCGGAAACTCGAAGGTCTTTGCCAGGCTGACGACGAAGACGAGCGCCAGGATGCCGGTTTCGGTCAGGTGACCGGAGAGGCTGAAACCGGCGAGGAGGGCGATGGCGACCCATTCGATCGCCTGGCAGATGGCGACGATGCGGCGGCGGTCGAACTGATCGGCCACATGCCCCGCGGGCAACGCCAGCAACACCGACGGCACGAACTGTACGAGGCCGATGAGGCCCAGATCGAGGGCGCGGTGGGTGATCTCGTAGATCTGCCAGCCCACGGCCACCGACATCATCTGGAATCCGAAACTGGATGCGTTCTTCGCGAACCAGAATTGCACGAAGGCGCGGTAACTGAGCAGCGAAACGGTTTCCCGGGGAGAGGACGACATCGGCGATCCTTGAGGAGGTGCGCGGATTTTACGCCTCCGCGGTGCGGTTTGATCGCGGCCGCAGTATCGGGGAAGCTAGGCGCTTTCCAGCCGGGGTTCGCAAGATCATGCGCCGTATCGCCTCCCTCATCGCCTTCGTCGCACTCGCCGCCGGCTGCTCGTCGCCGCAGGATCAGCAGGCCGCGCAGAGTCCCCCGCCGGACAACAGCGCCCAGGAAGCGGCGAAGAAGCTCGAGACCTATCAGCAACTGCTGAAGCTGCACAACGACGGCCCCGCGGTGCAGCTGGGCCACGAGATCATCGACAAGTATCCCGAGACGCCCGCGGCCGCGGAGGTGAAAAAGACGCTGGGCGATCTCGAGACGTCGTACAAGGCCGCGAGCGAGAAAGCGCGCCTTGCGGCCCTGTGGCTCTACCAGACCTCGCCCATGCAGGGCGGCACGCAGAGCACGGCCACCATCCAGTCGAGCCGGCCCACCTGCGAGCAGACGGTTCGCCTGATCCTGCGGCGGCACACGGCCTGGGGCCAGAGCGTGTTCCTCTACGCCACCACGGGCAAGGGCTTCGTCTGCAAGGGCGATTGCTCGTTGAAGGCCACTTTCGATGGCAAAGCGAAGACCATCAAGGCGTTCCGGCCGCCCACCGGCGAGCCGGCCCTGCTGTTCCGCAACGACGCCCAGTTCCTGAAGGACCTGGCGAAGACCAAGCGGCTGACCATCGATGTGGTGACCGTCAGCCGCGGAGAGACGACGCTCCTGTTCGAAACCGGCGGTTTCGATCCGGAGAAGTGGACACCGCTGCCGAAGAAGAAATGAGGCAGCGGGGGGCGAGAGTCGCTCAGTGGAGGAACAGCTTCTCGGTGATGCGCGTCAGCGGCCATTCCAGCATGGAGTTCACCTTCGGCGGCAGGTCGAGCGGACGCAGCAGCATCTTCACCGTCATTTCGGCGGGAATGTGCCGCTTCAGCAAACCCTCGGCACGCGAGGTGACGCGGCGGAATTCCGCGTCGTCGTGTGCCTTTTCCGGATAGCGCACGTTGAACACGTGGCGAAGCGCGATGTCGCTGTCTTCGTTCTTGATCTCGCGCAGCCGCTTCAGCAGGGTGCGGAAGGTGCTGATCCGGCCGATGCCGTCGCGCTCGCGATAGACGCGGAAGTGCTGGTAGAAGTGCTTGTAGTGCCGTACTTCGTCGCTCTTGATGTAGTTCGTGAGTTCGCGCAACACGGGTTCGTCGGTCACGTCGTTCAACGCGCGATAAAGGCTGGCGGTGCCGGTTTCCACGACGCAGCGCGCGGCGAGTTCCAGCCCGCGGTTCGGCTCCAGCTCCTCGGATGTGCAGACCGAGCCGTAATGGGCGAAGAAGTTCTTGAACCCCGTGTCCCAGTCGAACTCCGGCCACACATGGCGAACGTAGGCGGCCAGCGCGCGGCCGTGCTGCAGTTCCTCGTGCTCCCAATGGTCGCGAAGCCAGCCCTGCAATTCGTCGTCGCCTGCGAAGTGATCCACGAGATTGTGCGTGTAGAGGTCGGAACCGCTTTCGACGAAGGAAGAGCTGCAAAGGAGCAGGAAGAGGTCTTCGTTGTCCCTGACCTTCGCGACGTCGATGCGCGACAGGTCCAGTGTTTCGAGCGTCCATGGCAAGGTGGCGGCGTAGCTCACTGCAGGCGTTCCCCGGTCTTTTCAGTGCGGCCCTCGTGGGCGATGGCAGGATTGTGACAAAGGCGGGCCTTCAGCGCACCACGGTGACCGGAACATGGGCCTTGGCCAGTACGTCGGTGGAGGTCGAGCCGATCAGCCACCGGGCCAGGGCTCCGCGTTCGGTATGGCCGATGACGATGTGGTCGATCCCGTGCCGGGCCACATAGGAGAGGAGGGCGTCGCCAGGGCTGCCGTGGACCAGCTCGACCTCGACGGGTACGCGCGAACCCGGGTTCAGCCCGGCGACTTCGTCGCGCAGGACGGCCAGGCGCTCTTCGCCGTTGTCGGTCATCATCAGCGCTGAGGTATCGGCGCCGTTTTCGATCTGGAGCACGGAAACGACGTGCACGCGGGCACCGGCGCAGGCCGCCAGTTCCAGGGCGAAGAGGCAGGCGCGGCGAGCCGTTTCGGAGCCGTCGTAGCCGACCAGGATGTGCTTGGGCATGGGGAAATGTCCGTGTGGGGATGCCCATAGTAGGCCGGGCACCGCACGCGACGAAGCGGTTCACGGACCATGCACCAACCCGCGCGGCGGCTGAACGGCGCGAATCCCGCTCCGGATTTCTTCACAATCGTGAGTGGAGAATCCGCCTCGCAGTTTCCTGCCACCTTTTCCACGGAGAACAAACATGATCAAGCGCATCACGGGTATGGCCGCCCTGGCCCTGGCGGCGGCAGGTTCCTTCGGCATCCAGCCGGCCCAGGCCGCCGAGGCGGCGACCAAGTGCCACATGACCTTCAGCACCACGGGTTGGGCGGCGATCTACAAGAAGGCGGACGGCCGCGGTCACGTGCGCTGCGACAATGGTCAGAGCGCCGACGTGATCATCCACGTCCGCGGCGGTGGCCTCACCGCCGGCAAGTTCAGCATCGAAGGCGGCAAGGGCGAGTTCACCAACGTCAAGAACATCAGCGAGATCTACGGCGAGTACGCAAGCGCCGGCGCCAATGCGGGCGTGGTGAAGAGCGCCGAGAGCGCCGCCATGACCAAGGGCGAAGTCTCGCTGGCCGTCACGGGCACGGGTCGCGGCATCAACCTCGGCGTGGACGTTAGCAAGTTCGAAATCGAGCGTCTCGGCAAGTAATTCGGTTGGGGGCGCCCGTCGCGGCGCCCCCTTTTACTTGCGAATCTCAGGGGCTGGCGCAACCACGGGACACCGCGGGTACACTCACGGCATCCCATTTCCCTACTTGAGGTTCCACCCATGCGCCGCCTCATCACTTTTCTTGCGTTGTGCATCGTCACCGCCACCGCCTGGGCCGCGGCGCCCGCCGTGGGCGACAAAGCGCCCGACTTCCGCCTTCAGGATCAGAAAGGCGAGTGGCATACCCTGGAAACACATAAGGGCAAGTGGCTGGTCCTCTATTTCTACCCGAAGGACTTCACGGCCGGTTGCACCACCGAGGTCTGCACCTACCGCGACGACACCGTCAAGCTGCACAAGGCCGGCGCGGTCGTACTGGGCGTGAGCCTGGACGACGTCAAGTCGCACAAGGAATTCGCCGAGAAGTACCACGTGCCGTTCCCCCTCCTTTCCGACGCCGACAGTGCCGTGGCTGTGAAGTACGACGTGCTCACCACGACGCCCACGGGCCAGAAGTATGCGCGCCGCGAGACCTTCCTCATCGATCCGGCGGGCAAGATCGTCAAGATCTACAAGGACGTGGACCCCGAGAAGAACTCGGGCCAGGTGCTGTCCGACCTCGCCGAACTGAAGAAAGCGGGCGCCTGATCGTGTTCGGTGCCGCCCGGGGCGTGAAACGCCCGCGTCCTTTCGCGCCATGGCGCATCGTGGTCTGGCTCGTGATGCTGCTGGCCGCCGTCGGTCTGGTCATCAACACCTATGCCTCCGTGATCCTCGCCAGGGCCATAGGCGCGGTGAGCGCGGAGGCCATCGCCGCCGGCGCCGGCGACCCGCGCGTGGGCATGATGTGGTCGCTGGCGTACGCGCTGGCCGCCTTCATCGTGGTAGCCGTCGCGCTGGGCACCCTGCGCTGGCGCGAGTGGGGCCGGCAGGCCATGCGCGTCGTCGCCCTTGTCCTGCTCGCCTGGTCGGCCTACACGGCCTGGGGAGCGTTCGACCAGTGGCGGCAGCTCGGCGTGGTGCTTACCCAGCCGGGACTGCCTGCCGAACTGCTCGCCACCGGTGAGAAGCACCGAACCATCCTGCTCGTGGGGCTCATCCTCAAGGCGGTTTCGGTCCCCGTGCTCGGCTGGCTGTCCTGGGCACTCGGCACGGTGCGTGTAAGACAGCAATTCGGATACGTTCCGCTCTAAGGGCTCCCGCCATTCACAGGATCCCTGGCGGTTCAGCGGGCATTCGTTCGCGTGCGGGTATCGAAAGCACTTTCCCCCGGCCTGCCCTCATGCGCGCACGTTTTCCCGCTTTCGTCGTTCTCCTCTGCCTTGCCGGCGCGGCTGGCGCGCAGGATCTCGCGACCACCTGTCGGGTGGCCAGCACCTACGACCTCACCGTGCGGCCGGATGCGCTGGTCTTCGAGCGGGCGGACGTCGCGCCGCGAACCGTGCGCATGCGCGACGGTACGCTGGAAACCGACGGCCGGCAGGTGGCCTTGCGGCCGGACGAGCAGGACCGCGTGACGCTCTTCGAGCGCCAGGTACGCAACCTGGTGCCGAAGGCCAAGGCCATCGCCAACGACGGCGTGGACCTCGCGGCGCGCGCCGTGCGCGACGAGGCGGCAACGGCTGCTCCTTCCGCGGTGTCGGGCGGTGAACTCGACCGGGTGCTGAACGCCCGCGTCGCCGATATCAAGCGCCGTATTGCCGTCAGCCAGAGCACGCGCGACTGGCAGGAAGACGCCCTGCGGGCCTACGCCCAGGAAATCGTGGCCGATGTGGGGCCGGTCCTCACCCAGGACGTGGGCGGGCAGGCCATGGAGCTGGCCATGAACGGCGACCTCCAGGGAGCGGCAGCGCTGCGCGACCGCGTTGCGAACGTGACCACGGGCGGACAGGCGCGCGTGGTGGCGCGCCTCGAGGCGGCGCTCAAGCCGCGCATCCAGGCGCTCTGCCCGTCCATCGCACAGCTCGTGGAGCTCCAGTCGGGGCTCCGCGACGCCTCGGGCAAGCCGCTGCTCCTGGTCGAGAACGGTGGATGACCCGCGGCTGACCGCCGGCATGCGCATTTAAGGCCGGCTAAGTGGGGCGGGACTATGGTCCGGCCCATGGAAAGCACTTCGAATCGCGTCGTCAACGGCCTGATCAAGCGCGTGATCGCGGACCGCGACCTATACCAGCAGGCGGCACGCGGCGTGCGGGAGCCGGGCCTCAAGGTGATCCTCGAAGAATCCGCCGATGCGCTCACCGCTATCGCGCGCGACCTGCAAGGCCAGGTCTCGTCGAAGGGCGGCCGACCGGCTACCGCCGCCGGTGCGATGAGCGGCGTGCGGCGTACGATGATCGAGGCGTCGGCGAAGCTGTCCAGCGATCCTGACGTCACCTATATCCGTACGCTGGAACAGATGGAGCGTCGCCTGCTGGACGCCTTTGTGCGTCTGGAAGCAACCTCCGGCGATCGCGCGATGGTGGGGCGACATATCGCCCGCCTCCGCCTGCTGCATCTGGACATGACGAGCCTCGGCAGCGCCGCCGGACGTTGAAGCGGCGCCGGCTCATGCCGCGTTGCGAATCTCCTGCAAGGTTCGATACAGGTGCACGTCGGCCATCACGTGCACGGGGTGTGGCGACAGGAGCGTTTCGCGGTCGGCGAAATAGTTGGCGAACGCAATAGCGTCTGCCGGATCTTTCCTGACAGCGATCTGCATGCCTTCGCGAAAAATGCCCCAGGCATCGCCGACGTCTGCGATGTGATATTCGATGGTGTGCGGCAGCATGACGAATGCCCCAAGAGCGCCGGACGCAGCGCGTTGCATACAGGATGGACCGGGCATGGGCGTCGAGAGAATAAGACAAGTCTGAAAAACGCGAGTTGTTTTCTTGAGATGTTCCTGAGGCGGCTCGACACGTCGGCGCCCGCAACGTCATGTAGGGACAGCGCCTAACGGTAGGCTGCGGTCGGGGCGCGTGCTTCGTGCGCATCATGAATGCGCTCTCGTCGGCCGTCGCTCGCGATACCGCGACGACACACTGCCCCGATCGCGGTTGCGTGGCTTGCCAGGCCAGAGCGGCGCAAATACGCACCTAGGAAATCCCCTTCGGCGCATGACATCGGCTGCGCGAAACGGGAGCGAAGGAATGACCAATAATCTCAATAAGGTCATGGCGTTCCTTCGAACACGCGTGAACGTTTACTGTAATCTCCGCGCCGTACGACGAGTAACACATCTCACGGATGGCGGCCGCACCTTGCCGCCGGCGAGGAAAGACATGATTCTGCGCACGATCATTGCCGACGATCATCCCGTGGTGCTCATGGGCACGCGCGCGGCACTCGAAGCAGCAGGCGATATCGATGTGGTCGGCGAGGCCTCCAACGGTGACCAGCTTGTCGAACTGCTCGCATCGCGCCCGTGCGATGTGGTCGTGACGGATTTTTCCATGCCCGGTGGCCGCCACGGCGATGGACTTTCGCTTATCGATCTCATTCGCCGCCGTTATCCGCGCCTTCCTGTGGTGGTGCTCACGATGGTCAACAACGCGGCCGTGCTCCAGACCATGCGCACGCGCGGTGCATTGGGGCTGTGCGACAAGCGCGCGCCGCTCACCGAGGTGGCGGTGGCGGTGCGGCAGGCCGCCGCGGGCCATGCCTATCTCAGCGAGACCATTCGCCGGCAGTTCGACGAAGCGGGAGTCCTGTGCCGCGCCGACGCCGTTCGCCTGTCGGCCCGTGAGATCGAGGTAGTGCGCCTGTATGTCAGCGGCATGTCGATCGGCCAGATCGCCGAGCGCCTGAGCCGCAGCGTGAAGACCGTCAGCCGCCAGAAGCGCGACGCCATGCGAAAGCTCGGTATCGACCACGACAGCCGGCTGTCCGAGTACGCCAGGGAGCGTGGCCTCAGCTCCTGACTGTGCCGGAAGTCACGGGTGACCAAACACCCATGCGCCGCCGGGGCATTCCTTTTAAACCTTGGGTCGCCAGGGCGCATCCTACCTGCGCCAACCCTGGGGAGACGGACATGCGACATCCATTGATTCTTGGCACAGCGGCGCTCGCGCTGTCGCTGGTGACCTCGACGGCGCCGGCGGAAACGCATGGCTTCAATTTCAGCTCGGATCCGTGCAAGTACGAGTACTCCACGCCTTACGACGTGGACGTCACGGCTTCCGGCCTGTCGTTCCATCGTGCAAGCGGCACGCCCGGAAAAGTCTTCCTGCACGACGGCGCGTTGCGCATCGACGGCAAGGACGTCGCGGTGTCGAGCGCTGACGCCGACGCGTTGCGCCGTTATGAAGAGGGCGTTCGGCGGCTGATGCCGCAAGTTGCCGAGATCGCGAGGGAGGCGACCCAGATGGGCTTCTCGGCCATGACGAGCGTGACCCTCACCTTTGCCGACGGCGACCAACGCGCGGGCATGCTGGAAAAGCTGAAGCGCAAGCAGGCCCAGGCTCTGCGGGAGATCGACGAAGGCATCGGCGCAGGGCACTGGTCCTCCGACCGCATGACCGAAACCTTCGCCGGTTCGATCTCGGATTCGGTGGGTGAACTGGTCGGCTCAGTCACCTCCAGCGCGGTGACGGCGGCGCTCTCCGGCGATTCGAGCAAGGTGGCCGCCCTGCAGGCGCGGGCGGAAGCGCTCGACAAGACGCTGGATCGGGAGATGGACAAGCGCTCGCATGCGCTGGAAGCGAAGACCCAGAAGATCTGCCCGCAGATCGACGATCTTGCCGCCTTGCAACGGGGGTGGGGCATTCGTCTCAGCAACGGCAAGCCGCTGGAACTGCTGACGGTCAAACCGAAGCAAGACAAGGACGGCGACAAGGACGCGCACAAGAACGTCGCGTCGCCCTGAAGGTGCGGAGGGGACCGGGCGGATCGGCTGCGCGCCCGCCCAAGGCGCGCCGCGTCCCTCAGGCCGGCTGGATCAGGTCCCAGGCATTGCCGTAGAGGTCTTCGAAGACGGCCACCGTGCCGTAAGGCTCGTGCCGGGGTTCTTCGCGAAAGCGAACCCCGCGTGCGCGCATACGCGCCGCGTCGCCGGCAAAGTCATCGGTTTCGAGGAACAGGAAGACCCTGCCTCCTCCCTGCCTGCCGATGTGCGCGCTCTGCTCGTCGCTTGCCGCCCGCGCCAACAGCAGACGCGTACCGTGCGAGCCGCGCGGCGCCACCGTCACCCAGCGCTTGGCGTCGCTCAGCGGCGTATCCTCGATCAGTTCAAAGCCGAGCGCCTCGACGAAGAAGCGAATCGCTTCGTCGTATTCACGGACGAGGAAGGTGACGGCGCCGAGAGAGGGCATGGGCAGGTTCCGATGGAGATGGACCGTAGCATCGTTGCTGCCGCGACCGCCCGCAAGTCCGCCGCAGTGGCGACGTGACTTGCGGCATGCGCACGTCATCTCGGGCGGACCATCCGCCTGGCAATGGCACCGTCCACGCTCCACGGACCGGCACCCATGAGCATCAACGCCACGATGCCGGCGAGGTAAAGCAAGTCGCATTCGTAGCCCGGCTGGCCGAAATGCGCCACGCCGTTCTGCACCGACATGAGCTTGATGGAGCTGAAGCCGTACGGCAGGTGTACGGTAAACGTGGCGACGAGCAGCACCACGATCATGGGGAGGCTCGCCAACGTGACGAAAGCGCCGATCACGATGGCGAAACCGCCGAAGATTTCGATGGCCACCGTCAGCCACGACATGAAGCCCGGCGCCGGCACACCGATGGCGGCGAGGATGCCCGCGAACATCTCCGGGCCGCGCAGGAGCTTCGCGAAACCGTGCTGCATGAAGCCGCCGCCCACTACGAGGCGGAGTACGACCGGAGCGAGGCCCGACCACCGCGACGGACGTTGAAACAGCAGGGAAGCCAGGCCGTCGCCGGCAGCGGGTGCACTCATCGCGGTACTCCTTGGGTCGTGTTCAACCAAGGCTGACCGGCGCGGGCGCAAATTCCTTTCAGGCCTCCCTGCGTTACGGAATTACCAGGTCGTCGGCTTCGGATTGCGCTCGTCGAAACCCTTCTGGTGCCAGTAGGGGTAGGGCGGCGTGGTCTGGCTCACCGTGTCGAGACGCGCGATTTCTTCCGGTGTGAGCGTCCAGCCCACGGCGCCGAGATTCTGCATGAGCTGCGTCTCGTCGCGCGCGCCGATCACGATGTTGGACACGGACGGACGGCTGAGCACCCAGTTGAGCGCCACCTGGGTGATCGATTTGCCGCGCTCATTGGCGATCGCATCCAACACGTCGACGATGTCATAGAGGTTTTCTTCATCCACGGGCGGGCCGCCGACCGCGCCGCCCGACGCGATGCGGCCGGCGTCCGCAGGCTTGCCGCGGCGGATCTTGCCGGTGAGGCGACCCCAGCCCAGCGCGCTCCAGACCATCGTGCCCACGCCCTGGTCGAGCGCCAGCGGCATCAGCTCCCATTCGTAGTCGCGGCCGACGAGCGAATAGAAGCCCTGGTAGGCCACGTATCGGCCGAGGCCGTATTTCTCGGACACCGCCAGCGACTTCATGAGGTGCCAGCCGGAGAAGTTGGAGGCGCCGATGTATCCGATCTTGCCGCTGGAGATCAGGTCGTCGAGCGCGCGCAGCGTTTCTTCCACCGGCGTGAGCGCGTCGAAGCCGTGCATGAAATACAGGTCGATGTGGTCGGTCTGGAGCCGGCGAAGGCTCGCTTCGCAGGAGCGCACGATGTGGTATCGCGACGAACCCTTGTCGTTGGGCCCGTCGCCCATGGTGAACGTGGCCTTGGTGGCGATCAGGGCCTTGTCGCGGCGTCCCTTGAGGGCTTCGCCGAGGACTTCCTCCGCCATGCCACGTGAATAGATGTCCGCGGTGTCGAACATGTTGAGGCCATGCTCCAGGCACAGGTCCACGATGCGCCGGGCCTCCTCCACTTGGGTGGAACCCCAGCGTTCGAAGAATTCGCCCGAGCCGCCGAAGGTGCCAGTGCCGAGGCTGAGGACGGGGACTTTGAGGCCGGAGCGGCCGAGCTGACGATGTTCCATGGGGAGTCCTTACAGGGGAGGGCGCCCACCAGCATGGAGCGTCGCGCGGTTCCGCTCAAGCGTGTCGATGCGGGACGGCTTTCAATGGATAATGCCGACTCCCCTACGGCACGCCGGATGACGCCACCCGTCGCCGGGCCGCGAACCGTGTTCCGTCATTCGTTGCAAAACAACGGCTTGGTGATGCCATGCTCCTCATGATCGACAACTACGACAGCTTCACCTTCAACCTCGTGCAGTACCTGGGCGAGTTGGGTCAGGAGGTCAAGGTGGTGCGCAACGACGCCCTCACCGTGGCGGACATCCGTGCGCTGGCGCCGTCGCGGATCATGATCTCGCCGGGGCCGGGCACGCCGGACGATTCGGGCGTGTCCATGGACGTCCTGCGTGAGATGGCGGGTGAACTGCCCATCTTCGGGGTCTGCCTGGGGCACCAGGCCATCGGCCAGGTGTTCGGGGGCAAGGTGGTGCGGGCACGCGAAATCATGCACGGCAAGACGTCCCCCGTTCGGCATCTCGGGCAGGGGGTCTTTGCCGGTCTGCCGAACCCGTTCGAGGCCACACGCTACCACTCGCTGGTGGTGGCGAAAGACTCCGTGCCGGACTGCCTCGAGGTCACGGCCTGGACCGAGCGCGACGACGGCTCCATCGACGAGATCATGGGCCTGCGCCATCGCACGCTGGACATCGAAGGCGTGCAGTTCCATCCCGAGTCCATCCTCACCCAGCATGGTCACGACCTGCTGCGCAATTTCCTCGGCATGCCGTTGCCGCTCGCCGCGTAAGGAGCGCGCTCCATGCCCATGACCCCGTCCGAGGCGCTCCAGCGCACGATCGAACACCGCGAGATCTTCCATGACGAGATGATCGAGCTGATGCACCAGATCATGCGCGGCGACGTCAGCCCGCTGATGACCGCTGCGATCCTCACCGGTCTGCGCGTCAAGAAGGAAACGGTCGGCGAGATCACCGGCGCGGCGCGCGTGATGCGCGATCTCTCGTCGAAGGTGGACGCCGGTTCGCACCCGCACTTCGTCGACATCGTGGGCACCGGCGGCGACGGGGCCTCCACGTTCAACATCTCCACGGCGTCGATGTTCGTCGCCGCGGCCGCGGGCGCGCGTGTGGCGAAGCACGGCGGGCGCAGCGTGTCGTCGAAATCCGGCAGCGCCGACGTGCTGGAAGCGCTGGGGGCACGCATCGATCTTCTTCCGGCTCAGGTGGCCGTGTGCATGGCGAACGTGGACATCGGCTTCATGTTCTCGCCCAACCACCACCCCGCCATGAAGGTGGTTTCGCCCGTGCGCAAGGAGATGGGCGTCCGCACCATCTTCAACATCCTCGGGCCACTGACCAATCCGGCCGGCGCTCCCAATATCCTCATGGGCGTGTTCCATCCTGATCTCGTCGGCATCCAGATCCGCGTGCTGCAGGCCTTGGGCGCGCGGAACGCCATGGTCGTGTGGGGCCGTGACGGCATGGACGAAATTTCCCTGGGGGCGGCCACCATGGTGGGCGAACTCCGCGACGGCGTCGTGCGCGAATACGAGATCGAGCCGGAAGATTTCGGTCTGCCCATGGCCTCCAGCCGGAACCTCCGCGTCGACGACGCCGAGACGTCGAAGGCCATGCTGCTGGACGCGATCGGCGGCGTGCCGGGTGTGCCGCAGGACATCGTCTGCCTGAACGCCGGCGCGGCGCTCTATACGGCCGATGTGACGCCTTCGATACAGGCGGGCATCGCTCTTGCGCGGGCCACCATTGCAAGCGGCGCGGCCCGTGCAAAAATGGACGCGTTCGTGGCCGAGACGCAGCGGCTCGGTGCCTGATATGGTCGGGGCTCCCCAGGGCCTGTTTACTATTCGCGTGGCAACGCGGGCTACGCGAATAGTGTAAACAGGCCCTAGTCCCAGGCTCTACCCAAGGAACTTCCTCCGATGCCCGACATCCTCCATCGCATCCTCGACCGGAAGCTCGAAGAGATCGCCGAGCGCAGTCGCAAGCGCAGCCTCGACGACCTGGCGGCACGCATCGCCGACCTCGAGCCGACGCGCGGTTTCGTCGCCGAGATCGACAAGCGCCTGCACGACGGCGAGCCGGCCGTCATCGCGGAGATCAAGAAGGCCAGCCCGAGCAAGGGCCTCATCCGCGAGGACTTCGATCCGGCCGCCATCGCGCGCAGTTACGAGCTCGGCGGCGCCACCTGTCTTTCCGTGCTCACCGACGCCGACTTCTTCCAGGGCCACGAGGACTTCGTGGGCCAGGCGAGAGCGGCATGCAGCCTGCCGATCCTGCGCAAGGATTTCATCATCGACGAATACCAGGTGTACGAGGCCCGCACGATCGGTGCCGACTGCATCCTGCTGATCGTTGCCGCATTCGCGCAGAAGGAGCCCGACGGCGACCGCATCTACGACGAAGAGCGTCTCACCGAACTCTCGCTGCTTGCCGCGGAACTCGATCTCGACGTGTTGATGGAAGTGCACAACGAGGAAGAACTCGAAATCGCCCTCGGCACGCCTGCGCCGCTGATCGGCGTGAACAACCGCAACCTGCGCACCTTCGAGACATCCCTGGGTACCTCGCTGCGCCTGAAGGATCGCGTGGGCTCGGAAACCGCCATCGTGGCCGAGTCCGGCATCCATACGGCGGAAGATGTGCGGAAGCTGCGCGAAGCGGGTATCCACACCTTCCTGGTGGGCGAGGCCTTCATGCGGGCGGCAGACCCGGGTGCCGAGCTGCACAAGCTGTTCGGCACGCATCCCCACCCGGCAACACACAAGCAGTAACGAGAGCATGGAACAGGCGATGGAAACGGCGGCGGCCGAAGAGCCCGCCGGCGAGGCAGGACGCGTGGTGTTGTTCGATTTCGATGGCGTGATCGTTCGCCATCAGACACTGGAGCTGTTCTATCGCGACCGCCTTTCCGGCATGGGCCGCTGGCGTCTCCTGCTGGCGCTGCCGTTGCTGCCGCTCGTGCCGTTCCTCATCGGCAGCGTCGGCGGCAACCGTTTCCTGGGCCGCGTCTTCCTCCGCGTCGTCACCTTCGGCCGCAGCGAGGCGGCGTGCCGGCGCGCGATGGCCGCGTTCGGGCGCGCCTATGCACGGCGCCCGGGCGTCTTTTGCCGGGACGCGGTGGCGGCGCTGCGCCGGCACATCGCTGCGGGCGACCGTGTGGTGATCGTGACCGGCAACGAGCAGAAGATGGTGGAGGCCATGCTCGACGAGGTGAATCTCGGAGGCTACGAATTGGTGGCCTCGCAGGCCCGCATGGGCCTCGTCGGCATGCGCTTCGTCAGTCACAACGTGCATCACGCCAAGGTGCGCACGCTGGATCGCGCAGGCATCGCGCGGCCCTGGGCTCTCGCTTACGGCGATTCCCTGTCGGACATGCCCATGCTGAAGGCCGCCGATGCGGCGCGCCTGGTCAACCCCACGGCGAAGACGGCCAAGAAGGCGGGACGCCTGTTGGGCGACAAGCTGGAAATCGTGCACTGGTACTAGAGTGTGTTCCCTGGGCTCTTCGCCCTCACCCCAGGAGATGACGGCCAAGCTGGTAGAGGCTGATGCCGACGATGAGGCAACCCACCGCGGTCATTACGTAGCGCGGCGGCAGATGCCGCACCAGCCAGGCGGCCACCGGCGCGGCAAGCACGCCCCCGACGAGCAGGCCCAGCACGATGGGCCAGTGCTGAATGCCCATGTGCGCGACGAGGGTCGACGAGATGGCGATGGTCACGACGAATTCGGCCGCGTTCACCGTGCCGATCGTCTGTCGCACCGGGCCACCGCGCGCAAGTAGCGTGGACGTGGCGATGGGCCCCCAGCCACCGCCGCCGATGGCATCGAGCAGTCCCGCAAAGAAGCCGAGGATGCCCTTGTGCCGCACGCGATGGTGCGACACCACGCGCCCTGCGGCGCGCACGAGTACCACCACGCCGAGGATCAGCAGATAGGTGTAGACGTAGGGCTTCAGCGCGTCGCCCGGCACGCTGGCCAGGAACCACGCGCCGATGATTCCGCCGACCACGCCGGGAATGGCCAGGCGGCGGAACGCGCGCCAGTCCACGTTGCCGAAGAGGGCGTGGGCCCCGCCGGACACGCCCGTGGTGAACACTTCGGCGGTATGCACGGTGGCGCTGGCGACCGCCGGCGGTAAGCCGAGCGCCAGCAATACGGCATTCGAAACAATGCCATAGGCCATGCCGAGCGCGCCGTCGACGAGCTGGGCCAGCAGGCCCACGCCGACGAAGATCAGGAATTGATTCCAATCCATGGTTTGTCCTCCGGTGGATCAGATATCCACCATATACGAGGTCGGCGAGATGAGGACATGAAGGCCAACTTCTGGCGCTTGCACGTGTCGTCTTGCCACAGCTAGCCTGCCCCTTCACATCCTGCGAGACCACAGATGTACCTGTCATCCTTGCGCGAGTTGGCCCTCGGGAGCCGGCTCAAGGCGTTGAGCGACCATTTCTACACGGCGATCGACGAGGTCTATCGCGCGTGCGGCGCGGCCATCGAATCGCGGTGGTTCCCCGTGCTGCGTTATCTCCGCGACGTGGGGCCGACCACCGTAACCGATATGGCCCTGGCCATCGGCCAGACTCACTCCGCCGTCAGTCAGCTCGCCGATCGTCTCGTGGAGGCGGGCATGGTGGAGCGGCGCCGCGACCCGCACGACGGGCGGCGCAGCGTGCTTGCCCTCACCGAGGCAGGCGATCGCGCGCTCGGCGATCTCGGCCCCGTGTGGCTGGCCATCCGCCGCGGCATGAACGAAACGCTGGGACCCAGCGGCATGGCCATGCTGGCCGCCATCGAAAACTGCGAGCAGGCGCTGCGCGAGCGCCCGCTGGTGCAATCCATCCTGCAGCAGCGGGACGCGTTAAGCCGCGCGGCCGTGCAGGTGGTCCCGTTCGACCCGGGGCTGCGCGACCACTTCCGCCGGTTGAACCAGCAGTGGCTCGAGCGTCATTTCCGTGTCGAGGCGGTGGACAGAAAACTGTTCGACGACCCCGAGGGCCTGATCATCGCGCCCGGCGGCGCCATCCTCTTCGCCCTTTACGCGGGCGAGGTGGTCGGCACCTGCGCGCTCATCCACGAAGGGGAGGGCGTCTACGAATTGTCCAAGATGGGTGTGGACGAGAACTTCCGCGGGTTGGGCGCCGGCCGGGCGCTGCTCGACGCGGCGATCGCCGAATACCGCCGGCGCGGTGGCCGGGAGCTTTTCCTCGAGTCCAACAGCCGCCTGGGCCGCGCCCTGGCCATGTATGAGCGGGCAGGTTTCGTCCGGCAAGCCGCCACCCGCCCCGGTTCCCATTACGACCGGGCCGACGTCTACATGGTGTACGCCGGCGGCTGATCCGGAGCGCGGCCCTCAGCGGGTGCCGCGCACCACGATGGTCTTGCCGGACACGTCGATCATCCGCTCTTCCTCGAGCTGCTTGAGCACGCGGCCCACCATTTCACGGGAGCAGCCCACGATGCGGCTGACCTCCTGGCGGGAGATGCGGATCTGCGTGCCGTCCGGGTGGGTCATGGCATCGGGTTCCTGGCAGAGATCGAGCAGGGTGCGCGACACCCGGTTCGTCACGTCCATGAACGCCATGCGGCTGACCTGCCGGGAGGTGCGCAGCAGACGCTGGGTCAGTTGCGAGCCGATCGCGAACAGCAGCTTGGGACATTCCGCGGCCAGGGGCCCCTCAAGTAACTGGAAGAGCCGTTCGTAGCTGATTTCGGCCATTTCCACGGCCGTGCGGGTGCGCACCAGCGACTCGCGCTGCGCCTGTTCCACGAACAGGCCCATTTCGCCGATGAACTGGCCCCGGTTGATGTAGGCCAGGATCAGTTCGCGCCCTTCCTCGTCCTCCGTGCAGACGGCAAGCGAGCCGTCCACCACGTAGTAGAGCGTGTTGGCCGGGTCGCCCGGCCGGATGATCGCCGTCTTCCCCGGATAACGGCGGCGGTGACAGGCGTCCAGGAACCGACCCATCGAAGCCGGGTCGGGTGCGAAGCTCGAGGGAGCCTGCGACCGTTCGAACGCCTGTTGCAACATGTATTTGAGTTGAGCCACAGCAGATTCCGTTGAGCCTCAATGGCATGGCATCCCCTTCGGCGGTCTGCTGACGGATTTCCGTCATGCGTCGCCGACTCGCCATGTCCCGTCCCGATTATTGCAGACATCCGGCCGGCAAAATCCACCACTTCGGGGGAGGGGACGCCGGCTTGTTCAAATCCTCGCCATCTTGCCCCATAATTTCACCCCCTCGGCGCCCGGACCCTTGTCTCACGCCGTACATAAGCACCGGGCAGGCTGTGCCCCGTTCGGTGCGTTCATCTTGCGGGGACCCTTGCTGCTAACCCGTGTCTGCTGCTGGCCGCCTCCCCCGGCCTCGGAGAGTCGCTGTGGTCAAACCGCTTCCCCGCCTTCGCCTGCAGGGCTTCAACAACCTCACCAAGGCGCTGAGCTTCAACATCTACGATATCTGCTACGCCGTTTCCGAACAGCAGCGGCAGAACTACATCGAGTACATCGACGAACAGTACGATGCCGACCGCCTCACCCAGATCCTCACGGATGTGGCGGAGATCATCGGTGCGAACATCCTGAACATCGCGCGCCAGGATTACGATCCGCAGGGCGCGTCCGTCACCATCCTCATTTCCGAGGAGCCGGTGGTGGAGAAGCTCGGCCGCGACACCATTTCCGGCGCCGTCGTGGCGCACATGGACAAGAGCCACATCACAGTCCATACCTATCCGGAAACGCACCCGCACAACGGTATCGCCACGTTCCGCGCCGACATCGATGTGGCCACCTGCGGCGTCATCTCGCCGCTGAAGGCCCTGAACTACCTCATCGACAGCTTCGAGTCCGACATCGTCATCGCCGATTACCGCGTGCGCGGCTTCACCCGCGACGTGAAGGGCAAGAAGCACTTCATCGATCACAAGATCAATTCCGTACAGGACTACCTGGCCAAGCACATTCGCCAGAAGTACGAGATGTTCGACGTGAACGTCTACCAGGAAAACATCTTCCACACGAAGATGCACATCAAGGACTTCGACCTCGATACCTACCTGTTCGAGGCCCAGGCCGACGACCTCTCCTTCAAGGAGCGCCAGCGCATCGAGTCGCTGCTCCGCCGGGAGATCGAAGAACTCTTCCACGGTCGCAACCTGATGTGACGAAGAGCCCCGCGAAAGCGGGGCTTTTTCTTGGTCCGTCGCGGAAGTCCGGAGAGGTGGCGTCGGTTCATTCGCCAAGGCGAATGCATGTGTCTTGCGGCTGGCGCGGCCGCTATTCGGACGGTTTTGCGCAGAGCCTGCGGCTCGGAGGGTGAGGCCCGAGCCTTCGGTGTCCACCCTCGCTGCTCAGACAGGTCCTCCGCGTTCGGAAAGGAAAGGCCGCTTACGCGGCCCATGTACTGATTTGGCCTACGGCCGTTCTCTTGTGCGGAACTCGCCTCGAGGATGGACACCGAAGACTCTCGCGATGACTGAGGCAGATGATCGGGAAAGCCGGCCCGGCAAAGCCGCGTTGCCACGAGCACTGCCTCACCGTCGTGCCCGCGCAGGCGGGCACCCAGCGACTTGCGCGCGGACGATCGGCGCAACAACAAACCACGCGACCCCAATCCCACACGCCACCTCACCGTCCGGCGCCAGCACCCGCCCCCCCCCCCGCCGCGCGCGACGCCGCCAGGCGAGCCCACCCTACGAAGCAAATCGCCCCAGCAAATGCGGCAAGGCCGTCTTCACGGCCGCACCGCTAGCGTGGCCGCATGCGCCCCCTGTTGATCTTCCTTCTCCTGGTGGCCCTGGCCGCGCTTGTCTGGTCGCGAGGCTGGCGCCCGCCCGATCGATACAACCCTTGGGCGCCCCTGGATCTCGCGGCGGAACCGGACATGTTCCTGCGCTTCAAGCTCGGCAGGCTGGGCGACGACCCGGCGATGTGCCGCCAAGCTATCAGGGAGGCGGGCGCCGTCTTCACTTCCGTGGCGGACCGCCAGGAACCGAACGGTTGCGGTTGGACCGACGCCGTGCGGTTGTCGGCGATCGGCCCTGCGCGGCTGTCTTCCCCCGCCACGCTGACCTGTCCCCTCGCGGCCTCGATGGTGCTTTTCCATCGCCACGTGCTTCAGCCGCGGTCCGAGGCAGCCTTCGGGGCGCCGGTCCGCGTCGTGGACCACGTGGGAAGCTACGCCTGCCGGAACGTCTACCACCGGGATCAGGCGCCCCTCAGCCGGCATGCCGTGGCCGACGCCATCGACGTCACCGGGTGGCGGCTGGCCAACGGGAGGCGCATCACGGTGGAGAAAGGGTGGGACGCCAGGACCGAGGCGGATTTCCTCCATGGCCTGCAGGCGGACGGATGCCGCTACTTCGGCGCCGTCCTTGGCCCCGACTACAACGCCGCCCACCGCACGCACTTCCACTTGCAGGGGCGCGGTTTCGGCTTCTGCCGCTAGAAGCGGTACGCCACGGCTTTCATTACCGCCGAAGCGGTATGCATGAGTCCGGGGATGGGCCAGGGAAGGTCGATGCCGCCGCGTGCCTGGGCGGCTTCGGCATGACGGATCTCGTCGGTCTGCATCTGGGTGAGGATGGCGCGGGACCGCGCGTCTTGCGTGGGCAGCCGCTCCAGATGGTCCGCCAGGTGCGCTTCCACCTGGCGCTCGGTTTCCACGACGAAGCCGAGGCTCACCGGGTCGCCGACGGCGGCCGCGGCCACGCCGATGGCGTAGCTGCCCGCGTACCAGAGGGGGTTCAGCAGGCTCGGGCGGCTGTCCAGCTGCTTCAGGCGTTCCGCGCACCAGGCCAGATGATCGGTTTCTTCCTGCGCGGCGTGCATGAGATGCTGGCGCGTCTCTTCGTTCCGGGCCAGCGCCGCCTGGCCGACATAGAGGGCCTGGGCGCAGACCTCGCCCACATGGTTGATCCGCATCAACCCCGCCGCGTGCCTCCGTTCCGCCTCGGTCAGGTCGGCATCGGGGAGGGCATCGCCCGGCGAGCGGCGGTGGGCTTCCGGCGAGCCGGCGACCGCTTCCATGGCCCGCTCCAGGCCTTCGAGCAGGCGATCCAGGGGGCTCAGGGTACGAACGGACATCGTGGACTCCTGCGTTGGGGGACGACACACGTTACAATGCGCGGCGTCGCCCGCCGGGTGAAGGCGCTGCGGCTCGTTGCCGCGCCCCGCCCCGAATGCGACGGGCTTGTGAAGATTCCCGGTCGTCGTGCTATGATTGTCGGCCCGAAGCTCACCATCACCGTGGGCTTGCGCGATGAGGGAAAAGTTCGCTATTCTCTCGCGCCTTTGCTTTCACCGATTCCGTGTTCCGTCGTTCGCGGCGGCAAACCAGGTATTCTCGAAATGAAAACGTTCAGCGCCAAGCCGGAGAGCGTCAAGCGCGATTGGTTCGTGATCGACGCCACGAACAAGACCCTGGGTCGTCTGTCGACCGAGGTCGCGCGCCGTCTCCGCGGCAAGCATAAGCCCGAGTTCACCCCGCACGTCGATACCGGCGATTACATCGTCGTGATCAACGCCGAGAAGGTGGCTGTCACCGGTGCGAAGCTGGACGACAAGATGTACCACCGCTTCACCGGCTACGTCGGCAACCTGAAGACCACCAGTCTGAAGGACCTGCTCGCCACGCACCCCGAGCGCGTGATCGAGATCGCCGTCAAGGGCATGCTGCCGAAGAACCCGCTGGGTCGCGCCATGTACCGCAAGCTCAAGGTGTACGGCGGCGCCGAGCACCCGCATACCGCACAGCAGCCGCAGGCGCTGGAAATCTAAGGAATCGACATGGCTACCCAGCAGAATTACGGTACCGGCCGCCGCAAGACCTCCGCCGCCCGCGTGTTCCTTCGCAAGGGCACCGGTGGCATCGTGGTCAACGGCAAGCCGCTCGACCAGTTCTTCGGTCGTGAAACCTCGCGTATGATCGTCCGCCAGCCGCTCGAGCTGACCGACAACAGCGAGAAGTTCGATATCATGGTCACCGTTGCCGGTGGCGGTATCACGGGGCAGGCCGGCGCCATCCGCCTCGGCATCGCCCGTGCCCTCGTCGAATACGACGAAGCGCTGAAGTCGCCCCTGCGCAAGGCCGGTTTCATGACCCGCGACGCCCGCGAAGTCGAGCGTAAGAAGGTCGGTCTCCACAAGGCCCGTCGCGCAACGCAGTTCTCGAAGCGCTAGTCTCCTTTGTGGGGCGGCCCTTCGGGGCAGTGCTTCAAACTTTGGTGCTTCAAGGTCAGAGCGCGCCAAAGCCCGGTTTATTGGGAGATCGTCTAACGGTAGGACAACGGACTCTGACTCCGTTTATCTAGGTTCGAATCCTAGTCTCCCAGCCAAACTACGAAGGCCCCTGAGAAATCAGGGGCCTTTGTTTTTCAGGGCCCCGTGTGCGCTTCGGCAGCCCGGTGCACAATGCCGCATGCGACGAGGCCTGCTCCGTCAGGCCCGCGCCAGCGCAGGTTCGGCGCCCGCCGCCGCCGCGCGAAGGCTTTCCCTGTACCGACGGCTGCACGGCAGGACGGTACCGTCGGCCATGTGCAGGCGTGCATCGCCCGCATCGAGCGGCTCGATCGACGTGACCTGGCCGAGTTGCACCAGGTAGCTGCGGTGGGCTCGCACGAATATCGTGGGATCGAGTTTGGCCTCCAGCGCCGCCAGGGTGCTGCGCAGCGGGTAATCGCGACCCCGCACCCGAAGGTTCACGTAGTTGCCCGCCGACTGGGCCCACTCGATGTCCGCCGTCGCGACGAGGAAGTCGCGGCCGAGCTTGCGGACGAGAAATCGCTCCGGACGCTCCACCGACTCGACCGCCGGGCCGTCATCGGGCGCATCGAGGAGGCTCGCTTCGCCCCGGGTGCGCCGGCCGAACCACTCGACCGTGTGGCAGACGGCGACGATGAGGAAGAAGGTCCGCACATCCTTCAGATACTCGTAGACCGCCTGCACGACCCACGACCCCGGCTGGTATTGCGAGCCCCACGCGCCGTAGAAGAACCAGCGAAGCAGGTCCATGCCGACGATGTGGACGGCGGACCAGGCCACGCTGCCAAGGACATAGAGCGGCAGGCGCTGGCGCCAGGTGTCGGCATGGAGCGGCCAGCGATCGCAGGCGCGCAGGAGAAACGGCAGCATCAGCAGGGAGATGAAGATGCTGGTGAACTCGTTGGTCGCGATCTGCCACGTGGGGTAGCCCAGCCCGTTGCGCTGCACGTCGATCCGGGTGGTCATCGTATTGCCCACGGCTGCGGCAACGAAGGCGAACACCCAGAAGGCGATCATCAGGATGCGCCGGCGACGGTGGGCCCTGTCGAGGTCGCGGCCGGGGGGTATGGGCGAGGGATCCATGGCCGGGATCATAGCGTTGTGGGCGGCGATCCTCGTCGCACTCCATCCCATCCCGCCCACCATTCGTCCCCAAAACCCATCCGACCGGCCCCCGTCGCTGGCCCAAGGCCTTGTCCGACGCCGATTCTGGCTCAGGTTAAAACAAGGACGCCGCCATGAACCGCACTCGCCGCCACGACATCGACGCACTCCGCGTGTTCGCCTTCGCCCTCCTCATTCTCTATCACACCGCCATGGCCTACGTTGGAGACTGGGACTTCCATATCAAAAGCGACTACACGGCCGACTGGCTGCAGTGGCCGATGATCTTCGTGAACCGCTGGCGGATGTGCCTGCTGTTCCTGATCTCGGGGGCGGCCATCGCCCTGGCCGCCCCCGAGGGTCGCCTGCTCCGCTTCGCCCGGGAGCGGACCTGGCGGCTCCTGCTGCCGCTCATCTTCGGGATGTTCGTCGTGGTCCCCATCCAGCCGTACTGCGAGGGCGTCGCCAGCGGCCACCTCACTCCCGGTTTCTTCCATTTCCTGCTGAGCTACTGGCGCGTGCACCCGTGGCCGAAGGACAGCTTCACCGGCTGGCAGTTCGGGATCACCTGGAACCACCTCTGGTACCTGCCCTACCTGTGGACCTACACGCTCGGTCTCGTTGCGCTGATGCCGCTCCTGGCTCGTGGCCGCGTCCATGCCGCAGTCGCCGCGTTCTGCCGGGCACCGGTCTGGCTGCTGGTCGGGGCACCGACGGCACTGTTGCTCTTCTATATCCTGTACCTCGCGCCGATATTCCCTGGAACCAATGCCTACGTCGGTGACTGGTACCAGCACGCGAAGTACGCCTCGGTCTTCCTCGGCGGCTACCTGCTGGCGCGCGAGGCCGGATTCTGGTCACGCGTCGTGGCACTGCGCAGGACCACCTTCGGCATCGCGTTTGCATCGATCGCCCTCTACCTGGGGCTTCGGCTGACCGGCCAGCTGGTCGCCGGCGACTCGTGGGTTCACCGCGTGCCGGAACCATGCTGGACCGTGCTCTCACAGGCCGCACAGTCGCTGTACCTCTGGACCGCGCTGCTGGCGATCCTCGGCTGGGGCAAGGTGGTCCTGGACCGTCCGTTCCCGTGGCTGCCGTACTGCACGGAAGCGGTGTATCCCTGGTATGTGCTGCACCAGAGCCTGATCATCCTGCTGGTCTTCTGGCTGAAGCCGATGGCGCTCGGCTCCTGGCTGGAGCCTGCGCTGGTGCTGGCCGGGACCATCGCCGGGTGCTACGTGCTGCACGAGTTCGTGATCCGGCGCGTCGGGTTCATGCGGCCGCTATTCGGGCTGAAAGCGATGCCGGCGGCCGACGCGGAGCATCGGGCATGGCCTTCACTACCTGAAAGGTTCACTGAACAACCTATAGAGGAACTTCATCGGCCGCCGCCCGTGGGGCCTTCTGGGAGGTCCGCTCCGTAGCGGCGAATGAGAACCTTCGCATAGAGTGCCCGCTTCGATGCTGGCGAGCATGCGTCGGGACGGGCGATCGACGTGCCGGTCGAACACGACCGGTGCCCTGCTAGAGGAAGAGCGCCCGCGCAGCTTCGTCGGCGCACAACGCGACATCGTTTCGAGCAAAACCGGTGCCACGAGCCGATAGCCGCGCTTGCGCACGGTGGCGATGTAGCGAGGCGATTTCGCGTCGTCTCCGAGCGCTTTGCGCAGCATCGCGATGGCCTTGTGTAACGGATTGTCGCCATAGATGCCACGCGGCCAGCACCGCTCCAGAAGCAGGTCGATACTCACCACGTCATCGCTGTTCTCGACGAGTAGAACGAGTACGTCGACCAATTTCGGCTCGAGAAAGACACGTTTCTCTTCGTTCTCGATAAACCCGTGCCGCGGGTAGACGAACCAATTGCCGACCATGAAATCGGGGGTGGACATCCTGCCTTACTCCATCGCGACGCCATTCTCGAAAGCGGCGCCACTCTCCTGGCTTCTCAAAAAAAACATGAACCGTAAGGTTTCCGAAAGGACAATCGCACGTCTTCTCGACGAGGCTTGGCGCCCTCACACGGGAGTGCCTATATGCCAGATACGAAGTCCGGGAGCCATATGTCTACCAGCATTCCATCGCCGCCGCTGCCTGCGGGGTCCGGTCCGGGTGGTTTGCTGAGGGTGGCGATCGGCGACGAGCACGCCATCGCCCGGGAAGGCCTTGCGGCCTTGTTGCATACGAAGGAAAAGATTCGCGTTACCGGAAGCACCGGCGACGGCCGCGAATGCGTGCGCCTCGTGTTGCGCGAAGAGCCGGACCTCCTCATCTTCGACAACGCCATGAGCGGTCTGAACGGCGCGGAAGCGGTGCGCCGGATAGGAGCACAGAAACCGCGTACGCGCTTGCTGTGCCTTTCCTCGCGCGAGGATGCACTTTCAGTGCGAGAGGCGTTCGACGCCGGAGTCCACGGATACGTCGCGAAGCGCAGCGGCTTCGCTGCGCTGTTGGAAGCGATCGACCGCGTCTTCCGGAGCGGGTGTTACGTCAGCCCGGACATCGCACACGTGCTCGTCGAAGGGTTCAGGGGGCGCCACGACGCTTCCGCAACCGATGCCCCCGCGCTGACTGCACGCGAACGCGAGGTGGCCAGGCTTTACGCCGAGGGCCTTGGTACACGCGAGATAGCGAGTCGCCTCAACCTGAGCATGAAGACCGTCGGCACCCATCGCGAACACGTGATGGAAAAGATCGGCGCGCGCAGCATTGCCCACCTCACGCGCTACGCGATTCGCGCGGGACTGGTCCGTATCGACGACTAGGCGATGTAGCCATCCGCCGCGAGCTCGCATGCGAATCGGGCGGCGCCCGATACCGGCCTTGGTCTGGATTTCGCAAAGTGTGGGCCACGGCGAGGTATCGCAGCGGCACGAAAGAGAGGAACATCCATGGCAGATTTTCATCGGTTCGCACCCATCCTGTTCAAGCACGAAGGCGGATACGTCGACGACCCGGTCGATCCGGGTGGCGCCACGAATCGTGGCATTACCATGGCGACATTCAGGTCGTGCGCGAGAGAGCTTTTGGGGATCGAACCGACCCCGGAGGCGTTGCGTCAGCTCACCGAGATGCAAGCCGCGACGATCTACAAGGTACTGTACTGGGACGCCATTCGCGGGGACGAAATGCCGTCCCAGCACATTGCGAACATCGTCTGCGATTTTCAGGTGAATGCGGGGGCCAGTTCCGCCCGTCTGTTGCAGCGTGTGCTGAACCTGCTGGGCGCCGAGCCGAGGCTTCGTATCGACGGACGCATCGGCAACGCGACGCTCCGCGCGCTGCGCATGGCGGATCCCAACAATGTGCACGTGCTTTTCCAGAACGGACGGCGCGACTACTACCGGGACCTCGTTCAGCGCCGGCCGCCACTCGCGCGGTTTCTAAAAGGGTGGCTTCGTCGCGTCGACTCGTTCGATCCACCCGTTTCAGGCAGGTGATCGATAGATGCCCACTCAGACACCCCTTCCCGGCCTGATCGAAGCGATGGCAGGCGCTGTTATCGATGCGCAAGAGCGCGTGGAGAAACGCCAGCTGGCTTACCTCGGCGAGTATTTCGACGAAGACAATAGACCGAAGAGCATTGTCATACGCATGCCCTCCATGCATCCGGAGGCGACGGAAGATCACGAAGATCTCTATCGTGCACCATTGCTTCCATTGGTATCGACAAACTTTCTCCGCATCAAGGATGTGGAAATCAGTTTCGATGCAGACCTCAGTGGCCTCATCGACGAAAGCCCCGACTCGACGCAGGTCGACGATCGTGAAACGAAGCCGACACCGTGGGGCCGATGGCGCGAAGGAAAGCCGAGGGTGCTGCAGGTGGACACATCGGTGAAATCGGGCAAGGGAAAATCCGGAGCCGTGCATGTGGTGCTCCGAGTGGAGGCCGCCGAACCCAGCGAGGGGGCGGCAAGACTTATGAACCATCTGGCGCAGACGCAAGGTGTGTTCCGCACGTTCAGGGCCGACGAGTGACCCCTCGCGGTGCCGAGCCGCGGGGAGCGTGGTGCACCCCGTGTATCCAGTAACAAGTAAAGGAGCTACGCCATGACCGGACTGGTCAACATGTCCCAGCAGTTCCAAGGTTTGCCGATGGGCGACCTGATCGGCGCGCCGCTCGGCGCGGCGTGCGATGCGCAGGTAAAACTCGCGCAGTCCACGGCCGATTTCATCAGGACCGTCGGCTTCGTGGAGAAGGAGGGCGGTGGTTCGGAAACGCGCACCGCCGACTTCCGCTTCAAGCGGCCGGTGATCAATCCGGACGGAACGGCCGGCGAGGAAGAAGTCTCGATGGAAGTGCCGCTGCTGGCCATCGTCAAGGTGCCGAACCTTGGCGTGTCCACGGTGGACATCACCTTCGACATGGAGGTGAAGTCGTCCTTCGCCGAGAAGACGTCGAAAGACTCCTCCATGGAGTACGAGGTCAATACCGGTCTGAAGATCGGCCCGTTTTCCATGAGCGCCAAGGTGTCGGGATCGGTCACGTCGCACTCCGAGAACACGCGAACCTCCGACAATTCGGCGCGCTATACCGTGAACCTGAAGGCCGAGGACAAGGGCATGCCTGAAGGTCTCGCACGTGTCATGGACATTCTGCAGACCGCGTGCGAGCCACGGGTGAAGCAGCTTAATCCGCCGGCAGCCGCCACGCCGTAAGGAAGGGACTGGCATGGACGGGCCGCGCGCCACGTGAGGTTCATGCCGTAACAAAGGGCCGGCCGCGGCGGAATGGGTGCGGCGGCCGGCCGCGAAAGGAGACGAGATGTTCGACCTTACCGACGTGAAATACGTAAAGCGCATCGTGGTGGGAAGCAACGACCCCGCCCAGATGAGCACCGATGCTCAGGTCGAACAGGCCAGGGCGCTCCTCAACCGATGCCTCAACGAGTCGCCCAAGGGCAAGATCATCGGTTTGGAGAAGAGCTTCACCATCCTGCAGATCGGCGAGCACCAGGTAGTGTTGCAGTGGCTGTCCTACCATGTCGGGTTTTCACGGAAGCCAGGATGGATCACGGATGCGTGACGGAGCGGGCGGAGAAGCCCTCTTGAGCGAGGTGGTCGAGTCGGTGCGCGCCTCTGCGTTGAAGGCGGAGGCGGGACTACAACAGAGGGAAGGTCCGCAACGTGCCGCATTCGCCGAGATCGCCGTCGAGTTCCAGTGCAGGATGAGCCCGCATTGGAACGAACACCGGAAGAGCACGGACATGCGTCTGAAGATGGGGCGGCCACGATTTCCCTGGCTGGATCGCAGGGTCGTCCAAAGAGTTCGCATCGTCTGCCGTCGCGCCGATGCATGGGAGCCACGTGTGTACATGAATGGAAATCAGGGGACCTCCGTCACTTCAGTGGCCGGACTACCCAGTTCAAACAAGGAAGGAGAAATTACATGAGTGTGTGTTTGGCAAAGTATGTCCTGTTGTCCGCCGGCGTTCTCGCCGCGGCGTTCGATTTCGACGCGGCACAGGCTTCGTCATGGGTCGGCGTGATGAAGTCGGATAGCGGCAAGCGTGCGCGCGTTACGGCGGTCGTAAATGCCGACACGGTTCAGCTCCGCTTCGGCGAGCCGGCCAACTGCACCATCGACGCTGACTTTCTCGACGTGGAAAACGGAACATCCGTGTATCGATTCCATGTGTCGCAGAACGGCGGGGTGTTTTGCGATCGGTTGTATCCGGGCGAACTGATGCTGACCCCGTCGTCGACGGACTCCCTGCACATGAGCTTTCGCCGGCAACTCGTTCCCTGGTGGGGCGTGCTGGAGCCCGGTTCCGGCCGGTGAGGAGCATGGCCATGGACAAGGCAGCCATCGCGGACCTGTGGCTCTTATTGGCCTCCGTCGCCGGCGCGATCATGCCGGTGGCGATGTACACCGATAAGTCACAGGGCAGGGCGGTCGTCAGGGTGGTCTGCGGAACACTCATCGCCGTATTCCTGGCGCCGGTGATAGAGAAGCGCTACATGACAGACACCGACCTCGACGTACAGGCGGCGGTATCGTTCCTCGTCGGATGCTTCGGCCTCAACCTCACCGTGCTCGGGCAGAAGATCCTCGCCGACTACGGAGAAGTCGTGGCGAAGCAGCTCCTGGGCCGTCTGACAAAGGGAGTGGGAAAGTGATACATACGCTCGTGTTCTTGAACCTCGGCGCATGCTGCCTCATTGTCCTGAGCGCGCTATGGCTGGTCACGGATCATTCGAAGACACGCATGGTGCGCATGTGTTTCGGCCTGATCATGTGCGGAGCGTTCGCGAACGTTTTCGCGTTGTGGTCGGCGTTCGAGCAATTTCATCCCGACCATCCGATCACCTGGCCACCCGAGGCCATGTTGAACCTGGGGTCGTCGATCCTGCTTGGACGTTGGGCATTGTCGTCGCTGCGCCCCCGGCAGGGCGGCTAACCCTCCGGCTTATGCCCCTTCGTGGCCGGCGGCGATCTATACGCGAATTCGGCAGTCTGCACCGCATTGGCAGGATTCCTGCGGGAAAGTGGCCCTGTCCCGGTCGTCCAGCCATGACGACCGGGTCGCACGATCTGGCGCCGTCCGAGCGCAGACTGCGTTCACCAACCACGAGGAACCTTGCCATGCGTAATACAACCCGCACCTTGCTTGCTTCACTTGTCGCAATCGCTCTCGGTATCGGCGCCGCTCATGCGCAAACCGCCCTGTCCGGCCTGGGTCAATCGTGGCCCAATGCTACCGACGTGAGCACGAGTCCACGCTACCACGTGTACGTGTTCGAGCGCGGTGGCACGCGATACATCCAGGTCAACGATGCAAGCGGTGCGGTGCGAGGTGCCTTCGCCCGCACGCCTTACAAGTTGACGGGCCTGCCTATCGGTAACGACTCGCTGGCCACGCCTGACGAGCGGTTGCCCGCGCCCGCCAGCACCGCGGTCGAGCCGGTCTACAACGATGGGACAGTGTTTGTGTTCGTCGCGCCGCAGCCGGACGGCACCGCGCGTCTCATGGCCGTTCCTGCGGACTGCAAGAACGATCCTGTCGAGTGTACCGGTCGGTAATTTCGCCAGGACACCGCTCGTTGAGGAGAGGCAGGCTCCTCAGCGGCGGCGTCCGAGCATGGGGAGTTCCCGGGTTGCGAGGACATGCTGGGCTGCCTGCCGCCGGGCCACTCGCACGCCGAACAGGAGCGATGTCGTGATAATGAAGGCCAGGATCGCCTGCGCCTGAATCATCGCGGGGTCCTTCAGCGTGAAAGCCGTCGATGCAATGGCGATGCTCGCAAGCAGCGAGCTGACGGACCCGCCATGCCAGCCGTGCCGCAGCGACATCGCGATGACGGGCAGGCCCATGGCGATGCGGGCGCATTGCAGCGCGCCGCCGCTGGTGAACGAGGTGAGAACGGTCAAGAGCGCGAGCAATGGGAAAGCAATGAGAAGTGTGTCGCGCAATAGCGGACTGCGGCTGACGGCATGCCACGTGAAGAGGCCGCGCGGCTGGGCGGCCAGGCGCTCCCGGAGACCGAGAATCGTAGGAACCAGCGCAAGCGCGCCAAGATAGGCGCCAAGGAACCAGACCAGGAAGATCGGTACCGTCACGGCAGGGCCAGGCGATCCATCGCTCATCACCATGGTCGTCAGCACCAGCGAATTCTCGGTCGCGGTGACCGCGGCACACAGGAGAGTGACGAAAACGATCAGACTCATGTTGATCTGACCGTCGTCCGATACGAGCGCCGCCCGGTTGCGCATGAGCGCGACGATGGGCATGCAGAAAACGATCGGTGGAATGGACGCGGCCACGGCCCAGGCCACGCCGAATACAGGGATATGCAGAAAGGCCATTTCGGCAACAGGAAGCGCTTCGCCTATGGCCAGCGCCGGCCAGAATCGCTTGGGCACAAGAAAAAGGCAGGCCAGCCTGAGGCCCGCGGGCAACATCCAGTGAGAGAACGAAAAGTAGCGCGTCAGCTCATAGCAGGCGGCATAAGCGCCCGCTACGGCAAGAAAGCGTCCCCAGACCAACGGATCCCTGTTCGCTCTGCCCACGTTTGTAGCCCCTCCGACGTTCGTCCTGACACGTGTGGCCAACCGATGACGAGGCGCTTCATCCACTGACCGCTGATGGTCCAAGGCCCTGGCGGCACCCAGGGGTTATTCCGACCGTATGTCTAGTTTGAAGGTATAGCGGCTCCTTCGCCATCGACTGAACGGCGTTTTTGACGATTTGCCGAATTAGCGCCCGGATTTACCGGGACTCACCAGCGCAGGGCTCGGGGACCGACGAGCGTGCCGAGGGCGGCGGGGATCAACATCCCCAGGAGATACCAGGTGGACCAGAAGGGCGGCGCCATTTCCGGGCAGTGCAAGCAATAGGCCACAGTCCCTGTCGCGCCGGCGAGCAGTCCCACCGCGGCGCCGGCCAGCCTTGGTCTCACCGGCGCCATGCCGCGCACCGCCCAGAGCATGGCCACGAACGCCGGCATGGCGAGGGTGGCGATCAGGATGGGGCAGACACGCCAGGTATGGCCCAGGATCAGCGGCAGATGGGTGCCAGGGGCGGCATGGGCCAGCACCCACCCCATCGCCACCCAGCCCAGCGCAACGGGGGTGGCCAGCACCGCCCACGCGCCACCCACCCGCACCCCGGGGCGTGCCAGGCGGGCCGTGACCCAAAGGGCGGCTGCCGCAATGGCACCGGCGTAGCACAGCCGGAACCAGAAGGTGGGCGCCCGCACGGCATCTTCGATGTCCGGCCGCACGCCCAACAGCAGCACCATCAGCAGCAGCGCCGCCACGAAACCGGTAACCCAGGCGAGGGCGAACCGCCGCGCGGGTGCATGCCTGTCCACCGGAGGCGCTTGGGTGGCGAGCAGGGCGATGAAATCGTCGGTTTTCATGTATTCCCCCGAATACGCGCCGCCAGTGCCTTCAGCCCGCGGTGCACGCCCACCTTGATAGCCGACTCGGACATGCCGCAGCGGCGCGCGGCCTCGGCGACCGACAGGCCCTCCAGCTTCACCAGCTGAATGGGCAGCCGATGGCGGTCGGGCAGCGCCTGGAGCAGCAGCGCCACGTCGCGCCGGGCGTCGGTGGGCTCCACGTCGGACGCAACGAAAAGTCCCCCATCGTCGTCGAACGGATCGTGCAACGCCTCGCGGCGCGAATGGGCGCGGAAGAAATCCATCAGCTTGTAGCGGGCTATCGCATGGACCCAGGCGGTGAGGGGTTGTTCCGGACGGTAAGTGTGCCGCGCGTTGTGTACCGCCAGCAGCGTCTCCTGAAGGATGTCCTCCACGTCGTCCTGCGCGCGGGGCAGGCGACGGCGGAGGTAGGCGCGAAGGTGACCCGAAAGTCCGTCGAGGAAGTGCCGATAACGTGCCGCGTCGCCCGCAAGGCCGGCGACGAGACAGGCACGCAGTTCCACCTCCGCCGCGGAGGGCCCGGCGGGTCGCGATTCGAGGGGGTGCGCACTGGCCTGCCGAGTTCTCATCGACAGGGTTTTAGCCGCGTTGCGTGGGACATCGCAAGGATCCGGACGCGCGGGCTGAAGGAGCAACCATGGGAGTACCTCGGTGACCATATACGTCATTCGTCCGTACGCGGCGTCCGGTTACAGATTTTTCGCAAGTTGTTTTTTGTTGTAACCGGCGTGATCACGCCGGCGAACTCGATCGGGTAGCCGGACATTCCCGTCCGTCATTCGAGGAGATCCGCATGAACCGCCACGCCGCCACGCTCGCCCTCACCCTTGCTGCCCTGGTGGGCGGCGTCGCCCACGCCGACGACACGCCGAACGCGAAGAAGCCCGCCATGGAGAAGTGCTGGGGCGTCGCCAAGGCCGGCCAGAACGACTGCGCCGCCGGTCCGGGTACTACGTGCGCGGGCACGGCCAAGGCCGACTACCAGAAGAACGCGTGGAAGCTGGTTCCCGCCGGCACGTGCACGTCGATCAAGACGCCCAAGGGCAACGGCTCGCTGACGAAGGCTGGCTGAGCCATGCGCGGGCCGCTCGCCGCCGGCATGGGCTTCAAGCCACAGCACATCGACGACGCGCTGCATTGTCCGTCGTCGGGGCTGTGGTTCGAAGTGCACCCGGAAAACTATCTCGGCGACGGCGGCCCGCTTCCCGCCATGCTCGACACCCTCGCCGACAGGCACCCGCTGTCGCTGCACGGCGTATCGCTGTCGCTGGCTTCCGCGGTGCCTCCGGACCCAAACCACCTGCATCGGTTGCGCCGGCTCATCGACCGTGTGAACCCGGCATTGCTGTCCGAGCATCTGGCGTGGTCGTCGTGGGAGGGAGCGTACCTTCCCGACCTCCTGCCGTTCCCCCGTACGCACGAAGCCCTCGCGCGCGTGGCGGAGAATGTGCAGCGCAGCCAGGATGTCCTCGGCCGCGCGCTGTCGCTCGAAAACCCGTCGCACTATCTGCCGATCGAAGGGCACGACTGGAGCGAAATCGATTTTCTCGCTGAGTTGGCGCACCGCACCGGCTGCGGCCTGCTGCTCGACATCAACAACGTCCACGTGAGCGCGCACAACCTTGCCTTCGACGCCCTTGCATATCTGGACGCGTTCCCCATGCATGCCGTTACCGAAATACACCTGGCAGGGCATGCCGTCGACGAAGGGCATGCCGGCGCTTTGCTCGTCGACTCCCACGACGGCCCCGTCGCCGAGTCGGTATGGAAGCTTTATGAGCATGCGCTCACGCTCGCGGGTGCGCGCCCCACGTTGATCGAGCGCGACGGCCATGTGCCGGCTTTCGGTGAACTGCATGCGGAATGCCAGCGTGCCGCCGCCTTACTGGACGAACGGCGGATGGCGGCATGAACGGGTTCGCCGCATTCCAGCGCGACTTCGCCGCCGCGCTTTTCGCCGACACACCCTCGTTCGCTCCCGCGAGCCACCCGGCGTTCGCCGTCTACCGCAACACCGTGATGCGCGCATGTCTGGACGCGCTGGAGGCGAACTTTCCGGCCGTGGCATGCCTGGTGGGCCGCGATTGGTTCCGCTCCGCCGCTGCCATCCATGTTGCATCCTGCCCGCCGCGAGATGCGCGCCTGGCGATGTATGGGGCATCGTTCGCCGATTTTCTCGCAGGCTTCGAGCCGGCGGATAGCCTTCCCTACCTTGCCGACGTCGCCCGGCTCGACCGCCTGTACATAGAAAGCCTGCACGCCGAAGACATGCCGACGCTGTGCGCGGATCGATTGACGGCCCTCGGTCTTGACGCCTTGGCGCAAACGAGCCTCCGCCCGCATCCGGCCACGCGCTGGTTTTCATCCGCCATGCCCTCGCGAACGATTTGGGAGGCGAGCCATCGTGGCCGGGAGGTGCACCCGGATCTCTCGTGGCAGCCCGAGCAGGCGCTCGTGCTTCGCACGCCGCACGGTGTACAGGTGCTGCCCGCGGGCCCGCTCGAGATCGATCTGCTGGAGGCATGCGCGGCCGGCACCACGCTGGGCGAGGCGACGCTGGCCGCCGCAACAACGTATCCCGACGCCCGTATCGACCTCACCCTTTCCGGGCTCCTGCGGTCCGGCGCATTCGCCACCTCATGAAGGAACCCACCATGACACCCGACATCTCCGCATCGAGCCGCCCCACCCTGCGTGAGCGCTGGAATGCCCTCGCCGATCGTCTTCAGGCATGGATCGGCCACGACCTGCTGGCGCTGGCGGCACGTTTCTCGATCGCCGCCATCTTCTTCCAGTCCGGGCGCACGAAGGTGCAAGGTTTCCTTACCGTCACCGACAGCACGTACGAGCTGTTCAGCAGTGAGTACCGTTTGCCCCTGATTCCGCCGGACATCGCCGCGCATCTCTCCGCTGGCGTCGAAACCTTCGTGCCCGTTCTGCTTGTACTCGGGCTGGCCACGCGCTTCTCGGCGTTCGTCCTGCTCGGTATGACCGCCGTCATCGAGATCTTCGTTTACCCCGATGCCTGGCCGACGCATCTCTCGTGGGCGGCCATTCTTCTCTACCTGCTTGGTCGCGGAGCGGGTCGGGTTTCCCTGGACCGGGTCTTCGGTATCCGCTGACGGCTCGCCTAGAACAAATCTGAAAAGCGGTTTCCACGCGTATCGCGCGCCCGACGCATCGGCAAACTAGCGGGTGCGACGCCCGGCCACTCCCGGTTGCGCGCGCAATCGACGGTGGACGGCACGGCGGTATGACAGGCAAGACACATGCGGAAGCGGATGGAAGGGCACGCGACGAAAGTACCGCGGCGGTCGCTGCCCTTCGCGGGGAACTTCACGCCGGCCTGCGCGACCTTCGCGCCCGGCTCGACAGGCCTGGCCAGACGTTCGCCGCCGATGCCCAGCAGACGATGACGGCGGTACGGCACGAGGTGAGCGAGATGGTAGGGCGGATCAATCGCGCCGCCCGCGACTTCGAGCAGCATTCGCATACCCTCGCGCACCTGCGCAGGCGGCTCTACCTCGGTATGGGCGGCATGCTCCTTCTTTCCCTGGCGGGCGTGGTGCTCGTGTACCAGGCCTTGTATGGGTACTACCGCCAGGAGTACGAGCGCCTCCTCGGCGAAGTGGCGTACCTCCAGGCGGTGAACGGTGCCGACGTCGCTCCATGCGGCGACGGCCGCCTCTGTGCACGCATCGACGAGGCGGCGCCTCCCCGAGGCGACGAAGGGCAGTACCGGCTCGTCCTGCCGAGGCCTTGAGGCTCCGCACGCGCGTGCCGTGAACGTCCGATCCTGTCGGGAACCGAAAAAGGTATCCTTCTGTAACCGACGGGCCCTGTGGGACGAATTCGACCATGCCATTCCGGCAAACTTCCTGTCACGGAGAAAGATCATGAATACCGCCACCCACAGCATCGCCGCCGCTGCCGCCGTCTTCGCCGTCTCGGTCGCTGCGATCTCCGCGCCCGCCCACGCCGCGGAACAGGCCGCCGGCAAGACGGTGCATTGCTACGGCATCAACAGCTGCAAGGGCACGTCGGATTGCAAGACGGCCCACAACGACTGCAAAGGCATGAACAGCTGCAAGGGTCAGGGCTTCAAGGAAGTCTCCGTGCAGGAGTGCAAGGCCCAGGGCGGCAGCGAAACCGCCAAGTAAACCTCGTGGCCCGGCCGGCCCCGCGGCCGCCGGGCCTCTTTGTGGAGCATCCGATGTCCCATTCCCCACCGACAGCGATGACCGGGTTCGGACTGGGCCTTCGGGTGCCCCATTACGACGATTTCCTCGCGGCACGGCAGCCCGTCGACTTCCTCGAAGTGATTTCCGAGAACTTCATGGTGGACGGCGGCCGGCCGCTCGACGTGCTCGCCCGCATCCGCGAACGCTACCCGGTGGTGATGCACGGCGTGTCGATGAACATCGGTTCGAGCGACGGTGTCGACGCCGACTACCTGCGCCGCCTGCGCCGGCTCGCGGATCGTGTGCAGCCGTCGTGGGTGTCCGACCACCTCTGCTGGACGGGTGTGGAAGGCTTCAATTCGCACGACCTGCTTCCATTGCCTTACTCGGAAGAAGCGCTCGATCTCGTGGTGTCGAACGTGCATGCGGCGCAGGACGCCCTGGGGCGCCCACTGGTGCTGGAGAACCCTTCGACCTATCTCGCCTTTCCCGGGGCCGCCATGAGCGAGGCGGCATTCCTCGCCGAGCTGTGCACGCGCACGGGCTGTTACCTGCTGCTCGACGTCAACAACATCTACGTGAGCGCCACCAACCACGGACACGATCCGGACGACTGGCTACGCCGGCTGCCGCTCGACCGGGTGCTCCAGGTCCATCTCGCGGGGCACAGCCAGGGCGCCGACATGCTGATCGACACGCACGATGCGCCAGTGTGCGATCCGGTGTGGGACCTGTATGCGCGCTTCGCCGAAAGGCTCGGCCACGTGGCGGTGATGATCGAGCGCGACGACCGTATCCCGCCCCTTTCCGAGCTGCTGGCCGAGCTTGCGCACGCGCGCGAGCTGGCCGCTCATGCCGGCGTGCGCGCCGCATGAACTTCGCCGAGCAGCAACGTGCCTTCGCTGCCGCGCTCGCGGCAGGCACGGTGCCCGAGGGCGTCGATCCGCGTGGCATGGCCGTGTATGCGAACAACTATCGCGCGCAGCTTGTCGCCTGCCTCCGCGACACGTATGCCAAGACCGTGCTCTGGCTCGGCGACGAGGCCTTCGATGCCAACGCCTCGCGCTATATCGACAGCCATGCGCCGTCGTCGTGGACGCTCGACGATTACGGCAGCGACTTCGCCGACTGGCTCGACCATGCCTATCCGGCGGATGTGGAGGTCGGTGAGCTGGCGTGGTTGGACTGGCAGCTTCGCCGCGCTTTCTCAGGCCCCGATGTGCAACCCATGGAAGTGCGCGACCTTGCCGCCGACGACTGGGACAGCGTGGAGATCGACTTCGTGCCCACGCTGCGCTTTCGCCTCGTACGCAGCAACGCCGTGGCGCTGTGGCGTGCGCTGGCCGACGAGGTCCCGCCACCGCCCATCGTTATGGTGGATGCGGGCGTCGGCGCGCGCGTGTGGCGGCAAGGCCTGTCGCCCCGTTTCGCCAGCATGACCACCGACGAAGCCACATGCCTCGACCTCGCGCTGGCAGGCGCCAGCTTCGGCGAAATCTGCGCCGGCCTGCGCCGTACGCACGACGAGGAGCAGACCGCCCGCATCGCCGGCGGCTGTCTGGGCGCATGGACAGCCGAGGGCATGATCCGCGGTTTGCGTCGGTAAGGGCTTTATAGCGAGTTTTGCAAAGTTATGATAAAACGATAACTTTGCAAAACTCGCTCAAGGGTGGCTTCGTGGATCCCATCACCAACCCGTATTCGCCTGGCGCAGGCTCGCAGCCCCACGAGTTGGCTGGTCGCGACGAGGTACGCCAGATGGTTCGCATAGCCATCGAGCGGGTGCGACTGGGCCGGAGCGCAAAAAGCGCCATGCTCGTCGGCTTGCGGGGCGTCGGAAAAACGGTCCTTCTTGATCGCCTGCGGTCCGATGCAGAGGCTGCCGGTGTTCAGACCGCGCGAATCGAAGCCCCCGAAGGTCGTTCATTGCCGGCCATGCTGGCGCCTCAGTTGAGAGTGGCGCTCACTCGCTTGAGCAAGGTTGCGGCGGCAAACGAAGCCGGTACGAAAGCCCTGCGTGCGCTGGCGGGCTTTGCCAAATCCTTGAAGGTCAAATACAACGACATCGAGGTAGGCATCGATTACGCGCCCGAACCCGGTATTGCCGACAATGGCGATCTCGAGCACGACATGCAGGCGCTATTCGAAGCCGTCGGCGATGCGGCGAAGGCTGCAGGCACCGTCTTCGCTATGTTCATCGATGAGCTGCAGTACGTGGAAGAGACACAACTTGCCGCTCTTATCACGGTCATGCATCGAGTGTCGCAGCGCAACCTGCCCGTGATGCTGGTAGGCGCAGGTTTGCCGCAGCTGCGTGGCAAAATGGGTGAAGCCAAATCATATTCGGAGCGACTATTCGAATTCCCCGAGATCGGCGCGCTCAAGGAACCGCACGCCACTGCGGCAATCGTCCGGCCGGCTGACGAGGAAGGTGTCAGTTTCGAGCCGAAGGCGGTCGAGCTCATTCTCGAACATACGAAGGGTTACCCGTATTTCATCCAGGAATGGGGTGCCCACACTTGGAACTGCGCTACCTCCTCTCCTATAACGGTCGCAGACGTGACCATGGCCTCGGATACAGTCATAGCCGCCATGGATGAGGGATTTTTTCGGGTGCGATTCGACCGAATGACGCCGACGGAAAAGAAGTATCTGCGGGCTATGGCCGAACTCGGGCCGGGGCCTCACCGTTCAGGCGACATCGCCGAGGTCCTGGGAAAAAAGGTGCAATCGACGGCTCCGACCCGTAGCGCGATTATCGAGAAGGGAATGATATGGTCGCCGAGTCACGGCGACACGGCGTTCACGGTGCCTTTGTTCGACGAATTCATGAAGCGCATCATGCCCGGTGACGAATGGCGCTGATCCGTATGCGATTTCCGGGCGTGCGTAGTCGATGATCGACGACGCCCATCTCGCACACGGTCTCGCCGGCGACCAGCTCGTGCCCGACTGGCCGCCTCTCGAAGCGAACGAGGTGTCGTCTGTCGTAACGCGCATTCCTGGCTTGGGAGCGCTGCAGACCATCGAATGGCGAAGCCCGCGGCCGCTTTCCGCCGCCGCTCTCGTGGCCACGGCGAACGGTCGCGTGTTCGTCAAGCGGCATCACCGCAGTGTGCGCACAGAGGCCACGCTGGGCGAGGAACACCGGTTCGCTACCCACCTCCGCGAACGCGGTGTTCCCATGCCGCGCGTTCTCCACGACGCCGACGGCGCCACCGCCATCGGCATCGCTGACTGGGTCTACGAGATCCACGAGCCCGCACGCGGTACAGATATCTATCGCGACGCGTTCTCCTGGTCGCCCATCGGGGGCAGGGGGCACGCGCTCGCGGCGGGAGCGATGCTGGCAAGGCTGCACGTGGCCGCCGAGCACCACGAGGCGCCACAGCGGCGCACGCACATCCTCGTCGCGCGGGCGGACATCCTCGCGTCGAACGATCCGCTGGAGGCCATCGCCGCGCAGCTTCCCTCGCGTCCCGGATTGGCCCGCTATCTTGCCGCGCGCGACTGGCGCAGCGAGATCGGCACCGCCATCGTTCCCTGGCATGACCGCGTCGCTGCGCGCTTGCGCGCCGAGCCTCCCCTCTGGACCCACGGCGACTGGCACGTCTCGAACCTCTGCTGGAGCGGTCCGGAGGACGACGCAGCGATCACCGACGTTCTCGACGTCGGCCTCGCCGCGCGCACCTTCGCGATGTTCGACCTCGCCACCGCCATCGAGCGCAATGCCATCGCCTGGCTGGAGGTGGAGCGGGGCGATATCGCGAGGCATGACCTCGCCCTTGCGATCGTCGCGGGGTACCGGTCCGTACGGCCACTCGACGCCGCCGCGATGGATCTTCTGGCGGAACTTCTTCCGCTCGTGCACCTGGATTTCGCGCTGTCCGAGGTCGAGTACTTCGAGGGCATCACGAAGCGCCGGGACCACGCCGATGTGGCGTACCACACCTTCCTGCGTGGCCACGCCGCGTGGTTCGCCGGGGCCCGGGGCCAAGCCTTGCTCGAGGCCATTCGCAGCGCGGCCTGACGATTCGTGGTTCAATACGCGCTCTAGAAGCGGGGGTGCCTGGCGATGCCGGGCTGAGAGAGTCCCTTGGAACCTGACCCGGTTAGTACCGGCGTAGGGAGCTTGCAGAACCACGAAGGGCCGATCGCGCCCGTGGTTCGCCGTCGCTTCGTCCGTGGACCCGAAGACGACGATGACCCTTTCCCGTACTCCGCTTTTCCTGGCCCTGCTGTTCGCCGCCTCCGCCCATGCGGCCGACGAGCCGGCCGCCCCGCAGCAGGCCCGCACCCTGCCCACGGTGGATGTTCACGCCACCACCGCGAACAGCTATCGCGCGACGGACTCGCAGCTGGATACCTTCGGCAGCTTCGGCAGCGCGCCGCTGCACGACACGCCGGCTTCCATCACGGTGCTGACCCGGGCGCAGATCGACGATCGCCAGCCGCGCACGCTCAGTGAGCTGGTGCGAGGCGACGCGGCGATCAACGACAACTACGCCCCCGCCGGGTATTACCAGGACGTGTCCATCCGCGGCTTCCCGCTCGATCTCGCCACGGGCTTCCGCTTCAACGGCATGATCATGTCGGCGGAGCAGCTGCTGGCGCTCGAAGGCAAGGAGCGCGTGGAGGTGCTGAAAGGCCTGGGCGGACTGGAAGCCGGTGTGGTGGAACCGGGCGGCCTGGTGAACTACGTGAGCAAGCGAGCGGCGAACGTGCACACCGCCACCCTCGGCACCGACTCGCATGGATCGAACTACGAAGCCCTGGATCTGGGCACCTGGTTCACGCCGGACTTCGGCATGCGCGTGAATGCCGCCAACGAGAAGACTCACTCGTACATCGAGCACGCCGACGGTCGCCGCAGCTTCGTTTCCGTGGCCGCGGACTGGAAGATCGGCGACAAGGCCGCATTGCTGCTGGACACCGACTACCAGACGAGCGGCCAGCGCTCGGCGTCCGGCTACCAGTTACTGGGCGGCACGGACCTGCCGCGGCATCCGAGCCGTACGCGGCTGCTCGGCTATCAGCCGTGGCAGCGTCCGGTGGGCATCCATTCGAGCAACACGTCGCTGCGCTTCAACTACCGCTTCAGCGATAACTGGAACGCGCAGGTCTCCGCGGGGCACAGCCACGCCGTGATCGACGACAACGTGGCGTTCGCGTACGGCTGCTTCTATGCCGAAGCGTGCGCTTCCGGCGCCACTCCGGGCTATTTCTTCGCGCCCAACGGCGACTACGACGTGTACGACTTCCGCAGCCCGGACGACACGCGGCAGAACGACGAGGTGCGCGGCGTGGTGACCGGCAGCTTCGCCACGGGTTCGGTCGATCACGAGTTGAACGTCGGTGCCACATCGTTCCGCCGCACGGTCGACCAGCGTGCCTATGTATACGACTACGTGGGCACTGCGAATATCGACGACCGTACGGTGCCGGTGTTCGACCCCTCGCCGAACGAGCCGGGTCCGTCGGTGCGTCGCCTCACGAGCTGGCAGCGCACCTTGTTCGCCATCGACCGCGTTCACCTCGGCGAGGCGTGGCAGGTGCTGGCCGGTGCACGCTTCGTTCGCCTCGACGAGCGTTCATACGACAGCGACGGCGCGCTCGAACGCCATACCCGCCTGGGCAAGTCGCTACCGCAGGCCGCCGTGCTGTGGCAGCCGACGGCGCCGCTGACCACCTACGTGAGCTATGGTGAAGGCTTGTCGCTGGGGCGGGAGGCGCCGTACTGGACGTCGAATGGCGGCAGCACGCTCGCGCCGCTGCATTCGCGGCAGGTCGAGGCCGGCGTGAAATACGCCGTGAACGACGCGCTCGACCTGCAGGCCGCCGTCTTTCGCATCCGGCAGGCCTACCAGTTCGCGCGGCCCGACGACACGGCGGAAGGCTTCACCTTCGTGCAGCAGGGGCAGGAAGTGCACACGGGCGTGGAGCTGAACCTCGCGGGCCGCGTCACCGAGAACCTGCGGCTTACGGCCAGCGCCAATGCGATCCGTGCGCGCGCCGAAAACACTGGTGCCCCGGCTTACGAAGGCCACCAGGTCGTGAACGTGCCGCGCTGGCGCACGGCGGTCTATGCCGATTACAACCTGCCGTTCGCGCCGGGCCTGGCCCTGCTCGGCGGCTGGCGCTATGCCGGCGCAAACGTCGCGACGCCGGACGGCGAGCGCCGGGTGCCGGCCTATCACGTGTTCGATGCAGGCCTGCGCTACACGACCCGTGTGAGCGGCCATGCGCTCACGTTCCGCCTCAACGTGGACAACGTGTTCAACCACTTCTACTGGCGCGACACGGGATCCTCCGGCGGCGACAGCTATCTGTTCCCCGGCATGCCGCGCCTGGCCCGCCTGTCGATGACGTATGACTTTTGAACTCTCGCCCTTCGAGGTGTTCGCTGCGCTGGTGAGCGCGGCGGGCGTGTGGCTTACCGCGCGGCGCAGCCCGTGGTGTTGGCCGGTGGGCCTCGTGTCGGTGCTCGCGTATGCGTGGATCTTCGTCGATGCGCGGCTGTACTCGGATACGTTGCTGCAAGCCATCTTCGCCGTACTGATCCTGTACGGCTGGCACCGCTGGCTGCGTAACCTCGACGGCAGTGGCCACGTGCGCGTGGCCGCGCTGCCGACGCGCGACGCGGCGCTGCACCTCGCCATAGGCACGGCGGCCGCCCTCGCGTTGGGCTACGGCATGCATCGTTACACCGATGCCTCGCTACCGTGGCTGGACGCGGCGTTGACCGCGTTCAGCCTCGTCGCGCAGTGGTGGCAGGCGCGGCGCCATGCGGCCGCTTGGTGGCTGTGGATCGTGGTGGATGTGTTCTACGTAGGGGAGTACGTGTACAAGTCGCTCCCGGTGACGGCGGTGCTGTACGCCGGTTTCATCGTGCTGGCGGCGATGGGACTCAGGGCGTGGCGCGCGGGGCTGGGCGAACAACAGAGCCCGCAATTTTCAGACTAATTCCATTGGGCAAGACCGGCGAAGTACCGCATCATTGCCGGGTCGCCGCGGGTTGGTGGAGTTCGCTCAAGGACTTGAGTGCCACACGCCAGCCGGTGAACGGCAACGGCCGGGGCGTGGGACGCGCCCCGGCCGTTCTTGTGTCAGGGCTGCTTCCGCGGCGAGGTGCCCCAATCGTCGGGGCCGAAGGTCAGGTGCAAGACGGCATGGGCATCGTCTTCCTGGGGTGGGGTGTACTCCAGGCTGGTGCAACCGGTCGCCTGCTGCCGCTTCGCCGCCAGCGTAGCCGTTCTTGCCACCTCCGCCGCGTGATCCACCGTCCCGGCGCGACCCGGTTTCAGCAGCAGGCGGTAGCCATCGGGGCTCACGCCATCCTTCAGGCCTGGCGGCGGCGACTGGCCGGGGGTGGACACCATGATGTCCATCTTCTTGCCGCACGTGCCGGTGCTCACGATGTCGAGGCCGCCGAGCAGACTGCCGATGAACGGGTCGGCGTCTTCGGCCAGCGAGTCCACGGCCTCCACCGCCGTACTGAGGCGGATCTTCACGAAGTACAGCTTCCGGTAGAAAAGGTAGGCGCGCGACGTTAGCATGTCCTGCTGCGCGTCGAACACGATGGGAAGGAAGCGGCCCTCCACTTTTTTTCCATCCGGCAGCGTGGCGGTGTAGGGGCTTTCTTCGCCCCACCACACGTTGCGGTAGATCTGTTGGCGCTCGGCGAACGCCACCGATTCGCGGAAATCCTCCATCGCGCGTTTCAACATGGCGGCGGTGTCGCCTTCGCCGGCCGGGTAGACGAAAACGTCGGCGACGATCCACTCGGCGTTCTCGATCCGGTAGCGCAGCGACACCCCGGCGGCGATGTCCCCTTCGTCGGCATAGTTCTTCACCGCCGCGAGAGTTGCATCGCCCAGGCGCTTGGGTGCGACGATCCACGTGTCGTCCACCACGCCGCGATGCTCCACGGGGCCGGGCGCCGCCAGCGGCGGCTCGGCGGCGGCAACCTGCGCATGCGTGCCCGTGCCGGCCAGCAGGCACAGCGCGACGGGGATCACCTTCCAGCGAAACATCTTCACCACGGCCCCAACATCATTCGAACGCAATCCCCCGGGCGCGCACTATAGCCGTCCATTCGTCTCAACGGGAGCGCTTCGTCGCACGAAGCCGCCGGCGCAGAAAAGTCAGGGTCGCTGCTTCCAATTTCCGGGGAAATCGAAGGCAGGTCTGGGGAACCCACCGGTGCAGGTGGCCGTCGGTCCAGCCGGAGAAAACCTCCGGGTGGATGTACGAGGCACGGCACACGGCAGGCGTATTGCCGAGCACGGCCGCCACTTCCTTCACGGCGCCGGCGAGCACGGATTTCACCGCGCGCTCCCCACCTTCTTCGGGAAGGGTGAGCGCCGCCAGGGTGGCGACGGCCTGGACAGTGCCGCCCCATGTCCGGAAATCCTTCGCGGTGAACTCGCCGCCGGTGATCTCGCGCAGATAGTCGTTGACCATGCCCGAATCCACCGGCTGCGGCTGCCCGTCGTCGTCGATGTATTGGAACAACCGCTGCCCCGGGAGTTCCTGCACGCGGCGCACGGCCTTCACGAGGCGGCGGTCGTCCAGTTGCACGTCGCGCCAAAGGCCGCTCTTGCCGCGGAAGTGGAAGCTGATGCGCCCTTTTCGCACGGCGACATGGCGCGAGCGCAGCGTGGTCAGTCCGTACGAGTTGTTCTGTTTGGCGTAGACGTCGTTGCCCACGCGGATCATCGTTTCTTCCAGCAGGCTCACCACGAGGGCAAGCACCTTGTCCTTCGGCAGCCCGGGCAGCGCCAGGTCCTTGCGCAGGCGGCGGCGAAGGCGCGGCAACGCTTCGCCAAACTCCAGGATCCGCTCGAACTTTCCCCGGTCGCGTACGTCGCGCCAGCGGGGGTGGTAGCGGTACTGCTTGCGTGACCGGGCGTCCCGTCCGGTCGCCTGCAGATGTCCCCGTTCGTTCGCACAGATCCACACCTTCGTGTACGCCGGAGGGATGGCGAGGGAACGGATGCGCTGGAGCACGGCTTCGTCGGTCACCCGGCGGCCGTCGGCGTCGATGTAATGGAAGGAACGCCCGCGTTTGCAGCGCGTGATACCCGGGTCGGTGTCGCACACGTACACAAGGCCCGCCGCTTTCGCGTGGGCCTGTTCCTCACTGACCAGCGCGAGCGCTTCGGGTGGCGGGTTCCGGGACATGGCCGGAACTATGTCCCGGCGTGCAATCAAGACGCGGTGAATGCCGCGTCAGGCGACCCGGCAGAACACGGCCTTGAGGTAGCGGTTCTCGGGCACGTTGCTCGCCACCGGGTGGTCGGGGCCCGCGCCGGCGACGTCCAGCACCTGGATGTCCCGGCCGGCGTTAAGCGCCACGCGCCGGATCATTTCCAGGAAGTCGGGTTCGCCGACCAGGCCCGTGCAGGAGCACGTAAGCAGGATGCCGCCGGGGGCCAGCACGTCGAGCGCGGTACGGTTCATCGCGAAGTACTTCTTCAACGCGTTGATCACCTGGTTGCGGTCGCGCGTGAGCTTCGGAGGGTCGAGCACCACGGCGTCCCAGGTTTCCCCCCGCTCGATCGCGCCGCGCAGCCATTCGAAGACATCGCCCTGCTCGAAACGCGCCGTCACGCCGTTCATGCGGGCGTTCTCGCGAGCTATCTCGAGGATGGCCGCGTCGGCATCCACGCCGGTGGCTTCCAGCGCGCCGGCCTTCATGGCGTGGACGGCGAAGCCGCCCGCGTTGCAGCAGAGGTCGAGCACGCGGCGTCCACGGGCGAGCGCGGCGAAGCGGCGGCGGTTCTCACGCTGGTCGGCAAAGAAGCCGGTCTTGTGGCCGAGGCCGGGCGCCGCGTGGAACGCCAGGCCATGTTCGTGCACGTCCACCGCGGTGGGGGCATCGTTGGAGCGTACGTCGAACGACTCCTGGCGCTGCACGTGCTGCTCGGCGAACCAGTACAGCGACGCCCCAGGGAAGTGACGCAACAGTTCGGCGTGGATCGTCTCGCGGAAGCGCCACATGCCCGCCGCGAAATACTCCACCACCAGGTGGTTTGCGTAACGGTCGACCACGAGCCCCGACAACCCGTCGCCTTCGCTGTGCACCACGCGCCAGGCATCGCTCACCTCGTCCAGGCGCAGCAGTTTGCGGCGAAGTTCCACCGCGCGCCCAAGGCGGGCGGCGATCCAGCCGTCATCGATGCGTTCGTCGGGGCGGGTGGTGAGGAGCCGCAGGGCCACGCGGGCATGGCCGTTCCAGAAGCCCCGGCCGACGAAGCGGCCCTTGGCGTCCTCCACGTCTACCACGCTGCCCGGCGGCAGGCGATCGGCGGGCTTGACGACCTGGGCGGACCAGATCCAGGGATGGCCCGGTGTGCGGTCGGACTTCAGGCGAATGACGGGGAGTGCGGGAGCGTTCATCGGTGAATGATACCGGCCCTCAGCGGCCGAAGCGCAGGACGAGCCACGACGCCAGCGCGAGGAGGTTGAGGCCGATGTGCGCGGCGGACGGGCCGCCGAGAGCCAGCAGCCATCCGTGCTCGGCGATCGCCCAGTCGAAACCCAGGCGCGGCGAGTGCTGCAGCGTCATCGAGAGGTTCGCGTACGCACCGCTGGAGAGGGCGTAGCTGAAGAAAGGGGTGGCCACCAGCGGCGTCTGCAGGAACTGCGCCCAGATCGACATGCTGGTGCCGCGTCCGTCGTTACTGGCCAGCAGCACGCCCGCCACGAGGATGAAGGCGAACAGCAGCACGCCCAGGACCGCGACGATCGCGTCCACACCGCCGAAGCGTCCGCCGAGCAGGCGATCGAACTGGTGGACCAGGCCAAAGAGCCCGCCGGCGATTTCGAAGACGGCGATGACACGGGTGAGGAAGGAATGCATGGGGTCTCCCGAATGTAACCGACGGCCATTATGGTCGATGGCTGCCGCGCTCCTACAGCTCGTCGGCGATCTCGTGCAGGTCGGCGATGTGTTGTTCCCACCAGCGGGGTTCTTCCGCGAACGGGAAGGCGGCGGGGAAGGCGGGGTCGTGCCAGCGCTCGGCGATCCAGCCGGCGTAGTGCACCTGGCGCATCGCTCGCAGCGCGGGCACCAGGGCCAGTTCCACCGGATCGAAATCGCGAAACTGGCCGTAGCCTTCCAGCAGGGCGTCCATCATGGCGTCGTCGCCAGCCAGCATCCAGAGATCCTGCACGGCCGGTCCCATGCGGGCGTCGTCGAGATCGACGAAGTGCGGCCCGGCGTCCGTCCACAGCACGTTGCCCGGATGGCAGTCGCCGTGCAGGCGAATCTGGCGAACAGGGCCGACGGCTTCGAACCTGTTCGCCACGGCCGTGTCCACGCGACTCGCCGCATGCCGGTAGGCATCGAACAGGTGGGCGGGCAGCAGGTCGGACCCGAGTGTGGCGCGCATCGGCGCGTCGATCATCGTCACCCTATCGAGCGTGCCCCTCGCCCGGAAGCGTTCGCGCGAACCCACGGCGTGCATGCGGGCGAGCAGCCGCCCGAGCCATTCCAGCTGGTCCGCCGACTCCAGCGACGGTGCCCGTCCTCCCCGGCGCGGATAGACGGCATAGCGGAAGCCTTCGTGACGAAGCAAGGTGTGCCCGTCCACCACCAGCGGGGCCACCACCGGCAGTTCGGCTTCGGCCAGTTCCAGCGCGAAGGCGTGTTCCTCCTCGATGGCGGCATCCGACCAACGGCCGGGACGATAGAACTTCGCGATCACGAAGCCGCCTTCGTCGAGGCCGACCTGGAACACGCGGTTCTCGTAGCTGTTCAGCGTGAGCAGGCGGCCGTCGCTCCAGCGGCCCGCGGCATCGACGGCGGCGAGCACGACGTCCGGCGAAAGCGCGGCATACGGCGCGACGCCGTTCACGCGCGCAGGTTCCCCGGCGCGCCGCCCGGCGACGGGATCACCGCCATGGTGAGGCGGGAAAGGCAGACGAGCCGGCCCTGTTCGTCCTCGATCCGTATCTCCCACACCTGCGTGGTGCGTCCGAGGTGCACCGCCTTCGCCGTCCCGGTGACGATGCCGCCCCGCACGCCGCGGATGTGGTTGGCGTTGATGTCCAGGCCAACCGCCACCTGCTTCTCCGTGTCCAGCGTGAGCAACGAGGCGGAGCTGCCCAGGGTTTCGGCAAGGACCACGGAGGCGCCGCCGTGGAGCAATCCGAACGGCTGCTGGGTGCGGTGGTCCACCGGCATGGTTCCCTGCAGCCAGTCGTCGCCGAAGGCGGTGAAGCGGATGTCGAGGGTCTCCATCATCGTGCCGCGGCTCCAGCGGTTGACGCGGGCGAGGTCGATGGGTTCTTTCCAGATGGCCATGCGGAAGCGATTCCTGTGGGGCAAGCCTTCATTGTCCTACAATGCGCAGGTGCCCACCGTAACCCTCACAGCGTCCGGCAAGCGCTTCGACGCCGCCGCCGGCGAGACCGTGCTCGAAGCCGCCCAGCGTGCGGGCATCGCCCTCCCGTATTCATGTCGCGGCGGCGTGTGCGGCAGTTGCAAGGCCACGCTCGTCGCTGGCGAGTGCGACTATCCGCGCAATCCTCCCGTGGCCCTCACCGGCGTGCCGCCTTCGCGCCATGCCATCCTGCTGTGCCAGGCGGTGCCTCGTGGCGACATCGCCATCCGGGCACGCGAAATCGCCTCGGTGGAAGACATTCCGCATCGCCGGGTGGAGACGGAAGTCGCGGAGCGACGCGCCCTCGCGCCCGATGTGGTCGGGGTCTGGCTACGTCCGCGCGACGGCAGTCGAGTGAACTGGCTGCCGGGGCAGTATCTGGACGTGGTGCTGGAAGACGGCAAACACCGGCCCTTCTCGATCGCCGGCGGCCCCCGCCCGGACGGCCTCATCGAACTGCACGTTCGGCATGTGCCGGGCGGCGGCTTCACCACCTGGGTGTACGACTCGCTGCGCGTGGGCGATCACCTCACGATCGAGGTGCCGCTCGGCACCTTCGTGCCCCGCGAGGACTCCGAGCGGCCGATGCTCTTCATGGCCGGCGGCACGGGCTTCGCGCCGGTGAAGGCCATCGTGGAGCATTTCATCGCCCTGGGCACGCGGCGGCCGATGCATGTGTACTGGGGGGCGCGCAACAAGGCCGATCTGTATCTGCTCGATCTCGCCACGCAGTGGTCCAGGGACGTGCCCAACCTGCGTTTCACGCCGGTGCTGTCGGACCCCGAAGCGGCGCGCGCGGCCGGCATGCGCGAAGGGCTCGTCCACGAGGCGCTACTACAGGACCACCCGGATCTTTCCGGCTTCGACTTCTACATGAGCGGCCCGCCGGCCATGATCGCCGCCGGCCGTCAGTACCTCATCGACGCGAAGCTGCCGGAAGACCGGCTGTATTTCGATTCGTTCGACGTGGCCCCCGATGTACTCACCGAAATCCTGCAGGGCCGCGCAGGAATCCACGGCCTGTAAAAAACGGCCTCACTTCTTTCCTTTTGCCACCGGGAGCTGGGCGGTCTGCCAGGCATAGGTGCCGCCGTCGAGCACGAAGACGCGCGCGAAGCCGGCCTTGACCAGGCGGTTGGCGGCCTTGCCCACGCCGCGACCGTCCTTGTCGACGAGCACCACGGGGAGTTCCTTCGCCTTGGCGAGATCCTTCTGCGTTTCCGGATCGAACTGGCTCATCGCGACGTTCTTGGCGCCCGGAATGTGGGCCTTCTCGAAATCCGCGCTGGCGGACAGGTCGACGATCAGTGGCGTGTCGCGGTTGATCAGCTGGGTGAGCCCCGCGGGCGTCAGCAGCTTCCACTTGCGGAACAGACGGCTCACCTCGCCTGCGACCAGCGCGACGAGGATCACCACGAACGCCGCCACCAGCAGGGCATGGTTCGTCACGAAGGCGGGCAGCTTCTGCATTACGTCGTTCATCGGGTCTTTCCGCGTCCCGGGATGGGATCAAACGGCCGATTATACCCAAGCCGGCGAGGGCTCAGTGCGGCGAGAAGTCCGGCAGGCCGGTCATCAGGGTCCACTTGTTCTTTTCGCGGTCGTAATGCCAGCGCTGCCGGTCGATGACGGTGCGCTCGGCCTGGGTGTTGATGTTCACCACGTTGATCTGCACCACCTGGACCACGTCGTCGTCGCCGTCCGGCCGGGGACCGGCGCCCTCGTCGTAACCGGTGACGCGCAACTGCTGCAGGCGCCCCTGGTCGACGGAACTCATGGGATGCTCGGCGGCGTAGTCCTTGTCCACGAAGCTCTGGGCGCCGGGAAAATCGCCCCAGCGGATGGCCGCGGCATAGTTCATCAGGGTCTTGTTCAGCGCCTCGTTGCGCTTGTCGGTGGCGCAACCCGCCAGGGCCATCAAGGCAAGGGCGAGGGCGGGCAGGGCGAGCGGGCGCATGGCGGTTTCCATCGTGGCGTCGGCCGGCATTATGCCCGGCGCTTGGCGACGAAGCGCGCGTCCAGGCTGGCTGCCGGTTTGCCCCCCGCGCCGGGAACCACGCAGGCGAAGTCGGCGCGCGCGCGGCCGCGGGTCTCCAGCGTGGCGAAGAACGGTTCCCACGCCGCCCCAGGCGCGAGCATCGCCTCCGCGCGCAGGTCGTCCCAGACGGGGTCGAGGTAGCGGATGGTGGAATCGGCCACGAACACGTCGCAGTCGAGGCCGCGCTGCCGCAGCCGCGTTTCCACCAATGCCCAGCAGGCCACGGTCATGAGGCTTGCGAGGCTGCCCCCGAAGGCGCAGCCCTTGTCGTTGATGTTCGGCGCCAGGGGCGCCGTCATCACCAGTCGGTCGCCGTCGAAGGCGGCGATGCTGAGGTCCATGGCGCGGGCAAGGGGAATGCCGTCGCGGATGAAACGTTCGAGATCGGGCAGGGGGGAGGACATGGCAGTCATAAGCGGCGAAGTCTAAGCGGGCGACTGAACCGTTCGCACGCGTATGTGAGGACCCAACCTTCGGCATTGGCGGCGTCACCCCAACGTTCCTAAGCTGAACCTCAAGTCGCAGGATGCCAGACAGGACTCTGAACGTAGTGAGTCGCTCCCTCCCCCTTCGTAACGTCACGGTCGTCATCACTCGTCCCGCAGGCACCGCCGGCCCCCTGGCGCGGCGCGTTCGCAAGCTCGGAGGCATACCCGTCAGCGTGCCGGGCCTGTCCCTGCGCGCGACCGAGGACGCCTCCGCCGTCGATGCGTCCCTGCGCCGCGCGCTGGACGGCGATGTGCTGGTGTTCACCAGCCCCGCCGCCGTCCGCTTTGCCGCCGACGTGCTGCCCCTGGCCACCCAGGCCACCGTCATTGCGGTGGGGCGCGGCACCGCGCGTGCGCTGAAGACCGCCAACGTTCCCGATGCCCGCTTCCCGGAGAAGTCGCAGGACAGCGAGGGCGTTCTGGCGATGCCCGAGCTGGCCGAACTGGCCGGCCGCCGCGTGGCCCTGATCGGGGCGCCGGGCGGACGGGGCCTGCTGCGCGAGCAGCTCGCCCGACGCGGCGCCGTGCTCGACGAGATCCACGTGTATCACCGCGTGGCGCCGCGGATCGATCGCAGGCATATCGACCCCCTGCTCAAGCTGGGGCGTCGCTCGGCCGTGCTCCTGTCCAGTGCCGAGGCCCTGGACCACCTGCGTCGGGCGCTGATAGCCCCCGCCTGGCGCAGGCTCGTCCAGGCGGTTGCCGTCGTGAGCAGCGAGCGAATGAGGGGAATCGCCATCGATGCGGGCTTCGAACGCGTCGCGGTGGCCCGCTCGGCGCTGCCCGGCGACCTTCTGAAGGCCGCTGCCGAGGTCTCGTTCACCGGGCGCTGAGGTTCCGGCGCATCGTCGTGCCGCGCGTGCACCGTGCGTTGCCGTATGGCCTGCTAGCATGTTGGCATGACGACCGAGACTCCCCCGACCGATACCGCGCCGGCTACGCCGGCCCCGGCCGCCGCGCCCTCGCCCGCCTCGCGTCCGCCCGTCGCGGCCGCGCCCAGACGCGGTGGCGGCGCGCTCGCCCTTGCCATCCTCCTGTCCCTCGCGGCCCTGGGCGCCGCGGGCTACACCGCGTGGACAGTCTGGGACATGCGTGCGGACCTCGGAGCGGCCAATGGCCTGCGCGGACAGGTCGACACCTTGCAGGCCGGCGTGGATGGCATGCGCGAGGAAAACACCAACCTGCGCCGCCGGCTCAACGACGCCGACGCGGTCAACCGCTCGGCGCGCGAAGAGGTGCTCGGTGTGTCGGAACGCACCCGTAACCTCGAAGACGCCGTGGCCAACCTCTCCGAGCGCAGCCTGAGCGGCCACGACGCGATGTTGCTCGACGAAGCGGAGTCGCTGCTGCGCATGGCGAAGGAACGCTTCACGCTGTTCGGCGACGCCTCCGGTGCCCTGTCCGCGTACGACCTTGCCGACAAGACGCTCGCCGCCGTGAACGACAGCGCGTTCGCCGCGGTGCGTCAGGATGTGACGGCCGAGCGCGAGGCGCTGGCCGCCGTCGCGCCCGCCGCCCGCGGCAACGATCTCGCCACGCTGGCCGACCTTCGCGCGCAGCTTCCGACCCTTCCGCTGAAGCGGGAAGACAATCTTCCTGGAGATGGCACGCCGCCTGGCTTCTGGCAGCGCGCCGGCAGCGCGCTGGGCAGCATCGTGCGCGTCAGCCACGACGACGGCTCGCCGGTGGCCCTGGCCGACGAACGCATTGCCCGTGAACTGGCCGCGCTCGATGTGGCCCACGCGGAAGCGGCGCTGCTCGCGTACGACGACGCCGGCCGCACCGCGGCGCTGAAGCGCGCGGATGCCGCGCTCGCCGCGTATTTCGACCCCAATTCGCCGGCCGTGAAGACGGCCCGTTCGCGCATCGCCGCGCTCATGGGCAGCCAGGCGCGCGGTAACGCGCCGAAGCTGGGTGCCGCGCTGGCGGAACTGCGCAACCTGCGCTCCGTGCATGCGCTGCAGGGTTCGGCACAGGGCGCGCATCCCGCTTCCGCGGCCTCCGCACCCGCACCCGCACCCGCACCCGCACCCGCACCTGCGCCTGCGCATGCCGGCAGCAGCGGCACGCCGGCCGGGAGCACACCATGAAGCCGTGGCGCTGGATCGTCGCTCTCATCTTCGTCGCGGTCGTTGCCGCGTTCGCATGGCACTGGGTCGCGGAGGATCCGGGCTACGTGCTCATCCGTCTGCGCGGCACCAGCGTGCAGATGACCGTGGTGACGGCACTGGCGCTCCTGCTGCTGGCGTGGGCCGCCATTGCCTTCATCGTCGCCGTCATCCGTTGGCCGTTCGGTGCCATGACGCGCCGCCATCGCCGGCTCAGCCGTCGCCGTCTGGCGGACGGCATGGTGTCGCTGGTCGAAGGACGGCACGGTGAAGCCGAACGCGACCTCAACCGCGCCGCGCGTTACCCCTCGGTGCGCGGCCCCGCGCTGCTAGCGGCCGCGGAAGCCGCCGAACGTCATGGCGAATCCGCGCGTGCGCTGGAAACGCTCGACCAGGCGGCACAGGAAACACCGCGGGCCGCGCGTGTGCTGCGAGCCCGTTTCCTGCGTACGAGCGGCAAGCCCGTCGACGCCGCCGCCCTGCTGGCGCCCGAGGCCGGTGCAGGCACGCTCACCCCGGCGGGATGGCTCGAATACGCCGAAAGCTCCCTCGCTTCGGGCGAAGCGCGTAACGCGTTGCGCGCCCTCGATCCCCTGCAGAAGAGCGGCGAACTCGGCGCGCGACGCTATGCCGAAATCGAAGCACGCGTGATCGCCGCCTACGTCCTGAGTGCGGGCGACGGCGCCACGCTCGCCACCCTTTGGTCGCAGTTGCCGAAAGCGCAGCGGCGCCTGCCCGCCGCGGTGGATGCCTATGCCCGCCAGGCGGCCCGCTATGGACAGACCATGGCCGCCATGGACGAGATCGAAACCGCGCTGCGGCGCGAGTGGTCGCCCGCGCTCGTCGCCACTTACGGCGGCATGGGTGCGGAAGACATCGAGCAGCGGCTGCGCCGGGCCGAGGCCTGGGTGGACACGCACCCCAACGATGCCGCACTGCTTACCGCCGTCGGCAGGATGTGCGTGCGCGTACGCCTGTGGGGCAAGGCAAAGCCCTATCTCGAGCGTGCCCTGGCCATCGAACCCACGGCCGCGGCATGGGAAGCGCTGGGCGACGTATACGTCGGCGAAGGGCAGCCCGAGCTGGCGCAGCGCTGTTACCGCAACGCGCTGGCGCTCGCCCGGGGCGAAGCGGCCGAGCCGCTGCCCGAGGAACTGCGGGCACGGCGCATCGATACGCGTGTCACCGCCGTGGAAGAGCGCGACCAGCACGGCGTGCCGCGGCTGTCGCCCTAGTTGCTTCCACGCTTCGGCGGGTGCCAGTGCCCGTCGCTTGCGCAGTTGGCGCCGCGCGCCTTCAGCGCGGCGATTTCCTCGTCGTCGAGGCCGGCGAATGCATCGGGGCGGTCCATTTGCACGTAGAGCGCGGCGCATTGCTCCGCGCTTTCGTGGGGCGAAGCGAACCGCGGTGGCGCGATCTGGTCCGTGTCCAGCAGATGACGCACGTTGCTGGCCAGCAGCAAGAGGAAAAACACGGCAGTGGGCCACATGCTGAAACGGTCGCTCCATGTGAAGCGGTCGCGCCATCGCCGTCGGGCGGGCGCGGGGCGCTGCGGCCAATAGAGCGAGGCCGGTGGCGCCATGCGCCTGTAAGTGTCCTGCATCGACGCCGGCTGCGCGTCGAACGCCGCCTGCCACGCCTGCAGCGTATCGGCCGACACGTGCAGGCTCACCCACGCCGGAAAGCGTTCGCTCAGCCGCTGCATCTCCGGCCAGCGCCGCAAGAGCGAAGGGTCGAGGGACGATTCCGCCTGTGCGAACATCTCGATCCAGGCGCGGCGACGATCTTCCGGTAACGCCAGCCAATCCTCGCGCTGCGCGAGCACGAGTTCGATCCACTGGCCGCGCTGCCCCAGGGAGGCGAGGTGGCCCACTTCGCGCCAGTGAAACTGCTCTTCCGCGGCGGCGAAGACGGCCGCGCGATGGCCGATGCGCTGCAGGCCGAGCAGGTCGATGAGGTACTCCTCGAAGCGGCCCGGCGCATCGATGTACTGGGTGCGCAGGTAGACCAGCGCCTCTTCCAGCAATTGTGGGATGGCATCGACACGTCGCGCTCCGACATCGGCGGCGAAGCGCCAGGCCAGGGTCACCGTGGGATCGACCTGGGGTTGGGCCTCAGACTGTGCCTGCGGTGCGTCGCCCTCCACTGACTCTTCGCTCATGGGCGCCGGTACCTCATCCGGCGCGGCTTCCGCTGCCGTCGCATCCGCCTGTTCGCACCAGGCGCGTGCCGCTTCGTAGGCTTCACGCAGGCGCGCGAAGGCGGCGGGGTCCGCCGCCTGATCGATACCGCGTAGCGCTGCGGCGTAGGCCCTGCGCACGGCCACGAGATCGGCATGTGCGGGAAGGCCGAGGGCTTCGAGGTGCCAGTGCATCGTCAGTCCACCGGGTCGGGGGCGAAACGGCTGTCGCGTTCGATCGCGTCCAGCGCCTCGCGGAACGCCGCGGTATCGCGCGCGATCAGACGCGTGTCCTGGGTGGCCAGGGCCTGCTCGAAGCGCAGAATGCATTGGCCTACGTGGTCGCGCGGGGCGCCGAGCAGTTGTTCGTAGAGCCGTTCCGCGCGCGCGAGCAGCGTTCGGTTTTCCAGCGTGTCGCGCGGATGAATCTTCAGCGCCGACAACGTCGCGAGGCGCTGCGCGATCTCCGCCGGCGAAAGGTGGTTGCCTCCGCTTTCGATCACGAGCCGCTCCTTCACGCCGGTCGCGACAACCGTCACCTCCACTTCGAGCAACCCGTTCACGTCATAGGTGAAGCGCACATCCGCACCGTCCGCGTGACCGGGGCCGGGTACGATCGGGACGACCACTTCGCCCAGGGGGATGTTGTCGCGCACGAGGCGCGATTCCCCCTGGTAGACGCCGATGCGGATCTGCGTCTGTTGTGGCGAGACGGGCGAGAAACGCTGCACCCTGCTCACCGGCACCACCGTGTTGCGCTCGATGATCGGCGCGTAGAAACCTCCTGTCTGCGCGCCGCCTTCGAGGACGCGGACCACATCGGTGCCGAGCGTGTACGGACACACGTCCGTCATCACCATCTCGTCGAGCGCCTTGTCCTTCATCTTCAGTCCCGCCTGCACGGCGGCACCGAGCGCCACGACCTCGTCGGGATGGTGGCCGACCGCGGGGAAGCGGCCGAACATCCGCGTGGCGAGGGCGCGGATCATCGGCATGCGTGTCGCGCCGCCTGCAAGTACCACGTTGTCGAGATCCGCGGCGCGGATGCGGGCATCGCGCAGCGCGCGTTCGATGGGTCGCCACAGGCGGTTGAGCAGGGGTTGCGCCAGCTTTTCGAAGGTCTCGGGATCGACCGTGACGGCGACAGCGAGGTCCTGATAACGCACATCGAAGCGCGCCGTGCCGCCGTTGCCGAGCTCGCGCTTGGCACCTTCCGCCTTCGCGGCCAGGCGCTGCATGAACAGGGCATCGTTGCGCGCGGCGGCGGGAATGCCCTGGACGAACGCAAGGTCGGCGATGAGGTCGGTGAAGTCCTCCCCGCCGAGCATGTTGTCGCCCGCACTCGCCCGCACTTCCATCACGCCCTCGAACATCTCCAGGATGGACACGTCGAAGGTGCCGCCGCCGAGGTCGAACACGAGGAACTGCGTTTCGCCTTTCGCGTCGTGCAGACCGTAGGCCAGCGCGGCGGCGGTCGGTTCGTTGAGCAGCCGCTCGACCTTCAGGCCCGCCAGCTCACCGGCGACGCGGGTCGCCTTGCGCTGCGCATCCGAGAAATACGCGGGGACGGTCACGATGGCCTCGGTGACCGGGCGTCCGAGGAATGCCTCGGCATCGGCCTTGAGCGAGCGCAGCACGAGGGCGGAAAGCTCCTCGGGCCGATAGTCGCGGCCGCCCAGGCGCACGGTACGCGCGCTGCCCATGTGGCGCTTGAACAGCGCCGCGGTGTCGTCCGGGTGCGTCTGCAGGCGCTCGCGCGCAGCCTGGCCCACGAGAACACTGCCGTCGGCGTCGATGCTGATGCAGGACGGCGTGAGCGTGCTGCCCAGGGCGTTCGGAATCAGCCGCGGCGCACCGTCGAGCCACGCCGCGACCAGGCTGTTGGTCGTGCCGAGGTCGATGCCTACGATCATGTTTTCCCCCTGTCAGTCCTCAAGCCGACGCCACGTTCCTGTAGGAGCCGCTATAGCGGCGAGAGCAATCTGGCGAAGGCATCGCGAGGTTTCCTCGCCGCTATAGCCGCTCCTACAACGCGGTCAGATTCGCGTAAGCGTAAACCAGCCACTTGCTTCCGGCATCCTCGAAATTCACCTGCACGCGCATGTGCGCACCCGCGCCCTCGGCGCTCACGATGGTGCCCTCGCCGAATTTCGGGTGCGTGACGCGCTGTCCGAGGCGGATCGGCGAGGATTCCTCGAACGACGGCGCCGCGGCGAAGCGGTCGGCGTAGGCAGGGCGCGACACTTGCACGCGGGGGCGGAGCTCGTCGATCAGCTCGGGCGGGATCTCGCCCAGGAATCGGGAAGGCCGCGCGAGCATCTCGGTGCCGTGCATGCGGCGCGATTCCGCATGGGTGAGGTAGAGCCGTTCGCGTGCCCGCGTGATGCCGACATACGCGAGGCGGCGCTCTTCCTCCAGCCGGTTCTCTTCCTCGGTGGAGCGCTGGCTCGGGAACAGCCCTTCTTCCATGCCGACGAGGAAGACCACGGGGAACTCCAGGCCCTTGGCCGAGTGCAGCGTCATGAGCTGCACGCAATCGTCCCAGGCCTCGCCTTGTCCTTCGCCGGCTTCCAGCGCCGCGTGCGACAGGAAGGCGGACAGTTCGTTCAGCCCGGCATCGATGTCCTCGGGCGTCATCTCGAAACGGCTGGCCACGTTCACCAGCTCGTCGAGGTTTTCCACCCGCGCCTCGCCGTTGCCGCGCTTGTCGTTCTCGTAGAAGTCGCGCAGTCCGGTGTGAATGATGGCGTGTTCGATCTGCTCGGCGAGGTCCAGGGCAGAGGCGCTCTCACCGTCGTCGGCTTCGCCATGGCCCGCGAACGTGCGCGCCAGGTTGTCGATAAGCCCGATGAAGGCCTTCACCGCGTTCTTCGCCCGCCCGGCCATCGAGCCGATCGACACCTCGGTGAGCGACGCTTCCCACATGGAGCTGCCGTCGGCCCGCGCGCGGCGGCGCAGTTCGTCGAGTGTGCGGTCGCCGATGCCGCGTGGCGGCGTGTTCACGGCGCGCTCGAAGGCGGCGTCGTCGTGACGATTGGCGGCAAGCCGCAGGTAGGCGAGCGCGTCCTTGATTTCCGCGCGCTCGAAGAAGCGCAGGCCGCCGTACACGCGATAGGGCAGGTCGCGCTGGATCAGCTGTTCTTCGAAGTTGCGGGACTGAGCATTCGAACGATAAAGGATGGCGCAGTCGCGCGCGTTGCCGTGTTCGGCGATGTATTCGCGAATGCGCTCGATGACGAAGCGCGCTTCGTCCTGCTCGTTGTATGCCGCGTAGAGGGCGATGCGCTCGCCTTCGCCGCCGTCCGTCCACAGCTGCTTGCCCAGGCGGCCGCCATTGCGGGCGATCACCGCGTTCGCCGCATTGAGGATGGTGGAGGTGGAGCGGTAGTTCTGTTCGAGGCGGATCGTCTTCGCGCCGGGGAAGTCGCGCAGGAACTGCTGCACGTTCTCCACTTTCGCGCCACGCCAGCCATAGATGGCCTGGTCGTCGTCGCCCACCACGAAGGCCTGGCCGGTATCGCCTGCCAGCACGCGAATCCACGCGTACTGCAAGGTGTTCGTGTCCTGGAACTCGTCGATCAGCAGGTAGCGCCAGCGTTCCTGGTAATGCTTCAGCACCTGCGGATCCTTGAGCCAGAGCTCGTGCGCGCGCAGCAGCAGTTCGGCGAAATCCACCAGGCCGGCACGCTGGCATTGCTGCTCGTAGGCCTTGTAGATCTCGATGAAGGTGCGGGTGACGGGATGGTCGCGGTGCTCGATGCCGTCCGGCCGCTTGCCTTCGTCCTTCCAGTTGTTGATCTGCCAGGCGGCCTGCCGCGGCGGGAAGCGGGCCTCGTCGAGGCCCATGCCGGCGACGACGCGCTTGATGAGACGCTGCTGGTCGTCGGAATCGAGGATCTGGAAGCCTTCCACCAGCCCCGCCTCGCGCCAGTGCCGGCGCAGGAGCCTATGGGCGATGCCGTGGAAGGTGCCGACCGTGAGCCCCTGGGTGCCGCCAGGAATGATGCCGTCCAGCCGGGAGCGCATTTCGCCCGCCGCCTTGTTGGTGAAGGTGACGGCGAGGATCGCCCACGGCGGCACGCGCTCCACCTGCGTGAGCCAGCCGATGCGGTTGGTCAGCACGCGGGTCTTGCCGGAACCGGCGCCCGCGAGGATCAGGTAATGCCCGGGCGGGGCACTGACCGCTTCGCGCTGGGCGTCGTTGAGGGAATCGAGCAGGTGGGAGACATCCATCTGCCTATTGTAGCCCGCGTGAGTCGGCCGCTTCGCGGCCTGGGAAGCGTGAACAGTGAACCGTGAACCGTGGGCCGCTAGGGCCGCGGTCGGCGGCCCTGCGGCGGCAGCTTACGGTTCACGCTTCACGGTTTCACTGCTTCCTCGCTATTCCCGCCACCGCCACGATGCCGCCGATCACGATGCCGGCGATGCCCACCCACTGGGGAATGGCCTTATCGTGGGTGGCTTCGATCTTGGCCGGTCCGATGGACGCGACTGTATCGGTCTTCTGGTAGCTGCCGTTGCCGAGCGTGACCCACAGGCCAAGCCCGATAAGAATGACGCCTACGACGATGAGACCTGCACGCATGTGGACTTCCTCCCGGTTCGATGTGGCGCCGAGGATGGGATCACGGATGTGCAGGATTCGTGTGCGGTGCACCGATTGCCGCACCGCGCCTTGGTTCCCCCTGGCGCCGCGCTAGAATTGGCCGACGCCGTGGGGGTGCAGCCAGCCCATGAAGATGCCCAGCGCCACCATGGCTATGAGCAGCAGGGACAGGCCGATGCGGCGGGTGAGGGCCCAGACCGTGCGCTTGCTCTGACCCTTGTCGGTCATCATGAAGAACAGTGCCTGGCCGAGGTTGAACAACACCACCAGCAGCAGGATCACCAGCGCGTACTTATAGATGGTTTCCACGTGACCGTTCCGCCCCATTGCGACAATCCGAGTATAGCGGCGGCCACGCGGGGTCTTGCATGACCTTCCTGCGCCGTCCGACGTGGTTCGCTGTCGCACTCACCATCGCCGGCATCGCGCTGTTCGTCCGGCTGGGCGTGTGGCAGCTGGATCGCGCCAGCGAAAAGGACGAACTGCTGCGGCGCTTCGCCGCAGGGGCGGCCGCCGGGGTCGAGGATTTCGGCAAGGTGGCCGACACGCCGCCGCTGGACCGCTATCCGCGCCTCGACGTACGCGGCAGCTTCGTATCCGGCCGCCACTACCTGCTCGACGACCAGACCCATGCGGGCCAGGTGGGCGTGCACGTGTACGTGCCCTTCTCGCCGGCCGGCGCCGGTCCCTACCTGCTCGTGGATCTTGGATTCCTGCCCAAGGAGCGCGGCGCGAATCCGCGGCTGCCGCCCTTGCCGGCGGGCGAGACCCATGTGCGCGGGCTCTACGTGCCGCCGCCGGGCGTGGGCATACGCATGGGCGGCGACAGCCTTCCACGCCAGCACGGCGCCGAGAAAACCATGGTGTATGTGGATCTCGGGGAGATAGGCGCCGACCTGGGCCACTCCCTGTATCCTCGCGTGCTGCTGTTGGACGCGGATCCCGCGAGCATCTACGCACGCGACTGGACGCCTGGGTTCATGCCCCCGGCGCGGCACCGCGCGTATGCCTTTCAGTGGTTCACCTTCGCCCTCGCGGCGGTGGTGATCTTCGTCCTCCTGCACCGCAAGCGACGCTAGCTGCCCGAGAAGCCATGACCGATCCGAACGCCAAACCTCCGACGACCCGCAACGGCCGCCTCAAGCTGGTGCTGATCATGCTCGTGTTCCTCGCGCCGATCGTCGCCGCCGGGCTGCTCACGCTGTCCGGCTGGCAGCCGGAGGGGAAGGGCAACGGCCAGCCGATCGTGCCGCAGCGCAGCCTCGCCGACGTCCGCGTGGAGGTCGATGGCAAGCCGTGGGCTTGGCGCGACAGCGAGCCCCGTCTCACGCTCGTGGCGCTGCCGGGCCCGAATTGTGCCGCCCGTTGCACGCATACCCTCATGCTCATGCGCAACGCGCGCATCGTGCTCAATCGCAATGCCGACCGCCTGCGCCTGCTCTACATCGGCGCGCCGCCCGCGGCAGCCGATGCCCAAGCGATGATGCGCGACTACAGGGCGGGGACCGACGCCGCCGATGCCTTCGCCGAGTTCCGTCCGACCGAGCCCGATACCGTCGCCGCGGTGCTCGTCGAATCCAATGCCACGGCGTTGGCGTGGTACCCGGCCGGCTTCGACCCGAACGGACTTCGTAAAGACCTGCAGAAGGTGATCCGCTGATGTCGCCGCGTGCCGTGAAATGCCTTCGCACCCTGGCCCTGCTGGCGGCGCTGTTCGCCTTCTGCGTGGTGATGTTCGGTGCGTTCGTGCGCCTGTCCAATGCCGGCCTTTCCTGCCCCGACTGGCCCACGTGCTACGGCAAGGCCACCTGGCCCGGCCACGCGCAGGACATCGCCCGCGCCAACGAAGCCTTCCCGGATCGGCCCTACGAAACGCACAAGGCGTGGCGCGAGCAGGTGCATCGCTTCCTTGCCGGCAGCCTGGGCGTGATGGTGCTGGCCATCGCCGTCGTGGCGGCGTGGCGTCGCCGCTTCGCCGTGGCGGCGGTGCTGCTCGCCGCCGTGTTCGCCGCCGTCGGCGTGGTCATGTACATGCGTGGCGAACATGTCGTCTCGTCGTGCCTCTCGGCGCTGGCCATCGCCTTGCCCCTGCTGGCCGCGGCGAAGCTGGATCGTCCCGGCGCCTGGAAGGTCGGCGTGGCCGTTCTCGCGGTGATCATCTTCCAGGCCATGCTGGGCATGTGGACGGTGACGCTGCTGCTGAAGCCCATCGTGGTCATGGGGCACCTCCTCGGTGGCCTCGCCACGTTCGCGCTGCTGGCCTGGGCCGCGTTGCGCTGGTGGCGCGTGGGCACGCCTGACGACCGCTTCGCGCACCTGCGCGGGCCGGTGGCCATCGGCATCGCGGTGCTCGTCTGCCAGATCGCGCTCGGCGGCTGGACCAGCTCGAACTACGCGGCGCTCGCCTGCGGCACCGACTTCCCGAAATGTCTCGGCCAATGGTGGCCGCAGACCGACTTCGGGCAGGCCTTCGTGCTCTGGCGCGGTGTCGGAGTGAACTACGAGGGCGGCGTGCTCGACATGGCCGCGCGCAGCGCCATCCAGATCGCCCACCGCATCGGCGCGCTAGTGACGTTCTGCTATCTCGCGTGGCTGTCGCATCGGCTCGCCCGCGCGGGCTTGCGCAAGGCGGGCATCGCGGTGGCCGTGGTGCTGGTGGCGCAGGTGCTGCTGGGCATCGGCAATGTGCACCTGGGGCTGCCGCTACCCGTGGCGACGGCGCACAATGGTGTCGCTGCCGTGCTGCTGTTCACCTTGCTGACGGCACTGGCGAGCACCCAGCGCCTGCCCGTGTCGGAGTCCCCGTGAGTGTCCTTGGCCAATACCTCGAACTGACCAAGCCGCGCGTCGTCGCGCTACTGGTGTTCTGCGCCATCATCGGCATGTTCCTCGCCGTGGACGCGAACGGGCAGCGCATGCTTCCGGGCTGGCACGCCGTGGTCTTCGGCACGCTCGGCATCTGGCTGGCATCCGCCTCCGCCGCTGCGTTCAACCACCTCATCGACCAGCGCATCGACAAGCTGATGGCGCGCACGTCGCATCGTCCGCTCGCCACCGGTCAGCTCACGCCGATGCAGGTGTTCGTATTCGCCATGGTGCTCGGCATCGTCTCCATGCTGGTGCTGGTGTTCCTGGTGAACATGCTCACGGCGGTGCTCACCTTCTTCTCGCTGATCGGCTATGCCGTGATCTATACGGCGTACCTGAAGCGGGCGACGCCGCAGAACATCGTGATCGGCGGCATCGCAGGCGCGGCGCCCCCGATGCTCGGCTGGACGGCCGTCACCGGCTCGCTGCACCCTTACGCGCTGCAATTGCTGCTGATCATCTTCGTGTGGACTCCGCCGCATTTCTGGGCGCTGGCGATCTTCCGCGTGGACGACTACTCGCGGGCGCAGGTGCCGATGCTGCCGGTAACGCACGGCGTCACCTACACGCGCTGGCACATCCTGTTCTACACGATCCTGCTGTTCGTGGTGACGCTGCTGCCGTTCTTCACCGGCATGAGCGGCCTCATCTACCTGTTCGGCGCGGTGGTGCTGGGCGCCGGGTTTCTCTGGTATGCGATCCGCCTGCTGAATCCGCCGGACGAACTGTTCGCGATGAAGACGTTCAACTACTCCATCGTGTACCTGATGGTGCTGTTCGCCTTCCTGCTGGCCGACCACTGGCTGGTCGATCCGGTGATCCAGACCGGTTTCCGGTTCGAGCCTGTGGCCTGAAAGTCGCCGAATACGCCCAAGGCCCCCTACAACGAAGGTGAGATAGGGGCAGGGGCCGTTAGA
>Ga0065165_1000204_pt1 | contig 102828 bp, 87 predicted proteins | sample AraplaMF_Cvi_mMF_FD_63813 | JGI IMG/M metagenome (GOLD analysis project Ga0065165, IMG submission 63813) | Arabidopsis root microbial communities from the University of North Carolina, USA - plate scrape MF_Cvi_mMF (version 2) (version 3) | ecosystem: Host-associated > Plants > Roots >... | reverse complement strand
AGACATCGCGGTGAGGGGGACGGGTGCTGGCGTCGGGCGGTGAGGTGGCGTGATGTTTTTGAGATCGCTTTGGTCGTTGTTTCGGTGATCGTTCGCGCCTAAGTCACTGGGTGCCCGCCTGCGCGGGCACGACGGTGAGGGGGGCGCGGTGTCACGGCTTTGCCGAGCCAGCTTTCCCAACAAGTCACCTCAGCTATCGGGAGAGTCTTCGGTGTCCACCCTCGAGGCGAGTTCCGCACAAGAGAGCGGCCGAAGGCCACATAAGTACATGGGCCGCGTCAGCGGCCTTTCCTTTCCGAACGCGGAGGACCCGTCTGAGCAGCGAGGGTGGGCACCGAAGGCTCTGGCCTCACCGTCCGAGCCGCAGGCTGTACGCCACACTGCCCGAGCCGCGGGCTCTGCGCAAAACCGTCCGAGCCCCAAGCTCTGCGCCTTACCGTCCGAGCAGAACGGGCGACGCTGCTAGAATCGCTCCCGATATGCTCATCGTGACCCGCTCCATCGCTATCCCCGACGCCGAGCTCGTCGAGCGCTTCACGCGCGCCGACGGTCCCGGCGGACAGCATGTGAACCGCACGGAGAGCGCGGTGGAACTGCGCTTCGACGTGGCCGGATCGCCATCGCTGCCGGACGAGGTGCGCGCCCGGCTGCTCGCACGCCGCGACCGCCGCATGACCGATGCCGGCGTGCTCGTCATCCAGGCGCGCCGTTTCCGCGATCAGGCCCGCAATCGGGAGGACGCCCGCGAACGTCTGGCCGACGTCTTGCGCGAAGGCACCGTAGTGGCCCGGAAGCGCGTAGCCACCAAGCCCACGCGCGCCTCGAAGGAGCGCCGACTCGCGGGCAAGGCGCAGCGCTCGCAGACGAAGAAAACGCGGTCGCGTGACTGGAGCCGTGAGTGAGTGCGCCGCTGCCCCTTCCGCCGCTGGCTCCGTCGCTGCCGGATTCGCGGTGGAGGAGCTTCTGCCGCTGGGCCATCGGACTCAGCGGCTGGCGCGTCGTCGGTGAGCTTCCGAACCTGCCGAAGCTGATCCTGATCGGCGCGCCGCACTCGTCGTATTGGGACGGCGTATGGGGGCTGCTCATGAAGTCGGCCCTGGGCCTCGACCTCGGCGTGATGATCAAGCGCGAGGTGCTCAACGGCCCCTTCGGCCCGGTGGTCCGCCGCCTCGGCATGATCCCCATCGATCGCTCGGCCGCCACCAATGTGGTGGACCAGATGGTGGCCCGCTTCGCGAGCCACGAAAGGATGTGGCTGGGCATCACGCCCGAAGGCACGCGCAAACCGGTGAAGCAGTGGAAATCCGGCTTCCTGCGCATCGCGCGCGCCTCCGGCATTCCGATCCAGCCGATCTTCATCGACTACCCGACGAAGACCTTCACGGTTGGGCCGCTCGTGAACGCCAGCGACGACCCCGACGCCGACATGGCGCGCATCCGCGCCATGTTCACCGGGTACCGTGGCAAGCATCGCGGTGTGTAGATTCCTGTCCCTATAGCAGATCACCACACGGAGACGGTGGCGCCCTCCATTTATCCTAGGCCTTGCCGATGACGGATGCGATAGTTCAATGGCAAGTGCGAGGGGTTGTAAACCACGAGTCTGTACGTTCCCGGACCGAGATCGGGTACATAGGAAGAATAGCCATACGTAAGGTTACGCCACTCACCACTTGCAAGTTTCTGCAGGATGGCCGTCCCTCTCGCGGCGGACGCCGAGAAGGAACTATGGCAAGTCGTCTTCCATGTATGGACTATCGTTGCGTCGCCCGCAGCTAGCCGACCCTCCGAAATACTCTCAGGCAAGTAGCCTATACAGCGCCCCCAGTCTCCATGAGAGAAGGTCGAGCGTGGGAACTGAGCCTGCGAAGTTGGCGCGACCATGAGCATGCCAACAGCGGCAATGGTAGTACTCAGCAATTTCATCGCGGCTCTCGTATTTCGCGCGAGATTGCTCGCGCTCACGTTAGAGATGTATCGATCGATCCGCTGTCAGAGGGTGTTAACCCCAACGACCGGCCAAGAATGAAAGTGAACCCCTATCGCCTTACTTGTTGCCGGCGCCCACTGGTCGTCACCTCAGCTTTTCACCGACTTCTTCCGAACGCCATGCGAGGCATGCTGGGATGACTATGTACAGGGAACGCATGCGTGGAAACCATCTCGGCAACTCGATCCCCCGCGCGACACACAGCGGGTAACCTGCTCCAACAGGAGCGGCCCAGTGCTTACGGATACAGAGATAATCCGATAGAGCGCGGAAACCCGGAGGAAGTGAATAGAGACTTGCCAGACGATATTCGTACGCAAGTACGACAACTGGATCTGAAATCCCTCGATTCACAGAAGCTCTGCGAAGTGGCCGGAATGCTCTACTGGGAAGGCTACATTTCCGAGTACGCCCTGGCGAGCTTCGCCCTCTACAGGCTCGACCACCCTGGCCCGATCGATCTCGTCGAATGGGCCGGACAGGTTCGCGCGAAAATCGAGCGCGAAGACTTTGCTGGTTATCGCGTTGCGATACGCATGTATGAGGCGGCGATCGACGCCGCGGAAGGCATCGCGAGGCTGATCGACTTCCTCAACGGCCGTCTTGTGGATGTCGAGGCCTGACTACCGCTCCGAGTGGCCCGGCTCGTCGTAGTCGCGATGCGTCAACAGCCCCGGGCGGATGAGATCGATGAAGGCGCGCGCCTCGGGGCTGAGGAACTTGCCCTTGCGCATCACGACACCGTAGCTGCGTTGTGGAAAGTACCGGCGCAGATTGCGCACGACGAGTCGTTCCTTGTCCGCCTCGGTGATGCAGATGCCGGTGACGATGGAGATGCCGAGGCCCATTGCCACGTACTGCTTGATGACGTCCCATCCGCCGACCTCGATGGCCACGGTGTAGGGCACGTGCCTCTGCTGGAACACCATGTCGACCAGACGGAACGTGGTGAGGCGCTGCGGCGGAAGAATGAGGCCGTAGGGTGAGAGGTCTTCGAGGCGGATGTCGTCCCTGGCCGCCAGGGGGTGGTCGGGCGGCATGATCAGCATCGGGTCGTAGTGGTAGACCGGCGCCCACGCGATGTCCTGCGGCACGTCCAGCATCGAGCCGATGGCGATATCGGCTTCGTCGGCACGCAACAGCGCCAGCCCGTCCTTGCCGGTGACGTTCGCCAGTTGCAGGTGCACCGATGGGTACCGCTCGCGATAGGCCTTCACCAGGTCCGGCAGCAGGTACTGGATCGTCGACGATCCCGCGGCCACGGTGAGCTTGCCGCCTTGCTGGCCCCGGGTCTTCGTCTGGAACTCGCGGTCGAGGTTCTCGAAGCCCTCCACGAGCGGTCGCGCGATCTCGTAAAGCGCCTCGCCGGCGTCGGTAAGCGTCACGCGGCGCCGGGTGCGCTCGAGCAACGGCGCGCCCAACTCCCGTTCCAGTGCCTTGAGCTGGAGGCTCACCGACGGTTGCGACAGGAACAGCGCCTCGGCCGCGCGGCTCAAGGTGCCCAGGCGCGTGACGTAGACGAACGCACGGAGCTGCTTGAGCCGGTTGCCCTTGTAGTAGAACCGCCCGCTCCCCGCGTCGGCGGGCGCGGCCCGGTGCTTCGCCGGAGCTTTCGCAGCTCTATTCAGCTTTCGTGTCGCCACTTTAATCCTTTGGTTTCAATAATATATGCTTATGATTAACGTTGTTAATGTAAATATTTGAAACATATGCTTTGTCAAAAGCATAGCTCCCGGCCTAGCGTGGATACCACACCCGTACCGGAGCACGTTTCATGGCCGTTCCCCAGAGTGCGCTCGACCCGACGTCCGGCATCCGCCTTCACGGCGACAGCGAGGACTACCGGGACCTCTTGACTCCCGGCGCGCTGGCCTTCGTAGCCGATCTCCACCGTCGCTTCGACGCCCGCCGGCGGACGCTCCTCGCGGAGCGCGTGAGCCGCCAGCAGCGCTACGACGCAGGCGAACTCCCCGACTTCCGTGCCGACACCGCCGCCATCCGCGAGGGCGACTGGACGGTCGCCCCCATCCCGGCGGCACTGCAGGATCGGCGCGTCGAAATCACCGGCCCGGTGGAACGCAAGATGATCATCAACGCGCTCAATTCCGGCGCGAAGGTGTTCATGGCTGACTTCGAGGACTCCAGCGCGCCGACCTGGGCCAACCAGATGGACGGCCAGCGCAACCTGCGCGATGCCGTGGACGGCACCATCGAATTCACCAGCGCCGAGGGAAAGGCCTACCGCGTCGGCGCGAACCCCGCCGTGCTCGTCGTGCGCCCACGCGGGTGGCACCTGCCCGAACGGCACATGACGGTCGACGGCGAAGTGGTCGCCGGCTCGCTCGTCGACTTCGGACTGTTCGCGTTCCATAACGCGAAGGCACTCCACGGGCGAGATCGCGGCCCCTATTTCTACCTGCCGAAACTTCAGTCCATGGAGGAAGCGGCGCTCTGGAACGACGTCATGGCGCATGCGGAGTCGGCGCTTGGTCTGCCTAACGGCACGATGAAGACCACGGTGCTGATCGAAACACTGCCCGCCGTGTTCCAGATGCACGAGATCCTGCACGCCCTGCGCGACCGCGCCGTGGGCCTCAACTGCGGTCGTTGGGATTACATCTTCTCCTACCTCAAGACCTTCCGTGCACATCCCGACCGCCTGCTGCCGGAGCGCGGCCAGGTGACGATGAACGTCCCCTTCCTCAAGGCCTATTCGGAACTCTTGATCCGCACCTGCCACCGCCGCGGCGCGTTCGCCATGGGCGGCATGGCGGCGCAGATCCCCATCAAGGGCGACGAGGAAGCGAATGCCGCTGCGATGGCCAAGGTGCGCGCCGACAAGCTGCGCGAAGTCACCGCGGGCCACGACGGCACCTGGGTCGCGCACCCCGCACTGGTGCCTGTGGCCCAGGCGATCTTCGATCAGCACATGCCGACGCCGAATCAGCTCCACGTGTCACGCGATGACGTCGAGGTGTCGCGCGACGCACTGATCGTCCCGGCGATCGGCACGATCACGCGGCAGGGCTTCGACAACAACGTCGAGGTGTGCCTCCGCTATACGGCCGCCTGGCTCGACGGGCTCGGCTGCGTGCCGATCCACCATCTGATGGAAGACGCGGCCACGGCGGAGATCGCGCGCGCGCAGCTCTGGCAGTGGCTGCACCACGGCCCGCTGGAATTCAGTGACCACGCGGACGTGAATTTCGCCTTGTTCGACCAGGCCCTCGCCGCGCACTGCCACCGCCTGCGCGAGAGCGTCCACCCCGGGGCGCAGCGGGCCGAGGAGGCCGCCGCCCTCATCGCCGCACTGACGCACGCCGACGAACTACGCGACTTCCTCACCCTTCCCGCCTACGAGCACCTGTCCTGACCCATCGGAGCCACGACCATGAAGATGCACACCGCCGAACAGATCGCGCTCGACTGGAAGAACAACGAACGCTGGCATGGCATACAGCGGCCCTACTCCGCCGAGGACGTGGTGCGCCTGCGCGGCACCGTGCCGGTGGAGCACACGCTCGCTCGCCGCGGTGCCGAACGCCTGTGGCGTTCGCTCCACGACAAACCGTACGTCAATGCATTGGGCGCATTGACCGGCAATCAGGCGATGCAGCAGGTGAAGGCGGGGCTGCAGGCCATCTACCTTTCCGGCTGGCAGGTCGCGGCCGACGCGAACACGGCCGGCACGATGTATCCCGACCAGTCACTGTATCCGGTCGACTCCGTGCCGAACGTCGTGCGCAAGATCAACAAGACCCTGTTGCGCGCCGACCAGATCCATCATGCGGAAGGCAAGGACGGCATCGACTGGCTGGTGCCGATCGTGGCCGACGCGGAAGCAGGCTTCGGTGGTGTGCTGAACGCGTATGAGCTGATGTCGCACATGATCGAGGCCGGTGCGGCCGGCGTGCATTTCGAGGACCAGCTCGCCAGCGCGAAGAAGTGCGGCCATATGGGCGGCAAGGTGCTGGTGCCCACGCAGGAAGCGGTGCAGAAACTGGTGGCCGCGCGCCTCGCCGCGGACGTGGCCGGCGTGCCAACCTTGATCGTCGCCCGCACCGACGCCATGGGCGCCGGGTTGGTGACATCGGATGTGGACGATGCCGACAAACCCTTTCTTACCGGCAAGCGCACCGTCGAAGGATTTCACGAGTCGCGCCAGGGTATCGAGCAGGCCATCGCACGAGGCCTCGCCTACGCGCCTTACGCCGACCTGATCTGGTGCGAAACCGCCACGCCCGACATGGAGCAGGCGCGCCGTTTCGCCGACGCCATCCACGCGCGATTCCCCGGCAAGAAGCTCGCCTATAACTGCTCCCCGAGCTTCAACTGGAAGAAGAACCTGGACGAGTCCACCATCGCGGAGTTCCAGAAGCGGCTGGGCGAGATGGGTTACGCCTTCCAGTTCATCACCTTGGCTGGCTTCCATGCGCTGAACTACTCCATGTTCCAGCTTGCCCGCGGCTATCGCGACCGCCAGATGGCGGCGTACGTGGAACTCCAGGAAGCGGAATTCGCCGCGGAGAAGGATGGCTATACCGCGGCGAAGCACCAGCGGGAGGTCGGCACGGGTTACTTCGACACCGTGAACCAGGTCATCGCCGGATCGTTGAGTTCGCTGTCGGCCCTGAACGGTTCCACGGAGGAGCAGCAGTTCCATCCGGCATCGGCCGCCTGAGGGCAAGGGCCTCTCGGCTCGCGATCGCGGACAAAGGAAATCGGCCAGCGCCATGGAAGGCGGGCCGATGCGCGGGAACGGGTGAAGCGCCGCTGGAAGAAGGCCGGGTCCCGGTGCTGGAGCGGGGGGAGGGAGGGGTATCCAGCACCGGGACGGGGCGGGCAGCCCATTAAGAGAACCGCCTGGTACAGAATTCTCCGTCCTACCCCTCTATTTGTCAACTACTCGGTACATGAAATAAGTATTAACTCTCGGGAGTGACTTCGGCACAGAAAATGCCGTGCATGGCTGCAAGCAAGGCGGCGACACGCGCATCCGCCATCCGGTAGATGATCGACCGCGATTCGCGGCGGGTGGTGACCAACTGCCGCTGGCGCAGCTCCGCCAGTTGCTGGGAAAGCGCCGGCTGGCGTATGCCGGTAGCGTCTTCCAGCGCCCCCACCGTCGCCTCCCCCTGGGCGAGCTGGCAGAGCAGCAGGAGGCGGGACGGCGTGGCCATGAAGCGCAGCAACTCGGCCACTTCAGGCACCCGTTCTTTCATGGCGAGGAGGTTGGCGGTATCGAAAAGCGCGCTGTTCACTGGCGTGTGCACCGAGGGCCGATTTGAATTCATAGTTGCATAAACTACTAAACTATGAAAGTGTAGATGCTACTGATCGCGCCGGAGTCGGCATGAACCCATCTGCGCTTATGGATCCGTCTCTGGAAAGGGCCGGCAGCATTGTTCGGGACGCCCGCTCGGGTCGCGCGCCGTCGCCTCATGTGACGACCTTCTTCGACCCCGCCACCTTCACCGCCAGCCATGTGGTGCGCGATCCGCAGTCGTCGGCGTGCGCCATCATCGACAGCGTGCTCGATTTCGACATGGCCTCGGGCCGCACCGCCACGGATTCGTCCTCGGCCCTGGTCCGCTACGTGCGCGACGAAGGCCTGGAAGTGCAATGGCTGCTGGAAACGCACGCGCATGCCGACCATTTTTCGGCGGCGCCCTGGTTGCAGGAGCAGGTCGGCGGAACGCTGGCGATCGGCGAACACATCACGATCGTGCAGGACACCTTCGGCAAGGTCTTCAACGCCGGCACGGCGTTCAAACGCGATGGCAGCCAGTTCGATCGCCTCTTCGCCGATGGGGCCTGCTTCGACATCGGGAACCTGCAGGCCACCGCGTTGTACGTGCCCGGTCACACGCCGGCATGCGTGGCCTACGTGATCGGGGATGCCGTATTCCCCGGCGACACCTTGTTCATGCCGGACTACGGCACAGCCCGCTGCGACTTCCCCGGGGGCTCGGCCCGTGCGCTCTATCGTTCCATCCAGCGTTTGCTCGCGCTGCCGGAGGACACGCGGGTGTTCGTCTGCCACGACTACAAGGCCGCCGGCCGCGACCAGTTCGCGTGGGAAACCACCATCGGCGCCGAACGAACCGCCAACGTGCATGTCCACGAAGGCGTGACGGAGGCCATGTTCGTCGAGATGCGTGAGAAGCGGGACGCGACGCTCCCCGTACCCAGGCTGTTGCTGCCCTCGGTGCAGGTGAACATGCGTGCCGGCCATCTGCCCGAACCGGAAGACAACGGCGTGCGCTATCTGAAGCTGCCGGTGGACGTGCTGTGACCCTTCCTGCACTCGCGTGGTACTGGCCGCTGCTCGGGGGCGCGATGATCGGAACGGCGGCAGGCGCCTATCTGCTGTTGGCCGGCCGCGTAGCCGGCATCTCCGGCATGATCGCCGGCGCGCTCGGTCTTCAGAAAGGTGGCGCACAAGGGCTTTCCATCCTGTTCCTGGCTGGCTTGTTCGTCACGTCAGGCGTGGCACTCGCGATGAAGCCCGTTCCGCTTCCCTCGCTCACGGCGGCCGACACGCCGCTGCTGGTTCTCGCCGGGCTGCTGGTCGGCTACGGGACGCGCCTCGGATCCGGCTGCACCAGCGGCCATGGCGTCTGCGGCCTGGCGAGGCTTTCGCCTCGCTCCATGGTGGCCACGGTCGTGTTCATGCTCGCCGGCATGGCCGCGGTCACGTTGATACGGATGATCGCCGGAGGTGCGCGATGATCCGGCTGGCGGCGTTCCTGTGCGGCTCGCTGTTCGGGCTTGGCCTGATCGTGTCGGACATGGCCAACCCCGCTCGCGTGCTCGCCTTCCTCGACGTGACGGGCGCATGGGATCCGTCCCTTGCGCTGGTGATGGCCGGCGCGCTGCTCCCTTCCGCGATCGCGTATCGGTGGGCGCAAGCGCGCCAGGCGACGTTGCTCGCCGGCGTGCTGCACATCCCGCAGAACCGACGGATCGACCGGAATCTCGTCGCGGGCGCTGCGCTATTCGGCATCGGCTGGGGATTGGCCGGCGTGTGCCCAGGCCCGGCTGTCGCCCTGCTGGCGACGGGTCGATCGTTTGCCATCGTCTTCATGGCCGCGATGCTGGCCGGCATGCTGCTCTACCGGCAGCGCGACACGGCGCAGCCGATCATGCCGGAATCGGTTCGGGCACGGGATCCAGGCGAAAGCGCGAGCTGAAGGAACTCAGCATCACGATGTCGCGAGCCGGGTCGGACGTCCGGTTCCGCCCGTGCAGCATGCGGTTGTTGTCGATCAGCACGAAGTCGCCGGTCTGCCAGCGAATGCCGCGGGTCAGCGATCGGGCCACCTGTTTGAGGTCGTCGAGCACGTCCGCGGGAATCTCGCTGCCGTCTTCCCAGGTCACCAGGGTGCTGAACGAACCGTCGGCCTCGTCGTCCGTCGGCTTCTTGTAGGCATCGGTGAACATGTTCTGGCACACCCGCATCTTGCCCGTGTCGCCGATGGGCCGCACGGACGGGGCGACGAATTCGAAGACCACCCTGTTCCCGGACGCTTCCGTGACGCGGAAGTCCTGCGTCCGGCTGAGGGCTCCGACCACGTCGGGCCCCACCAACGAACCGACCGTCTCGTTCTTGCTGAGGATCGCTTCGAACGCGTCGGGCGGAACGAAGTTGCGATACTTCACCCGCCGTGCCTTGAGCATGTCCTGCGTTTCCGGGCGCAGCTTCTCGAAGATGGCCGCCCCGTCGGCCAGCAGCGTTTCGCCGCCGGTGCCCTCGGAAGCCGCTTGCCGACAGTAGAACCACAGCAGGTCGGGCCGCAACGGGCTGTTGCCGTATTCGAAATGCAGACTCAGGCCCGCCTGCCCTACCGTGACAGTCTGCAATTCGTTGCGATCGCTGGCAGGTTTGCGGTCGCCGAACGGCGAAACGAGAAACCCTCGACTGAAGCGAGAGGCGACATCGTAGAACCCGTCCGCGTCGAGGCCGAACCCGCGGAAGAGGATGGCCCCGTGCGAGGCGAGGCTGTTCCAAATCTCGTCGTCCGGTATGTCCGCCGCCTGGCGCCCCTGGCTGTGCAGCAACAGCGGACGATCGTTGATGGTCTGGCTCATGGTGACTCTCCTGGATGCTTCACGATTACGCGTAGCCGATGGAAGCCAACAGCTCGCAACGACGCTCCACCACTTCGGAAAGGCTGTCGCCTTTCAGCACCGCCTTGAACTTGCCGTCGGCGCAATGCAGGCTGCGCTCCCTGCCCTCTTCCGCCACGAAGAATTCGACCAGCCAGGGCAGGCTGCCCAGGCGGCCGGCGTCGATGTCCAGGGACACCCCGTGCGGCACGAGCAGCCACGAAGTTTCCGCGCGGCGCATGGAAGGCAGTTCGACGGGTCTGCCACACTGGGCGAGGAAGGCGGCGCGATAAAGATTGATTCCGTAGGCCTCTTCGAGCGCCCGCACGATGCCGATCCCGCCGGGCCTGCTGGCGATTTCGCAAAAAACCATCTCCGTGTCGGAATAGAACATTTCCAGGTGGAACGCACCATCCTGGAACGAGGGCAACAGCTGGAATATCTCGCGCATGGCGCGCTCGGCCCTGGCGTTGAGCCGCGCATCGTGGGAGAACTCGCTGCCGACGTACTTGAAGTCGGTGAAGGACAGGCAGAAGTTGATGTACTTGGACACGACGAAGAAGCGCACCTCGCCCCCGACGATCAAGCCGTCGACATGCAGCATGGGCAGGTCGACGAACGACTCCAGCATCTCGTCCTGCGCCACCTCTCCGATAGCCTGGAGGTTCTCGGCGATCGCCACTTCCATGCCGCCGGAACCCAGGATCGGCTTCCGCACGATGCGCCCGCCGCTCGCGTCGCCGAAGACGGCGGCCACATCCTTGCGCTGGATGGGCGACCAGTACCGGGGCAAGGTGAAATGCTCCGCCGTCTTCAGGAATTCCTTCATGAAGAACTTGTTGCGGAACGCACGCGCGCTCATGAACGACTGCCCGACCACGCCCAGCGCTTCGCGGATCTTCGCCGCCACGAGGATGTACTGCTCGTCCACGCAGACCACCCGTGCCACCTGACCGGCCAACCCTTCGGCCTCCAGCCTGTCCACGACGCACCCGACCGTCATCTCGTCGACGATCAGCAGCGACATCGGCCCATCGCTCTGCACGTTGACCGCGGCGCCGACGGGCTTCACCACATAGAGACGCGGCGTGGCGGGAAGCCGGAGCGGCTCCGCTCCGGCGATGAAAAGCACCACGTCCTTCATCAGGCGGCTCCTCGCAGGGCGTCGTCCTCGAGGTGTTGGAGATAGAGCCGCCGTATGCGCGCGTCCTCACCGGCCGAGGATGCCATCGATGCCTTGAGAATGGCCGCCATGGCGAGCCTTCCGACTTCCACCACCGGGAGCGTTTCGACCTGACCGCGCGTGAGAGCGCCCGCCAGCTTTTCCACGAACGTATCCGGCTTGCTCCTGACGCGAGCCCCGAGCACGGAAGCCCAGTCCGGGGAACGTGCATAAGCAGCGATATTGCTTCGATCGACGAAGTCGAAGCTGACCGAGATCGAACGCTCGACCGTCCTCACGTGATGCGCCCAGCCGGTGCCGACGAAGAGAACCTGTCCTTCCGTGAGTTCCGCGGTCCAGGCCACGGCCTCGTCGCAGGTCGGGAAGTCGTCTCGGTTCGGGCGCTCGGGGTCCATGTACCCCACCGCCGGATTGTGCACATGGCGATGGTGCGCCGGCGAATAGAGCGTGGCCCGCTTGCGCCCCTGCAACTGGGCTATCAGGGCGATGGTGCCGTTGTTGTCCACGTGCAGCGGCGTCAGCGATCCCGGAAGACTCACCAGCAGCCACAGATGATTGAAGAGGGAGTAGTAGTACGGCAGTGCGTGGTTCCAGGTTTCGATCGGTGCCGGCACGAGCGGGCGGAACTCGTCGAAGGTGGGGTCCGTGGCGGTATGGACGAAGCGCAAGGTGCCGCAGTACAGCGGCAACCCTCTCTGCACGAACTCGTCGTACGAACCTTCCAGCCAGCGGCCTGCAAAAAGCTCATTCGCCTTTTCAGGGGCGCGGATGTACTCGAGGTAGCGCGCGAAGTCCGTCTCCACGCTGACCAGGCCGTCGTTCCGGTTCGTTACGAAATTCGGCGCTTTCGCGAAGGCGGAGAGATGACCGAGGCGCTGCTCGAGGTAATCGACGTCCCGCCAGCGGCTGTAGCCCGGCCAGTTCCGGATGTATCCGGAAACGATCCACGGGCTCTCGTGCAGGAGATCCGGATTCTTCGCGAAGAGCTCTTCGAAGTCTTCGGCCGATACCATGGGGATGTCCTTCTGCTTCATGCGAACGCTCCGTCTGTCGCGGATAGGGAATGCGGCACCCTGGCTCGGACCAGTGCCGAGAGCACTTCGGCGGCCGCCCGACTGGTCATGGCCTCGTAGTCGAGCAATGGATTTACCTCCATCACGTCCGCGCCGACGAGGTGGCGGTTTTGCGCCACGCTTCGGACCATGCTGCACAGCGTGTCGAGGGCAAGGCCTCCGGGCACCGGATGGCCGGTGCCCGGTGCCGTGCAGGGATCGAGCACGTCGATATCGATGGACACGTAAACCGGACGATCGCCTTCCAGCCAGGAGGCGGGTATGGAAGGCGCCTGGCCTGGCGACGCCGCCCGAACGACCTCCAGCGCGGGCCATTGCAGCGATTCGTCGAAATACGTGATGCCGCGGTGACCCACGACCAGCAGGCGGCCGACGTGCGGAAGCGTAGCGATCCGGCGCAGCACCTGTTTGTGGTTGTGCCAGTCCGTGCCGTGCCACGGGCAGAAGTCGGTGTGCGCGTCGAACCAGACGATGTCGAAGGGGCCGGCGCGGTCGAGTGCCGACACGGCCGCATAGGACACGGCATGATCGCCGCCGAGCACGAGCGGCATGGCGCCCTGGCTCGCTATGGCGCGTACGCGTTCAGCCGTACGCTCGACGATCTCGGCCCAGTCCGCACCATCGAAGACATCCACGTCGCCGAGGTCGTGGCCGGGCACGTCGCGCAACGGCATGGCCTTGCTCGATCGGCGGATGGCTTCCGGACCCGCACGGGTTCCCGATACGTAGGCGTTGCCGAAGTCGCTCGGTACCCCGATCACCGCCACATCGCCGGGTGCCAACGACGCGGCCTCTCCTCTCGGCCAGCCGAACAGTCCGTGCCCGGTCATGTCGGATCCTTCGCGGCGCCGAGCGCCGTCAGCAGCAGGTGCAGGCCGGTCATGGCCACGCCGCCCCAGCAGGCCATGCCAGGGTCGGCACCGCACAGGTCGACGGAAACGATGCGGTGACTCCGACCGATGGCCAGGAGCAATGCGTGGACCTCCGCGTACGTATGCGACGGCGACGCCGGACCATCGGAAGCCTTCGCCAGCGAGTCGATATCGATGCCCACGTGCACGCGCCGTCGTTGCTCCGACGGAACCCGTACCGTGGGCATCGCCGCCGCGACACCGTCGATGGCAGCGCGAACGTAACGTTGCGACCGGTCGATACCCTCCCCTCGCATGCCCGTCGGAATGACATCGACATAGCGCGCCACATTCGGCAGCGATAGCGCGTGCGCCGGCAGCGATTCGACCGTCAGGCGCGGTGTGTCGAAGGCATGCGTGTCGCGCGGCGTCCGTCCGATGCGCATCACGTCGAGGGGCCCGGCGCGCTGGGCCAGTTCGATGACCGGATACGCCGTGGACGCGTCACCGCCGATCGACACGGGCAGCGCACCGTCGCGGGTGAGTGTGGCCAGTACCTCGCTGGCTCGCGCGAAGGCCGCGGCGTGCCGCTCGCCGTGGTTCACCACGATGTCACCGGCATCCGCCAGCGAGATGCCCGCCAGCACAGGACAACGGCGGTCCGCGTCGAACCAGCCGAGCGGACGGCCGGTGAGCCGATCCAGCCCGTAGAGGATCTGCAACGAAGCCTCGCGGAGCGCGGATGGCCCCCGACGGCAGCCTGCGGCCGCGTATGAACCGAAGTCCCAGGGCATGCCGAGGAAGACGATGTCCGCCTGCACGGCCCGCAACTTCTGCGCGGGCGCGTCGAACATGCGAATGGGCGGATCCCAGACGAGCCGCGCAGGAGGAACCGCCGCGCTGCCGGGTGTGGCGAGGAACCCCTTGGCCGCCAACTGGGCCATGGCACGCATCGCCGGTGCGGCGGGATCGCTCGTTCCGCACACCTCGTGCGGGCTCGTCGCCGTCGCGAAACGAAGCAGCAGGCGATGGAGCGCGCGCGGTATGCGGAGTCGCGTGCCGTCGGACGAGAGAAAGATCGTGGCAGCCGAGTCGTCCAGTTGTTCCACGGACATCCAGGGCGACAACACCAGGGGATCGTCGGGCGAGAAGCTTGCGCCGTTGTCTTCCATGGCGTTCAGGCGGCAATGGCCGAACGACCGCCGACGGCATGCAGAAGGCGCTCCTTCACCTGCCTCGACGTCGTAGAAAGCTCGGCTGCCAGGGCCGCGCGCAGCACGCAGGCCATGAGTTCCCTGCCGAGATCGCAAACGTCGCCGTCATCCAAACGGGTAAGCACCTCGTCGTCCTGTACGCGACTGCGGACCAGGTCGGCGTGTTTCCGTGCGAACAGGCCCAGTTCCGAGCACCAGTCCATCGATGTGGCGTAGGCGTCGATGTTCAGGCCGTTGACGATGTCGAAGCTCACGGTGATCGAGTCCGATCGCGTCACCACGTGGTGGGCCCAGTCCGGACCCCATATGAGCAGCTCGCCCGGTGCGAGCGAGCCTATCCATGGTTGCGCCTCGCGCCAGGTGGGAAAGTGCTCCTCGTCCGGATGCAGGGGGTCGAGATATCCCACGGCGGGATTGTGGAAGTGGCGCTTGTCCTTCGGGGCGAAGAGGATCGCCTCCTTGTTTCCCTCGATCTGCGCGAGGTAGGCGATGACCGCGTTGTTGTCCTGGTGCAACGGTGTGAGCGCGCCCGCCCGGCTCACATACAGCCACACATGGTTGCCGGACTGGTAGTAGTACGGAATGTGGTCGTTGTAGACCGGAAGGCCGCCGGGTACGAGTGGCGAGATATCGGCGAGCACCGCCTCTTTCGCATGCCGGACCAACTGCAGATTGCCGCAATACAACGGCAGATCCAGTTCGCGCAGCAGAGCGGCATCGCCTTTCGTCCAGCGGCCCTCGAAGAGCGCTTCGAGCCTCTCCGGATGGCGCACGTAGTCGAGATAGGTGGAGAAATCGGTCTGCACCTGGCACATGCGCGAATGCGTGTTGGTGATGAACTGCGGTGCGCCGGCCGTCACCGGCAGGTGGCCGAACAGTTGCGATAGCGTGTCAAGGTCTCGCCAGCGCCGGTAGGCGGGCCAGGTTTCCACGAACCCGGTGACATGGCAGGGATGGTGTGCGAGCACGTCCGGTGTCTCTTCGACGAGCGCCGTGAACTCTTCGAGGGTAAAGCTCGGGATTTTCCTGGCTTCCATAGGCCCACTCCAGTCTTGGTTCTCAAAGTCCATCCGCGATCGTCCACAAAAGCCTTGCCGCGATGGCGCTGGTGATGTCGTCGACGTCCAGCCGCGGATTCACTTCCACGACGTCGGCACCGACCACCCTGCGTGCCCGGACGATCGCCGCGATGAACTCGCGAACCGTCGACGGCTCCATGCCGTCCGGCACCGGCGCGCTGGTGCCGGGCGCATGGAAGGGATCGATCGCATCGATGTCGATCGACACGTACCAGTCCAGGTCGTCGGGCATGAGTGCGACCAGTTCGGCCGCCGTCAGGTGCCGTGCGGCCGCGGACGTCACCACGGTGGCCTTGTCGCCCAGGTGCCGCTCGTCGCCCGCCGTGAGGCCCCGGTACCCGATCTGCAGCACGCGTTTCACCCCCGGCAGCGTTTCGATGCGCCGTAACACCTGCTTGTGGCTGTGGCTCTGCCCCTCCGTCCACGGGCTGAAATCGGTGTGTGCATCGAACCAGACGACGCCGATGTCGCGCCGCTGCTGGAGGACCGCCACCGGAGCGAAGGTAAGCGAATGGTCGCCGCCGATGATCAGCGGCCGGAAGCCGCCATCCACCGCCTGGCGTGTCGCCTCGGCAAGCCTTGCCAGTACCGTTTCCGGATCCGACGCGCGGCACCCCGGCACGTCGCCGGCATCGATGCCGACGCCCCGCGGCAATGGAAGCAGGCGGGCCGCCCGGCGCACCGACGCGGGGCCGCGTGCCGCGCCTCGCGACACGCCGTTGCCGTGATCGGCAGGTACGCCGATCACATAGAAGCCCCCGTCGCGGCCCGCCGTGGCCGCGCTCCAGCCGAACAAGGTCGGATGCGTTCCCCCGTCCATCAGGCCGCCCGCCGCAGGGTCGCCACATGCAGTGCCTGCAATGCGAGATGGCAGGCGACGATCGCCGCGACCGGCCCCATCGGCATCGACGGATCGAGCCCCGCGACCACGACGCCGACGATGCGATGCCGGCCGCCGATGGCCTGGATGGCTTCGCGCACTTCGCGCAACGACATGCCCTTGCCCGAAGGCGGTGTCGAGACGTCGACCACGCCCATGTCGATGGACAGGAGCACGCTTGCCGCGCCCGGCAAGTCCGTGACGAGATCGCCCGGGCCTGCGGCTCGAAGCCGAGTGGCACTGACTTCGGTGACTCCCGGTGGCGATGCATGGCCCGAAGCCTCCCGCAGCCCGGCAGTGACGACGGAGCGCACGCCGGGAACGTGAATCATGGCGCGAGCCACGTCGCGCATGGTGACCGACTCGCCCTCGCGCTCGGCAGCTGCATCTTCCGCCGTGAAATGGACGACGGACAGCGGATGCCGCCTGGCGCACCACGCGGCGACGGCATGGCTCACCGACGCGTCGCCCGCAAGGACGAGGGGCACGGCGTGGGGCGGCAGGAGCTCGTCCAGTGTTTCGATGACACGCTCGAACACCGCGCGCTGCGGCTCGCCATGGAACCAGGGAACATCGTCGGCATCGGCGATGCGCACGCCTTCGAGGATCCGCTCGCCGGCGCCTGCATCGAACCAGCCGGCAGGCTGTCGCGCGTCGAAGTCGACCATGTACGTGTAGTCCAGCGATTTCTGCCGGATGGCCAGCGGTCCTTCGCGGCCGTTGTCCAGGCCGCCCAGGTCGTACGGCACACCAAGCACCACGACGTCCGCACGTGCGCCGGATGCCGAGTACGAGGGGGCATTGCAGAAGCGGAAGGGCGCCGGTCGCCGCCTCGGCTTTTCGGCCGGGCGTTCCGCCTCGGCATCCCACAGCAGCCCATGGTCGACCAGCGCTCGCACGCGTGCCGCCGCCCGATCGTCGCCCGGGCGGCCAAAGACCTCGGGGACGGTGCGGGGCACGTCGAACCGGGAGAGAATGCGAAAGGCGGCGATCGACACCTTGGCCCGGGCGCCGGTGGCGGTATTCACGACAGTGGCGTGCGCGTCGTCATGCGCCTCCAGCATCAGATGCGGTGCAACGACGTAGCGCCTTTCGACCAAGGTGTCGCACGGCGACATGTCACGCCCCCTCCGCCACTGCCCTCGCCACACGACGAAGACGGCCGACCATCCGGGCAAGTGCCTTGCCGATGTTCCAGAAGGTGAATCCGGCACCGAGGATGACGAGGATGCGCCAGCCCGTTTCGGCGAGGGCATGCAGCACGTTCGACACGTTGGCGTCCGACGCGAGCTTGCTCCACGTCTCCTGGGCGAACTGCGGCAGGTTGGTCAACACACTCAGGACGACCACCACGAACATCGTCTTCATGACGTAGGCGATGAAGAGCGTTCCCAGGATGGTGTAGACCGCGAGCACGCGCTTGGCCATCGGCTTCAAGGTGCTTCGGCTGGCATGCGCACGCGGGTGGAGGATCCGCTCGATCAGGTCCTGCCACCATATCTCCTGCTGCTTGCGCAGGTTCACGATGCCGAAGAGATCGCTGACGAGCCAGTAGCCGTCCATGCGCAGGAACGGGTTGAAGGTGTTGGCGATGGAAAGGTCGACGAAGATGAAGCCGAACAGGAAGATGGGATTGTCCGTCGCCAGGTAACCGACCAGCAGCGCGAACAGCGCGAACGATTCGAAATATACGCCGCCGATATCGACGATGGCCCGGTGCTTCCTCGGCAGCTTCCACGCATCCGAGACGTTCGTCCACAGGACGGTGTAGATCAGGTACACCCCCCAGCCGATCGTCATGTTGCGGCAGCCGAAGTGCGCGGCGGCAGTGGCGTGGCCGAATTCGTGGCAGATCGTGGCCAGCGTGGAGATCAGCATGAGCAGCAGCACGCTGGCGATGCCGAGCTCGCCGAACTCGAAATGCTGCCCCCTGAAGAGGAAGCCGTACACATACACATGCATGGCCACGAAACCGACGAGACCGAGGATCATCGCCGCGGGGCGGTAGAGGAAGGAAAGACTCCGGGCCACGGGCTCGACGAGGCTCGACCGGATGATGGGCAGCTTCACGTGCAGGAAGGCCTTGTCGGACTGACTGCTCGTGGCGCATCGCGGATCCTGATCCGCGCGGATCACGATGCCCTTGGGCATCAGCGACTCCGTCACCAGGCGGGTCAGCCACGACTTGTCCCGTTCGGGGCGATGCTTGTCGATGAACGACTGGATCGCCGCATCGGTGTCGCGTTGTCCGTCGAATTCGCGCGCGAGGGCCATGTAATCGGCCGGCAGCGCAAAGCGCACTTCCCCGGCCCCATCCGCCCGGGGTATCAGGCACAGCTTCATGGGCTTCCCGGCATCCGAATCGAAGTCCGAGACTTCCAGGAGCGGGTTGATGACATGCGGGACGTCGTGGGTCATGTCGATGCTTGCCGGTGGAATGGGGCCAGGACAGCCGGACTGCCTGACCCCATCGTCATGCTCGAAACCCGCCGCTCGTGGAGTGACGGGAAAAGGATCACGACCTGTGGGATCAGCCGCCCGAGGGCTGGCTGGTCTTGTTGCAGCGGCCGTTACAGCGATCGGCGAGTTCGAGACGATCTTCGAGTTCGATGATCTCGAATTCGTCGATGAGCAGTTCGCCGTTGTTGCTTTCGATGTTCGTATTCATGACTGATTTCTCCATGAGATAGGTCGTTGGTGTCGGAACACGAAAGCCGTGCCGGCGCCGGCACGCCCTTCGCTAACGCGAGGTCGCTCAGGCGCTCGTCGGCTTGCTCTGGCCGTCGCAACGGCCGTTGCAGCGCCCGGCGAGTTCGAGACGGTCTTCCAGTTCGATGATCTCGAACTCGTCGATCAACAGCGATTCGTTGGTGTGCTCGGTGCTATTGGTCACGTCGATTTCCTTTTGATGTTCCAATGAAGGCGACGGGCGAGCCGGCGCCGCTTGATGTGCGTGGTTGTCCCCCATCGCCGCCCCGCACATCGCAGGCGGCAATACCGATCCTTTGCGCCTCAGGCGGCCGACAACGACACGCCATGGTGGAGCGAGAGGCCACCGCGCGATGCCAGCAGACAGAGGAATCGCCAGACACTGGCGCGACGCGCCGTGCCGAGTCCGTCCAGCCAGTCGCGCGTGATGCCGCGAGCCGGGTCCTGGAGGAGATCGGCGAACTCGCCTCCGTCCTCGGGCAACCGGTAGCACTTCATCGAGTGCACATCGACGAACACCCGTTCCCCGCGGCTGGACAGGGGCATCACTCGCGCGAGGTCGAGTACGGCCCTGCCATGGCGGTCGAGCGCGGACATCAGCCGGGTCTCCGCTACCGACAGCGATTCCTCGTCCGTTGCGCGGGGCAGCCTCCACTGGTGGAACAGGTCGCCGCCGCACCACTCCCCCGCGGCATGCAGCAGGGTGTCGGCAAGCACCTGGTAGAGACCGCGTACGGTGGCCTCCACGAAGGCGCTCGCTTCGTCCCCGGCAAGCGGACGCCCCGGGTCCGCGACGGGGAAGACATGGCAGATCCGCTCACCGTCGACGGTGGTGGCGACAACGGGAATGACGGGAGCGCCGAACCTCGCCGCCATCGCGATCAGTCCGTTCTTCACGCGAGCCTCGGTGCCCAGCATGTTCACGACGGACCGCCGGTCGCCGCCTCGAGGCCCGTCCAGTCCGGTATTGCCGTCGATCGTCGACAGCACGCAGCCGCCGCGCGCAAGGTGCCGCGCGAGCGCGAGCGAACCCGCGGCCTCTTCGACGCAAACGTGACGGAAGCACTTCCAGAGCGCCGCTTGGGGGCGATCCAGGCGTGCCGATTCATAGTTGCCGTAGGCATCCCGTGCCAGCGGCACCATGATCGGTATGCCTGCATGGGCCAGATCCGAAGGGATGTCGCGCATGTATCCCAAATGGAACGTGGCGATGATGGCGCCGCGACCATGGCCGAGCAGATCCTTCACCGCTTCGACCGGCAGGCGCTGCAGCCGCGGCGGTGGCGGTGTCGCGTCCAGCTTCGACAGATAGTGGTGGTGGTATTCCCAGCCGAGCCACAACTTGCTGATGGCGGCCTCGCGCGCGAGGCGCAACACGGCATCGGGTGCCATGCGTCCACCGAGCAGCGCCATGAGGTTCATGCGATACGAACGAAGCCCGTAGTGAGCGAGGTCGTCGTCGCTCAGGGCCAGGAGGCTCGCATGCACTTCCGCCGGGTCCGCATCGTCGGAGGAAAGCAGATCGTTCACCTGCCATACCGCCGGCGGCACCTGCGTCAGACCGTCGTCGCCGTCGATGCCCGATACCGCCGTCACGGCACGGGCTCCAAGGCCGCCGCTGCCGCCTGGCGCTGGGTCGACTCGAAGTAGGCCACCATCTCCTGCTTCGCCGTGCGCCGGATACCCGGACAGGGACGTTCGCCCGAATCGATGCGGATCTTGGGGCAGTGCACGCCCTGGCAAGCCGCCAGCATGTGGCAGCTCTGGCATCCGGTATCGCGTTCGAAGGCCGGCTCGGTCCACAGCGCCATCTTGTCGACGTCGAGATCGAGCGTGCCGTCGGCCTTCAGCGTGCCCACGATGTTGTGGTCGGCCTTGTCGAGGTCGATGGTGCATTTCATGAGGTCGCCATGCGCGCCGACGATGAAGTTGTACGGCCGCGCCGCGTAGCACACTTCCTCGCCGGCCCCGAGCCCGGGCTGCCAGCCACCGGTGACGTTGAGGCCCAGCGACCGGGCGAGTGCCGTCACCTTCGTGCGCACGGCCTGCGACTCGTCCACGCCGCATACCGCAAGGTTGGCGTCGTTGGCGCCGCCCCATTGGCCCACCGAGTGGAACGCCAGCACGAACCGGTCGTCGTTCGCGAAGCGCTCCTGGAGCATCGGCAGGAAGGCTTCCAGGCCCGGCGAATTCTCCTTGTCGAAGTTCACCCGGATGACGACGGTGAAGCGGTCCGGCCTTTCGGCCAGGCGACAGAGGTTATGGAAGATCGTATCGAACGTCTTGCCACCGTCGCGCGCGCCGCGATGGCGGTCGTGGTCTTCGGGCAGACCGTCGAGGGTGATCTGGAAGTCGTTGATCCTGGCAGCCAGCAACCGGTCCGCCACGTCGTCGGTCAGCAGATAGCCGTTGGTGGTCATGTGCGTGTGGTAGCGGAGACCGGCCTCGTCCGCGATCTGGGTGAAGAACGGCCCCAGGTCGTCGATGGCTTCCATGCCGTACAACGGTTCGCCACCGAACCAGGAGACACTGAGTTCCTTCAGCGCGCCGAGCCTGCTCCGCACGAGATTCTTGATGCCTTCGCGCACGGCGGGGAGCATCGTCCCCCGGCGGAAATCCTCGTAGCAGTAGGTACAGCGGAAGTTGCAGTCTTCCGAGGCGAGAAGGATCAGTTCGAGGCGGTCGGTGCGGTGGTTCTCGGTGCCGAACGCGTACTGCACACGGCGAAGTTCGTCCGTCGCCATCGGCACGAGGAACCCGCGGTCGACGAGATAGCGGCTTATCTTTCGGCCTTCGTCGGCATCGGTCTTCTGGCTGATCAGTGCCCGTACCGCGTCATGCTGTTCGGGACGAAAGGCGTTCATGGAACCGCTGTAGGTATTCCACAGCAGCAGCCAACCTTCTTCCGTGGTGGCCTGCACATTGAAGCGGGACGGCTTCAGTCGCACGGGCGGCTTTCTGGCCGCGGTGCCGGCCGGCTCTTCGATCAGGCGAATGGGAATGCGGTCCAGCGGTGACTTCGAGAGAACGTCGCTATTCGTACCCACAACAACCTCCAATGTCCTGTGCACAAGAACGATGGCGCATCGGGGATCGCCCGGCCGCGAGGCAATCCCGCAGCAGGTGTCCCATCCGGTGGATCCGGCATGGCTATGGAATTCACTGCGCGATGCCCCCCGGCATCACGTTTCACCCTTTACATCGAACGTATCGCGCTGGCAGGTTCGACACGCGCCGCGCGTCGCGCGGGAACGAATGTGGAAGCCTGACTCAGGGCAAGCACGCACACGACGCCGAGAAGCACGTCGGTCACGGGCAGGCGATCCATTTCATAGCGCGAGATGAGCGCGAAATTCAGGCCGACCGCCAGCACGATGCCCAGCACGGCACCGGAGCCCACGATCAGCAGATTCTCGACCTGGAAATACCCGAGGATGTCGCGGCGCCGCGCACCGAGCGCGCGCCGTATGCCGATCTGCCGTTCGCGCTGATCGACCCAGAAGCTGGTGAGCCCGAACACTCCGGCCGCCGTCACGCACAACAGGATCAGCGACACGCCCCCCATGAGCATCGCCATGCCGATGTCCGCCCGGTAGGCGTCGTGGCGGATGTCCGCGTAGCTCTGGATACCGTCTTCCGCGATCACCCGCTGGCTGTTCGCCTGGTACAGCGCATCCGGCGCCGCACGCATCGCGGCAGCCAGGCGGCCTGGCTTCGCCCTCACCGCGTATCGCGAGAACGTGGAATTCAGACGCGTCGGCACGAGCACGGAGCTATAGGCGAAGCTGGTGCTGAATGCGTTGGTGCCCGGCGTCTGCAATCGGTCCACGATGCCGACGATCGACGCCGGGGCGCCGCTTCCATCGAGGTACACATTCTTCCCTAGCGCGCTGCCGTCGGGGAACAGACGACTCGCGATCTCCTGACTGACGATGATTCGCGACGGCGTGTTTGCGTCGCCAAGTGCCTTGTGTTCGACGTCGGCGGCCGTGAAGGCACGCCCGGCCACCAGCTTCACGCCGAGCGTCGGAAGGACGTTTTCGTCCGCGAAATAGAAACTCGCCTGAAGATTCGCCTTGGGCTGCTCGGGAGTGAGGCCGATGCCGCCGTTCCACGCCGCGGAGTTCAACAGGGGAAGGGAATTGATCGGCGTGACCGAAGCGACGTCCGGAAGACCGCGCAGCACGGCCAGGTCTTCGCGCTGCAACGTGTCGAGCCGTTCGATACCATCCTTGCCTTCCGCGTCGCTCTCGCTCACCCACTGCTGGGTAACCAGGAAGAGGCCGTCCTCGTCCAGCCCCGTCGCCCGCGCGATGCGTTCGATGCGCCCGCCGATGATAAAGACCGAGTTGCAGACGATCGCGAGGGTCAGGGCGATCTGCAGCACGATGAGCGCGACACCGGCCTTGTGTCGACGCAATGCGGAGATCATGGGATGCATGGTCATGTCACCGCCTCACTGCGACTTCAGTTGCCAGGTGGGCTGCACCAGCGTCGCCCGGAACGTCGGATAGAGCCCGGCGAGCAAGGTCGAAACCAAAGCAAGCAGCAGCGTGAGCAACAGGAGGACGAGGTCGACGCGCGCGAGCGACGCGATGTCGGCAGGCAGGAGCCAGTGGACGCACGCGACACCCAGCCCCGTCAGGGCCAGCCCGAGCAGCCCGCCGGCGATGCCGATCATGCCGGCTTCGGTGAGGAACTGCGCATAGATCGCGCCGCGCGGAGCGCCAATGGCGCGACGAACGCCGATCTCGCCGCTCCGGCGCAGGAACTTGGCAAGAAGGAGGCCCGAGGTGTTCACCAGACAGACGATGAGGAGACCGAGGGCGACGAGCAGGGAGACGCCCGTATCCGCGGGTACCACATGCTGCGCATCGAGCCATGCGGGGATGTCGCGCAGGCGGTTGTTGGGTGCCCATGTCGTCGCGCCGCTGTCCTGGAGCTGTCGCGCATAGCCGTCGAGATAGGCCCGATAGGCGCGAACGGCGTCCGCGTCGTCGAGCTGCACGAGATAGGAAATCCAGACGCACGTGGATTCCTTCAGCCCCGCGATGCCCCCTTCGCTCGGGCTCTTGCTGCACCCCGTGTTGCCCGTGCTGGCGATGCCCGCACCGACCGCCGTCTCGAATGGAAGGAACACATCTTCGCGGGTCGTGGTGAAGCCGCCAGTGTTGACGATATCGAAGAACCTCGGCTGTGGATCCCAATGCGCCAGCACGCCGACGATCCGATAGCTCTTCCCCGCCACCTGCAATGTTTCCCCGACGCTGTTGCGCCCCTGGAAAAGCCGCCGGTTGAGCGTGTCGCCGATGACGACGACATTCGCACGCCGCTCATCGTCCTGCCTGCTCCAGCCGGAGCCGAAAGCGAACGGCACCTCCAGCATCGGAAAGAAGTCGCTGCTTACCGCATGCCCATCCACGTTCACGGGATGGCTTCCGGCCCGCATCGCTAGCACTGCGGGCGACACCTTGTAGATAGCAGCCTGCATCGAGCCACGGCGATCGTTCAACAGCGCGGTAGCGGTGCGATAGTCGAGCGCGGCGGGCGGCTCGCCGTCCTTCCCTCGCTCGGACGGGCCCCACACGTCCACCTGGGGAACGAAAAGACGATGCGACTTCCACGGAATGGGGTCGCCGGAGACCGCGCGAAAGACGGAGAACGTCGTCATCGAAGCGGCCACGCCGAACCCGATCGCGAGCACCATGAGCGCCGTCAACCCCGGACTGCGCCGGAAGCTACGTAAAGCAAGTTCCAGATAATAGGAAAACAAGCCCCGCCCCCTTGCCGTCATTGGCAATGCCGCTCTCGAACCGTCGCATCGAAGGATGCACGGCACACCCGGTCGTCACTTCGGACGCCACGCTCGCGAACCGTATTCGATGGCGACGAGCGAATGTCGTACTCATCGCGTGCCATCGCGGCCGCTTTGCGTGATGGGGGTTGTCTATAAGGGCGAGCACAACATCGTGTCAATACGAAATTGCCTTGCGTCGTTCACATCGCAAGTTCATCGGCGATGTCTGTGGTGCGCGTCACGATTTGGTTTCTGCGTCTTGCCCTGCGGCCGGCGCATACGGCATCCGCGTGTCAAACCGTTTCGTGTAGGAGAACACCTACAAACGAATCAGCTCTGCCTTACACTGTTTCGGCAACAACGCAGGAAATCGCGACATGTCGATGCACGCGTGTCCCTACGCGGAGACCCTCGCTGCATCCGCACTTGCCGAAAATGCGCCTGACAGGGCAACTCAGAACCGCCGGTAATGCAGTGCCTCTGCAAGGTGCGGCTGTTCCACGCACCCTGCCCCACCTTCGAGGTCGGCGATGGTGCGCGCTACGCGCAATATGCGGTGGTAGGAGCGAGCCGATGCACCGAGCTTGTCCAGTGCTTCCTGCAGCCAGTCGCGCTCCGCCGAGGGCAGTGCGCAATCGCGTTCGAGGTTCACGACGCTGAGTTCCGCGTTCGCCTGCCCCGCGCGAAGCAAGGCCTTTTCGCGTGCGGCGATAACGCGCTGGCGCACCGTGGCGCTGTCGTCGTCGCGCGGTCCTCGCGCGGCGGCGAGTTCGGCGATCGGCACGCGGGGCACGTGCACGCAAAGATCGATGCGGTCCAGCAACGGACCCGAGATGCGCGTTCGATAGCGCAGTACCTGGTCCGGCGTGCAACGGCATTCGTGCAACGGATCGCCCGCGTAGCCGCAGGGGCATGGATTCATGGCCGCGACGAGCTGGAACTCGGCGGGGAACGTCGATTGCCGCGCGGCACGCGAGATGACGATCTGCCCGGATTCCAGCGGCTCGCGCAGCACTTCCAGTACGTGCCGGCTGAATTCCGGAAGCTCGTCGAGGAAGAGCACGCCGTTGTGGGCGAGGGAGATCTCGCCGGGCCGCGGCGGCGAGCCGCCACCGACCAGCGCGACGCCCGACGCCGTGTGGTGCGGCGCGCGAAACGGGCGGCGGCGCCAGCAGCGGGGGTCGATGTCTTCGCCGGACAACGAGCGGATGGCGCAACTTTCCAGCGCCTCGGATTCCGTCATGGGCGGCAGGATGCCCGGCAGGCGCTCCGCAAGCATGGTCTTGCCGGTGCCCGGCGGACCGATCAGAAGCAGGTGGTGTCCGCCTGCGGCGGCGATTTCCAGTGCGCGCCGCGCCTGGAACTGGCCGCGGATGTCGTGCATGTCGGGGCCGCAGGCGGGCATGGCGTAGAAGTCGGGTGCCTCGGGGCCGACCAGCTCGGCCTGGCCGCGCAACCAGGCGCAGACCTCCGCCAGGCTGTCCGCCAGCAGCACGTCGCCTTCGCCGATCAGCGAGGCTTCGGCCGCATTGGCGCGCGGCACCACGATGCGGCGGCCGCTGCGCCGCGCACGAATGAGGGCAGGAAGGATGCCGGGCACGGCCCGCAACTCGCCGGAGAGCGCCAGCTCGCCAAGGAATTCGCAGTCGTCCAACCGTTCGCGAGGCACTTGCGACCCGGCGGCGAGGATGCCGAGGGCGATGGCGAGGTCGAAGCGACCGCCGTCCTTCGGCAGTTCGGCCGGGGCCAGGTTCACCGTGACGCGGCGGTTCGGGTATTCGAAGGCGGTGTTCTGGATGGCGACGCGGACGCGATCGCGAGCCTCGCGGACCGCCGCTTCAGGCAGGCCCACGATGGACGTGGAAGGAAGCCCCCCGGAGAGGTGTACCTCGACGACCACTTGCGGCGCCGCGACACCTTCCTGAGCGCGCGAGAGGGTGACGGCGAGGCTCATGACGGCCGGTATCGTAACCGGTAACGGAATCCGATTACCGGGCCGGGATCACGATCCTTGCTGGATCCGGTCTGCACACGCACTCCTTGCGCTCTCGGGAAAATAACCGCCCCCGACCGCTCTCGGGGTGAGGGTGACGGATCGGGGGCGGTCCCGGGACGTGTGAGCGGCCTACTGGCCGCGTTGCGCCGCGCTCATTTCGAGATCGGCGAGGCGCTTTTCCAGGAGTTCGAGCCGCTCGCGCGTGCGCGCCAGCACCTGGCTCTGAACATCGAATTCTTCGCGGGTTACGAGATCGAGGCGGCGTAGTCCTTGCGCCAGAATATCTTTGAAGTTGGCGTGCAGATCCTCACGCGCTTGCGCCAACCCTGGCGGAACCAACGATGCCAACCGCTGTGCGAGTTGATCGATACCCTGCACATCCATCTTGCGCACCTCGATGTCGTGAATGAATTCTATGTGTTGGAATTGTAGGCGCTATAGGCCGACGCCCACACGTTGTGTAGGGTTTTTCCTACAGCCCCCCGTATGGAGACGGCGGGACCCGGATGGCACAATGGCTGTCCGCGCGTCGCGCACGAGGAGTGATACATGAAGCTGGTGGTCGCCATCATCAAGCCTTTCAAGCTGGACGACGTCCGCGAAGCCCTTGCTGACGTGGGGGTACAGGGAGTGACGGTGACGGAAGTGAAGGGTTTCGGCCGGCAGAAAGGCCACACCGAGCTCTACCGGGGCGCCGAATACGTGGTCGACTTCCTGCCCAAGATCAAGTTGGAGGTGGCCGTGGCCGACGACCAGATCGAGCGGGTGGTCGAGGCGATCCAGCAGGCCGCCCGCACGGGCAAGATCGGCGACGGCAAGATCTTCGTGAGCCCACTCGAGCAGGTCATCCGCATCCGCACGGGCGAACTGGACAACGACGCCCTCTGAGCGGGCGCCTGCCCGCTCAAGCCGCCCGCAGGGCCCGCTTGTAGCGGCGGTGGTGCAGGAGGATCCCTGCGTAATAGACCAGGTAATAACCGACGGTAAGGCCGACGATCGCCATGGTCAGGGGGCTGTTGCCCGGCGCCGGCCCCTGGGTGGCGGCGGCGCCGCCCGCCATGGCCGGCGCCAGCATCAGGAAACGCCAGGCCAGGCGGCCGACCAGCAGCGCGGTCAGGGCCCCGCCCATCCAGGGGTTGGGCACGTAGCAATCCGCGCCATCGCCGCCCAGTTCGAACCGCGTGAGGCGCAGCCCGAGCAACGCCGCCAGCGCGCCGCCAGCCAGCACGCCGCCGAGGGCGCCTTCGGCAAGGCGGATGTCCTGCAGACCGGACAGCATCATCAAGCCGATCAGGACAGCGAAGATCGCCACGCGGGCCGTCATCCGCCGGGTGCGGATGGGCTGCCGGCCGAAGCTGCCGCGTACCCGGCGATACACGGCGAAGACCATCAGCGGGGCGGCGAAAACGAAGGACAGAGCGGACGGAGCCAGCATGGCGAAACCTCTTGGGGTCGGTCGCTAGGAATGATCCTTAGGTTAGCGACACGGCGCGCCCGTTCGAGGGGCGGTTGTGATCCATCGCGGGTGACGGCTGTCACCCGCCCCGTTCACGACTTGGCCTTGCCCTGATTGGCGACCGCGGCCATCTTGGCCTCGATCTCGGCCTGGTCCCCCAGGTAGTAGTGCTTCACCGGGCGCAGCTCGGCGTCGAACTCGTAAACCAGCGGGATGCCATTGGGGATGTTCAACTCGGCGATGTCGTCGTCGGAGATGCCGTCGAAGAACTTCACCAGCGCGCGCATCGAATTGCCGTGGGCGGCCATCAACACGTTATTCCCCGCACGGATGGCCGGCGCCAGCACCTCGTGCCAGTACGGCAGCACGCGTTCCACCGTGTCCTTCAGGCATTCCGTCAGCGGCACGTCGATGCCCTTGTAGCGGTCGTCGTCCGCGAAGGCCTTCGCACCCGGCTCCAGGGCCGGCGGTGGCGTGTCGTAGCTGCGGCGCCAGATGTGCACCTGCTCGTTGCCGTATTTCGCGGCGGTTTCGGACTTGTTGAGGCCGGTGAGCGCGCCGTAGTGCCGCTCGTTGAGACGCCAGTCGGTGACCACCGGAATCCACATCAGGTCCATTTCGTCCTGCACGTGCCAGAGCGTGCGCACGGCTCGCTTCAGGTACGAGGTATGGGCCAGGTCGAAGGTGAAGCCGGCCTCCTTCAGGAGGCGTCCGGCTTCACGGGCTTCGGCCACGCCCTGCTCGCTGAGGTCGACATCGGCCCAGCCGCTGAAGCGGTTTTCGAGGTTCCAGGCCGACTGGCCGTGGCGGATCATCACGAGCTTGTACATGGCGGTAGGACGTGCGCAGGGAAAAGGGGATGGTGTAGCGTCTTGCCGGGAAAGGTCAACTTGGCCGGGTTAGTCGGCCGCCCAGGGGCGGCCTGTGAGTCGCGGCCTGCGGCCGCTGCGAACCGTCAGGGGGCCCCACTTACGGTTCACAAGCGCCGCAAGGCGCGCTCCCAGCGGCCAACGGCCGCGACTCACGCAGCGGACACCCTGCCGTCAGTCACGCTAAACCCCTGCCGCTTTCGGTGCATCCTAGGGACTCAATCCACCGCGGAGTCCCGCAATGCGTCGCACGCTCCTTTCTCTCTTCGTCGCCTTCTCCTTCGCCGGCGCGGCAGTCGCCCAGGAAGACATCAGCAAGGTCAACGGCAGCGCCACCGTCGATGCCGGACAGCACGCGGGCGATGTGCACTCTGTCAACGGCTCGGTGAGGGTGGGCGACCGCGCCGTGGTGCAGAAGGCCAGCACGGTGAACGGCTCCGTCGAACTCGGCGACGGCGCCACCGCAACCGCCGTCAAGACGGTCAACGGTGCCGTTACCCTGAACGAAAAGGCACGCGTCTCCGGCGACCTGCAAACCGTAAACGGCAGGGTACGCCTCGACGAGGGCGCGGACGTCACCGGGCACCTCCAGAACGTTAACGGTGAGATCAGCCTCGAGCGTGCACACGTGGGCGGAGGCATCGAAACCACCAACGCCGACGTCACCATCGGCGAGGGCTCGAAAGTCGAAGGCGGCCTGCTGGTCAAGAAGGCCTCTTGGGGGCTCTTCGGCAACCATAACGATCGCGTGCCGAAGATCGTGATCGGCCCGCATGCCGTCGTGCAGGGCACGCTCACCTTCGAGCGAGAGGTAGAGCTCTACGTCAGCGATTCGGCCACGGTCGGCAAGATCGAAGGCGCCTCGCCGAAAAAATTCTCCGGCGCGTCGCCCTGACCGGTCACACCCAATCGCGCGGCTTCAGGTACTCCTGAAGCCGCGCTTCCGCGCTGTCCGCCTCCGGCGAGTAGCCGTACTCGAAGCGCACGCGTGGCGGCAGGCTCATCAGGATGGACTCCGTGCGGCCGCCGGATTGCAGGCCGAACAACGTGCCACGGTCGTACACCAGATTGAATTCCACATACCGGCCACGGCGATACAGCTGAAATTCGCGCTCGCGTTCGCCGTACGGCGTGTCGCGGCGCCGTTCGACGATGGGCAGGTAGGCGTCCAGGAAGCCCTCGCCGACGTCACGCATGAAGTTCATGCAGCGGTCGAAGCCGCCTTCATTGAGGTCGTCATAGAACAGCCCGCCCACGCCCCGGGTCTCGCCGCGATGCTTCAAGTAGAAGTACTCGTCGCACCAGTGCTTGTAACGCGCGTACACATCGTCGCCATAGGGCTGGCAGATGTCCCTCGCCACCGTGTGCCAGTGCCGCACGTCGTCGTCGAAGGGATAGAAGGGCGTGAGGTCGAACCCGCCACCGAACCACCAGACCGGATCGCTGCCTTCCTTCGTCGCCTCGAAGTAACGCACGTTGGCATGCGTGGTCGGAATGTACGGATTGCGCGGATGCAGTACCAGCGAGACGCCGGTGGCGATGAAACTGCCCCCGGCCAGATCCGGACGATGGGCCGTGGCACTGGGCGGAAGCGGCGACCCCGTCACGTAAGAGAAGTTGACCCCGCCCTGTTCGAGGACGCCGCCATCGCGCAGCACGCGCGTCCGCCCGCCGCCGCCGGCCGGCCGGGTCCATGCGTCTTCGGCGAAGCGCGCCACCCCGTCCGCCGATTCGATGGCCGCGCAGATACGGTCCTGCAAGCCGCGCAGGAACGAGGCGGCGAGTTCGGCTTGCTCGGACATGGCGCATCCTTCGTAAGAGTGGACGTCGAAGCTTAGCAAGCACGATGAGAGGACGCGCGCGACAAAGCAGCGCGCGCTCACGAGATGCGCGTGGCCATGCGCCGGTTGCCGGTCAGGGCGGCCCAGCGCATGCCGGTGTCGATCCACATGAGGTAGCCCGCCTCCATCAGCAGACGGATGACGTAGCGCCGGCCGAGAGGCAGACGCTCCTCGGCGGCGAGCGGCTCGGCGTCGAAGCCCAGACGCCTGGCGAGGTAGAGGCAGCGGGCCAGATGGTAGCGGCTGGTCACCAGCCATACCGCCGGCAGCGCATCGTCGCCGCGTTCCCGCAACAGCTCGCGGGCGTGCCGCAGGTTTTCGAGGGAATCGATGGACGCCTGTTCCAGTTGCAGCGGCACGGTTTCCGGCCATCCTTCGGCCTGCAACCATCGGCGGCCGGCCTCGGCCTCGCTGATCGATCCGCCGCTGTAACCGCCGAGAACGAGCACGCGGTCGGCGAAACCGGCGAAGGCATCGGCGCGGCCCCTGGCGAGCCTTCCGATGAAATCGGCTTCCGGGCGGTCGCTTACGAGGCGGCGGCCGAATATCAGCATGGCTCGCCGGCCGGCGGCACGCGCCGGCGCGCGCGCGGCGAGCCAGCACACGCGCGCCAGGTGCGCGGCATACACCAGACCGAGGCTGGCGACGAACACCACGGCGGTGACGAAGGCCGCGACGAGGATGTCGCGATCGCTCAGGTAACGCCAGACGCCACGGCGGAGGATTTTCGGAGCGTGCAAACCAGACATGGAAGCATCCTAAGGCCGGCAGTATCGCCTGAACGCGTCGTGCGTGGCATTACGCCGTTCACGAGACGCTGCGGATCAAACAGGATAGGCTCGCCGCATGCCCCATCTCATGACACCGTTAGCCATCAGCGCGTACACCGCCACCTCCGCCCTCGGCCTCGGCCTGCAAGCCCACGCCGAGGCACTCGCCGCTTCGCGCGGCGGACTCACCCCCAACGATTTCAGCACCGCGCCGCTCGACTGCTGGATCGGACGTGTGGCCGGCGTGGAAGACGAGCCGCTCCCGCCCGAATGGGCGGAATGGGATTGCCGCAACAACCGGCTCGCCTGGATTGCCCTGCGCCAGGACGGTTTCGCCGAGGCGGTGCGCGCGGCGCGCGAGCGCTACGGGTCGGCACGCATCGCGGTGCTGCTGGGCACATCCACGGCCAGCATCGGCGCCACCGAGGAGGGTTATCGCCGGCTCGACCACGGCAACATGCCCGCCGACCTCCATCGCCCCGCGTTGCACACCCCCCATTCGCTCGCGAGCTTCGTCGCGGCGGCCTTCGAACTCGACGGCCCCTGCCTCACGGTGGCCACCGCCTGCTCCTCCAGCGCCAAGGTGTTCGCGAACGCGGAACGCATGATCCGCCTGGGCCTCATCGACGCGGCGATCGTCGGCGGCACCGACAGCCTTTGCGACAGCGTGCTGTTCGGTTTCAATTCGCTCGAACTCGTGGCGCCGGAGCCCTGCCGTCCTTTCGACGCCGGGCGCAACGGCATCTCGATCGGCGAAGCCGCAGGCTTCGCCATCCTCGAACGCCTCGAAGCGGAGAAGGACGCCCCGCTGCTCATCGGCTACGGCGAGGCCAGCGACGCGCACCACATGTCCACGCCCCACCCCGAAGGCCTCGGCGCGGAACTCGCGCTGCGCGACGCACTGGCCCGTGCGGGCATCGAGCCGCGCGATGTCGACTACATCAACCTGCACGGCACCGCGAGCCAGAAGAACGACGAAGTGGAAGCCGCGCTCGTCGCACGCACCTTCCCTCCGACCACGCGGGCCAGCTCGACCAAGGGCTTCACCGGCCACACGCTGGGCGCCGCAGGCGTACTGGAAGCCGCCATCACCCTGCTTGCCATGCGCGAGCGTCAGGTGCCGGCCAACCTCGGCACGACCACGCCCGATCCCCTCTGCGGTCCGCAGATGGCGTGGCGTCCGGAGCCTGCGGAAATCCGCATCGCCCTCAGCAACTCCTTCGGGTTCGGCGGCAACAACGCCTGCCTTGCTTTTGCCCGCGCGGAGCGACGCGCATGAGCCCCGCCCTGTCGGTCTGGATCAGCGGCATCGGCCTGTGGGCTCCGGGCGCCGGCGACTGGCATGCGTTCCGCGACATCGTCGCCGACGGTGCCGCTCCGGGCGAAACCGCTCGCCCCGTGGCCGACGTGCTGCCGCCGAACGAGCGGCGCCGCGCGCCGGAAAGCGTGCTGCTCGCGGTGGCGGTCGCAGGCCAGGCGGTACGGATGAGCGGCCGGGACGCGGCCACCCTGCCGTGCGTGTTCGCCTCCGCGCACGGCGACCAGGTGATCACCGATTACATGTGCGAAACCCTGGCCACCGCACCGCGCGAGCTGTCGCCGACGAAGTTCCACAACTCGGTGCACAACGCCCCCGCGGGCTACTGGACGATAGCCACCGGATGCCATGCCGCCTCCAGCGCCGTGTCCGGCGGCGAGGAAGCCTTCGGCGCCGGGCTGCTCGAGGCGGCCACGCTCGCCGTGGCCGACGATCGCGACGTGCTGCTCGCAAGCTACGACATCGCCGGGACCGGGCCGCTGGGAAGCATGACGACCACCACCGGCCCGTTCGCCGTCGCGCTCGTCCTTTCACCGCGCGCCGAAGGTGCCGCCGTGCGGCTCGACATCACGCCGGAGCGAGGCAACAGCGGCAGCGAGCCCATGGGCGACGCCTGGCTGGACGGCCTGTCGGCAAGCAATCCGTCGGCCCGGGCGGTGCCGCTGATGCGAGCCCTGGCGCTGACCCGGCCGGCGGCCTTGCGCATAGCCGCCGCGCGCGGCCTCGACCTGCACATCGATATCGGAGTCGCCGCATGAGCGCCGCCGCGCCGCGCTACTGCGTCCTCATTCCGTGCCTCAACGAGGAACGCGCCATCGGCCGCGTGGTGAGCGAGGCGCTTGCGCTCGGCCTGCCGGTGATCGTGGTCGACGACGGTTCCGACGACCGCACCCCCGACATCGTGGGCGCCATGCCCGTTACGCTGCTCCGCCACGACAGGCGCCGGGGCAAGGGGGAGGCGCTACGCACGGGCTTCCGCGAAGCGAACCGCATGGGTTACGACGCCGTAGTGACCATGGACGGCGACGGGCAGCACCTCGCGGCCGACATTCCCGCCATCATCGCTGCCGGCGAACGCTATCCCGGCGCCATCGTGATCGGTGCGCGCCTGCTCGACCGCGAACAGCAACCGAACGGCCGCCGCCGCGCGAACGCCGTCGCCGACTGGGGCATTTCCTGGGCCTGCGCCCTTCCCATCTCCGATACGCAGAGCGGACAACGGCTGTATCCGCGGCAAACCCTCGACCTGGCCGATATCCCCGCCGAGCATTTCGTCTTCGAAGCCGCCGTGCTGATCACGGCGTGTCGGGAACGCGGCATCGGTGTGGTGTCGGTGCCCATCGCGTCGCGTTACCAAGGGGAGTTCCGGCTCAGCCACTTCAGCCCCGTGCGCGACGTGACGCGGATCACCCTCTATACGATCGGCAGGATCTTCCACTATGGGAACATCTTCGCCAGTTACCGGCGATCGCGAGCGCGACCCACGATCGTGCAAGACCGCGCGGTGGCAAGCCCGGCCATAAACTGATCAGAGCAGACTTGAGGGGTGGAACCGATGGACCGCAAGCCGCACGACGCCGTCATCCTGGGCGGGGGCCTGGCCGGGCTCACGCTCGCCATGCAGCTCAAGGGTGCCTATCCCGACATGGACATCGTCGTGCTCGAACGGCAGATCCGGCCGCTGCCCGAGGCGGCGCACAAGGTCGGCGAATCCACCGTCGAGATCGCCGCGCACTACTTCGGCGACACGCTCGGCCTTCTCCCCCACCTGGAGGAGGCGCACATCCGCAAGTTCGGCTTCCGTTTCTTCTTCTCCGAAGGCTGCGAACGGCTCGAAGACGTGACCGAGCTCGGCGTGAGTGCCGTACTGCCGACGCCGAGCTACCAGATCGACCGCGGTATCCTCGAAAACTTCCTCGGCGACGAGGCGCGCCGCCGCGGTATCGATTTCCGCGAGGGCATCACCGTGCGCGGATTCGACATCGGCAGCGACGATGACCTGCACACCGTGCGCTTCGCCGGCAGCGAAGGCGAAGCGAGCCTGCAGGCTCGCTGGTTGCTGGATGCGTCCGGCCGCGCAGGCCTGATGCGCCGCAAGCTCGACCTCACACGCGACAACGGCCACCATGCCAATGCCGTATGGTTCCGCATCGGCGAGCGGCTGGCGATCGACGACTGGTGCGACGACGCCGAGTGGAAAGACCGTTGCCATCCGCCCGAGCGCTGGCGGTCCACGAACCACCTCGTGGGACCGGGCTATTGGGTCTGGCTGATTCCGCTTTCGTCCGGCGCGCATTCGGTCGGTATCGTGGCCGATGCGCAGATGCACCCGCTGGAAGGCATGAAAACGTTCGACCTCGCGCTCGAATGGCTGGAAAGACACCAACCCGTGGTCGCGCGGCACGTGGCAAGCCAACGTGAAAAGCTGCTCGACTTCGCCTTCTTCCGCAACTTCTCGTACGGCTGCGCGAGGATGTTCTCTTCCGACCGCTGGGCGCTTACCGGCGAAGCGGGCGCATTCCTCGATCCGTTCTACTCGCCGGGCAGCGATTTCATCGCCATCGCCAATACCTACATCACGCTACTGGTCGGACTGGACCGGCGCGGCGAGTCCATCGCCCCTTATGCGCGCCACTATGAACGCATGTTCTTCTCGTTCTACGAAGGCACGCTGCGCATGTACCGCGGTCAGTACAACCTCTTCGGCGATCCGGAAGTGCTGCCGGTCAAGGTGATCTGGGACTACGCGTACTACTGGGGCGTGCTCTGCCAGCTCGTATTCCAGGAGCGCCTGGGCGACGCCGCCTTCGTCACGCGCATGGCACCGGAGCTCGCGGAGTCGGCCGAGTTGAACACCACCATGCAGACGTTCTTCCAGCGCTGGCACGCGGTGTCCGAACGGCGCAACGGCCGGAACATGATGGACCAGCGGGACCTCACCTGGTTCGCCGACATGAACGCCACGCTGCACGATAGCCTCAACGACGACACGCTTGCGCTTCGCCTGCGCGACAACGTGCGCATGATGAAGGCGCTCGCGTCCAGCATCGTGGAGCAGGCCGCGGCGGATCACCCGTCGGTGCTCGAAGGCTACGAGCATCTTGTACACAGCGAAGGACGGCTGAAACTGTTCGCCCAGGTGGCGTGACCAGGAAGCGTCTCGATCCCTGAGACGCTGCCGACGGAAAATGTCTTCGTCGGCCCGGAGGGGCCGGTCAGGCTCCTCATCAGTCACCCTTTCCCGCTGCCCCTCCGGGCCGTCGATCACCTCTGCGGATGGATGACGGCCGCGCGCCCCGAGGCGATTTCCAGCCCCTCGTGGCAAATGCGGAACACGTACTGGGCGCCGGCATCGTCCGCCAGCAGGCACTGGGCGTGGATATCCAGGGTGCCCTCAAGCGTGTCCACCCGCTCGACGGAAAGCTTCACGCCACGCAGGCTCACCAGCATACCCGGTCGCGGCTCCGTGCGGCCTTCGTTGCGTGCACGCAATGCGCCGTGCACCGCCATGGCCTGCGCGCCGTATTCGGCAAGGTGCACCGCATGCAGCCCGCGCTCGCCGCGCAAGGGGTGCGAGGGCAGCACGTGGTTCGTGCTCACCGCGTGGATCGTCGCGTCGTCCCACGCCAGCACACCGTCGAGAAGACACATGTCCCCCGCATGCGGCACGAGATCAATGAAGTCGGTCTTGGCGAGCATGGGGAGCCATGAGAATCGATAGGCAGAAGTGGAAGCCGACACCCAATGCCACGGTGAGGCCGATGGCGCGCAACACTGGGATCGACGACCAGGCGAGCATGCCGAAAACCAGCAACGCGGCGATGACGCACACCACCGTGGCATGCAACGTGCGGCGCTGCTCGGCCGGATCGCCCGTGTCGCGCTCGAAGAAAAGCGCATAGTGCAGGCCCAGACCCGCGGCGAGAATCAATGCCACGAGGTGGAAAAGCGACACGGGGATGCCGGCCATGCGCTCGACCGCCAGCACGAGGAAGGTGGCGAGCGTCATCGGTGCCAGCACGTGCCACGCACGGCGGATGCTGCGCAGCGCCAGGGTGATCGTGACGAACAGGAGCAGCGTGGCCGCCAGCACCGCATGCAGGATGCGCGTGCGATAAGCGGCGACGAGCGACTCCGAGGCTTCCTTCAGGTCGAGCAAGCGCGCGCTGGGATCGGCCGACGCGACCGCTGCGGCCACGGCAGCCGCATCGTGTACGCCGCTCAGCGTCGACAGTCCGACCCAGTGGTCTCCCCGCGCCGAGAGCATCGCGGCGAGGCGCTGGCCCAACGGCGATCGCGCGAACATCTCCGGTGTCAGCAGCGGCGCGGTGCGGGCGCTTTCCACATCGTCGACGAACGGAGCAAAGAGGTCCTTGCGGAACGGAAGGCCCTGGAGCGCGGCGGTCAGCGCGGCATCGAGCGTGGGACGGTCGGGCAGTCTCGCCTGGCGCGCACGCTGCGTCGCCAGATCGGGCAGGTAGATGGATGGCAGTTCGAATCCATCCAGTGCCTTCGCCGTCACCTGTTCGCGCAGGCGCGGCTCCAGCTTCGCCGATGCGGTCAATACGGCGTCCGCCGTCTTCCCCTGCACCACGAGGAGATACCGCACGTCGGGCGCGCCGAGCTCGCCGCGGAGGCGCGCGTCGGTCATCAGCAGGTCGCGCGGCAGGGGGGTGAGTGCCGAGAGGTCGTTCTGCCAGAAGGGTCCGGGCGCGAAGACGATCATCGCCACCACGGCGGCGGCGATGGGAATCGGCAGCCAGCGCGGGCGCGGCAGCGCATCCAGCCAGGAGCGGAAGGCGGCGAGCCCCGGCATGCCCGCCACGTCGCGGGCGTGCTCCGGCAACAGGTAGGGCAGCGCGTAACGGGTGCTGAAGCCCGCGGCCAGCAATCCCGTGATCGTGAACACCGCCAGTTGCTTCAAACCGCCGACGCCGGACGCATAGAAGGCGAGGTAGGCGATGCAAGCCGAGGCGATGGCCGTGAGCAGCAGAGGCCACAACCCACGCACGCTCGCGACAGCCGACTCGCCTTCCCGGCGATGGCTGAGCAGGCGGATCGGGTATTCCTGGGCCACGCCCAGCAGCGTGAATCCGAACGCCAGCGTGATGCCGTGCACTTCCGGGAAGCACGCTGTCAGCATCGCGATGCCGGCGAGCGCGCCCGTGGCCACCGGCAAGGCGCCCAGGAGGAGACTGCTCACGCTGCGGTAGGCGGCCAGCATCAGCACGATGAAGCCGATGGTCGAGATGCGGCCGATCCAGTCGGCCTCGTCCCGCGTCTGCGCGTTCACCATCACCGTGAAATAGCCCGGCCCGGTGATCGTGAGGTGCGAGGCGCCGCTCCCCGGCAAGGCGGCGAATGCCGCTCGCAACGTCCCGATGGCCTGCTCCTGCGCGCCGGGATCGAAGCCCGCGCCGCGCGTCTGCGCCAGTAACAGTGCTTCGCCGCGCGAAGAGAACCACACGCCTTCGCGCACCTCCGGCGAACGCACGGGCGTCCAGCGTTCGGCCAGCTTCAGCGTCTCGAGCGTCGGATCGCGCGGCAGCAGCCCCTTGAGCAGCGTGGCCGCCGGCGAACCCAGGTCGTCGAGGCGTTGCTGCAGCTGGTCGGCGAGGTAGCCCTCGTCGAAGGATTCCGTGTCCAGCGTCGGTGAGAGGAGGTAACGGTAAGGCAGCAGTGCGCTGTCGAGCATGCCGACGTCGAAGTCGCCGTTCACCACCTGGGTGAACGCAGGGTCCTTGCGCAGCGCCTGCGCCAGTCCCCGGCTGAGCGAAGCCTTCGTGCCGTCGTCGCCGCCGTCGATGGCCACGAGTAGCAGGCGCGAACCGGGGCCCTCGCCCACCTGCTCCATGAGCAACTTCTGATCGGGCGTGGTGGGCGCCGGCATGAAACTGCGCAGGTCGGTGCCGACCTTCAGCTGCGTGGCGACCAGCACGCCGAGTAACGCGAGGACGGCGATCCACGCGACGAGCAGACCCAGGCGCGCGCCCCTCACATCGCGCCGCCGCACTGTGCGATGAGGCCCTCGCGTGTGGGCTCCGCCGGCATCTTCGCGGCGAGATCGCCCAGGAGATCGATCGAGGTGTCGCCGTCGCTTTCGTCCATGCGCATGCAACTGGCGAGCTGGCCGGAGCCGTACACATGGATGCCGGCGATCTGCTTCGCGATCCGGGCATCGCGCGGGGTCAGGGTGAGGCGCCAGCGGTCGGCATCGCGGCGGAGCGAGACGTCGAAGGACTGGCCGAGGCGCGACGGGTCGCCCGCCAGGAGCGCGACGAAGCTGTCGAGCAGCACCTGCAACTGCGGCGCACGCTTCAGCGAGAAGCTGCGCGGTTTCTTGCCTTCGCGTTCCTGAGTCACCTCGCCGTCGGCGATGGTCGACACCTCTTTGGTCGGCGATTCGACGCGACGTTCCAGGCGGTCGCCACCGAGCCAGGACAGTTCGCCCGAGACGACCAGAGGCTTGTCCAGCACGCGCATGAAGCGCGCTTCCGCGAACGGCGTGCGCGCCGGGGCCGGACGATTCAGGCTCGCGATCAGTGCCTTCGCATCGTCCGCGTCAGGCGTCGGAGTGGCGAGGCAGGTGAGCGGCAGCAGCAGGCTCGTCAGCAGGGCCAGTTTCTTGCCAGAAGTCATAGAAATTGAACCAGTTGAAGGGATAAAGGCGGGCGTAATGCTCCACCCGGGCAGCGTACCTTGCCACGAGGGCTTCGAGCATGGCCGTCCGCTGGCCGCGCGGAATGTCGATGCCGTCGGAAAACGCCTCGAAAATCAACCGGTACCGGTTGCCGCCGAGGTAAATGCCCATGCACAGCACCACGGGAATCTTCAGCGCCGCGGCGAGCAGCCAGGGCCCGGCCGGAAACGGCGCAGGCTTGCCCAGGAAAGGCACCCGGCACATGGTCTCGTTGCGGTGGCCCCGGTCGGCCAGGAGGGCCACCATGCCGCCCTGTGCGGCGCCCTCGGCCATCGCGAGCGCCACGGAGGCGCCGCCGCGCGAAGCGTCGATGACCGCCGCGCCCACATCGGGCGCAAGCGCCTCGAGCACCGCCGTGAGAGCGGGCGTCTTCTGCTTGTCGAGCACCACGCGCAGCGGGACGTCGGGGCGGCGGCCGCCCAGTGCGCGCAGCGCCTCGAAACTGCCCTGGTGGGAACCGACCAGCAACACGCCGCGGCCAGCGTCGATGCAACGGTCGAGCGCATCGAGGCCTTCCACCTCCACGACGAAATCGCGCTCGCCGCGGGCCAGGAAGAACAGGCGGTCGAGCAGTGTGGCGGCGAACATGTGGATGTGCCGGAACACGTCGAACGCCGTGATCGGTCGATGCAGCACGCGGGCCAGGTACGCGCGCGAGGCAGCGCGTTCCTCGGCCCGGCGCAGAAAGAAATAGAACGCGATGGGATACAGGAGCACACGCGCCACGCCGCGCCCGAGCCGCAGCGCGATGGTGCGGATCAGCCAGATGGCGAACCAGCCGCCGCCCTCGCGTTGTTGCCAGTGGCTCATGCGGCCTCCAGCGTGCCACGCAGCAGCGTGTCGTCGCCCCGGCGCACCGTGAAACGGAAGCGCGAATCGCCCATGGCGACCAGTTCCAGCTCGGCGTCCTCGTCGGGAAGGAGCGGCGCGACGAACTTCGCATCCACCACCTGGCGCACGGCGAACCCTCGCCACGCCCGCAGGGCCTCGGCCGCAGCCTCCAGCAGCAGGACGCCGGCCACGATGGGCCGGCCGGGGAAATGGCCGGCGAAGCTCGGATGCGCCGCCGCGAAACGCAGCGGACGCACGCAGGACGCGTGGTCGGATTCGGTCATCGACATCTCCGGGCGAAGCAAACCACGCCCTGGGAAAGTGCGGCCTGAACGGCGATCAGGCGGCGGCGCGATGCTGTTCGATGTGATCCGACAGCGTCCGCAGGCTCGTGAAGATGGTGCGGTTGTCGGGATTGTCGGACTTCAGCTGGAAGCCGTAGCGCTTGGACACGGCCAGCGCGATCTCCAGGGCATCGATGGAATCCAGGCCCAGATCGCCGCCGAAAAGCGGGGCTTCCGGGTCGATGTCGTGGGGCTTCACCGATTCGAGGTTGAGGCTGGTGACGATGAGTTCGGCCAGTTCTTTCTGTGCTGCAGTCTGCGTTGCCATTGATGTTTCCAGGTCCTGGATATTCCTGCCTCCCCCCGGATGGCAGCGGCCGCGGAGTTTATCACAGGGGTCTTAGCGGCACCTTTGCGGCGGTTCAGACTGGCGTATGCGCCTCGTTCACGCCGCGGCCCGGGAGCGGGACGATATGATGGACCGACTGCGTTTGACGGAAGACCCGATGCTCCCAGGAAGCGAAATGCGCGAGGCCGCGCGCCAGACCACCCATACCGCGCCGAGCGTACGCTATGTGCCCGGAATGACGGCGCTTTCGCCTTCCACGCTCGCCGCCTTCGGATTCGGCACCCCCGGCCCCGGGCCCGACGATCCGCGCTGGTTGCGCGTGGCGCTGTCACCCTTGGGCGCGCCGACCAGCGAAGTCTGGGAGGTGGACGGCGGGGTGACCGCGGGACGCGTGGGCGAATTGCGCTGGTCGCGGGGTGGCGGCTGGCTATTCGCCGCCGTGGAGTGTCGTGAGGAAGACCATGGCGGCACGGAGGGTGCGGCGCGTCACGCGTACCGCCTGCTGTCGGGGTTCGTCGCACAGGCGCCCGAACAGCACGTGCAGCGGATATGGAATTACCTCGGCGCGATCAACGACGGCAAGGATGACGACGAGCGCTACAAGCATTTCTGCACGGGCCGCATCGGCGGCATGGGCGATGTGTTCGCGCAGGGTTTCCCGGCCGCGACCGCCATCGGCCACCATGCGGACCCGGGCCTTCTCCAGGTCTACCTGCTCGCCACGGACCGCCCGGGCACGCGCGTGGAGAACCCGCGCCAGGTGAGCGCGTGGCGCTATCCGCGCCAGTACGGCCGCACGCCGCCCAGTTTTGCGCGCGCCACGCTGCTCCCGGCCGGCGACGTACTCGCCATCTCGGGTACCGCGGCCGTCGTGGGTCATGCGTCCGCACATGCCGGCGACATCGAGGCCCAGCTCGCCGAGACGCAGCGGAATCTGGACGCCCTGCTCGCCGCGGGCGGCCTGCCCGGCGGATTCGGTGCCTCGGCGCCGCTGAAGGCATACGTGCGGCATCCGGAACATGCGGAAGCGGTGCGGGCATTCGCACGGAAACACTTCCCGGACGCGCCGCTCGTCCTCCTGCACGGCGACATCTGCCGTTCGGAGTTGCTCGTGGAGATCGACGGCTGGCGCTATCGCGCCTGATGCGCCTGTAGGAGCCGCGCTATTTCTTTGTGGGGCGGTGCCAGCCTTCGATCGTCGTCTGCCGTGCGCGGGAGATGGTCAACTCGCCTGCGGGTGCGTCTTTCGTGATCACCGAACCCGCACCGATGGTGGCGCCCGCCCCGAGCGTCACGGGCGCCACGAGCGAACTGTTGGAACCGACGAAGACGCCGTCCCCGATCGTGGTGCGGCTCTTGTTCACGCCATCGTAGTTGCACGTGATGGTGCCCGCGCCGATGTTGACCTTGCTGCCGATCACCGTATCGCCAAGGTAGGTGAGATGGTTGGCCTTGGAACCGTGCGCGATCGTCGCGTTCTTCGTTTCGACGAAGTTCCCGATGTGCACGCCTTCGGCGAGGTCGGTACCGGGGCGCAGGCGCGCGAACGGACCGATCGTGCAGGGCCCATGGGTGACCACGCCGTCGAGGTCGCAATGCGCCAGGACCACGGTGCCGGCAGCCAGACTCGCGTTGCGCACGCGGGTGAAGGGACCGATGCGCACGTCGTCGCCCAACGACACGTCTCCCTCGAAGATCACGTTCACGTCCACCTCGACGTCGCGCCCCGCGGTCACCGTGCCGCGTACGTCGAGCCGGCGCGGATCGGCCATGCGCACCCCCGCGAGGGCGAGCGCACGCGCGCTGCGCTCGCGATACAGGGCTTCCAGGTCCGCGAGCTGCCACGGATCGTTCGCGCCCGACGCCTCGGTGGCCTCGCAATCCACGCAGGCGGCCGGCATGCCTTCGGCCGCAGCCATTTCGAAAACGTCGGTGAGGTAGTACTCGCCTTGCGCGTTGCCGTTGCCCAGTCGCCGCGTCCAGGCCAGCAGCCGTGCCGCGTCGGCCGCCACGATGCCGGTGTTCACCAGATCGATGGCACGCTGCGCCGCGCTGGCATCCTTTTCCTCGACGATCTGGCGCACGCGGCCCGCGGCGTCCAGCACCACGCGGCCGTAGCCCTTCGGATCGGCCAGCCGGGTGGCCAGCATCGACAGGCCCTCACCGGCGGACACGAGGGTCGAAAGCGTGGCGGCGCGGATGAGCGGCACGTCGCCATAGAGCACGAGCACCCGGCCTGCGAGCCGGCCGTCCGCCTCCATCGCTTCCAGCGCCGTGCGCACGGCATGGCCGGTGCCCAGCCGTTCGCGCTGTTCGATCCAGGCGAGCGAGGCGTCGCCGGCAAACGCCTGCCGCACCTGCTCGCCGTTGTGGCCATACACCACGTGGATACCCGCGGGCCCGAGGGAACGGGCCGCGTCGATCACATGGGCGAGCAGAGGCCGCCCGGCGAGGGGCATCAGCACCTTCGCCTTCGCGGACTTCATGCGCTTGCCCTCGCCCGCGGCGAGGATGAGGACGTGGAGGGGTGTGGCGGTCATGGAATGCGGCAGCCTGCCTTGAACGAGGGCCGCACTTTCGCGCGTTTGCCCCGCCCTGCCAAGTCGGCTACTCGTCCTTAGGCCGCCCGGTCAGGTGCTCGAGGCTGGGTTTGTACGCTTCCACGAAGGCATTGCGCAGGATGCCGAGAATGGCTTCCACGGGCGACATGCTCTTGTCGCCGATCGTGCCCGAGATCGGCACACGGGTGGCGAACTGGTCCTTCGACTGGTTTTTGAAGATCTTGGTGACGCCTTCCGCCACGGCCTCGTAGGCGAGCTTGAGCGGATTCTTCTTCTCCTGCTCGACGTCCTGTTTCCAACTGAAGATCTTCAGCCCATGGAACAGCGGCTTCGCGTAGCCATCGAGGCGGCGGTCGCGCGCCTGGAGTTCCATGAAGAAGTCGCCCTCGCCCCCGGCGAAATCCAGTCCGGTGTAAGCGCGGGCCAGATCGTTGGCCTTCACCAGCTTGATGTCGCGAACGCTGAGTTCGTAGCGGAAGTCGCCCAACTCCTGCAGTGGATCGAATTCCGCCCGCATCTCGAGGGGCGCGTCGCCCAGTACCTTGGCGGTGGCGTGCATGTGCGCGACGCGCGAGCCGCCTTCGCCCTGCACGTTGGTCAGGTTGGTGGCGGTACCGTTCACCTCGGTCATCTTCAGGTCCACCTTAGGACTCGACACGAAGTTGTGGAAGGTGACGGTGCCGTCCATGACGTTCAGTTCCTCGATGCGCGTCGGCACCAGCGCGCGCAACGGTTGCCGCCAATCGACGCCCTTGCCCGTCTGGGTGTCGCCCTCGCCACGGCCATCGACGAAGTTCAGCACCGGCTGGTAGAAGTCCACCTTGCCGCGGAGGCGGCCACGAGCCAGGGCGCGCCAGCTCAGCGAGATATCCGCCCGGGCCGTGTCGAAGAACGGCACGGGCACCTTGCCGTCCACTTTCTGGATGGTGAGCCGGTCGATCGAATACGCCCCGCGCCACAGATGGATGTCGATGTCGGCAATGTGACCGGAATACGAGCCCATCCTGGCGAGCCTGCCGTTGAGGTAATCGAGCACGACATAAGGCAGCAGGATGCGGCCGACGATCAGTACGGCAGCGACGACACCGATGATCCAGAGGCTTCGACGATAACGGGTTCGCATGGGGTGCACCGTGGGGCGGATTGCGCGAGTGTGACGGCCGGGCGGTCGTCATTTCATGAATTCGGAAGTCTGGACATCCAAATTCCTTCGCCGCTCCTAGGAAAATGGTTCCAGACGAAAGTGTTGACAGCCGTCGACGAACCGGCATACCTTCGACGACATGACGCAGCGCAACACCCATGGCCGCTTTGCCCTGAACCGACTTACGTCGGTCAACGGCAAGCTGCGTCTCGGCGGCGGCCTCCTTCTTATTAGCCTTGTACTTATTACCTGCGGAGGTGCGGGCTGAGGGCAAGTGTCCAGGTGAAATAAGAAGCAAACCTGAAGACTCCCAAAGAACCCCGCACCCGGTAACGGATGCGGGGTTTTTTATTGCCCGGCCCGCCTCATTCACGAGCGGAGCCAGACATGAATCCAGCAAACCAGGGCAGCACCGACGCCGTCGACAGCGACGTAGCCGGCCGCGTGCGCATCTTCGACACCACCTTGCGCGACGGCGAGCAGGCCCCGGGCTTCTCGATGGACCGGCGCGCCAAGCTGCGCATGGCCCACGCCCTGGAGGAACTCGGCGTCGACATCATCGAAGCCGGCTTCCCGCAAGCCTCACCCGACGACTTCGCCGCCGTGGCCGAGATCGCGAGGACGCTGAAAGCACCTACGATCGCCGCACTGGCCCGATGTCAGGATGCCGACATCGACAGTGCGGGTAAGGCGCTGCAAGGCGCCAGGCATTCACGGATACACCTGTTCCTCTCCACCTCCCCCCTGCACCGCGAGCACAAGCTCGGCAAGAGCCGGCAGGAAGTGATCGACATCGCCGCCTCCGCCATCCGGCGCGCCAAGGCCCTGGTCCACGAAGTCGAATTCTCCGCCGAAGACGCCCTCCGCACCGAACCCGACTTCCTGGCCGAAGTCTTCTCCGTCGCCGTCGAAGCCGGCGCCAGCGTGCTCAACGCCCCCGACACCGTCGGCTACGTCACCCCTTCCGAGATCCACGCCATGTTCACCTACCTGCGCGAGCACGTGCGCGGGGCGGACAAGGTCATGTTCTCGGCCCACTGCCACGACGACCTGGGCATGGCCGTCGCGAACAGCCTGGCCGCCATCGCCGCAGGTGCGCGGCAGGTGGAGTGCACCATCAATGGCATCGGCGAACGCGCGGGCAACGCGGCACTGGAAGAAGTGGTGATGGCACTGCACACGCGCCGGCCGCTGTTCGGTGTGGAGACCGGCATCGTCACGCAACGTCTGTTCCCCACGTCGCGCCTGCTCGCCGAGGTCACCGGGCAACCCGTGCCGCGCAACAAGGCCATCGTGGGCGACAACGCCTTCGCGCACGAGTCGGGCATCCATCAGCACGGCATGCTCAAGCATCGCGGCACCTACGAAATCATGCGGCCGCAGGACGTCGGGGCGAAGACCTCGCTGGTTCTCGGCAAGCATTCCGGCCGCCACGCGCTGCGCCAGCGCCTCGAGGAACTGGAATTCGAAGTGGACGAAACCACGCTCGACGCCGTCTTCGAGAGCTTCAAGAACCTCACTGACAGGCAGCGCTCGATCACCAATGACGACCTCGTCGCGCTGATGGACAAACACCAGAACCCCCACCACACCGCCGCCGTCGCGGTCGAGTCCTGAAGGAGCACCCATGGAAGCCCCGACCCATCTCTGGCACAACGGCCGCATCAAGGCCTGGGCCGACGCCACCGTTCACGTGGGCGCGCATGCGCTGCACTATGGCTCCTCCGTATTCGAGGGCGTGCGCGTGTATGCGACGCCCGACGGTCCACGCTACTTCCGCCTGGAAGAACATACCGAGCGCCTGTTCCACTCGGCGCGCGTGTACGACCTCTCGATGCCGTACGACGCTGCGACGATCAACCGCGCGTGCCGCGAGGTCATCGTCGCCAACGGCCTGAAGTCGGCCTACGTCCGTCCCATCGTGTTCCGTAGCGGCTTCACCTTCAGCCTCGCACCGTCGCTCGACACGGCGGTGGATGTCGCCGTCATCGCCCTGCCGTGGGGCGCCTACCACGGCGCCGACGCCATCGAAAAAGGCGTGGACGTGTGCGTGTCGTCCTGGAACCGCGCTGCACCGAACACCTATCCCAGCGGCGCGAAGGCGGGCGGCAACTACCTCAACAGCCAGCTCATCGCGCGCGAGGCCGTCAACGGCGGTTACGCCGAAGGCATCGCCCTGGGCACCGACGGCCTGCTCAGCGAAGGCGCGGGCGAAAACCTCTTCGTGGTGCGCAAGGGCGTGATCCACACGCCTCCGGCGGCTTCGTCCATCCTCTGCGGCATCACCCGGGATACCGTGCTCACACTGGCGCGCGAACGCGGTTACGACGTGGTCGAGCAATCCTTGCCGCGCGAAATGCTTTACTTCGCCGACGAGGTCTTCATGACCGGTACGGCGGCGGAAGTCACTGCCGTGCGCTCTGTGGATCGCAAGCCGGTCGGATCGGGTCATCCCGGCCCGATCACACGGCAACTGCAGCAGGACTTCTTCGGCCTGTTCGACGGCCGCACGGAAGACCGCTGGGGTTGGCTGACGCCTGTCGAGGAAGCCACCGCCGGGAGGGCCGCCGCATGACGCCGCGTACCCTCTTCGACAAGCTGTGGGACGCCCACCAGGTCAAGGCCGAGACCGAGAGCACGCCGGGCGTGCTGTACATCGACCTGCACATGGTGCACGAGGTCACCTCGCCGCAGGCGTTCGACGAGTTGCGCGCCCGCGGCCTGAAGGTGCGCCGTCCCGACCGCACACTGGCCACGCTCGATCACTCCACGCCCACGCTGCCGCCCGACGCCAACGGCAAGCGTCCCTATTACACGCAGGAAGCCGAGGCGCAGGTGGCCCGGCTCGAAGCGAACGTCCGCGAGTTCGGCATCGATCTCATGGGCTGGGACAGTCCGCAGCGCGGCATCGTGCACGTGGCGGGCCCGGAGGTCGGCGCCACGCAGCCGGGCATGACCATCGTGTGCGGCGACAGCCACACGGCCACACATGGTGCCTTCGGCGCACTGGCGTTCGGCATCGGCACCACCGAGGTCGGACATGTGCTGGCCACGCAGTGCCTGCTCCAGCGCAAGCCGAAGTCGTTCGCCATCCATGTCGACGGCGCGCTGCGTCCCGGCGTCACGGCGAAGGACCTGATCCTGCACATCATCGGCACGATCGGCATCGGCGGCGGCACCGGTCACGTGCTGGAGTACACCGGCGAGGCCATCCGCGCCATGTCGATGGAAGAGCGCATGACGGTGTGCAACATGTCCATCGAGGCAGGTGCGCGCGCAGGACTCATCGCTCCGGACGACACCACGTTCGAATGGCTGGCCGGGCGCGAGCGCGTGCCCAAGGGCGAGGCCTGGGACCGCGCCGTGGCTCGCTGGCGAACGCTTCCCACCGACGAAGGCGCCACGTACGACCGCGAAGTCCGCATCGACGCTTCGTCGATCCAGCCGTCGGTCACCTATGGCACGCACCCCGGCATGGTGGTGCCGATCCATGCGCCGGTGCCCGCCGCCGCCGATGCCGTGGAGCAACGCGCACTCGACTACATGAAGGTCACTGCGGGCAAGCCGATCGCCGGTGAGGCCGTGGATGTCGTGTTCATCGGCAGCTGCACCAATGGCCGCTTGTCCGACCTGCGCGCCGCGGCCGGTATCCTGCGCGGCCGCCGCGTCGCCGGTGGCGTGCGCATGCTCGTGGTGCCCGGCTCCGAACAGGTGCGCCGCGACGCCGAACGCGAAGGGCTGCACGAGATCTTCCGCGCGGCCGGGGCCGAGTGGCGCGAGCCGGGTTGCTCAATGTGCATCGCCATGAACGGCGACCTGGCACAGCCGGGCCAGCTCGTGGTCGCCACCAGCAACCGCAACTTCGAAGGCCGCCAGGGCAAGGGCGCACGCACCGTGCTGGCCAGCCCCCTCGTCGCTGCCGCGTCGGCCGTCGCCGGCCGCGTGGCCGATCCCCGCGAATACATGAACCAGGAAGCCGCCGCATGAGCACCACCAGCCGCCCGCTCGCCTACGTGCATTCCCGCACGGCGGTGCTGCGCAACGAGAACATCGACACCGACCGGATCATCCCGGCCCGCTTCCTCACCACCACCGAGCGCACCGGCCTCGGCAAGCACTGCTTCGAGGATTGGCGCTACGCCGCCGACGGCAGCGACGATCCGGCCTTCCCGCTCAACCAGCCACAGGCGCGTGGTTGCAGCATTCTCGTGGCGGGCCGCAACTTCGGCTGCGGCTCGTCGCGCGAGCACGCGCCGTGGGCCCTGCTCGATTACGGCATCCGCGCGGTCATCTCCAGCGAGATCGCGGACATCTTCCGCGGCAACGCCCTGAAGAACGGTCTGGTCGCCATCGTGATCAGCGAGGCCGAGCATCGCTGGTTGCTGGACAACCCGGGCGTGGAACTGCGCATCGACATCGCCGAAGGCACCATCCGCCTCCCGGACGGCGGCGTGGTCCGCTTCGACCTCGACGCGTTCTCCCGGCACTGCCTGTTGAACGGTGTCGACCAGCTGGGTTTCCTCCTGCAGCAGCAGGCCGACATCGCGGCCTACGAACAGCGGACGGAGGAAGCCGCATGAAGGCCTCGATCGTCGTACTGCCCGGTGACGGCATCGGTCCCGAGGTCGCCTCAGCCGGCGTGGCGGTGCTACGCGAGGTGGCGCAGCGTTTCGGCCATGATTTCGCCTTCGCCGAGCACGCCATCGGTGGCGATGCCATCGACCGTTTCGGCGATCCGTTGCCGCCGGTGACCCGCGACGCCCTGCTCGCGGCCGACGCGGTGCTGCTCGGCGCCGTAGGCGGGCCGAAATGGTCCGACCCGAACGCGCCGGTGCGCCCGGAACAGGGCCTCCTGGCGATGCGCAAGCTCCTCGGCGTGTTCGCCAACGTGCGTCCCCTGAAACTGCATCCTCGCACCGCCGCCCTGTCGCCGCTGAAGGCCGAGCGCACGAAGGGCGTGGATCTCGTGTTCATCCGCGAACTCACCGGCGGCATCTATTTCGGCGCGAAAACGCGCAGCGACAGCGATGCCACCGACGAATGCCGCTACAGCGTGGAAGAGGTGGAGCGTGTGGTCCGGCATGCCTTCGACCTGGCGCGCACGCGCCGCCGCAAGGTCACCTCGGTGGACAAGGCCAACGTGCTCGAAACCTCGCGCCTCTGGCGCTCGGTCGCTACGCGCGTGGCCGCCGATTACCCGGACGTCGAACTGGAGCACCAGCTCGTCGACTCCATGGCGATGCACCTGCTGACCCGCCCGGCCGATTACGACGTGATCGTCACCGAGAACATGTTCGGCGACATCCTCACCGACGAAGCCTCGGTGCTGGCCGGCTCCCTTGGCCTGTCACCGTCGGCATCCATCGGCGGCCCGGGCGCAGGCGTGTACGAACCCATCCACGGTTCGGCACCCGATATTGCCGGGCAGGCGCTCGCCAACCCGCTCGGCACGATCCTCTCCGCCGCGATGCTTTTACGCCACTCGCTCGGCCTCGCCGAGGAAGCCGCGGTCGTCGAAGCCGCCGTCGACCACGTGCTGGAGCACGCCAACCTCACCCGCGACCTGGGCGGCAGTGCCACCACGCACGCCGTCACACGCGCGGTTCTCGATGCCTGTGCCGCCAAAGCGGAGGAGGCCGCATGAACACGAAGAAGATCCCCATCCGCACGCTGCGCAGCGATGCGATCAAGACCGGGCCGGACCGTGCGCCGGCACGAGCGATGCTGCGCGCCACCGGCCTCGACGACGATGCCATCGCAAGGCCGATGGTCGCCATCGTGCACAGCTGGTCGAACGTCTCACCGTGCAACCTCAACCTGCGCGAGCTGGCGGAGGCGGCCGCCGAAGGCGTGCGCGCCGCGGGCGGCACCCCGGTGGAGTTCAACACCATCGCCGTGACCGACGGCATCGCCATGGGCACGCCCGGCATGCGCTCCTCGCTGGTGAGCCGCGAGATCATCACGGACTCCATCGAACTCGCCGTCGACGGCCACTGCCTCGACGCGATGGTGGTGCTGTGCGGCTGCGACAAGACCATCCCCGCGGCCGCGATGGCGCTGGCCCGGCTGAACATCCCGGGCGTGGCGCTTTACGGCGGCAGCATCGCGCACGGCAGCCGCAACGGATGCCCGATCACAGTGCAGGAGGTGTTCGAAGCCGTGGGCGCGCATGGCGCGGGCAAGATCGACGACGCCGAACTCGACGACGTGGAACGCCACGCGTGTCCGGGCGCGGGCGCCTGCGGGGGCCAGTTCACTGCCAACACGATGGCGATGGTACTGACCACGCTGGGCCTCACACCGGTCGGGCTCAACGATATTCCCGCCACCGATCCGGCGAAGCGAGACGCAGCGTATCGCTGCGGCGAATTGGCCATGGCCTGCCTGGAAGCCAACCGTAGGCCCCGCGACGTGATGACCCGCGCGGCCTTCGACAACGCCGCTCGCATGGTCGCGGCCACCGCGGGCTCCACCAACGCCGTGCTGCACCTGCTGGCCATCGCCAACGAGGCCCGCGTGCCGCTGTCCATCGAGGACTTCGAACCGGCTTCCGCCCGCACACCGGTCATCGCCGACCTGAAACCCGGCGGACGCTTCAGCGCAGTGGAACTCACCGCCGCCGGCGGCACAGCCATCGTGGCGCGCGAGCTGCGCGAAGCCGGGCTCATCGCCGATACGCAGACCGTCACCGGCCGCAGCCTGTTCGCCGAACTCGACGCCGCGCCCGCGGCCACCGCGGGGCAACAGGTGGTGCGCCCCGTGGCCCACCCGTTCAAGCCGCGCGGGGGTTACAGCATCCTCTACGGCAACCTTTCTCCCGAGGGTTGCATCCTGAAGCTCGCGGGGCATGGCCGCACCAGCCATGCCGGACCGGCGCGCGTGTTCGAGAGCGAGGAAGAGGCTTTCGCCGCCGTGCAGGCCGGCCGCATCCGTGCGGGCGACGTCATGGTGATCCGCAACGAAGGGCCGGCCGGCGGCCCGGGCATGCGCGAGATGCTCGCGGTCACTGCCGCACTGGTCGGCCGTGGCCTCGGCGACGACGTGGCGCTCATTACCGACGGTCGCTTCAGCGGGGCCACGCACGGCTTCATGGTGGGTCACGTGGCGCCGGAAGCGGCACGCGGCGGCCCTATCGGTCTGCTGCGCGAAGGCGATGCCGTCTTCATCGACGCCAGCACGCGCGAACTGCGCACCGATGCCGACCTCACCTCGCGTCGCGCGGCATGGCGTCCGACGGCACCGAAGGTCACGCGCGGCGTGCTCGCCAAGTACGCCCGCCTCGTCGGCTCCGCCGCGGAAGGCGCCGTCACACAGGCGTTCGACGACGCGCCCGCCGTCGCGACGCGGGCACGCCGCGAGTTCGAAGACGAAGACCTCACCCAGGAGCTGATCGGCAACTGATTCGCCTGTAGGAGCGTGCCTTGCGCGCGACGGCTTTTCGCCCCGGCCCAAACGCTGGTGCGCCACCCCCGGGCTCCGCCTCAAAACATGTCGCGCGCAGGGCGCGCTCCTACACCACCCGTTCCTAGTTCGACCCATCTGAGGAGAACCACCATGACCGATACCCAAGCCACCACCGCCCCCTTGCAGAACGCCCGTATCGCCGTGCTCGGCTACGGCAGCCAGGGTCGTGCCCATGCGCTCAACCTGAAGGATTCCGGCCTCGATGTCGTGGTCGGCCTGCGCCCCGGCGGCCCTTCGTGGCGGCGTGCCTACCTCGACGGCTTCGCCGTTGCCGAGCCGGCCGATGCGGTGCGCGGCGCCGATCTCGTCGCGGTGCTCACCCCGGACATGACCCAGCCGGGCATCTACAAGGACGCCATCGAAGCCAACATGAAGCCGGGCGCCACCTTGCTGTTCGCGCATGGCTTCAACGTGCACTTCGGCCAGATCCAGCCACGCGCGGACATCGACGTGGTGCTCGTGGCACCGAAGGGTCCCGGTGCTCTCGTGCGTCGCGAATATGAAATCGGCCGCGGCGTGCCCTGCCTGTATGCCGTGCATCAGGACAGCACCGGCAAGGCGACCGAACGCGCTACCGCGTATGCGGCAGGCATCGGCGGTGCGCGCGCCATGCTGATCGAGACGGACTTCAAGGAAGAGACCGAAACCGATCTGTTCGGCGAGCAGGCGGTGCTCTGCGGCGGTGCCTCGGAGCTGGTCATCAAGGGTTTCGAGACACTCGTGGAAGCCGGCTACCGCCCGGAAATCGCTTATTACGAGGTCATGCACGAGCTGAAGCTGATCGTCGACCTCTTCTACGAGGGCGGCATCGCGCGAATGCTCGAGTTCATTTCCGAGACGGCGCAATACGGCGACTACACCCGCGGTCCGAGGATCGTCGACGCGGACACCAAGGAACGCATGAAGTCGGTGCTCAAGGAAATCCAGGACGGCACCTTCGCCCGCGAGTGGACGGCCGAATACAACGCCGGCCTGCCGAACTACAAGGCATACAAGCAGCGCGATCTCGAGCATCCGATCGAAAAGGTGGGCGCGAAGTTGCGTGCGCGCATGCCCTGGCTAGCCGCGAACCAGCCGAAGCCCGCGCCGGAACCGGTCAAGGCGGATTGAACCACCCCCTCGGGTAGGAGCGCGCCCTGCGCGCGACATCTTTTCGCGGCAATCCCAGAGCTCGCGCGCCAACTCCGGGTCATGGCCTCAACCCATGTCGCGCGCACGGCGCGCTCCTATACCCCGATGTTTCAAGCGCAACAGAGGAAACGACCCATCGTGAACGCCCAACTGGACACCGTCGGCGACATTCGCCCCACGTCGACCCATCCCCTGGCCGGCCAGTCCCTGACCGGCGCCGACATCGTCGTGCAAGTGCTTGCCGACGAAGGCCTCGATGTCCTCTTCGGTTACTCCGGCGGCGCCATCCTTCCCGTGTATGACGCCGTCTTCCGTTACAACGGCGCGCATACCCGCGACGACGGCAGCGAGCCGATGCCGCTGATCGTTCCCGCCAACGAGCAGGGTGCCTGCTTCATGGCGGCAGGTTATGCGCGCGCTTCGGGACGCGTGGGCGTGGCGCTGGTCACCTCCGGCCCCGGCGCCACCAACGCGGTCACCCCCGTGCGGGACTCCATGGCGGACTCCATCCCACTGGTGGTGATCTGCGGACAGGTGCCCACCGCGGCCATCGGCACCGACGCGTTCCAGGAGGCGCCGATCAGCACGATCATGGGCTCGTGCGCGAAGCACGTGTTCCTCGTCACCGACCCGTCCACCCTCGAAGCCACCCTGCGCACCGCGTTCCACATCGCGCGCAGCGGCCGTCCGGGTCCGGTCGTCATCGACATCCCGAAGGACGTGCAAAACGCATTGTCGGTTTTCCACGGCAGCCACGAGCTCCCCGTGCGCGGCTACCGCTCGCGTCTGCACGCCGTGGAATCGGCGACCATCACCGACACGGAGTGCGCGCGCTTCTTCGCGCTCCTCGGCCGTGCGAAGCGACCGCTGATCTACGCTGGCGGCGGCGTGGTGTCCTCCGGTGCCGCGGAGGCGCTACGCGACTTCGCACACGAACACGGCATTCCCGTGGTCACCACGTTGATGGGCATCGGCGGTTTCGACACCACCGACCCGCTGGCGCTGGACATGCTCGGCATGCACGGCGCCGCCTATGCCAACTATGCGATGGACGACTGCGACTTCGTGCTCGCACTCGGCGCGCGCTTCGACGACCGCGTGGTCGGCGTACCGGAGAAGTTCGCGCCCCGCGCCCGCGCCATCGGCCAGATCGACATCGATCCGGCGGAGATCGGCAAGGTGAAGGCCGTCGACTGGCACCACGTGGGCACGCTGGACCAGTCGCTCGAGCGCCTGACGGCATACGCGAGGGCGGAGGGCATCCGCGGCGACTACGCGCCGTGGCATGCGCATGTCGCCGCCCTGAGGGCGAACCATGCGATGGATTTCTGCCGCGACGGCACAAGCATTCACCCGTGCGCGGTGATCGAGGCGATCAACCGCATCACCGACGGTCGCGCGGTGATCAGCACGGGCGTCGGCCAGCATCAGATGTGGGCAGCACAGTATTTCGACTTCCGCGAACCCCGTCTCTGGCTCACTTCCGGCGCCATGGGCACGATGGGCTTCGGCCTGCCGGCGGCGATCGGCGCGCAGTTCGCGCGTCCCGACCGCATCGTCATCGACGTGGACGGCGACGCCAGCATCCGCATGAACATCGGCGAGCTTGAAACGGTCACCACGTACAACCTGCCGGTGAAGGTGGTGGTGCTCAACAACAGCGGCGACGGCATGGTGCGGCAGTGGCAGAAGCTCTTCTTCAAGGGCCGCTTTTCGGCCTCGGACAAGAGCCTGCACAAGAAAGACTTCGTGCGCGCCGCACAAGCCGACGGCTTCGCCTGGGCGCGGCGCCTGGACGACCCCGCCGACATCGAGGCGGTGGTGGCCGATTTCCTCGCCTTCGAAGGGCCGGCCTTCCTCGAGGTCGTGATCGATCCCGATGCCGGCGTCTATCCGATGGTCGGACCGGGCGCCAGCTACGCGGAAATGATCACCGGAGATTGGATACCCAGCCGCGAGCGGCCGGTGGTCCGTGCTGCCGAACCGACGGGAATGTTCTGACGATGCGTCACCTGATCTCCATGCTGTTGCAGAACGAAGCCGGCGCGCTCGCCCGCGTCGCGGGTCTGTTCGCCTCGCGCGGCTACAACATCGAATCCCTTCTTGTCGCGCCCACGCCGGACGCGGACGTCTCGCGACTCACGCTGGTGGTCGATGTCGACGAGGCCGCGGTGGGGCAGATCGTGAAACAGTCCGCGAAACTCGTCGACGTCATCGAGATCGCCGACCTCGGCGGCGGCGACGCGGTGGCACAGCCGTCGCTCGTCGCCTTCCAGGCGGCGTTGGGCATCGCCGACGAGATCGTGGAGCGCGTACGGGCCAAGGCGGCCTACCAGACCTTGTAGACCTGGCCCGTCTGGCGTCCCTCGACGGAACGGGAGAACGCCAGCGCCGCACGCGCCACCGGCACCGGCTCGAAGCCGCGGAAGAACGGGCCGTAGCTTCCCATCGATTCCTCGAACACGTTGGGGCTGACCGCGTTGATGCGGATGCCGCGCGGCAGTTCGATGGCCGCCGCGCGAACGAAGGCCTCGACGGCGCCGTTCACCAGGCTCGCACATGCGCCGGCCACGATCGGCTGCTCGGTGAGGATGCCGGTGATGAGCGTGAAGGAACCACCGTCGCGCAGGCGCGGCGTGCCGGTCTGCACCAGGCGGATCTGGCCCATGAGCTTGTCCTGCACGCCGGCCAGGTACTTCGCCTCGTCGAGCTCGACGAGCGGCGCGAACGGCACCTTGCCCGCGGTGCACACCACGGCATCGAGGTCGCCCACCTCCCGGAACATCGTCTCGACGCTTGCGGAATCGCGCAGGTCCACGCGCACGTCGCCATGCGAACGTCCCGCGCGGACGATATCGTGGCGCGCGCCGAGTTCCCCGGCCACGGCCTGGCCCAGCGTGCCGCCGGCTCCGATGATCAGGATCTTCATGATCGCTTCCTTCTGTTTGCAGCCGGCGAGGATACGACGCGGGGGATGAACGAGCGACGGCGTTGCGTGCGGCTCACCCTGGCTTTACGGCATGTATCCGGCTGCTTCACCTCGTCGTGCCTAGGTTGGGCGTCTCCCCGCAAGCACGGAGTCCCACATGCCGTACACGCCGACCAATCCGCAGCCGCCGATCGCCGAACCGGGCAAGAACCGACCCGAGAGCGAGATCCGCCAGCCCGGGAGTTACAACCCCGAGCGCGACGCCGATCCCGAGCCGCCGGTGGACGACGATCCGATCGAACCGCTGGAGCGCTGAGCGCAAGGGCGGGGCGACGTCGTCGCCCCGCCTCGTCGTCTGTGCCGCGAGCGCTGGGCTAGACTTCACGGATGAGCCCCACGCCCCGCAAATCGCCTACCCGTCGCAAGAACTCACCGACAAGCCGCAAACCCCCGGCTGCGGCGCCGGTGCGTCCGGCCGATGCTTCAACGACCGCCGAACGGGTACTCGCCTTTCTGCTACGAGGCCTGCCCCCGGCGCGGCGCGAGAAGTTCCATGCCTACCTCGTGCTCACCCGCATGGATCGCCCCATCGGGGCGCTGCTGCTCCTGTGGCCGACCTGGTGGGCGCTCTGGCTGGCCGCGAAAGACTTTCCGCCCGTCGGTCCGCTGGTGATCTTCACCCTCGGCGTGTTCGCCATGCGCTCCGCCGGGTGCGCCATCAACGACTACGCGGACCGCAAGCTCGACCCACAAGTGAGCCGCACGGCGGGCCGCCCGATCGCGAGCGGCAGGGTCAGCCCCCGCGAGGCGCTCTACGTCTTCGCGGCCCTGCTCGCGTTCGCCTTCGTGCTCGTGCTTTTCACGAACCGGCTCACCATCCTCCTGTCGTTCGCCGGCGCGGCGCTGGCAGCCCTCTATCCCTTCAGCAAGCGCTACACCAACCTGCCCCAGGTCGTGCTGGGCGCGGCGTTCGGATGGTCGATCCCGATGGCATTCGCGGCGGTCACCGATACGGTGCCGCCACTGGCCTGGTTGCTGTTCATCGGCAACATCCTCTGGTCGGTGATCTACGACACCGAATACGCCATGGTCGACCGCGAGGAAGACATCAAGGCGGGGGCCAAGTCGACCGCCATCCTCTTCGCCGACGCCGATCTCGTCATCATCGGCGTGCTCATGGGCACCTTCCTGCTCACCATGCTGCTTGTAGGTACGCGGGCCGAGCTGGCGTGGCCGTACTGGGTCGCCCTCGCCGTGAGCACCGGCCTCTTCGCCTACCAGCAATGGATCATGCGCGACCGCGAGCGTGCCGCCTGCCTTTCCGCGTTCCGTCACAACAACTGGGTGGGACTGGCCCTCTGGCTCGGCATCGTGCTCGCGCTTGCCCTGTGAACGTCTTCACGGCGTGCGCTACCGATGACGGTTTGTCTCGATTGAAATAGCGCGGTCATGAAAATTCAGCGATCCCGTCATCGCTGACGCATAAGTTCCTGCGGGTCGCGGACCCACGGAGTGGCCGCGGGCCGTCGCAAGCGCGTGGTCCGAGGGGAGGGTTCGCGCGGCCCTATCCCCCGGAAGACCATCGACATGCGAGACACCCTGCTCAGCCGCGCCGTGCGCGCGGCGCTCCTCGGCGCGTTCCTCGTTCCCGCCGCGGCCTATGCCCAGGACAGCAACCCCGAGAAGAAGACCACCGACCTCGACAATGTCGTCGTCACCGCGCGCTCGGGCGTGGAGACGCGCACCAAGGCGGAAACGAGTTATTCCATCACCACGATCGACGAAGACCGCCTGCGCATGCAGGCACCCACCAGCGTCACCGAGGCGGTGAAGTCGGTGCCCGGTTTCTGGGTGGAGTCGTCGGGTGGCGAGGCCTCGGGCAACATCCGTGCTCGCGGCATTCCGGTGGACGGCTACGGCTCGGTCACCCTGCTCGAAGACGGCATTCCGGTACAGCACGATCCCGCGCTCGGTTACCTCAACGCCGACCAGGCGTTCCGACTCGACGAAACGATCGAGCGCGTCGAAGTCGTTCGCGGCGGCCCCTCCTCGGTGTTCTATTCCAACGCGCCCGCCGGCGCCATCAACTTCATTCCCCGCAAGGTCGGCGACACGCCCGACGGCCTGGTGAAGTACACGGTCGGTAATTATTCGTTGAACCGGCTGGATTTCTGGTACGGCACGCCGGTCGGCGGTGGCTGGAAGCTCGGCGTGGGCGGCTTCTGGCGGGTGGACGACGGCGTGCGGCGCCCGCAGTTCCACGCGGACGACGGCGGCCAGCTGCGTGCCACGCTGTCCAAAGAGCTGGAGCACGGCGACATCAGCTTCGACGTGAAGCACATGGACGACAAGGTGGCGCTCTATCTCGGCATTCCGATGCGCACGAACGCGAACGGCGACATCCGCGCGGTGCCGGGCTTCAACGGCAACTACGGCACGCTGGCCGGCCCGGAAACGAAGCACCTCCTCATGCGCGAGGGCAACGGCGGCCTCTACGACTTCGACAATACCGAAGGAACGCACGTCAAGCGCACACAAGTGTCGTTCAAGTTCGACCACGACCTCGGCGACGACTGGAAACTGGCCGAGTCCATGCGTTACAGCACTACCGACACGCAGCGCAACGGCGTCTTCCCCAACGCCCTGCAGAGTGCCAGCTCCTTCATCGCCCAGGACAGCAAGCGTCTCTCCGCCATCCCGGGCGCCACGAGCCTGCAGTTCCGCTACGTCGACAACCCGTCGCAGGTGTTCAACGTGGCCAACCAGAACGGTAACGGCCTGGTGGTGACCGAGGGGCTTCGTGGCGTGACGTTGCCGGTGGACGAGTTCATCAACGATACGCGCGTGTTGCGCAAGTTCGAGTTCGGCGAGCAGAGCCATGACATCACCTTCGGCTACTACCACGCGAACTTCCAGCAGGACTTCGACCGTTACTCCTCCACAGTGCTGACCGATGCCACGAACAATGCCCGTCTGCTCGATCTCGTGGGCGTGGACGCCAGCGGCAACGTGCTCGGATCGCTGACCGATCATGGCTTCTACCGCTACGGCTACGAGTGGGAACACGCCAGCGGCAAGTCGAATACCAACGCCTTCTATGCTTCCGACGAATGGCAGGTGACGCCGGAACTCCGCATCGACGGCGGCCTCCGCTACGAGAAGGTGAACGTCAAGGGCTTCACCGAGGGCAAGCAGACAGTGAATCTCGGCGGCTCGCCCGCGGCGGCGACGGTGCTCACGGGCAACGGTGTGCTGACGCATTACGACCAGTCGTTCGACAAGACCGGCTGGACGCTCGGTGCGAACTGGCAGTTCTCGCCGCGCCAGGGCTTGTTCGCCCGCTGGACCTCGGCGTTCCGCCTGCCGAACCTCAGCACCTACATCACGAACCCCACGGCCACGCCGCTGCTGCAGACCATGGACCTGGCCGAGACGGGCTGGAAGTACAGCGACCGCTTCATGGATCTGTACGCGACCGCGTTCTATACGAAGTACGACAACGTCAGCTTCACCAACAACGTCTTCGACCGCAACGGCAACACGTCCACGCCGCAGACGGGCTACGCCACCACCAAGACCTATGGCCTGGAACTCGAAGGTACGCTCTATCCCGCCAAATGGTTCGACGTGCAGTTCAACGCCACCCTGCAGGACCCAAAGTACAAGGGGCTGAGTTACACCGATGTGGTCGCGAATGCGCCGGTGCTGCGCGACTACGACGACAACCAGCTGATCCGCGTGCCCAAGGTCAGCTATCGCATCGTGCCGGGCGTGAACCTGCTCGACGGCCGGCTGCGCCTGCAGGTGTCGTACGAGCACGAAGGCAAGCGCTATGTCGACACGGCGAACTCGGTGGTGCTGCCGTCGTACCACGTGGTCGGCGCCAGCGCCCGCTACGATGCCACGCCGCAATTGTCGCTATTCCTTTACGCCGACAACATCACCAATTCGCTCGGCCTCACCGAAGGCAATCCCCGTGCCGGCGAACTGGCGAGCTCGGATGCCGGGGCCAACACCTTCATCGCCCGGCCGCTGCTGGGCCGCTCGTTCCGTCTCGCCGCGATGTACCGTTTCTGATGCGCGCGCTGATCGCCATCCTCCTCGCATGCGCGACCACCGCGGGCATCGCGGCGGAGCGCGCGCCGGACCTGGTACTTCGGGGTCAGCTCACCGGCGCAGATCAGCACACGTACCGAGAGGTGCCCTTCGACGTGCCGGCGGGCACGTCACGGATCACGGTCGACGTCGATTACACCGGACGAGAGCAGAAGACCGTCATCGACCTCGGCCTGCTCGGCCCGGGTTCGTTCGAGGCGCAGGACGGCTTTCGCGGCTGGAGCGGCGGCAGCAAGCACCGCTTCACCGTGTCGGCCACGGATGCCACGGCCTCGTTTCTGCCGGGGACCATCCAGCCAGGCCGGTGGCGTCTCCTCTTCGGCATACCGAATATCCGTGCGGCATCGCACGCCACGTATACGGCGAAGGTATGGTTCTCGCGGGACGACGAAGGGTTCGGGCCGGAACATGGACTCGGCGCGCCGTTGGCGACGCAGGATCGCTGGTATCGCGGCGACTTGCACATGCATTCGGCGCATAGCGACGGCGGCTGCCTCAATCTGTCAAGGACCGCGAAGGTACCCTGCCCGCTGTTCTTCACCGTGGCCTCGGCGGCGAAGCGCGGCCTGGACTTCATCGCCCTGTCCGATCACAACACGATGTCGCAGGTGTCGGAGCTGCGCGAGCTGCAACCGTACTTCGACACGATGCTCCTGATTCCCGCGCGCGAGATCACCACGTTCGAAGGCCACGCCAACCTGTTCGGCGTGTCGCGCACCGTGGACTTCCGTGTGGGGAGCACGTCGGTACCGGATTGGAACGCGTTGCTCGCCGATGTCGAGCGCGCGCATGGCGTCATCTCGATCAACCACCCCAACCGCCCGAATGACGAAACCTGCATGGGTTGCGGGTTCACGCCGAAGGGTCCGGTGGACATGCGAAGCTTTCAGGCGATCGAGGCGGTCAATGGCACGGACACCGAGCGCCCCGAAACCGGCATTCCCTTCTGGGAAAAGCAATTGAACGGCGGCTTGCGCATCACGGCCATCGGCGGCAGCGACAGCCATATCGGCACGGACGATCCGCGCGACGCCTTCGCCGGGACCATCGGCACTCCCACCACCGTTGTGCATGCCCGCGAACTGTCCATGGAAGGCATCCTCGATGGGATTCGTGCGGGGCACGTCTTCGTGGATATCCAGGGAACGCGCGACCGTTCGCTCGATGTCCTGGCGAGTGCGGGCGCGGCCAAGGCCGGCATGGGCGATGCGCTCCCGGTGGCGAAAGACGACACGATGCATGTCGTCGCGCGCACGACGGCCCTGCAGGGACAACATGTCGTCGTCACCGTGGATGGCAAACCGCTGGGGTCCGCGGAGCAACTCGTTCCTGCGAATGGCGAAGTCTCATTCGACTGGGCCAGCGATGGAAAACCTCATTGGCTGCGCGTCGATGTACGCTCGCCGGAGGGCAAGTTGCTGATCCTCGGCAACCCTGTTTACGTGAACTACTGAGGGCGGGTGAGTCGCTGGGTTCCCGCCTTCGCGGGAACGACGGTAGGTGGGACTGGTGAGGCGGGCCTACATGCGTCGCCCCTGCGAAGGCAGGGGCCCAGCGACTCACGCCACGCTTCGATGTCCCGGCAACGGCGTCCGCGCCAACGCCCAGACGTCGACCCGCTCGACACCCGCCGCGAGCAACACCCGCGCACATTCCGCCAGTGTCGCACCGGTCGTCATCACGTCGTCGACAATGGCCACATGCTTCTGCGCGGGCACGCGCTTCACCGCAAAAGCCGCGCGAACATTCCTCACACGCGTGGCCGCGTCCAGTTCGGTCTGCGCCCCGGTGGCCCGCGCACGACCGAGCACGTCGTGGGCCACGGGTAGTCCCATGTGCCTTGCCAACGGCCGGGCCAGCTCCAGGGCCTGGTTGTAGCCGCGCTGACGCAACCGGCTCATATGCAGCGGCACCGGCACGAGCAGCTCGGGGATGACGGGCGGAATGCCCGAAGACAACCAACAGGTGGCCAGCACGCGCCCCGCGGCAAGGTTTCCGGAGAACTTGAAGCGGCTTTCGAGAACGTCCAGCGGCCACGTGTAGACAAAGGGGACCCACACGTCGTGCCAGGGAGGCGGTCGTGTCTGGCACTGCCCGCACAGGGGAGTGGTCGCCGCCAGGGGAAGCGCACAGCGACTGCAACAGACGACATTGGACACCAGGGAAAGACGACAGCCGTCGCACAACTCGCGGCTGCCGCTCCCGGGGCCGCCGCAGACAATACAACGCGGCGGCAGGACGAAACGTCCTGCCGCCGCCAGCCAGGCCTTGAACGAGGACGCGTCCATGCGCCGGATACGGCGTCAGTCGCGCCGATACATGGCCGCGTCGACGATCGACCAGAGATGGATGATCCAGCCGAGCCAGATCACCCAGAGCACCGCGGCGAGCACGAACATGATCAGCGCCTTGAAGACCCGGCCCTGCACCAGCTGCCCGAGACCGGGAATGAAGAAACTGCAGATCGCCGCAAGCACATTGCCGGTGCTGCCCTGCCCTTCGCTCATGGGGAAGACCCTCCTGTGGAGATGCCTCCATAGTAAGCCCGACGCGAACCGCGGCGAACGGCGCTCGCGCCGGCAGTCATCTCATGTAAACCATTTGTAGTCACGTAAAGTTGACAGCACAGGGAGCGCACGCGGACACTTCGCGCCTTCGCCCCCGGAAAACCGCCATGACCGCAGCCCTTCGCCACGACTGGTCCCGCGAGGAAGTCGAACGCCTTTTCGCCCTGCCCTTCAACGACCTGCTGTTCCAGGCCCAGACGATCCACCGGCAGTACCACGATCCCAACGCCGTGCAGGTTTCGACCCTGCTCTCGATCAAGACCGGCGGGTGCCCCGAGGACTGCGCCTACTGTCCACAGGCGGCCCGCTACGCGACCGGTGTGAAAGCCGAGAAACTGATGAGCGTGGAGGCCGTGCTCGCCAGGGCGCAGGCTGCCAAGGATGCGGGGGCGAGCCGTTTCTGCATGGGCGCCGCATGGCGCTCGCCCAAGGACCGCGACGTGGCGAAGGTGGCCGAGATCGTCAGCGCAGTGAAGTCGCTGGGACTGCAGACCTGCGCGACACTAGGCATGCTCACCCAGCCGCAGGCCGACACGCTCAAGGCGGCCGGCCTGGACTTCTACAATCACAATCTGGACACGTCGCCCGACTTCTACGGCGAAATCATCCACACGCGCGAATACCAGGACCGCCTGGACACGCTGGAACACGTGCGCGAGGCCGGTCTGAAGACCTGCTGCGGCGGCATCGTCGGCATGGGCGAGTCGCGCGCCCAGCGCGCCGGGCTGCTCGCCACCCTGGCGAACCTGCCGGAGCATCCGGAATCGGTGCCCATCAACCGTCTGGTGCAGGTGGCGGGAACGCCGCTTGCCGGTACCGAGGCGCTCGATCCTTTCGAATTCGTGCGCAGCATCGCCGTGGCACGCATCCTCATGCCGGCGTCGGTGGTACGCCTGTCGGCCGGACGCGAAACGATGGACGACGCCCTGCAGGCGCTGTGCTTCGCGGCCGGCGCCAATTCCATCTTCTACGGCGAAAAGCTGCTGACCACCGGCAATCCCGATGTGGAGCACGACCGCCGCCTCTTCGAGCGGCTTGGCCTGAAGCCGATGGAGGTGGAGGTCGAGCCCGGTACGGTGCACGCCGATATCGTGGAGCCGGCCGAGGCGTGAACCGCCCCGACCTCCTCGCCCGCCTGGAAAGCGCACGCGCTGCGCGGGAGCAGGCGGGACTGCTCCGACGCGCACGCGTCTGCGACGCCCTGGGCGCCCGGCGCATCGTGCGCGGCCGCGCACTGGTCGACTTCTGCGGCAACGACTATCTCGGCCTCGCGGGTCACCGTGACCTCGTCGCGGCACTCACGCGCACGGCGGCCGCGGAAGGCGTCGGCGCGGGGGCCGCGCACCTGGTGTCGGGCCACCGCAACGAGCACGCGGCACTCGAGGAGGAGCTGGCCGAGTGGACGGGACGCGAACGCGCCTTGCTGTTTTCCACCGGCGTCATGGCAAACCTGGGCGCGATGCAGGCGCTACTCGGCGCCGGCGCGATGCCGTCACCGGGGCGCGCTTCGGCCCTGTGCGTGCAGGACCGGCTGAACCACGCGAGTCTGATCGACGGCGCGCAACTGGCGCGCGCGGAACTGCGGCGTTATCCCCACGCCGACGCGGAAGGCGCGGCCCGGCAGATCGACGCGCGCCCCGACCTTCCCGCCATGGTCGCTACCGACGGCGTATTCAGCATGGACGGCGACGTGGCGCCGCTGCCGGACCTGGCCGGCGTGTGCCGCGCACGCGGCGCGCTCCTTTATGTGGACGATGCGCACGGACTGGGCGTGCTGGGCGCGCAGGGTGCGGGGTCCGTGCGTGCCGCCGGCCTGGGCACGGCCGACGTGCCCGTTCTGATGGGCACCCTGGGCAAGGCACTGGGCTGCGCTGGCGCTTTCCTGGCCGGCGACGCCGCCGTGATCGATGGCATTGCCCAGTTCGCGCGCACCTACGTGTACACCACGGCGATGCCCGCGGCCCTGGCGGCGGCCACCCGGGCCGCCCTGCGCCTGGTCCGCTTCGATCGCGAGGGACGGCGGGAGAAACTGGCGAGCAACATCGCCCGCTTCCGCGCCGGGGCGGCCCAACTGGGGCTGCCGCTCATGCCCTCCGCCACACCGATCCAGCCGATGCCCATGGGCACGGCCGCTGCGGCCGTCTGCGCCGCCGCGACGCTGGAAGACGCCGGGTTCCTGGTGGTCGCCATCCGGCCGCCCACGGTGCCTCAGGGCGGCGCCCGCCTGCGCATCACGCTCTCGGCGCAGCACACGCCGGACCGGATCGACGCCCTGCTGGAGGCCCTGGCGCGCCTGCCCCGCCCCATGGAAAGCGCGGTCGTATAATGGACGGTCGCCCCACCCGAGCCGACCCATGACGATCCTCAACATCTCCGCCTACAAGTTCGTCGGGCTCGACGACCTCGAAAGCCTGCGGGCGCGGATCGTCGAACGCTGCGAAGCGCTGGCCCTGAAGGGCACGGTGCTGCTCGCCCCGGAAGGCATCAACCTGTTCCTCGCCGCACCGCGAGATGCGGTGGAGGCCTTCCTCGCCTGGCTGCGCGAGGATGCTCGTTTCGCCGACATCGTGCCCAAGGAAAGCCTCTCGGAGGAAGTTCCCTTTGCACGCATGCGCGTGCGTCTGAAGAAGGAAATCATCACGATGCGCGCCCCGGCCATACGGCCGGCCGAAGGACGCGCGCCGCACGTGCTGCCCAGGGACTTGCGGCGCTGGCTCGACCAGGGCCACGACGACGCGGGACGGCCCGTGGTGCTGCTCGACACGCGCAACGACTACGAGGTGGCCGCGGGCACGTTCGAGAACACGGTGGCCTACGGGCTTTCCAGCTTCACCGGCTTTCCCGCCGCCGTCGCCGCCGACCGCGAGCGCTTCGCAGGGAAAACCGTGGTCTCGTTCTGCACCGGAGGCATCCGCTGCGAGAAGGCGGCGATCCACATGCGCGAGATCGGCATCGACAACGTGTTCCAGCTCGAAGGCGGCATCCTCAAGTATTTCGAGGAAGTGGGCGCCGCCCACTGGCGCGGCGACTGCTTCGTGTTCGATGGGCGCGGCGCGCTCGATCCCACCCTCACGCCGAGCGACGCGGCGTGACCGGGCTGCACATCGAAACACACGGCAGCGGCCCGGTGCCGCTCGTGATGATCCATGGCTGGGCCATGCACGGCGGCATCCTCGCGCCCCTGGTCGAAGTCCTGGCGGACCGCTGCACGATGTACGTCGCGGATCTTCCCGGCCACGGTTATTCCTGCCACTCGTCGATCCCCCTCGAACCCCTGGCATGCGCACGCGCCATCGCCGATGCGACGCCGCCGGCCATATGGCTCGGCTGGTCGCTCGGCGGCCTGGTGGCGATGACCGCCGCGCTCGAGCTGCCGGACGCGGTGCGCGCCCTCGTGCCGGTCTGTGCCACGCCGCATTTCATACGCAGCGACGGCTGGCCATACGGCAACGATGCCGCCATGGTGCGCCAGCTGGCCGCGGACCTCGAAGCGGACTACCGGGCGACCGTGGAGCGCTTCATCGCCCTCGAAGCCATGGGCAGCGCGGATCCCCGCACCGAGGCGCGGCGCCTGAAAGAGGAAGCCTTCGCGCGCGGCGAACCCGATCCCCGTGTCCTCATGGAAGGTCTTCGCCTTCTCGAAAACGCCGACCTGCGTTCGCGCCTACCCGACATCGATCGGCCCAACCTGTGGATAGCCGGCCGCCGCGACCGCATCGTGCATCCGGAGGCGATGCGTTGGTCCGCCGAGGCCGCCGGAGGGCAGTTCGAGGAAATCGCGCATGCCGGGCATGCCCCCTTCATTGGACACGCCGCCGCCGTGGCGGAGGTCCTTTACCGGTTCATCGACAAACGATCATGAGCGACTTCCATTTCGACCGACGCCAGGTTCGCCGCAACTTCGGTCGCGCCGCGGGCACCTACGAAAAGCACGACGCACTTCAGCGCGAGGTACAGTCGACGCTCGTTGAACGGCTCGACATCTACGAGCGGGAGCCGCAGGTCGTGCTCGACGTCGGCGCCGGCACCGGCCGCGGCAGCGCCGCGCTGAAGAAGCGCTACCCCAAGGCGCAGGTGATCGCCATGGATCTCGCGCTGCCGATGCTGCGGCAGGCGAAACATCACGCCGGCTGGTTGAAGCCCTTCGGGCGCGTCGCCGCCGACGCCTATACGCTGCCCGTGCCGGATCACAGTGTGGACCTGCTGTTCTCGAACCTCTGTTTCCAGTGGTGCGAAGATCTTCCCCGCCTGTTCGCCGAGTGCGCGCGCGTGCTCAAGCCCGGCGGCCTGCTCACCTTCTCCACCTTCGGACCGGACACGTTGAAGGAACTGCGTGCCGCGTGGGCGGAAGCCGACCAGCAGGCGCACGTGGCCCGCTTCCTGGACATGCACGACGTGGGCGATGCGATGCTGGCGCAGGGATTGAAAGACCCGGTGCTGTTCGCGGAACGCTACACGCTCACGTACCCGACGCCTCGCGCTTTGCTCGACGAGCTGAAGGGTCTGGGTGCGAATAACGCGGATGCCGACCGCCCGCGCGGACTCACCGGCAAGACGCACTACCGCCGCATGGTCGATGCGTATGAGGCCATGCGCAGCGACGGCGTCATACCGTCGACATGGGAAGTCGTCACTGCCCACGCCTGGGGCCCGCCCGCCGGCCAGTCGCGCCGAGAAGGCAGTGGCGAGATCGCCAGTTTTCCGATCGAGAATCTGCGCGGCTCGCGGCGAAAGACGCCGTTCTAGGGCCTACAGCAAGGCCGCCAGCGCGTGCGCATCGCGCGGCGCCTTCACCTTCATGTCGTTGTCGAAATACACGTAGACGTCGCGCGACGCCCGCCTGGGCGGGGCGGATCGGGCGATGCGCGGATCCCCCGCGGGTTGTGCTCCTCGTTGCCAGGCGCGGATGCGGCGCGCCCAATCGTGCAAGGCCTGTTCGCTGTAGCCACTCGCATAGAGCTGCTTGTCGCCGTGCAGTCGCACGTAGACGAAGGGCGCGGTGACGTCGAAGTAGCGGGGAAACTTGCCCGCCGTGTCGGCCACCACGAACGACACCCCGTATTTGCGCAGCAGGGCGATGAACGCGGGGTCCACGAAGCTGTCGTGACGGATCTCCACCGCATGGCGGATCCTGTGGCTGCGACCGACCTCGAGGTAGGCACGCCGTTTCAGATGGGTATCGTGCCCGCGCCCCATGGCGGCGGCGGCCATCGTCGTGCGCGGGAGCATGGCGAGGAAGGCCTCGAACACCTGGGGGTCGAAACGGAAGTTCGGTGGGAATTGCCAAAGCATGGGGCCGAGCTTCTCGCGCAACGCCAGCACGCCCGAGGCGAGAAAGTTCGCCATCGGTTTCTCGATGTCGCGCAGGCGCTTGTTGTGCGTGATGAAACGCGGCCCCTTTACCGCGAAGACGAAACCGCGCGGCGTGTCCTCGTACCAGGACAGATAGCTCTCCGGTCGCTGCAACGAGTAGAACGAGCCGTTGAGTTCGATCGTCGGGAACTCGCGCGAAGCGAAGGACAACTCGTCTTTCTGGACGAGGCCCTCGGGATAGAAGACGCCGCGCCAGGGCCCGTAGCGCCAGCCGGATATGCCGATCCGTGTCGTTGCCATGCGCGCATGGCACCGCGTCGGCAGTGCAGCGGCAGTGAACGTGGCGTCAGCGGCGGCGAAAGCATTCGCACGCGTGGTCGTCCACCAGCCCGGCGGATTGCATCATGGCGTAACAGATGGCGGTGCCGGCGAACCGGAAGCCCCGTTTGCGCAAGACGGCGCTCATGCGATCGGATGCTTCGTCCAGAACAGGCATGGGATCGCCATTGCCACGGGTGTTCACCTTTGGCACGCCACCGACGAACGACCACAGGAATGCGGCGAAAGAGCCCTCCTCCTCGCCGATGCGCAAGACGAGCCGGGCATTGCTCCGTATGGCCTCGATCTTCAAACGGTTACGAATGACGGCACGATCGGATAGCACGGCCGCGATCGCCGCGTCGCTCATGGCTGCGACGGCGGCGATGTCGAAGTCGTGGAACGCGCGGCGGAACGCCTCGCGCTTGCTAAGAACGATGCGCCAGGCCAAACCGGCCTGCACGCCTCGCAATGCCAGCGCCTCGAAGAGGAGACGGTCGTCGTAGACGGGCACACCCCACTCGGTGTCGTGATAGACGCGTTCCGCGTCGCTCTGCTCGGCCCATGCACAGCGCATAGCCACCTCGCGAACTTCCCTGAAGGACGAGCGAGGTTACAGTCGGGACTCTTCCGGCGGTGTCCGCTGGCGGCGTGGCCTCATGTGCGCATGCGTGGGGCCGCTGCATCGTAGGCCGCTGTCATCCGGGTTGGGCGCCACCCACAGGTTGGCGTCACCAGGGCAGGGCGTCGAGGTCGACGTTGCCACCTGTAAGGACGGCGCCGACGCGGCGGCCGGCGAAGGCTTGCGGATAACGCAGCGCGGCGGCGAGTACGGTCGCGCTCGACACTTCGACGACGATCCGCAGTTCGCTCCATAACAGCTTCATGGCCGCGATCGCTTCCGCATCGCTTACGCGAAGCATGCGAACCCGGTGATCGCGCAGTGCGTGAAAGTTCGGCTCGCCGATCAACGTTCGCAGGCCGTCGCAGACGGTATCGGCGACGAACGGGCCGACACGCTCGTCGGCCTCCAGCGAACGCGTGGCATCATCGGCGCCTTCGGGCTCCGCACCGAAAAGGGCGATGCCCGGATCGATGCCGTGCGCAGCGATGGAACACCCGGAAGCAAGACCACCGCCGCCAACGGGGAAGAGCACCGTGTCGAGACCCGGCACCTGGCGGAAGAGTTCGGGAACCAGGGTGCCCTGTCCCGCCATGACGCGCGGATCGGCATAGGGGTGCACCAGCGTCGCGCCGGTATTCGCCTGGACCTCGGCCGCAGCCGCCTCGCGCGCCGCTGTGGTGGGCGCGCAGCGGTGCACGGTGGCGCCGGCAGCGAGGATCGCATCGACCTTTGCCTTCACGGCACCGTCGGGAACCACTACGTGCGCGGGAATGCCACGCGTGCGCGCGGCCATCGCGAGCGCATTGCCGTGATTGCCCGACGAGTGGGTGACGACGCCAGCGGCGGCCTCGTCCTCGCCCAGCGACCACACCGCATTGGTGGCACCGCGGAACTTGAAAGCGCCGCCGCGTTGCAGGTTTTCGCACTTGAACACGACCGGCGCACCGACGAGGTCGTCGATGCGGTCGCTGCGCAACACGGGCGTCACCGTGGCGTACGGCGCGATGCGCGCGGCCGCATTGCGGATCTCCGCAAAGCTGGGCAGAGGGCTCAACGGTCGAACTCCACGCCGCAGATGAAGCGGCGCTCCTCCCCGACGGGCAGCGTCACCAGGGGGGTGCAGTCGTCGCGATTGAAGGCGTCCGCCATGCATTCCATCGGCTCGAGGGCCACTGACTTGCGCGCATCGCGCTCGGCGGTGTCCGAGGTAAACACCAGCATGACGCCCTTCTCCTGCCATACCGCGATACCGGTACCGCTCTTGGGATCGCGCAGACGCGTGCGGGCGCGACCGTCGGCATCGAGCTGAAGATCGGCGTAAGTGTTGTTCAGGGCGAGGTCGCCGATCGGCCGCGGCTTGCGGAAATCGAGGCTCGCGTCGGCCTTGTCCAACGACTGCCAAGCACGCGTGCCGGGCACAGGGATGAAGTCTTCGCCGGTGGCGATGACGGTGTCGGCTGGTACCTGCAACTGCCAACCCTCGATGGGGTTGTCGGAAAGCCGAAAGTACGGATGCCAGCCGAAGAACGCGGGAGCAGCGTGGTCACCGACGTTTCGCGTCCTGGATTCCACGGTGAGGCCCTTGTCGTCGAGCGTGAAGGTAACCGCCACGTCGAGCGAGAACGGATAGCCCGGATTCGCTTCCGGACGGATCGCGCGGGTGAACAGCGTGACCGAGGCGTGGTCGTCGTCGGCATGTTCCCGCTGGATGTCGAAACTCACGGCGCGCACGAAGCCGTGACGGATCGCCCGATCGGCGCCGACGGCACCCGGCTGCAAATCGTAGGATTTTCCTTCAAACGTATAGCGCGCGTCGTTCACCCGATTGGCAAACGGCGCCATGATCGCGAAGCGCGATCCCTTGTGCCCGAGCAGCTCGTTCTCGTCGCGGAAGCCGTCGGCAATGTCGCGACGCGACTCCGGGGAACCGGTGACGATGGAGAGCACGGTGGCGCCGCGGCGGGCGATGCGGACCTCGCGGTCCGCGTCCGCGTCGACGAGCACCACCAGTTCCTGGGCGCCCAGGGACGAACGCGTAACGGTGAAGCGAGACATGATGCCTTCCTTTTGACGGATTCGGACGCATGTTAGCCTGCCTGCGACTTAACGACGTGTGCAGCCATGAGCGATCGCTCCGATACCCCCACCTCCGTCATCCGCCTCTCCGACTACCGCCCACCGGCCTGGACCGTGGAGCACGTCGACCTCGCGTTCGACCTGGGTATCGACCGCAGCGAGGTGGCGGCCACGCTGGAGATGGTCCGCCAGGCCGACGAGCCGGTCCGGCTCGACGGCGAAGGGCTCGAACTGCTCGAGCTGTCGGTGAACGGCCGTCGCCTGGGCGAAGGCGAATACATCCTGGCCAATGGGGTTCTCGAAGTGGCCGTCGAAGGCGATCGCTGCACGATCTTCACGCGTGTAGCCGTACGCCCGGCGGAAAATACCGCGCTGGAAGGCCTCTACCTCTCGGGCAGCCGCGATAACGGCTTCCTGTTGACGCAGTGCGAAGCGGAAGGCTTCCGCCACATCACCTTCTTTCCCGACCGCCCCGACGTCCTTTCGCGTTACACGGTGACGCTCCGCGCCGACCGGCAGCGCTTTCCCGTGCTGCTCGCGGGCGGGAATCCCGACGGCGCCGGCGACCTCGACGGCGGCCGCCATTGGGCGCGTTTCGTCGACCCGCACCCCAAGCCCAGCTATCTCTTCGCGGTGGTGGCCGGACGGCTCGAGCGGATCAGCCACGACTACACGACCGCGGACGGGCGGGCCGTGGCGCTGCACATCTGGGCCGAACCCGATGCCATCGGCCGCTGCGGCTACGCGATGGACTCGCTGATCCGTTCCATGCAGTGGGACGAACGCGTCTACGGAAGAAATTACGATCTGGACGTCTTCCATGTCGTCGCCACGCACGACTTCAACATGGGCGCGATGGAGAACAAGGGCCTCAACATCTTCAACGCGAAGTACCTGCTGGCCGATCCCGATTCGAGCACCGATGACGAATACCGGCACGTGGAAGCCGTGGTGGCGCACGAGTATTTCCACAACTGGAGCGGCAACCGCGTCACCTGCCGGGACTGGTTCCAGCTCAGCCTCAAGGAAGGACTCACCGTCTTTCGCGAGCAGAGTTTCTCCGCGGACATGAACTCGGTGCCGCTGAAGCGCATCGAAGACGTCGCCCTGCTGCGCCGCGCGCAATTCCCGGAAGACGCCGGCCCGCTGTCGCATCCGGTACGGCCGTCGCAATACAGCGAGATCAACAACTTCTACACCGCCACGGTCTACGAAAAGGGCTCCGAGCTGGTCCGCATGCTGGCCGGCCACCTCGGCCGGGACGGCTTCCGCACGGGCATGGACCTTTACTTCGACCGGCACGACGGGCAGGCCGCCACCATCGAGGATTTCCTCGCCGCGCTCGGCGAAGCGAACGGTATCGACCTGTCGCCCTACCTCGCCTGGTATGGGCAGGCCGGGACCCCGCGTCTTACGGCGGAGGGGCGCTTCGACCCTGCGCAGCGCCGCTACCGGCTCACCTTGCGCCAGCGCACGCCTGCCACGGCCGGTCAGCCCACCAAGCAACCGCTACCCATTCCGGTCCGTCTGTCGTTGTTCGACCGCGAGGGCAACGCCCTCCCGCTGCGCCTGGAAGGGGAAACCGCAAGTGGCGGCAGCGAACGCACGGTCGTGCTCGATACGGCGGAACGCAGCTTCGTCTTCGAGGGCGTGGACGCCGCGCCGGTACCCTCGCTGCTGCGCGGGTTCTCCGCACCGGTCATCCTGGAAAGCGACTATCGGCCGGACGAACTGGCGATCCTGCTCCGTCACGATGCGGACGGATTCAATCGCTGGGAAGCCGGGCAGCAGCTCGCAGGGCTGGCCTACGACGATTGCCGGGACGGAACGGTCGATGGCGCCGCCCTGGCGGCCTGGAGCGGAGCGCTGGCGGATATCTTCGCCGAGGGCCACCTGGACGATGCGTTGCTTGCCGAGCTGCTCACGCCGCCGGGCGAAATCGAACTCGTCGAGCGCCAGCCGGAACGCGATCCGGAGCGCATCCGCGACGCGCGCCAGGCCATGCTCCGCGATCTGGCCGGGCGTATCGGTGTGGCGGCGCTGCACGAGCGCTACGAGTCCCTTCGCGCCGCGGCCAGCCCGGCGCTCGATGCCGCGAGCCAGGCGCGCCGGCAACTGAAACGCCGCGTGCTCGACCTGCTCGCCCTGGTCGACCCCGAGGGAACGAGGGACCGGGCCCTCGCCCAGTACGAACAGGCGCCGGCCATGACCGACCGCCTGGCTGCCCTTACCACACTCGCCACCTACGCCCCCTCGGCCGCCGAGGCGCCCATCGCGCACTTCCGCCGGCGCTACGAGGGTAATGCGCTGGCCCTGGACAAATGGTTTGCCATGCAGGCGCTCCTGCCCGGCGCCGACGCGCTGGCACGAGTGCAGGCACTGGAAGACGACCCGGCGTTCACGCTCAAGAACCCGAACCGCGTGCAGTCGCTGCTGGGCAGCTTCGCCCGTGCGAACCCCACCGGGTTCCATCGCGCGGACGGCGCGTCCTATCGCTGGCTGGCGGACCGGCTGGTCGCCATCGACGCGCTCAACCCCCAGGTCGCGGCCCGGGTCGCCACCGCGTTCAACGGCTGGAAGCGGCTCGAACCGGTGCGGCGGGAAGCGGCACATGCTTCCGTGGCCGCGCTCGCCGCGCGGACGGACCTCTCGCGCGACCTCACGGACATCCTGGCAAGGGTAGCGCTGGGCTAGCGCCTGGCGCTCCTGAGGAAAAAACTGACGTACTGCGTCACCAATTGCCGAAACAGAGCACGTTCTTGACGCAAAAGTCACACATGGTTCATTCGGACAGTGTAGTGTTGGCCCCAACAAAGAAAGCCGCGGTCGAGGCCGCGGCTCTTTGTGCCAGTCATTCGGTTTCTGGCGCCCGGCAGCACGGTCATCCTGGATTCCCCCTGTTCCTGAGACCGCCGGGCGCCAGATCTCATTTAGGGGCCCTCTGATCCCTAGAACCGAACGGGGCGTCCTTGCCCGCATTCCGCTTCCTTCGTCCGGCACTCGGCCAAACCCCTGTGTTCGGCCTCGGCGCGCGGGTGATCGCGCAGCGTCTGCCCGGAAGAAGTGCACGCAACAGCAAGCACGAGCCATGCCACCGGTCGGTTGCGTAAGGGCGTAAAATCGCCCGTCCGGCATTCCAAGCCCATTCATGCCCATGTTGCACAAAGAAACCTACGACGTGATCGTGGTCGGTGGCGGCCACGCCGGCACGGAGGCTGCCCTGGCCTCGGCGCGGGCCGGCGCGCGCACGCTCCTGCTCAGCCACAACATCGAAACCATCGGCCAGATGAGCTGCAATCCCGCCATCGGCGGCATCGGCAAGGGGCACCTGGTCAAGGAAATCGACGCTCTCGGCGGTGCCATGGGCATGGCCGCCGACCGCGCGGGCATTCAGTGGCGCACGCTCAATGCCTCCAAGGGGCCGGCCGTACGCGCCACGCGTTGCCAGGCCGACCGCGCGCTGTACAAGGCCGCCATCCGCTCGATGGTGGAAACCCAGCCGAACCTCGTGCTTTTCCAGCAGGCCGTGGACGACCTCATTCTCGCCGGCGGCCGCGTGGCGGGCGTGCGCACCCAGATGGGCCTGGATTTCCATGCCCCGGCCGTGGTGCTCACGGCGGGCACCTTCCTCGCCGGCAAGATCCATATCGGCCCCGCGCAATATGCGGGCGGCCGCGCCGGCGACCCGCCCGCCTCCACCCTTGCCGCCAGGCTCCGCGAGTTGCCGGTGGCCGCCGATCGCCTGAAGACCGGTACGCCGCCGCGCATCGACAGCCGCAGCATCGACTTCTCGGTACTGGACGAACAGCCCGGCGACGACCCGATGCCGCACTTCTCCTTCATGGGCTCGGCCGCGGACCATCCGCGCCAGGTGAGCTGCTGGATCACGCACACCACCGAGGCGACGCACGAACTCATTCGCGGGTCGCTTGACCGCTCGCCGCTCTACAGCGGCCAGATCGAAGGCGTGGGTCCGCGCTATTGCCCCTCGATCGAGGACAAGGTCGTCCGTTTCGCCGACAAGACCTCGCACCAGATCTTCGTGGAGCCCGAAGGCCTCGACACCTTCGAGATCTACCCCAACGGCATTTCCACGTCCCTGCCATTCGACGTGCAGTACGCGCTGGTCCGCTCCATCCCGGGTTTCGAACGGGCGCACATCACCCGGCCCGGTTATGCCATCGAGTACGACTACTTCGACCCGCGCGGCCTGCAGCCCTGGCTGGAAACCAAGGCCATTCCCGGCCTGTACTTCGCGGGACAGATCAACGGCACCACCGGGTACGAGGAAGCCGGCGCACAGGGCCTCGTCGCCGGCATGAACGCGGCGCTGGCCGTGCGCGGCGAGGCGCCCTGGTATCCCGGGCGCGACGAGGCCTACATCGGCGTGCTCATCGACGACCTCACCACGAACGGCACGATCGAGCCCTACCGCATGTTCACCTCGCGCGCGGAGTACCGGCTGCATCTGCGCGAGGACAACGCCGACCTCCGACTGACGGAACAGGGCTACGCCCGCGGCGTGGTCTCAGAGGCGCGCTTCCGCCGGCTCGAGGCCAAGCGGGAGGCTGCGGATCGCGAAACCGCGCGCCTCAAGGGGCTCTGGGCAGCCCCCACGAATGCGCTCGGCGCCACCATTGAACGCTCGCTCGGCATCGCCGTGAGCCGGGAGACGCACGCGCTCGACCTGCTGCGTCGCCCGGGCATGGATTACGCGACGCTCACCGCCGTCCCCGAGCTGGGGCCGCCGGTCGGCGACGCCGAGGTGGCCACCCAGGTCGAGGTCCAGGCGAAATATGCCGGCTACCTCGAGCGCCAGCGCGAGGAGATCGAGCGCCAGCGCCGCCATGAGGCCACCGCCATTCCCGAGGGCTTCGACTACGACCGCGTACGTGGTCTGTCGGCGGAAGTGCTGCTCAAGCTGAAGCGGTCGCAGCCCGCCACCATCGGCCAGGCATCGCGCATCAGCGGCGTGACCCCGGCGGCCATCTCGCTGCTGCTGGTGCACCTGAAGCGCCGCGCCGCCTGACACTTGCACGAGCCGCCGCAGCGGCCCGTGACATCCTGCAGTCGGCTTCCCGACATCCCATCTGGCATCATTCCTACATCGATTAAGCGAGCGGAAGGACACCATGCAGGTCTGGATCGGACGGAACGGCGAGCGCTTCGGCCCCTACGAGGAGAGCGAGGTCCGGCAGTGGCTGCGCGACGGCACCTGCCGTCCGGAGGAACTGGGCTGGCACGAAGGCATGATCGACTGGCGTCCGCTGGGCGAGTTGTTCCCGGACGAGCGGCCGGCGCCGGGCGCCGTGCCACCCACGCCGCCAGCTCCGCCGCCCTTCATGGGGGTTACCGATTCTGCGGAACCGGAGTACGCCGGGTTCTGGCTGCGCTTTGGCGCCTGGGTCATCGATTATCTGATTCTCATGGTGCCGTTCACGGCGATCAGCCTGGCCATGGGCCTCGGCGCGGCGATGACCACCCTCCTCAGCCGCTTTGAAAACGACCAGACGGCGGCGATCACCGCGTATGCCGCCACGGTGCAGCCCATCACCTACGTGCTGCTGGTCATCGGCTTCGCCTACTACGTGTTTTTCGAAAGCTCCAAGTGGCAAGCCACCCCCGGCAAACTGGCTGTCGGTATCCGCGTGACCGACGTCGAAGGCCGCCGCCTCACCGTGGCGCGCGCCGCGGGCCGTAACGCCGTGCGCCTCGTCAACGCCTTCACCGTGCTGATTCCCATGGTGTTCTACGTCACCGCCGCGTTCACCCAGCGCAAGCAGGGCGTGCATGACCTCCTGGCCGGCACCTACGTGCTGACGGGGCGTGCGGACAGCGCAGTTGCCGTTCCGGTGACCGACACCCGTCCCGGCGGCCGCTTCGACGCCTGAGCCTCCGCGGAGAGGCTTCTCCGTCGCTTGCTATCATCGGCGGCCCGGCCCTTCAGGCCGGTCGGCAGAGCAAGCGACAGGAAACCCATGCAGAGCATCGAACAACGTATTGCCCAGGACATCGCCGCCAAGCCCGAACAGGTGCGTGCGGCGGTGGAGCTCCTCGATGGCGGCGCCACCGTGCCGTTCATCGCACGCTACCGCAAGGAAGTCACCGGGGGCCTCGACGACACCCAGTTGCGCCTGCTCGAAGAGCGCCTGCGCTACCTGCGCGAGCTCGAAGACCGGCGCGCCGCGATCCTGGACAGCATCGCCGAGCAGGGCAAGATGACCGACGCCCTCCGCGCCGACATCCTCGCCGCGGACACCAAGGCACGGCTCGAAGATCTTTACCTGCCTTACAAGCCCAAGCGGCGCACGAAAGCGCAGATCGCACGCGAAGCCGGCCTGGAGCCTCTCGCGCTGTCCCTGCGTGACGATCCCACTCAGGACCCGGAAACCGTCGCCGCCGGTTACGTCGACGCCGAGAAAGGAGTCGCCGATGCGAAGGCCGCCCTCGACGGCGCCCGCGCCATCCTCATGGAAACGATTTCCGAAGACGCAGCGCTCGTGGGCGAGCTGCGCGACTGGCTTTGGGAAAAGGGCCAGATTCGCGCCACGGTCGTCGCCGGAAAGGAAAGCGAAGGCGCGAAGTTCCGCGACTACTTCGACCATATGGAGCCCGTGGCGAAGATCCCGTCGCATCGCCTTCTGGCGCTCATGCGCGCCCGTAACGAAGGCATCCTCGAGATCGACCTGAACCCCGGGGCGGATGCCGAGCAGGGCCACGCCGAGGGCGAAGGCCGTGTGGCCGCGCGTGCCGGCATCGTCGATCGTGGCCGCCCCGCGGATGCGTGGCTGCGCGAGACCGTGCGCCTCACCTGGCGGGTGAAACTGCATCTGCACCTCACGCTGGATCTCTTCGGCCGCGTGCGCGAAGGCGCCGAGGACGAAGCCATCCGCGTGTTCGGCGAAAACCTCAAGGACCTCCTGCTCGCCGCGCCGGCGGGCGCGAAGACCGTCATGGGCCTGGACCCCGGCATCCGCACCGGCTGCAAGATCGCCATCGTGGACGCCACGGGCAAGCTGCTTGCCCACGACACCATCTATCCGCACGAACCACGCAATCAGTGGGACCAGTCCATCGCGCGCATCGCGCAGTTGTCGAAACAGCACGGGGTGAACCTCGTCGCCATCGGCAACGGCACGGCCTCGCGTGAAACGGACAAGCTGGTGGGCGAAGTCATTCGCAAGCACCCGGACCTGGGTTTGTCGAAGGTCGTGGTGAGCGAGGCTGGTGCCTCGGTCTATTCGGCGTCGGAGCTCGCGTCCAGGGAATTCCCGGACCTCGACGTGTCGATCCGCGGCGCGGTGTCAATCGCGCGGCGCCTGCAAGACCCTCTGGCCGAACTGGTGAAAATCGAACCGAAGGCTATCGGCGTGGGCCAGTACCAGCACGACGTGAACCAGGTGAAGCTGGCACGCGCGCTGGATGCCCGCGTCGAAGACTGCGTGAACGCCGTGGGCGTCGACGTGAACACGGCGTCCGCACCGCTGCTGGCGCGCGTGGCCGGACTGTCGTCGAGCGTGGCGGAAAACGTGGTGAAACACCGCGACACGCATGGCCCGTTCCCCAGCCGCAAAGACCTGCTCAAGGTTCCCCGGCTCGGCGACAAGGCCTTCGAGCAATGCGCGGGCTTCCTGCGCATCACCGGCGGCAGCAATCCCCTGGACGCAAGCAGCGTGCATCCCGAGGCCTACCCTGTCGTGGAGCGCATCCTCAAGCAGTGCGGCCGCGAAGTGAAGCAGGTCATCGGCGACACCGCGTTCCTGCGTAGCCTGAAGGCCGAGTCGTTCACCGACGACATTTTCGGCCTGCCCACCGTGCGCGACATCCTCAAGGAACTGGAAAAGCCCGGCCGCGATCCGCGCCCGGAATTCGTCGCTCCCAGCTTCGCGGAAGGCGTCGAAGACCTGAAGGACCTCAAAGTGGGCATGGTGCTGGAAGGGCGCGTGACCAATGTGGCGGCCTTTGGCGCCTTCGTGGACATCGGCGTGCACCAGGACGGGCTCGTCCACGTGTCGGCCCTGTCGCATACCTTCGTCAAGGATCCGCGCGACGCGGTGAAAGCCGGCGACATCGTCAAGGTGAAGGTCATGGAGGTCGACCTGCCACGCAAGCGCATCGCGCTCAGCATGCGCCTTGACGACGTGCCGGGCGAAGCACGTGGCGGACGCCCCGGTGGCCAGCGCGACGAGGCACCTGGCGGCGGCAATCGCCGCGGCGCCGGTGGAGGTCAGGGCGGACGTGGCGCGCAGCCGCCGAAGGCCGCTCCGGCTCCGGCCAACAGTGCGTTCGCGGACGCGTTGTCGCGCGCACTGAAGAAATAACTCAAGGCTATTGTAGGAGCCGCCATGGCGGCGAGGGGACGATGCCTCGCCGCCTGGAGTCACCCCGGTACATGGGTTCTCGCGTGCCGGTACGCCAATGCGACATCCCTCTCGCCGCTGTAGCGGCTCCTACACGACGCTGTGTGATCCTTTCCCCAATGGGGGTTCGCCTACGTCCCTCATCGTTCACGCCCGGTACCGCAGCGCAGCATGCGCTGCCGTATGGCTTCGATTACCGTAACGTTTCTCTAACGCCCCACACGGAGTGCTCACATGCGAATTCGTCATCTTGCCGGTGCCATCGGTGCCGCCCTTCTCTTCAGTGCCGGGGCGCACGCCGACGGATACCAGCAGGTCGTTTCCTTCGGCGACAGCCTCAGCGACAACGGCAACGTCGCCCTGCTTTCCGGTTCCCCGGTGGTTACCCGCTTCACCACGAACCCCGGCACGGTCGCCGTCGAGAACATCGCGAAGCACTTCAACCTCACGCTGACCCCGTCGCTCCAGGGCGGCACCGACTACGCCTTCGGCGGCGCGCGCGCGGCCATCGCCAACCCGGTGCCGGCCACGTCCACCCAGGTGCAGCAGTATCTCGCCGCGAATGGCGGCAAGGCCAATCCGAACGCGCTCTACACCATGTGGATCGGCGCCAACGATCTGCTCGCCGCGGTGCAAAATCCCGCCACGGCGCAGGTCACGGTCGCCACCGCTGCGACGAACGAAGTCGGCCAGATCAAGGCGCTGCAGGCCGCGGGCGCGAAGACCATCGTCGTCTTCAACCTGCCCGACGTGGGCAAGACGCCGGCTGCCCTGTCGCAAGGCGCCGCCGCCTCGGCGGGCATCACCCAGCTGACGCAGGTCTACAACGGCGTGCTCAGCGGCGGTCTGGCCTCGGCCAACCGCGGCATCGTGCCGATCGACACGTACGCGCTGCTCAACGAAGTGATCGCCAGCCCGGGCACCTATGGCTTCACCAACGTCACCGTGCCGGCGTGCACCACGGCCAGCTCGATCACGTGCTCGCCCGCCACGCTGCGTGACCCGAACGCCGCCAGCACTTACCTGTTCGCCGACGGTATCCACCCGACGGCCGCGGCGCACGCGCTGCTGGGCCAATACGCCATCTCGGTGATCACGGCGCCGCAGCAGATCTCGCTGCTGGGCGAGGCGGGCCTGGCGTCCAACGCCGCCCACGTGCGTACGCTGCGCAACCAGATGATGGCCGATAACTTCGGTGCCGACTCGCGCTTCTTCGCGGCGGTGGATTACGGCCAGCAGAAGTTCAAGACCACCGACACCTCGCCCAAGACCGACAGCGACAACGTCAACCTGACCCTCGGTGCGGATGCGCGTGTGAGCGATCACGTGTCGGTCGGCGTCGCGATGGGTATCGCCCAGTCGAAGGCCGACTTCCAGGGCGGCGGCGGCTACAAGATGCAGGACATCGCCGGCTCGGGCTACGCCTTCTATCACAACGGCGGCGGCTACGTCGGCGGCTTCGCCAGCTTCGGCCAGCTGAGCTTCACCGACATCGACCGCCGCATCGACCTCGGCGCGGCACGCCGCACCGAAAGCGGCAAGACCGACGGCTCGCACGTCGGCGGCGGTCTGAGCGGCGGTTGGTGGTTCGGCAGCGAATCGCTGAAGACCGGCCCGTTCGCGTCGGTGGAATGGCAGCAGCTGCGTGTGTTCGGTTACACCGAACGCAACGACACCAGCACGGCCATGCGTTTCGACAAGCAGATCCGCAACTCGCGCATCGAGACCGCCGGCTGGCGCCTGCAGGGCGCCTGGCAGTCGGGCGACACGATGCTTCGCCCCTTCGCCGAAGTGGCCTACAACCACGACGGCCGCGCGGACGACCGCTACGTCACTGCGGGCCTCACCAACATGGCCGGCCAGTTCACGGTGCAGGGCTTCTCGCCCGACAAGACCTGGGTGACCGCCGACCTCGGCGTCACCGCCGACTTCAACCGCAGCTGGAGCGGCTGGGTCAGCTACAGCGGCCGCTTCGGCGACGACACGCAGCGGTACAACGGCCTGAACCTGGGTGTGAAGCTGGCGTTCTGATCCTTCAAGGCGCTGAGTTCCTGCCTGCGCAGGAACGACATCAAGTAACACGTCGCTCCTGCGCAGGCAGGAGCCCAGCGACCTGAAGCAGGATCCGACGACGCCACATAAAAAACGCCGGCATATGCCGGCGTTTTTTTACGGGAAACGGACGGCCTTACTTCTTGCCGCCACCCTTCGCGTACATCGCTTCGGCCTGCTTCTTCAGGTTGTTCGCGTCGTCGTCGGACAATACGTCGACCTTGCCGCCGGCCTCATTCTGCTTGAGCACCAGCTCGCCGGCGTCGTTCCAGCCCGCGCGCTCGATCGAGTTCGGCTTGGCGTCCTTGCTCGACTTCTTCTCCTGCACGATGACCCACGGCTTGCCGTTCTTGTAGGCATAGTTCGTGGAGGTGAAACCCTTGTCGCCGTAATCGACCAGTTCGATGACGAACTGGACGTCGTTGCCCTTCTTGAAGATCTGCCAGCCGCGCGATTCGCCTTCCTTCAGCGCGGTGCCCTGGGTGACCTTCATGCCGCCGATGTTCTTCTTGAGGCTGTTGTAACCGGCCAGTTCCTTCTCGCCCGGCGTGGCTTCGCCGACGAGCTGGATGGTGACGGCGTTCTTCGCGCCCTTGGTGAGCACCGGCGTCTTCAGCGGCGAGGAATAGTGGCGCTCGCCGTCCTGCAGAGACACGTCGACGATGTACATGTCGTTCGGATTGACGTCCGACGCGTTGAAGTCGAGCTGGAACGACTGCGGCATGGTGACCGGCGCGATCGTCTTGCTGGCGAGCGGCTGCGAGCCTTCGGCGGACACGTCGACCAGCTTGAGTTCGAGCTTGGCGTCCGGGCTCAGCTGCGCACCGGCGTCGCGCAGGCTGACGGTGCCGGTGACGGCGTTGGCCGGCGCGGCATTGGCCTTATCGGAGCCCGCCGGGCCCGCGGCCTGCTGGCCGTTGGTGTCGGAGCCGCCGCTGCAACCGGCGAGGGCCGCCATGGCGGCCACGGATGCGAGCGACAAGAGAATCCTGCGCATGGTCGAACCTCGTTACGGAACGGAATGGTCGTGGGTCACGGAAGATACGCATGCGCATGGCGCATCGGGCTCCCGGGGGGAACTTGTGAGCATACCGGCAAATGGGCGTTTGGAAAAGTCAAGTGACGAACTAGACATGAAAACGCTTTCCTCGTTCGTCGGCTAGCTGGCGGTCAGACTTGCCGAAAAACCGCAATGCCCTGATTTGCGGACGCATTTTTTGGGGGACACATAGCAAGACGCCACCCGAAGGTGGCGTCTTGTGGTTCGAGCGCCACGCCCGCAGGGGCGTGGCGCCGGCCTGTCGACTTCGGCGATCAGAAGTCGTAGGTCACACCGAAACGCACCGAACGCGGGGTCTGGTACGCATAGGCGCTGCGGTAGCGCGGGTTCGGCGCATCCGACACACCGTAGTACGGGAACTGCTGGGTCTTCTGCTGTTCGTTGAGGAGGTTGAACACCTCGACGCTGAAGGCCAGCTTGTGGTCCGCGAAGGCCGGACGGTATTCCGAGCTGAGCGACACCGTGTGCGTCATCGGCAGGCGGCTGCCCTTGCCCGGGGGCGACGGGAGGCCATTGCACCAGTGGTAGGACTCGACGCCGTAACCGGCATCTTCCTGGTCCGGACCGAAGCCGCCGTAGCAGTTGCGCGGCGCGCCCGAGACGATGGCGATGTTGCCCGCGACCATCCATTCCGGCGTGATCTGGTAGGCGCCGTACGCCTTGAACGCATGGGTGTGGTCGTTGGCGAGCCGGCCGTTCGAATACACCATCAGCGGCGCATTGTCCCAAGCCTGGGTCACGGACGGATCGCTGCGGGTACCGGCATCGGTATCCACCTGGCCTTCCGAGTTGCCGTACAGGCGCGAGTACGTGTAGCTGACCGTGCCCCACCAGTTGCCGTCGCCCTTCTGACGATCCAGGTGCAGTTCGGCAGCGTAGTAGTGACGCTTCAGGTGCGGGAAGCCCAGGTCCTTGTTCGACAGCGTGATCGAGTCATAACCGCCAGCGGCGTTACCCACCTGGAAGGTGTTGGCGCGACCCGGGTTGAACAGGTAGCAGCCCACGGCGTCCCAATTCTGCGTGGACGTATCGTAGCCGGCGGCCGCGAAGCCCTGCTGCACAGGGCCGTTCGGGCCCGTGTCGCAATAGTCGTCGATCGCGTTGCCGAGCTTGCGGTAGGTCAGCTTGGCGCCGTAGGTCCAGTTCGCACCGAGCGTCTTGTCGAAGCCGGCGATGAACTCGTCCTGGTATTCCGCGCTCACGCCCTTGGCCGTGACGATCTTCGGGTCCGGCGACTGGCCGTACTCGTTGTTGGCCGAAATCTCGGCGCCCGGACCACGGACGGTGTCGAGCGGGGTGAGGCCGGTCGGGTAGCCGGTGGCCGGATCTACGCCGGTGTACGAGTAGTACACGCGGGTGTAGTACGAGCCGGAGGCGCCGCGGATGGCGGGAGCGGCCGGGAGGGCGAGGTAGTAACGACCGGCATTGGCGTACACCTTGAAGGTGCTGTCGCCATAGACGTCCCAGCTTGCGCCGAGGCGCGGAGCCCACTGCGGCTTGGTCTGCGTGATGTACGCCTGGCCGCTGCCGTTGTAGTTGGTGAACTGGTCGTTGCGCAGGCCGATCGACAGCAGGACGTTGTCGTTCACCTGCCACTTGTCTTCGACGTACTGGGCACGCTGCTTCACGCGGACGCTGGCCGCGGTGATCTGGCGATATTCGTCGACGTAGTACGGTGAACCTGCCGGAGGCGTGACCTGGCCGCCAGCGATGGTCTGGCCCGTGGCGACGGTGCCGTATTCCCAGGCGTAACCGGCGTTGCCGTACATCGACTGCCCGTCGTTGTTGTCCTGGGTCGACTGGTTGTCGATACCGAAGGCCAGCGTGTGGTTGCCGAGCACCCAGCTCAGGTCGACGCGGTAGTTCGAGCCCTTGCTCTCATGACGCGGGTCGTCGACCTGGATCAGGTTCTGCGCGTTGCCGATGCCACCGGCGACGCCGCCGTTCGCTGCCGGGTTCTGGTCCTCAGGGGTGAGGATGCCGATCAGGTTCGGATCGGTCGAAGCCGGATTGGTGTAGAACTGCGTCTTCTGGCGACCGTACTGGGCCGTCAACGTGAGGGTGTCGGTGATGTAGCTGGTGTACTTGGCCAGCCACATCGTCTGCTTCGTGTTGATCTCCGTGGCCGGATTGCGATACGCGCCACGCGTGGCCGTGTCGTTGTCGTAGCCATAGATGCTGCCGGAGTAGTTGTCCTTGTAGGACGCGCCGGTCAGTTCGAGCAGGTTGTTGTCGTTGATGTTCCAGTCGATCTTGCCGTACATCTTCGGATCGTCGTAACGGTATTCCGTGACGCGAGTCGTCGAGACAGCACCGACGTTCGTGCCCTCGCGGCGCGCGCCTTCAACGGCGACGAACGCGAACAGCTTGTCCTTGATCAGGGGACCGCCGGCGTAGGCCGAGGCAATCGCTTCCCAATCCTTGTTGTCCTGGCGGCGCTGGTAGAGCTCGCCTTCTTCCGGCGAGCCCTTCACGTAGCGGATGTTGCGCGGGTCGGCCTTCGCCCACTTCGGGGTGAAGAGCAACTGGCCACCGAAGTGGAAGTCGTTCGTACCGCGGCGACCCACGACGTTGATGACGCCGCCGGCCGAGCGGCCGTACTGGGCGCCGTAGCCGCCGGTGAGGATTTCCTGCTGGTCGATCGCGCCGTACGGGAGAACGATACCGCCGTAACCGTTGATCGGGTCGGTGGTGTTCATACCGTTGACGTAATAGGCGTTTTCGTTGACCGACGAACCGGCGAACGAAACCAGAGCCTGACCCGTCGGGCTCTGCAGGCCCGTACCGGTCGCACCCGGCGTCACACCCGGAGCGAGCAGCGCGATGGCTTCGGCGCTACGGCCGAGCGGCAGCTGCTTCAGCTGGGTCTGCGTGATGACGGTGCGCGAGTCGACCGACGAAACGTCGATCGGCGGCAGCGCGTTACCCACGACGGTCACGCCCTCGAGGTTCGAGGCGCCGGCAGCCGTAGCGGCAGGAGCAGTGAAGGAGACTTCGGTACCGGCGTTGACGCGCAGTTCGACGTTGTCGCGCGTGTCGACGGCGGCGCCACCCTTCATCAGGGTGACCTTGTAGGTGCCGAGCGGCAGGTTGTTGAACGTGTAGCGGCCATTCTCACCGACGGTCGTGGTACGGGTGGTACCGGTTCCGCTGGTGATCTGGACGGTTTCGCCGGGTTCGGCCTGGCCGAACAGGCTACCGGTGGTGGCCTGGGCGAACACGGTGCCGGTGAGGCCCATGCCCATCGCGAGCGCAAGCGCCAGCGAGGAACGACGCAGGACGGATGCCTGCCGAATGCTGCGAGAACTCATTGCAAATCTCCCCAGATCAGCCCGAACCGGGCCTGAAAACGAGCAAAGCCGGCCGAAGCCGGAAAAAAGTGGCCTGTTCGTACGCCTGCGCGGGGATTGCCTTCGCCCTTTCTCTCTCCCAGAGAGGTGCGTCGCCCCGGCGACCTGCTTCCGATAAGCCCTGACTCGCTGGTCGAACCGTCCCGCCAAGTCCGTGGGGATGGCTCGTCCAGAGTCGTCGATGCCGAATCTAGGCGTACGCCGAGGCCCATGTCAACAAATTATTTACATGGGATCGCCGCTTTTTCTTACGTTCTGGCCGGTGATTGCCTCTTGCAACCGCAGGAATTCTGGGGAATTTCGCTTACAACTGAAACAGTTCCGTAAAAAAAGCGCCCCCGGCCGGGAAGCAGGGGGCGATCTGGGGAGGCATGTTGCCTTTGCCGCCGGAGCCATCCCTTGCTCCGGCGACCTTCTCTTGTTGTAGATGTTCTTGAAACGCGTTCCGGCTATCAGAAGTCGTAGGTGATACCGACTCGGGCGTAGCGCGGGGTGGTCTGGTAGATCGGCACGCCGTACCGCGCGTTCGGGCTCGCTTCGCTACCGTGGATCGGGTAGACCTGCGTTTCCTTGCGCTGGTTGAAGAGGTTGAACACGGTGAGGTTGAAAGCTAGCTTGCTGTCGGCCCACAGCGGGCGGTATTCGACGGCGCCCGTGACGATGTACGTCCAGGGGTTATGACCGGCCTTGCCAGGGGGCGACGGCTGACCGTTGCACCAGTGGTAGTACGAGCCGTAGCCGAGGTTCGGGTTGGTTTCGTCCGGACCGTAGAAGCCGAGGCAGCTCTTCGGTGCGCCCGACGACAGCAGGGCGTTGGCGGACACCATCCACTCCGGCGCGAGCTGGTACGAGCCGTAGATCTTGAACTGGTGCTTGCGGCTGTTGGCCAGTTCGCCGTTCGAGTACTGCATGACTTCGGCGTAATCCCAGTCGACCGTCGCGGAGACGGTGTCCTGACGGATGTCCGAACGCACCTGACCTTCGGAGTTGCCGTAGCTCTTCGAGTACAGGTAGTCGAAGCGGACCTGGTACTTGCCGTCCCAAGCGTGGTCGAGGTACAGGTTCAGGCCGTAGTAGTTGCGCTTGCTGTGCGGGAACCCGAAGTCCTCGTTGTTCATGTCGACGCTGTAGTAGCCGCCATTGGTGTTGGGAATCAGGAAGGTATTCGCACGCCCCGGGTTGAACAGGTAGCTGCCCTGGATATCGCCGATGGTGGCCGGGTCGATACCCATGCGCTCCATCTTGGCGAGGATGGCGCCGCTGTCGCCCACGTCGTCGATGGCGTTACGCAGCTTGCGCACCGTGGCCTTGGCACCGTAGGTCCACTTGTCGGTCAGCATGGCGTCGAAGCCGAGGATGAACTCGTCCTGATACTCGGACTTGATGTTCGTGCCGGCAGCGGTCTTCGGATCGCGCGGAATGCCGTATTCGCGGTTGGCGGAGATCGGGCCGCCCGTGCTGCTGAAGATCGGCGTCAGGCCCTGCGGAATACCGTTGCCGTCGATGCCGGTGTAGTTGAAGTATTCACGCGTGTAGAGCGACGCACCGGCGGAACGCAGCGCAACCGAAGCAGGCAGCGCGAGGAAGTAGCGGCCCGCGTTGGCATAGATCTTCAGGCTGGAATCGCCGTTTACGTCCCAGGTGGCGCCGAGGCGCGGCGCCCACTGCGGCGTGGTCAAGCGGAGGTACGCTTGGCCGTTCTGGTTGTAGTTGGTGAACTGGTCGTTACGGATGCCGAGCTTCAGCAACCAGCGGTCGTTGACCTGCCAGGAATCCTCGATGTACTGCGCGCGCTGTGTGGTGCGGACCGAGGCAGCCGTGCTGTAGACGTAGCGGGCAACATAGTAGCCCTCGCCGCCGGGCGGGGCGACGTATGCGGCGTCCGTGGGTGCCTCGCCAATGATGGGCGTATCCGCGTCGGTATGATTGTATTCCCAGGCGTAGCCGGGACCCGAGGTGGTCACGCCGTCGTTCTTATCGAGCACCTTCTGGTTATCGATACCGGCGGTGATGGTGTGGTCGCCGATGTGATAGCTGAGGTCGACGCGCAGGTTCGTGTTCGTCGACTTGTGGCGCGGATCGGCAATCTGGGCCGCCGGATTGGCGTTGGTGATCGGCGAGCCGCCGTTGAGAGCCGGGTTCTGGTCCACTGCACCGAGGATCGACGGCAGGTCGGTTTCGCCCGCGGTCGCCGTGTAGTAGGTGCCCTTCATCTTGCCGTACAGCGCGGTGAGGGTCAGGTCGTCGGTGATGTAGCTGGTGAACTTGGCGGAATAGACGTCGGCGCCGGACTTGTTCTGCGGCGCACCGGCCGTGTCCTTGCCGACGTAATCGCCCTTGGTCTTGGTCGCGTAGTCATACTCGTAGATCGAGGCGTCGTATTCCTGCTTATTCGAAGCGCCCGTCAGTTCGAGGATGTTGCTGTCGTTGATGTTCCAGTCGATCTTGCCGTAGTACTTCGGGTTCTTGTAGTTCGTCTTGTACACGAACGGCGCTGCGACGCTGGTGGTCACGTCGCCCTCGCGACGCTCCTGCTCGGCTGCGATGAAGACGTACAGCGTGTCCTTGATCAGCGGGCCGCCGGCATAGGCCGTGTACGTGGTGCGCCAGGACTTGTCGTCCTTGTTTTCGTCGTACAGCTCGCCAGCCCGGGAGCCGATCTGACGGTAGTAATTGATCGGGTTGGCCTTGGTGCCCTTCGGCTCCCAAAGCACCTGCCCGCCGAAATGCCACTCGTTGCTGCCGCGCTTACCGACCTGGCTGATCACGCCGCCCGACGAACGACCGTAGGCCGCGCCGTAGCCGCCGGCGAGGATTTCCTGCTGGTCGATGGCGCCGTACGGCAGCGTGATACCGCCGAATCCGCTGAGCGGGTCGGTCGTGTTGAAACCGTTGATGTAATACGCGTTCTCGGTGACCGCGCTACCGGCGATGGACACCAGCGGGTTGCCGGTGGGACCGGTGAAGAACGAGCTGCCGGCCACGGCACCCGGTGCCAGCAGGGCGATCGCTTCGGCCGTACGGGCCAGCGGCAGCTTCGCAAGCTGCTCCGACGTGATGACGGTGCGCGAGTCGACCGAGCTCACGTCGATCGACGGCAAGGCGTTCGCGGACACGGTGACGCCCTCGAGGCTGGAAGCCGACGAGGCCGAAGCCGCACCGCCGAAGCCTACTTCCGTACCCGCGCCCACGCGCAGGGTGACGTTGGAGCGGGAGTCGACCGCGGCTCCGTCACGATTGAGAGTGACCTTGTAGTTGCCAAGCGGCAGCTGGCCGACCGTGTAGCGGCCGTCCTCGCCCACATTGACCGTACGGGTCACACCCGTGTCACTGGTGACGGTAACCGTCTGGCCTGCGCCAGCGGGCACCTGACCGAAGATCGAACCGGTGGTCGCCTGAGCGAACACGGCGCCGGAGACGGCGCCCAGGCTGATCGCGAGGGCCAGCGCGCTCCGGCGGCCCAGCGAGTTGGCGCGGTAATGACGTGAACTCATGAAATTGCTCTCCCCGTGAAAAAGCCGCTATCGCAGAAAAATGCGGAATCGCGGCAAGCCGATCCCATCCCGCATTGCGGCGGTCGGGTCGTTGCCTGGTCTTGAACTCTGTTACTGGAAACAACGAGATCGGTGAAACAATCCCGCCCCTGGAACCTCACCTTGTAGGCGATTGCCTACAGATATACGCAAGGCGTCATGTTCCCGCAATATGAAAAACTCACAGGTTTTTTACCTGCTATAGCAATAACTTGCGTGACAGTATCACGTTAAATCGGCGTAAATCTTCTGCATTTACGAGCACTTACATCGCCGCCCAGCCGTGACTTCCGGCCTATGTAGGATTTTTGCCTAGGAAACGTTCCTAGTGGGACTCCCGCTCCCTACCCGTTTCCTGCGGAACAGGAACTCACTTGCATTGAACACTTTCCGCAAAAAAAGCCCTCGACTGGGAAGTCGAGGGCGATCCGGGGAGTTGCTTGTGTCGGGCCCGTACGGCGGAGGGCCGAACGGGTTTCCTGCTGGTCGCTCTACGGCGGCTTTTTCGGATCAGAAGTCGTATCGGGCGGTGAACCGCACGGTACGCGGATCGGTGTAGTTGAGTTCGCGGTCGTAGAGCGGGCTCACCGTAGAGCGGGATTGCGCGTAGCGCGGGTTGTACGCCGTGGGCGTCTGCTTGTTGAACACGTTGAGCACGTCCACCTGGAAGGTCAGGTTCTTGTCGAGCCAGGACGGGGTGTACGCGGCGTTGAGGTTGACGATATAGGTCCACGGCGTGCTGCCCGCCGAGCCGCGCGGGGAACGCTTATACCCGGCGGTGCCGGGAAGGCCGCACCAATAGTAGAACGAGCCGTTGTAGAGACCGGCGTCAGCCGTCGGGTAGAAGCTCGTGCAATTCTTCGGACGGCCCGATGCGATATTGAGATTCGCACCGAAACGCCAGTCGTCGTTGAGCTGGTAGTAACCGAACGCTTTGATCTGATGCGTGCGGTTGTTGGGAAGCTTGCCGTTCGCACCGACCATCAACTGCGGAAGGTCCCAGTCCTGCGTCACCGACACGTCGGCCTGGCCACCGTTGCCGGTATCGAGATCCGATGCCAGCTGGCCCTCGGTATTGCCGTAGCTGCGCGACCATGTGTAGTCGATGCGGCCGTACCACTTGTCGGAGAACGGATGCTCCAGGTACAGATCGACGGCGTAATACTTGCGCTTGAGATCCGGCAGCTGCAGCGCGTCCTTCGAATAGTGCACGGCGACGAAGGAGCCATCGTCCTGCTGCTGAAGGAACGTGTTGCCGGTGCCCGGATTGAACAGGAAGCAGGCGCCGCCGAGGGCCGGGGTGCAGGTGTCGTCGATGGCGCTGCGCAGCTGGCGCCAGGTGAGCTTCACGCCCCAGTTGAGGGACGGGGTGAGCGCCTGATCGAGGCCCGCGATGTACTCGTCCTGATAATGCGACTTCAGGCCCTTTGCCGCGATCGTGCGGGGATCCGGCGCCGTGCCGCACTCGAGGTTCGCGGAAACGGCGTTCGACCCGTTACACGTATAGCCCGCGGACTGATCGACCGGCACGGACACCAGTCCCGTCGGCGCACCCGTCGTGGGATCGACACCCGTGTAGCTGAAGTACTCCGACGTACCCAGCGACCCGGACGCTGCGCGAACGGCCACGTTGTTCGGCATCGCGAGGTGGTAGCGACCCGCGTTGGCATAGATCTTCAGCGTGGAGTCGCCATTGACGTCCCACGACACACCGAGGCGCGGCGCGAGCTGATGACGCTGCTTCGCGTACACCTCGTTATTGCCGTTGTAGTTCTTGAACTGTTCGTTGCGCAAACCGGCGTAGACCATCCACCGGTCCGTGAGCTGCCAGTGGTCGTCGATGTACTGCGACTCCTGGACTGTCTTCACCTTCGCCGAGGTGGTCGTGTAGGTGCGGGTGACGTAGTAGCCCTGCGTGCCGAGTCCGCCCGCGGCAGCCGGCGCACCCACGCCGTGGCCTTCGTCGATGGCCTCGCCCGGATTGTTCTGGTAGTTGTAGGTCCAGCTGTAGCCACCGGGCAACGAGGTACCGGTGAACGATTTCGCTTCCTGACGATCCGCACCGAAGCGGATGTCGTGGTCGCCCAGGCGGTACTCCAGATCGAGGCGCCAGCCGTTGGTTTCGTCATTGGCGCCGGGCACCCGAACCGCAGTCGAGGTGGTCTGGCAACCGCCGTAGTTGAGACCAGGCGCACGTGCCTGCGCCGTGGCGATGCTGATCAACGGGCAATTGGGGTTGTACTGATAGGGCAGTTGGATGTGATCCAGCCGCTGCTGGCCGTACAGCGCCGACACGGTGAAGTTGTCGGTGATGTAGCCCGTGTACTTGCCGACGTACAGGTCGCCGCCGTCCTTGGTGTAGACGCCGCCGTTCTGCGTCTGCCCGTGGCCGAGGGTGGCGTAGCTGAAGCCGTAGGTCTTGGAGGTGTACTCGGTCTTGTCGGACGCGCCGGTCAGCTCGATGTGATGGTCGTCGGTGATGTTCCAGTCGATCTTCGCCAACCAACGCGGAATCTTGTACTTGTATTCGTTCCAACCGTTACGACCCACGGTGGCGGAGGTGATCGCGCCCGCCGTAGTGCTGGTGGCGATACCCTGGCCTTCGCGCCGGTTCATTTCGGCATCGATGTAGAAGAACAGTTTGTCCTTGATCAGCGGGCCGCTCGCGTATGCGCCGATGGTCGACCGCCAGTACGCGTTCTTCTTCGTGTACTGGTAGATCGTGCCGTCGGTGGTCGGGTAAAAGCCAGTATCGGGATAGTTGTTGTTGCGCGGCGATGCACGCGTGCCGGAGGGCTCCCAAATGGTGTACACGCCACCGTGCCACTCGTTGGTACCGCGCTTGGTCACGATGTTGATGACACCGCCCGTGGAGCGGCCAAATTCGGCACCGTAGCCGCCCGTGAGCACCTGCTGCTGATCGATCGCGTCGAATGGCAGCTGGGTGAGGCCGATGGAGGTCAGCGGGTTGGTTACGGCGTAGCCGTTGATGAAGTAAGCATTCTCGGACGAGGCGGACCCGCCGAAACTGGGAACCGGGTTACCCAATGCATCCTTGTAGCTGGAGTTCCCGATGACACCCGGCGCGAGCAGGGCGGCCGCGAGGACGTCGCGGGTAATCGGCAACTTGTTGAGCTGCTCGGCGGTGATCACCGTGCGCGTGTCCACGGAAGAAACGTCGATCGACGGCATAGCTGCTGCCGTTACGGACACGCCTTCCAGTGTGCTGGCCTCCGAGGCGGACGCCGCCGAACCGAACGACACTTCCGAACCGCCGGAGATCGTCACCGAGACATCGTCGCGCGTGCTTACGACGGCGCCGTTGTTTTCGAGCGTGACCTTGTAGTTGCCCGGGGGCAGCGAACTGAAGCGGTAACGGCCATTGGAGTCCACGGGCACGGAGCGCGCGAAACCGGTGTTGGGGTTGGAAATGGTGACCGTGGTCCCCTGCTGCGGGCTCACTTGCCCGAAGATGGATCCGGTGACGTTCGACTGCGCCATCACGGCGCCTGAGGCGGTGCCCAGGCCGATCGCCATGGCCAACGCCGTGCGTCGTCCCAGCGCTGCCGCGCGGTTGTTGAACAAGTTCATTCAATGGCTCCCCTGGAATATCCGAAGTCGTATGTTGTTACGAATCGAGCGACAAGCCGTCACCGTCCCGGCCGCGTCGGGCCAGGGTCGTAAGGCTTCTTGTTTCCCCCGTCATGACAGTGGCTTGCGTCAAACCACCACATCATTCCCACAGCGCATGACTCGCTGTGTTTTTACATATACGCAAGAGATTGCGGCTCTGCAACACGCATTTTTCACATCCCTGCCGCCCGGGGCGTCCCGGCGATTGCAAGGGCGTGCGAAGCCCGAACAAAAAAATGCGACGGCATCGGTATTTACGTCGGTCCCAGGCATGACTTTCGGCAGGGGCCGGAATTCGGCTTAGGAAACATTCCTAAAGAAAAGCGTTGCATTACAGGCATTTCCGCCCGCTGCAACGGGGCCATCGGCGCGCAGAACGGCCTCCGAAACTTCTCAGCCGAAAGACTTTCGAAGGGAAACGCGTGTACACCGAACAGCGGGCTCGCGCGTTGGAGCGCGAAAGCCGGGGGGCGGTCTCATCAATAACGAGGTTTCAATCGCATGAACGACAATTCACGGGGATCTATCCTGGCCGATGCCGCCAGCGGGGGCCTGGACACCGGTCGCGCCGAGACCTCGGTGGCGCCCTCTTCGTTCGCCAGCCGCGTCCGCGCTGTCATCAAGATGTCGGGGAGCGTCAGCGAGATCGCTCGCCGCTGCGGATTCTCGGAAGGCGTGGTGCGCAGTTGGCGCGACGGCAATACCGACCCTTCCCGCGGCCGCTGCGTCACCATGGCCAAGACCCTGGGCCTCTCCCTGGTGTGGCTGGCCGCCGGTGAGGGTCCGATGATGCTCGACGGTTCCGGCGAAGACCCATCGACAAGGAACGGCCGAACCAGCGAGACGACGGATGGCCGCGAGGCCACGTCCAACCGGAACACCGCGCTGGACCCGAATCGGCTCGCGGCGGCGATGAAGCTGCTGCAGTCCGATATCGAGATGACGGGCAGCCGCTTCTCGCCGGTGCGTCACGCCGATCTGGTCGCAGAGATGTATTCAATCCTCGGCCGTTCCGGCGAGGCCGACTACGCCGACCGCATGGTGGCCTTCCGCCGAACCCTCGTGTCGCGCGTGCAGGACGACCAGGGCGTAGCGGCCTGATTCCCGGCCGGGCCTTCGCACCTGCGAAGGCCCGGGATGGTCAGAGGCGGGAGATGTCCGCAATGGCGCCGAAGCTGGCCTTCAGCTGCGCCAGCAGCGCGAGGCGGTTGGCGCGCACCGCGGGATTTTCGGCGTTGACCAGCACGTCGTCGAAGAAGCGGTCCACCGGCGCCTGCAGCGCCGACAGGCGGGCCAGGGCGCCCGTGTAGTCGCCCCGGCTCAGCAGCGCTTCAGTGTCGGCGCGCGCGGCGCCGAGCGCGGCATGCAGGTCGCGTTCCGCATCCAGTTCGAAATGGGCGGGATCGACGTGGCCTTCGACGAGCGCGGCGCCCGCTTCCTCGGCCTGCTTGCGCAGGATGTTCGCCACCCGCTTGTTCGCGGCGGCCAGGCTGGCCGCTTCGGTACGCCTGGCGAACTCGGCCACGGCGCGCAGGCGGCGGTCGAAGTCCGGCAGCGTGGCGGGTGCCACGGCCAGCACGGACTCGAACTGATCGGCCGAGTACCCCTGGTCGGCGTAGTAGCCGCGCAGGCGCTCGAGGACGAACGCGTGTACCTCGTCGCCCAGCGCGCTGCGGCGGGCGCCGATGTCGACCTCGGGCGCCTTGCCGTCCTTTCCGGGCTTCACGCCGGCGACCAGGGCGGCTTCCGGCACGAGCTCGAGCGCTTCGGAGAGCGCGGCGCGCAGGTCGATGTCCAGGCCACCTTCGATGAGCGTACGGGCAAGGCCCAGAGCCGCGCGACGCAGCGCGAACGGGTCCTTGTTGCCGCTGGGCTTCAGGCCCACGGCGAAGATGCCGGCGAGGGTATCGAGGCGCTCGGCCACCGCCAGGACCCTTCCCACCGCGCCGGCGGCAATGGCGTCACCACCGAAGCGCGGCTGGTAGAAGCTGTCGAGCGCATCGGCCACGTCGGCGGGGATGCCCTGTCGCGTGGCGTAATAGCGTCCCATCACACCTTGCAGTTCGGGAAACTCGCCGACCATGCGGGTGAGCAGGTCGCATTTGGCGAGCGCGGCCGCGTGTGTCGCCTGGGCCGCGTCCACGCCCACGCGATTGGCGATGACGCGTGCCAGCTCGGCCACGCGCACCGTCTTGTCCCACAGGCTGCCCAGCGATTGCTGGTACGTGACCGCCTTGAGGCCTTCCTGGTAGTCGGCGAGAGGCGTCTTCAGGTCTTCGTCCCAGAAGAACTTCGCATCGGCGAAGCGCGGACGGATGACGCGCTCGTAACCCTTGCGGATTTCCGCCGGGTCGCGGCTTTCGATATTGGCGACGCCGATGAAGTGCTCGGTAAGCCGGCCTTCCCCGTCGAAAACGGGAACGAACTTCTGGTTCGTTTCCATCGTGGTGACCAGCGCTTCCGGCGGCACGTCGAGGAATTCGCGCTCGAACGTGCAGGCGATCGCGACCGGCCACTCGGTGAGGTTGGCAATCTCGTCGAGCAGGTCGTCGGACAGTCGCGGCGTGCCGCCCGTGGCCACGCGGGCGACCTCCTCGCGGATCCGCTGCCGGCGCGCCGCCGGATCGGCGATCACATGCGCGTGGCGCAGGGCGTCGACCCAGCTGTCCGCATCGGCGACATGCACGGGCTTCGGGTGGTGGAAGCGGTGGCCGATGGTGAGGCGATCGCTCTTCAGGCCAAGCACCTCGCCGTCGACGATGTCCGCACCGTGCAGCATCAACAGGCTGTGCACGGGGCGCACGAAAGTGTCGTCACGGTCGCCCCAGCGCATCGCCTTCGGAATCGGCAGCCCTTTCAGCGCCTCGGCGACGATCTCCGGCAGCAGCGCCGCGGTGGGCTGGCCGGGCTTCACCGCCCGGAACACGAACCACGCGCCCTTGTCGGTTTCGAGCTTTTCAAGCGCCGCCACGTCCACACCGCAGGATTGCGCGAACCCGATCAGCGCCTTGGCGGGCTGGCCAGCGGCGTCGACGCCTGCGGACACCGCGGGGCCGCGGCGCTCGATGATCTGCTCGGGCTGGGCCACCGCCACATCCCGGATATGCACGGCCAGACGCCGCGGGGAAGCGTAGGTTTTCGCCGAGGTGTAGTCCGCCGCAATGCCGCGCTTCTCCAAGCCTTCGACGACACCGCGCGCGAATGCGCCGGCAAGGTCGTCCAGCGCCTTGGGCGGCAGTTCCTCGGTGCCCAGTTCGATGAGCAGTGGCAATTGCTTGTCAGCCATGGGCGGCCTCCTTGTCTTTCTTCAGGCCGGGAAAGCCGAGTTTCTCGCGCTGCGCCACGTAGGCTTCCGCGACACTGCGAGCCAGCGTGCGCACGCGCAGGATGTAGCGCTGACGCTCGGTGACGCTGATGGCGCGCCGCGCGTCGAGCAGGTTGAACGCATGGCTTGCCTTGCACACCTGCTCGTAGGCCGGCAGCGGCAGGCCTGCGGCAATCAGCTTGCCGGCCTCGCCCTCGCAGACGTCGAACCAGTGGAACAGCTCGGCCACGTTGGCGTGCTCGAAGTTGTAGGTGCTCTGCTCCACCTCGTTCTGGTGGAACACGTCGCCATAGGTGACCACGCCGTGCGGCGCGTGCGTCCAGACGATGTCGTAAATGCTGTCTACGTTCTGCAGGTACATCACCAGGCGCTCGAGGCCATAGGTGATCTCGCCCGTGACGGGCCGGCACTCGAGACCGCCGGCCTGCTGGAAGTAGGTGAACTGGGTGACCTCCATGCCGTTCAGCCAGACCTCCCAGCCCAGCCCCCAGGCGCCCAGCGTGGGCGACTCCCAGTTGTCCTCGACGAAGCGCAGGTCGTGGACCAGCGGGTCGATACCCAGCGCCTTGAGCGAGCCGATATACCGCTCGAGGATGTCGTCCGGGTTCGGCTTCAGCACCACCTGGTATTGGTAGTAATGCTGTAGGCGGTTGGGGTTGTCGCCGTAGCGCCCGTCGGTCGGCCTGCGGCAGGGCTGCACGTAGGCGGCTGCCCAGGGTTCGGGGCCGAGAGAACGGAGGAAGGTGGCCGGGTGGAACGTACCCGCGCCAACTTCGGTATCGAGCGGCTGGACCAGCACGCAACCCTGCTCCGCCCAATAGCGGTTCAGGGTCTGGATCACGTCTTGGAAGGTGGGCGCGGACATGGTTCCCGGGTCCTTGAGAAAGCGGGCTAGTATAGCGGCGTGGCATCAACACAGGGTCGCAGCAGATGGCAGTGAATCCGCAACCCGGCGCGCCCCTCGGGCGCCGCGGACGGCTGGAACTCGACGAGGTACTCGCCTCGCTCGTGGTGGACGGCTATCTCGCCGGCGACGACGCGAAGCGCGTACGCATGGGGTCGCGGAGCGGCAAATCGGCCATCGAGCTGCACCCCATGGTGCTGGTGGCGAACGCCAAGCTGGAGAACCGCCGCGACCCCGGCCGGCCGCTGAGCCTGGAAACCCTGATGGAATGGCTGGCCGGCAAGGCCGGCCTGCCCTACCTGAAGATCGACCCGATGAAGGTCAACGTGGCCCAGGCCACGCAGGCGGTCAGCAGCGCCTACGCCCAGCGCCACCGCATCCTGCCCGTCGCGGCGTCGCCGATGGAGGTCACGTTCGCCACGGCAGAGCCGTTCGATACGGGCTGGGCGAACGATCTCGCCCACATGCTTCGCCGCGACGTTCGCCGCGTGGTATCGAATCCCGTCGACATCAACCGCTACCTGCTCGAATTCTACGGCGTGCAGCGTTCCATCCAGCTCGCCCAGGACGCGAAGGGCAGCGAGCCGTCGAAGATCATCAACTTCGAACAGCTCGTCGAACTCGGAAAGACGGGCGAAGTGGGCGCCGACGACCGGCACGTCGTGCACATCGTCGACTGGCTCCTGCAATACGCGTTCGAGCAACGTGCGTCGGATATCCACCTCGAACCCCGTCGTGACGCCGGGCAGATGCGTTTCCGCATCGACGGCGTGATGCAGAAGGTGTTCGAACTGCCTCCGCCGGTGATGACCGCCGTGACGGCGCGCGTGAAGATCCTCTCGCGCATGGACGTCGCAGAGAAGCGACGCCCGCAGGACGGCCGCATCAAGACGCGCTCGGCCGGCGGACGCGAGGTGGAACTCCGCATTTCCACCATGCCGACAGCCTTCGGCGAGAAAGTGGTCATGCGCATCTTCGACCCCGACCTGGTCATGAAGGATTTCGCGCAGCTGGGGTTTTCCGCCGAGGAAGACCGCCTATGGCGCGGCATGGTGGAGCGTCCGCACGGCATCGTGCTGGTCACCGGCCCTACCGGCTCGGGCAAGACCACCACGCTGTATTCCACGCTGAAACATCTGGCGCGGCCGGAACTCAACGTCTGCACCGTCGAAGACCCGATCGAGATGGTGTCGCCCGACCTCAACCAGATGCAGGTGCAGCCGGCCATCGATCTCGACTTCGCCGCGGGCGTGCGCACCCTGCTGCGCCAGGACCCGGACATCATCATGATCGGCGAGATCCGCGACTTGGAAACCGCGCAGATGGCGGTGCAGGCATCGCTGACGGGACACCTCGTGCTGTCCACATTGCACACGAACGATTCGCCCAGCGCCGTCACCCGTCTGCTCGATCTCGGCGTTCCCCATTACCTCATCCAGTCCACGCTGGCGGGTGTGGTCGCGCAACGCCTCGTGCGTACCCTCTGCCCGCACTGCAAGACGCCTTCGGAGCAGGATCCCGACGAGTGGCGCGTACTCACCCACGGATGGAACATTCCGCTGCCCGGGCAGGTATTCGCGCCTGTCGGTTGCCTCGAATGCCGGAAAACCGGATTCCTCGGCCGCACCGGTGTCTACGAAATGATGCCGATGTCGGGTCGCCTGCGTGCGCTGATCTCGGCCCAGCTCGACCTGGGCCGATTCGGCGGCGAAGCCCTGCGGGAAGGCATGAAGCCCCTGCGCATTTCGGCGGCGATGCAGGTCGCCGCCGGCCTCACCACCGTCAGCGAAGTGCTCAACGTCCTTCCGCCGACCGATATCGACGAAAGCATCGCACCATGAAGCCCGTTCTCATCATTCGCACCGGCCGCGCGCCGGAGACCATCAGCCAGCGCCATGGCGACTTTCCCCGCTGGTTCCGTTTGGGCCTGCGCTTGCGCGAGACACGACTCCGTGTGGTCGATGTCGAGCACGGCGACAGCCTTCCGGACCCGGACGATTGCGCCGGGGCGGTCATCACCGGCTCTGCGTCGATGGTGACCGAGAAGCTGCCGTGGAGCGAACAAACCGCCGGGTGGATCCGGAACGCCATGGATGTCGACCTGCCGATGCTCGGTGTGTGCTACGGCCACCAGTTGATGTCGCATGCGCTCGGTGGCCGGGTGGATTACCTGCCCGGCGGACGCGAGATGGGTACGCTGCGCATCGACCTGCAGCCCGAGGCAACCAGTGATGTGCTGGGCTCGACATTGCCGGCGTCGTTTCACGCGCACGCCACGCACGAGCAGAGTGTGCTGGAGCTGCCGCCGGGAGCGGTGGCGCTGGCGCGATCCACGCGCGATCCGCACCACATCGTGCGCTATGGCAGGCACGCCGTGAGCACGCAGTTCCATCCGGAATTTTCCGCCGAGGTCATGCGCGCATACATCCAGCGCAAGCGCGACGCGCTGGGCCGGGAAGGCCAGTCTCCCGACGCGCTGCTGGCGGAGGTGTCACCGACGCCGCATGCCACCCGGCTGCTTCGCGGGTTCGTGCGCGAACACCTGATGGCGCCGCGCGAGTTGTCAGCCGCGTAGGCGCCGCGCAATCGCTCCCCGCGAAAACAGCGCGAACACGATACCGAAGAGGAAGCCGCCGATGTGGGTCCACCACACGACGGCGCCGTAGCTCGCACCTGCATAGCTGAAGAGCAACTGCACGAGCGCCCAGATGCCGATCAGCACGAACGCGGGCACGCGCACGAATTCGAGATAGAGGCCTAGCGGGAGCACCAGGCCCAGCCTGGCGCGAGGGAAGAGCGTGACATAGGTGCCCACCACCGCTGACACGGCACCGCTGCAGCCGATGATCGCTACTTTCGCACCGGTGAGGGAAATCGCGCCGATGAGATTGGCCACCACGCCACCCAGCAGAAACAGCAGCAGAAACCGGGGCGAGCCCAGGCTGCGTTCCGCCGGCAGGCTGAAGATCACGAGGAAGAGCAGGTTGCTGAGCAGGTGCAGCCAGCCCGCATGAATGAACGTGGCGGTGAACAGGCGCAGCAACGCCGGATCGCTCACCTGTTGCCATAACGGCAGGCCGGTACCGAACAGATGTGCGGGCACCGTACCCCAGTGCAGCATGATCGACTTGCGCTCGGCGGGGCTGGTGAGCGCAAGGGCGACAAAGCACACCACGCACACGATCACCACGAGCATCGTCGCCCAGCACAGCCGGGAGCGCCGGCGGGTGTCGACGTGAACGAACATGCTCAAGGAATGCCGCGCGCGAGATGCGGGCCATCGGCTTCCAGCGACGACAACGCGAACATCGTCTCCGGCCCCACCACGCCGTCGGCAGCAATGCCGAAGCGTTGCTGCAGGGCGCGCACGCGTGCCTCGACCGAACTGTCGAAGCTGGCGGGCTGTACCGCCGCGGCACCGGCCGGAGCCGGCAGGCGGGCAAGGATCCATGCGAGTCCGTCGCCCTTGTCGCCGCGCGAGAGCTTGGCAGGCATGTCGGGATCGACGCGGAAAACGGCGTAGAACCGTCCGTTCCACACGTGCTGGAAAGCGTCGCGGGTCAGTTCGACGTATTTGCCGCCGAGGTACAGGCGCACGTTCTCGTCGCCGGCGCCGACCAGGAGCACCTGCTGCTTCGCATTCTGCTCGTCCAGCTCCAGCACCAGAGGACGATCGAAGCGGCGGAGCTGATCCAGGGAACCGCGACCGCTGACGCAGGCGAAGCCGGCGAAAATGGTGGCGTCGCAGTTGATCGCGTTCGCGACCGACGTTTCCTTCGACGTCACCTGCCAGCGGGCGAGCAGCTCGCCCCATACGCGCACCTTCCCGGCTTCGGGCTCCGGCAGGGCATCGTGGAACTTGGCCAGCGCCTGCTCGGGGCTGACGGTGACCAGATTCTTCGGTCGCGAGGGACTGTGGCCGGTAAGAAACCAGGTGATAGCCCCGCCCACGAAGAGAATCGCGATCATGGCGCCGATGGCGACGATCGGTCGGCGAAAGCGCCGCAACCAGTAGCGCGCGTGTTGCGGCAGCGCCTCGCGAACCACGAAACCGAGCGCGCGCTCGCCGATGGACTTTTCGCCTCGCTCCGCCGCGCGTTCCAGGGCACGGTGGGCCAGCGTATTGAGGCGTCGTGGATTGCCGTTGCCATCGTCGCGAAGGCTGCGCAGCCCGAGCCGGCTGAAGGGCATTTGCGTCGTACCCGCTACATGCAGGCGGTGGCGAACGTAACGCTCGCTCTCCTCGGCATTGAGAGGCGCCAGGGGCAACCGGCTGCGGATACGTGCGGCCAGTGCCGGCGCACCGGTGCCGGCAAGACGCTCACTCAACGATGGCTCGCCGGCCAACACGATGTGAAAGGGAGCACCTGCCTTTTCGCACGCGACGAAGAGACGATTGACGATGGCGAGATCCGCATCCGACAGATCCTCCGCGTCATCCAGTATCCACAGGAAGCGGTGACCCCCGTGATGGGTCAGCCGCCCGAGACCCGCAGCGAGCCCGTCGACCAGGTGCTCCTCGGTATTCGCATCGGCACTCAGGGGGAGGGGCAAGCCAAAGCCGGCATAGAGCGCGCGCAGCCATGCCACGGTCTCCAGCGCGTAGTCGCCCGCCCCCTGTCGCACCGCACGCACCCCGTGAGTCCCGGCATCGGCCTCGATGAGCATGCAGAGCAGCGTCTTGCCGATACCCCGTTCACCGGTGATCAGCGTGACGCTCGAGGACGTGGCGCCGACTTCGTATTCGACGTGCGCCAGGATCTCCCGTTCCCGCGGAAACAGACACGCAAAACGCGGATCCGGTGCGTCGCCGAAGGGCGGTTCGCGAAGTCCGAAAGTCTGAAGATACATGGGCCTACTGTAGCCGATCGGCCGAAGTCGGGTGTGGCGAGAGGCCGAAACCGGATAAGAAAAAACCCGGCCTCGTATGAGGCCGGGCTTTTAGGATAAGCCCCTGGCGGTGACCTGTTGCTGTGCGTGCCCGCTGGGCACGACAGCAAAGAAAAAACCCGGCCTCGTATGAGACCGGGTTTTTAGGATAAAGCCCCTGGCGGTGACCTGTTGCTGT